>Ga0315903_10000227_pt1 | contig 84153 bp, 81 predicted proteins | sample LakEriMetagenome_7_FD_203524 | JGI IMG/M metagenome (GOLD analysis project Ga0315903, IMG submission 203524) | Freshwater fungal communities from buoy surface, Lake Erie, Ohio, United States - Buoy 2 MA119 | ecosystem: Environmental > Aquatic > Freshwater > Lake | place: USA: Lake Erie, Ohio... | reverse complement strand
ACGCTTCATGCGCTGCATGTCGCTGGCCGGTATGGCACCAGGGCCAAACACGAGCGCGGCGCACCCACTGCACAAGGTGTACCCCTATCTCCTGCGTGGCGTGCCCGTGGTACGGGCCAATCAGGTCTGGAGCACGGACATCACCTATGTGCGGCTGGCGAGGGGCTTTGCCTACTTGGTGGCTGTGATGGATTGGTACTCCGGCGGGTGCTCAGCTGGCGAATTAGCAACAGCATGGAAGCCGCGTTTTGCGTGGACTGCCTAGAGGACGCCTTGCGTGAGCATGGCAAGCCTGAGGTGTTCAATAGCGACCAGGGCAGCCAATTCACCAGCGTTGCCTTCACAGACGTTCTAAAACGCGAGGCCATTGCCATCAGCATGGACGGCCGGGGTCGGGCGTACGACAACATCTTTGTGGAGCGGCTTTGGAGGAGCGTCAAGCATGAGGACATCTACCTCAACGGCTACGCTACGATGGGCGAGTTACTGGTGGGCCTGACGAAATACTTTGCTTTTTACAACACCGAGCACCCGCACCAGTCACTGGACAATCAAAGACCGCAAGAAGTTCACAAGGCGTCAAGCGGCGGCGGTGCGATGATAGTGGACAAATACCAGAGCAAAGAAAGACTCCCAGTTGCACTGCGCTCTAGTGGGACTGCGGACGGGGAAGTCAGGGTTGAGATTGAGCCAACAAAACCAAATGCAAATACCGGGGCAGCGCCGACCAGCTGCGAGAAGTTGAGTGCAACTTAAACTGGCAACAAGTTTGTCCTGACTTTGGGGTCCACTTCAGTGTGTGTGGAAATCGAGGCGGTTTTCTCTAAGGCTGTGCAGGTGATTGCTTGGCGGGATCTGCAGGATGATGTTGTTTGGCGGCAGGGTTGGGTTTGATCGGAGAATCAATTGGCTAATGGTGAGATCTAATTTGCAAAATAAAGGCTTATGAGCTCTTTTACACTTGGCCCAACTCGCTTAATGGGCCAAAGTCTATTATGGGCAGGTCACAATTTGCGCAAACGCAATTCGGTATTGAATACGTTCAGACACCATGTCCTTTAATGTAGGTTTCAAGAAATTTGATCTGATTACCCTGAAGTTCGATGATGTTTTTAACCAAATCACCGATTGACACGACGCCAATCACTTGATTGTTTTCAAGCACCGGTAAGTGCCTGATATGTTTGTGAACCATGATCGCCATACACTCTTCTAAAGAGTTTGAGACTTTCACAGTAAGGGGGTTCCTTGTCATGATTTTTGACGCTGTCACTTGAGCGGGATTGTCGTGAGGCAACAATACTTTGATAGCGCAATCTCCCTGAGAAACGATTCCCATCAATTCACCGTCGTCAATGACCAAAACGGCCCTGACGCGGAAATCACGCATTATTTTCAGAACACTTTCTACGGGATCTGAAGAATTTACCGAGAAAACGGTCTTTGCTTTTTGCTCAATAATTTTCTTTACAGTTATCATGAAAATTCACCTGAAAATCAAAACCACTTTGACTATAGTTCTTGTTTAAAAATTGGGCACGGCCCAGTATGACTTTTGTCGCTAGCCTATTATAGGTAGTCAAAAAAATAGTCCAATGAAAGTGGGCTTGGGCTGCCATGGCGATGGCCATCATCACAAGCTTAGTTTCGCACCAACGTCCAGGGCAACCTCAATTGGTGATTTGTAGCTAACATGCCGCGGCAGCTTGGGGCACGCTCGCATGCAGGCTCATGCACAGACCAGCAGCCAGCCGTGAAACAGCCGATTAGCCCGAGCAGCCCACCGACCCATTGAGTTGGTGGAAGTTGAAGCGATGTTTTTCAAGCCCTACCAGTCATCGTTTGGCGTGATATGGGGGCGACAGCATCTGGCTGCAGGTTTTGGTTTGACGGACTTAGCGATTGCCTTACCTTACCCTCTGTCTACGTACATAATGTAAAAATTGACAATAAATTTATGTAAATCAGCAATGGTTTCAATATTGAAGTTTTTTTATTTATTTGCACTTTTATGTGGGCTGTCTTCAATTGTGGCTTGCGGAGGCGGGTCTGCAGGAGCGGGTGCAGGAACGACCGCCGACAGCAGCACAGAAGACTTGATTTCCAATTCAGACAGCCTCGTGGAGGGCAGCGACACCATTGATTTAGTCAAAACCTGGAATCAATGGGTCTCGTTGGGATACAAGAGGGATGCCAATTTAAGAATCTATTGGTCAAAAGACTGGGGCGTCGTTTCACTTCAATCTGAAATTGTTGCGACAGATACTGTCAATGATCGATCGACTCTTCGCATTTACCACTCCAAACACGGGGCTCAAACTGGGGACCATGTGTTGTTATCAAACCTGTCAAATCCGATACATGGAGAAGAAAAAAATTGGTTTGAAACCTCACACCGCGTCACCCTTATTGATGATGATCATTACCTCATTGTTATTCCGAAATTACTGTCAGTGGGGAACAAGGCTTCATTTACCGCCCAAATGATTTTCAAATATTTGGAATGCGTAGGAACACAACTGCTCGAACAGGGCCCGGCAAGGACCGAGGTGCCGCCCATCGTTTTCCAACGCATTGAAGCCAGTAAATCAATGAGCATTACGACCACAAAGCTCAAATCTTGTACCCCCGAACAAAGTATTTTTACAACCTACAAGTATTTCGACAACAACAATGCAACGCTCAAAACCCTGATTGGTCAGGACATCGTCGGCGGCGCTTATTCTTTGGTTGATTCATTTGAACTTCCAAAATCTTCTTTGAAATCTGGAGATAAGGGAAATATTGGTTCATTGACCAACTACAGCGATCGATCTAGACAAACAGTTGATGGTAAAACCATCATGACCTACGAGATTCAGCGCCACACCGCGCAATCGGTATTTTTTCTGCTGAAGTCAGAAACTATCGATCCCAGCGGGTTTATTCGTTCCATTACGAAGGACTTGTACGGCAAAAGCCCCTCTGGTTCTGGCTCTGACTACAGCCTCATGCGCAGCACAGTTAATTACAACAATGCGCGAAAAACAGAAATTATCATTGATTACACAGCAAACCTCACAGAGCTTGAACCGTCCTATCAAAGTGGTGCTGGCTCCTTGACTGGGGGAACTCCTGGAACCAATAAATGGAAGTTTTTTGCTATTGATGTTGCTCCTTTCACGTTTGGTGGGACCCTTAAGGTAGAAATTAGCTTGGGTGCGGGCCAATCAGGGGCTTCTTATGATCTCTTCTTCACACCGTCCCCGCCTGTTACTGCCGATGGCCGCCCATTAGGCTCTCTTGCCAATGCCTACGATGTCGCACCAGGTAGCAAAACAACCCTGACCTACAACTTCACCAATAACAAGATCAAAACCTACTACTTGGGAGTCCAGGGTAATTGGAACTCTCCAATCTCGGCAACCAACACCTATACTTTTGAGGCTTGGGTCACTGAATAACTGGCCATTTCATGGTTAAAGCCCTTTGAGTCCAAGAATGTCAGCCCAGTTATTTTTGCCATGGCCATGTTCTCTTGGTTAAGAGCGTTCTATGTTGTGCGAACACATCTGAATGTCGATATCTTTTTACAGCTGATAATTTTTTTATATGTTCGCCTGAAGGCACTTTCGGTCACGTAATCAAGCAGCAACAAGATGCGACTTTACGCAGACAACACTTTCACACCTGCTTTAAGTCCGTTGGATCCTTGAATGCCATTGATGTCGATGGCCACATGCCAGTGTCCAACATTCGGTACTGTCAGCCGAACGGGCGACTGACGCACGAGGCCACCTGTGTAGATATGTTTCATGCCTTTTTTATAGTTATCAAAATTATAGTCATCCATGAGCCGCACGTTCGCGACCGATGTGATGGTGACCTCGACCATATCTCCAGCTTGTCTTAGACCGACATCCGTATGAAAAAATTTCATGGCATCTCCTCTGTAAAAGGTGGACAGATCATATGCCTCGTTCCGGTTTGAAGCATCTGGTGGCTGGGCGTAGATTAACTAAGAAATATTAACGATGCAAGCTTCGCTTCAACTGCTTATTTATGGCTGGCAATTTAATTTTTAAGTCATTGGATATTTAAAGGCAGATTCAAATACAAGGCGCAAATTTGAATTATTTACAATTAATTAATTGATAGCGTATGCTAGCCGAGATAATGAATAAATTAACTCTGTGCAGGTGCCTCGCGCTGATCACCATCACAGCGGCCACGCAAATTGCCGCATCCCAAGTGGCGTCCCAAGTCGTGTGCCTAGTAGAGCAAAACGGGGAACCTTTCACCCTGCAGGTCCTGCCTGAACCCCACTCACTGGGGGGCCAGACGAAAGACATCAGCGTTTTCAGGGTTCGAACGCTGATGGCGAGACCTGCCGAAAAAGCGCCATGGTTGCTCTTTGAGGTTTACGCCGAATCTGAAGAAAACGACAAAAACAATAAACACGATTACCGCATCCTCACATCCCAAAAGGTACCCGCCCCTTTTGCAACCGGGCGCATGGAAGTGGTTGAACCGCAACTGGGCAGAAGCCTTTATTACCAGTGTGGTGCGTCGCAATGAACATCTTCAAGCTTTTCGCCATTCTGATCCCCTTGTTTGCCTCTGCCGCATGGGCAGAGACGCCCATTGCAAAAATAGCCTTTGTCGGGGATGTGATGCTGGCCGAAACCGAGGGCACAGGAAGGTTTGTGGCTGCTGGGGGCAATCCGTTTGGCAAAGTGACCCCAATACTGTCCAAAGCAGATCTCAGGGTCGCCAACTTCGAGTCTTCAGCCGGCACGCAAGGTCAGGCAGACCCTCATAAGCCTTACAGTTTCAGGACATCCCAGGCTGCACTGGCCACTTTTGCCTCGGTTTTTGAAGTAGCCGGACTGGCCAACAACCACGCAGGTGACTATGGCAGGGCCGACTTTGTGGAAACGCTCCAAGCCTTGAAAAAATTGGGTGTCAAACCGTTTGGAGGGGGTCGCAACCTTGCTGAGGCACACCAAGCCGCTGTGTTAGACATCAAGGGCATAAAAATCGCCCTGTTGGGTTATCTTGATTTTTTCCCACGCTGGTTTTCTGCTGCTCCTGATCAGGCGGGCGTGGCTTGGTTGGATGAAGATCAAGTCGCCTGGGACATCTCTCAAGCCAAGGCAAAGGGGGCCGATCTCGTGGTGGTGTTGCCGCATTGGGGTGTAGAAAACGACTTAGTGGCCAATCAACGCCAACGCAGGCTCGCCAAATCCATGATTGACGCGGGTGCTGATGCCGTGCTGGGTGGACACCCGCACGTTGTGCAGGACCATGAGGTCTACAAGGGCAAACCGATTGTTTATTCGTTGGGAAATTTCGTTTTCGACGGCTTTGAGGACGACGACAACCTGACCGGATGGATTCTGTTTGCCGACTTTGACCGGACCGGGGTGGCCTCACTCACCACGCAGGTTGTCAAGATCGACGAAGTGGGTTCCCCCGCTACTCGATCCGATCAATCCGGGCCCTGCTGGCGGCGAGGGGACGCAAAAATGTCCCCATGCCCAAGCAGCAGACAGCGGTAGCCCGGCGATCAACCCCAAGGGGCTTACCCCTGGTGCGCCGCCATGGCTTTGCCCACCTCCAAGCTGCCCTGCTCCGAACCCGATCGCGGAACCCGCTCACCCTGGCGGTCGACCACTTGTGTCATGGCAGCGGCCAAGCGCTCGGGGGTATCTGGCGCATCGCCCAAATAAACACCTTGTGTCAGGGTGATGTGGGCGACCTCAAAACTACCGGCACCAGCGCAAATGATGGTGCGGTTTGGCGCATCTTCGCTGGCCATGACCAACATGGCGGGTACCACTGCGTGAGGTTCCAAGGCTCGTAAAACCTGTTCAGGCATCAGCCCCTCGGTCATGCGGGTCGCCGCAGTCGGTGCCAAGCAATTGACCCGAATACCGTGCTTTTCTCCCTCTATCGACAAGGTTTGCATCAAACCCGCCAACGCCATTTTGGCCGCCCCGTAATTGGCCTGACCAAAATTGCCATACAAACCGCTGGAAGAGGTGGTCATGACCACGCGACCATAATTTTGGGCTTGCATGATGGGCCAAACAGCCTTGGTGCAGTGCACGGCCCCCATCACATGGACTTCCATGACCAGCCGAAAATCTGCCAAGTCCATCTTGGCAAAACTCTTGTCACGCAAGATACCGGCGTTGTTGACCAGAATATCCACCCGTCCCCAAGCGGCAACCGCTTGCTCAACCATGCCTTTGACAGCGTCAAAATCAGTGACGGATGCGCCGTTGGCCATGGCCTCTCCCCCGGCAGCACGGATTTCATCGACCACGGCTTGCGCCGCTGAAACCGATCCTCCCACCCCGTGCACATCGCCCCCCAAATCGTTGACCAGCACTTTAGCTCCCCGAGCGGCCAGGGCCAATGCGTGCTGTTTACCCAAACCACCGCCAGCGCCCGTGACAATCGCGACGCGGCCTTTAAAATCCATACCCATGTTGTTTCCTTGATGCATTGATTGTTGAGTGTGACAGGGTATGCAAGCCCCATCTGCTAATCTGGCCTCTGTTCGAAGCCTTGCTCTGACTTTAAAACAAGCGGCCCCAAAGCCTTGTTGCACGATTGACAACCCGCCATGGAACTCAACTCTGAAATCATCACCACACCCCCGCTCGACTCAGCCTCCTTGATTTTGCTGCGCGACTCGGACCAAGGCATGCAAGTGCTTTTGCTCAAGCGCCATCAGGCCTCGAACGTATTAGGTGGAGCTTATGTATTTCCGGGCGGCAAGCTCGATTTGGCTGACCAGCATCCTGACTTACTGGCCCATCTGAGCCAGCCCCCGGCCAAGTTGAAACAACGTCTGGCAGAACCCGACCTGAGCGCCGAGCGGGCCGCCGGTTTGTTTGTAGCGGCCATTCGGGAGGCTTTTGAAGAATGCCGGATATTGTTGAGCCAAAACGGCTTGGACAAGCCCGACCTGCAGGCGCTGCAAGATGCCCTAGCCGGTGGTCTCAACTGGTCTCAGGCTTTTCGTCAGCTGTCATTAAAGCTGTCCACAGATAATTTAATACCGTGGTCACGCTGGATCACCCCTCGCCAAGCTTCTGTAACCAATAAGCGCTTTGACACCCGGTTTTTTATAGCAAGGGTGCCCGAAGACCAAACTGCAGAGCATGACAACCACGAAGCCACAGAAACCCTTTGGATCACACCGCGCGAGGCATTGATTCGTTATTGGGATGACCAAATGACCCTTGCCCCGCCTCAAATTATGGGTTTGGTGCACTTGGCTAGACACCCGAACACCCAAAGTGCCTTGGCCGAGGCCGAAAGTCGCCAGCCCCCCGTCATAGAACCGGAACCCTTCGATCAAGACGGTATTCGCACCATCTGCTACCCCGGTGACCCCCGGCATTCGGTACAAAAATCCGCATTTCCGGGACCTACCCGCTTGATATTTAAAAACAAACGTTTTGAGCCAGAACGAGGTTTAGACGCTTTGCTTGATTAAAATAGAGCAAATTACATTTTGTAACCTTTGTTCTATTTACGAGCCCATTTGTGTTTATGAGCAATAAAACTTTACCTATTTATTTGTCTATTGAACGGGCCATGGAATTCATCGGCGACGCTGACGGCGTTTTGTCCTTATTGAAAACCCTGCACCAAACACTAGGTGAGGATCTGCCCAAAATTAAGGCACTGCTGGACAACGATGACGTGCATGGTGCCAACCGCCTCTTGCATCAACTCAAGGGTTTCACACCTGTATTTTGCGTAGACAGTTTGGTGGAACTGGTGGTCGCTGTAGAAAACCTGAGCAAGCACGCCGAGGCGCCGGAAGTACGCACCGCCTACAGCCGTCTGGCGCCCCAGCTGGAACATCTGCGCACCGAAGTGGCCAACCACATGGCCTTGCACTCCCAAGTCTGATCACCCAGCCTCCCCAGGCTTTGTAACCCACAAGGGGTCAGTGACAGATTTCAGCGCTGAATGAGCGTTGAACGGATTCCTCACCCCCCTGCAAGGCAAGCCATTCAGAGACCTTGACCGGGTCGTGCAACAAGCGCAACTCTTCAAAAGCTTGCTGAGCCTCTGGATAAACCCGGCGTAAATAATTAAGCCATTGCTTGAGTCGCCCCGCACGGTGCCGGGGTGCCACACGCAGACTGATGCCCTGCCAAAACAAACGCATCAATTGCACAATCTGCAGCCAACACACCACCTTGCTGCCCGTCCCTCCATGGGATAAAGCATCGTATTGGGCGATGGACAGCGCCAGACCAGGATCGGCCACCATGCCTCGCCCGATCATGATGCGCTCGCAGCCCGTGACTTCGCGGCAGCGCAAAGCATCCGACAAAGTCCAGATTTCGCCATTCGCCACCATGGGCAAGCGCACATGCTGGCGCAAATCGGCAATGCGATCCCAATAAGCAGGCGGCCTGTAGCCATGCGCCTTGGTTCGGGCGTGGACCACCAAATCATTGGCCCCAGCAGCCTCTATGGCTTGAGCGCACTCTTCGGCCCGATGGTCGTCATTGAACCCGAGCCGCATCTTGGCCGATACCGGAATGTGTGCAGGCACGGCACGGCGTACTGCCGCCACAATTTGACCCACCAACTCGGGCTCATCCAGCAGCACTGCGCCCCCTCGGTGCTGGTTGACGGTTTTGGCCGGACAACCAAAATTAAGGTCGATTCCCGCCGGTCCCAGCTCCGCCAAAGCGGCCGCGTTGTCTGCCAGACACGCAGGGTCTGAACCCAGCAACTGCACCCTGACGGGCACACCTGCAGGGGTGCGGCTGTTGTTCAACAATTCAGGGGCCACCCGGATAAAGGCACGGCGTGGCAAAACGGTGTTGGTGACCCGTATAAATTCAGACACGCACAAATCCACCCCGCCCACACGCGTCAAGATGTCGCGCAACGTGTGGTCGAGCAGCCCTTCCATGGGGGCCAGCAGAATGCGGCTCCCCAAGTGGTGCATGTCCATGCCGTCAAGCCATCAGCTGAGCTTGCGCTTGAGGCGAACTTCCTCAATCTTGACGCCCCCAAGCGGGATGGTGCGTGCGGTGTTCATCTCGCGCTTGAAGCCCGCCAGATCATGGAATCGCAAAGTTTTTTCGTGCAACAAGGGCAACCAAACGGTCACCTCATTGCAACCTTCTTCCTCCAAACCTTCGCGTGCGGCATCCCACAAGGCCAGGCCAATGCCCCGCCCCAAACGGTCGGGTGCGGCGTAAATAGCCCAAATTTCTCCCGTGGTGTTTTTGGATTTTGGGTCGCGTGAACGGTCAAACCCCACAAACCCGACCACTTCGTTGCCTTCAATGGCCACCATCACCTGTGGCTCACCGTATTCGATGGCTTCCTTCCAGAAAGAAACCCGTTTGGGCATGGGGGTACTGTCCCAATGGGCATCGGGTACTTGCCCGGCGTAGGCGGCACGGCAGGCGCTCGCATGCAATGCAGCCACAGCGGTTGCGTCTTGTTTGGTGGCAAATCGGACTTGAATATCGGACATGGCTTGAAAAGAAATGGGGAAAAACAAATAACTCAATGGGCAAGTTCGCCCAGAGCCAAACCGTATATTGTCGCCGCATCGGTTATCTTCAAGACATGAGGATGTTATTGAACCCGATGAAATGGCCAAGATTCTGGACTGGAATCTTTGCTTTGGTGGTCTGTGCTGCAACACAAGCGCAAAACCCTGCCTACACGGCTACCGGCCCCGCCTCTTCGGCAGGGGCTCGTTTTACAGACAACATGGCTGAACGCACCCGGGCCTGTACCGCTTGTCATGGCGAGCAAGGTCGTGCAGGGCCCGACGGTTACTACCCCCGCTTGGCCGGTAAACCAGCAGGCTATTTGCATAACCAGTTGCGTAATTTTGCTCAGCGCCGTCGTCATTACGATTTGATGTCCCGCCTGATCGATCCGCTGACGGATGACTATCTGGGTGAAATGGCTTGGTATTTTTCGAGCTTGCAACTGCCCTACCCCAAGCCCACGGCGAGCAACACCATTTCTCCCGAACGCCTGGCCAAAGGCCAACAACTGGTCACGCAGGGCGATGCATCGCGGGGCCTTCCGGCCTGCACCCAATGCCATGGTGCGCGCCTGACGGGCGTGCAACCCAACGTGCCTGGCCTGTTGGGCTTGCCATTGGACTACCTGAACGCCCAGCTGGGGGCTTGGCAAACGGGCCAACGCAAAGCCCATGCGCCGGATTGCATGGCCGAAGTGGTGAAACGCATCGGGCCTGAAGACCTGATTGCTTTGTCCAGTTGGTTGGCAAGACAAGCACTGCCTGCAGACACCCAACCGGCGGCACGGCCCCCGGTTGGCCCGCCCTTGCCCAACGACCTGCGGTGCGGCAGCGCCCCCGAACTGTCCAGCCCTGTCGCCGGAGGCAAGCCATGAGGGCCAAAACCACCGCGCGCAAAACTCTGTGGGGCCTGCTGGGGCTCTGTCTGGCCTTGTCTGGCTATGTGGTCTGGGATAACTGGGGTGATACCTGGACAGCCCAAGAAAACAGAGAAGGCCGCGAGGCCCATGGTGTTGCCCCCATCCTGACCCCTGCAGACCCAACTGCGCAAATTGCGCGGGGACAATATCTGGCCCGAGCTGGCAATTGCGTGGCCTGTCACAGCGCGCCCGGGGCCCAAGCCATGGCGGGTGGACGCCCGATCCAAACCCCTTTTGGTGCGGTCTTCAGCAGCAACCTGACCCCCGACACCACCACGGGCATCGGCCTATGGAACACCCATGATTTTTGGCAAGCGATGCATTACGGCCGATCCAAGGGCGGCCGCCTGCTGGCCCCCGCCTTTCCCTACAACCACACCAGCGTGGTCACCCGCGCCGACAGCGACGACTTACTGGCCTGGCTAAAAAGCTTGCCCCCGGTGCAACAAGTGACCCCAGCCCACACTTTGGTCTGGCCCTTGGGCACGCAAGCCGCACTGGCCGTCTGGCGCAGTGTGTACTTCAAACCCCGTCCGTTCAAAGCCGATCCAACCCGGACGTCCGAATGGAACCGTGGCGCTTACTTGGTTCAAGGTCTGGGCCACTGTGCAGCCTGCCACAGCCCACGCAATGCGATGGGGGCCAGCGGCGCAGTGGACAACTTGTCGGGTGGACTCATGCCAGTGGTCAACTGGTACGCCCCCGACCTCACCCAAGACAAAGAAACCGGCGTGGCCAGCACGCCCCTGGCTGAAATCGTGCAGTTGCTGCGGACCGGCGAATCTCGCCAAGCGCAGACCAGTGGCCCCATGGCCGAGGTGGTGCAGCATGGCACTCAACACCTGACCGAATCCGACCTACAAGCCATGGCCGTGTATTTGCAATCGCGCGCACAAAATTCCCCTCCCCTGGACTCGGCCCCTGTACGCGCCAAAGTCAGTCTGGTGGTGGCTAATAAGGGCCTTCAAGTTTACGAACGGCATTGTGCGCAATGCCATGGCGAGCAAGGCCAGGGCGTTACCACCGCCGCTGGGCAAACGGCCTACCCCGCTTTGGCCGGTAACCGCGCCGTGCTGCTGAGTGACCCGACCAACTTGGTCCAAATGGTTTTATATGGTGGATTCGGCCCCGCCACAGCCCTCCACCCACGGCCATTCGGCATGCCCCCTGCCGTGTTGGAACTGGATGACCGGGACATCTCGGCGGTGCTGACTCACCTGCGCACCCAATGGGGCAACCAAGCCAGTGATGTCACGCCCCTGCAGGTCAACCGAATTCGGGCAGCCCAAGGCCACTAGCTGGCCCCATCGGGTGCAATCCGCGCCCAAATCGGGTACACAACCCAGCGCACTGTCAACTTCGGCTCTGTTTTTTGACGATCTCAAAGCTAATATCTGAACATGCAAAAACACCTTTACATCCTCACCGGAGCCTCCAGGGGCATGGGCCTGGCCATCGCAGAGCAATTGCTCAAACCCGGCAACAGCCTGCTGTGCATGTCTCGACACACCCACGACGCGCTGGCCAATACGGCCCAAAATGCCAAACTACCTTTAGTTCAGTGGGCACAGGACCTGAGCGATGGCCTTGCCGCCAGCGAGCGCTTGCGCCAATGGCTTGAAAGTCAGGACGCAGCCGAAATCGGCAGCGCCACGCTCATCAACAACGCCGGCATGATTCCGCAAATTGGCCCCCTTAGCCAAGTCGCCCCGCAAGCCTTGGCCCAGGCGCTTCGGGTTGGCCTAGAAGCCCCCATGCAACTTTGCTCGGCATTTTTGGGGGCCACCGAAAGCTGGGTCGTACCTCGTCGGGTGCTCAATATTTCATCAGGTTTAGGGCGTCGGGCCATGGCCTCGCAGGCTGGTTATTGCGCAGCCAAAGCGGGCATGGACCACTTCACCCGCTGCTTGGCGCTGGAAGAAGCCCTCAAGCCACAGGGCGCCAAGGTCTGTTCTTTGGCCCCCGGCGTGATTGACACCGACATGCAAGTCCAACTTCGCGGCGCTTCACGCGAGGCCTTTCCGGACCAAGGCAACTTTGTGCAACTCAAAGACAAAGGCATGCTCACCTCGCCTGCCCAAGCGGCCAGCCTGGTTCTGGCCTATCTGGCAAAACCCGACTTTGGCCAAAACCCTGTGGCTGACGTGCGGGATTGATCGCAAAAAACGTCCTAACCCTTAGGGCTTGTCAGGTCAATGTAGCCATTGGCCCTGAAACTCAATGGGTTATTTAATTCTGTTTTTTATATCTGGAGACATCCCATGAGCCGTGAAGTTGTTGTTGTAAGCGGTGTGCGCACCGCCATTGGTACCTATGGTGGCAGCCTGAAAGACATCGCCCCTACTGAATTGGCGGCCCAAGTGGTGCGTGAGGCCTTGTCCCGTGCAGGCACGGAAGGCAAAGATGTGGGACACGTCGTGTTTGGCCATGTCGTCAACACCGAACCCAAAGACATGTACCTGTCTCGCGTAGCAGCCATCAATGGCGGTTGCGCCGAAGGCACTCCGGCCTTCAACGTCAACCGTCTTTGCGGTTCGGGCCTGCAGGCCATCGTCAGCGCCAGCCAATCCATCCTGCTGGGCGACTGCGATATTGCCATTGGCGGTGGTGCCGAAAACATGAGCCGTGGTCCTTATGCCTCTTTATCTGCCCGCTGGGGTGCTCGAATGGGTGACACCAAAATGGTGGATATGGTGGTGGGGGCGCTGCACGACCCGTTTCACACCATTCACATGGGTGTAACGGCAGAAAACGTGGCGGCCAAATACGGCATCACACGCGAAATGCAAGACGCTTTGGCGGTTGAGAGCCACAACCGGGCTGAACGGGCCACCGCAGCGGGTCTGTTCAAGGACCAGATCATGCCCGTCATGCTGAAGAGCAAAAAAGGTGAAATCGCCTACGTCACCGACGAGCACTTCCGCCCCGGCTGCAAGCTCGAAGACATGGCCAAGCTGAAGCCTGTGTTTGTGAAAGAAAACGGCACCGTGACCGCGGGCAACGCCTCCGGCATCAACGACGCTGCTGCCGCCGTGGTGCTAATGGAAGCTGGTGCCGCCAAAGCCCGTGGTGCCAAGCCAATGGCCCGTTTGGTGGGCTATGCGCACACCGGTTTAGACCCCAAAATCATGGGCGTCGGCCCCATCTCGGCCACCCATGCGGTGCTCAAGAAAACCGGCCTGAGCGTGAACGATCTGGACGTGATCGAAGCCAACGAAGCCTTTGCGGCCCAAGCCTGCGCCGTGACCCGGGAACTGGGCTTGGACCCGGCCAAAGTCAACCCCAACGGTTCAGGTATTTCTCTGGGCCACCCGATTGGCGCTACGGGCGCATTGATCACGGTCAAAGCCTTGTACGAGCTGCAGCGCATTAACGGTCGCTATGCACTTGTCACCATGTGCATTGGCGGCGGCCAGGGTATTGCGGCCATTTTTGAGCGGATGTAATTTCTCAGCACACGCTTGCGGGTGGGCCTGAATGCCCCCCGTGAGCTTAAAAGCTAAAAAAATTTCGCATCCCGCTTAAATTTGAGCAGCCGTGACGACGACTTCGATGCGCCAGTCCGGATTTGCCAGCGCCGCCTGAACCGTGGCTCGCGGTGGGGCTGTACCCGCCACTATCCAAGCGTCCCAGACGTCGTTCATGGCGCCGATGTCTTGAATGTCCTTGAGGTAAATCTGGGTGCGCAGAATGCGGGTTTTGTCACTGCCAGCTTCAAGCAAACGTTGCTCCACTTGGCGCAACACGTCGCGGGTTTGGCTGCCAATGTCTTGCGCCTCACACTCGGGCACCATGCCAGCCAAATAAACCACACCATTAAAGATGGCAGCTTCGCTGTACCGGGCCGCGACGTGCAACCTTTGAAGGCTTGGGTTGGGTGTTGTGCCTATTGTTGTGTTTGAGCTCATGCTTTTTTCTTTCCCAGTTTGGACTCGGTGCCCGCCAACAGGCGATTGATGTTTTCACGGTGTCGCCACACCAACAATATCGCCATCACAGCCAGGCTTAACACCTCGGGGGCTGAGGCTTCCCAAGCCACGCCGTTACCAAACACGTAATAGGCCGGGGCAAACACAGCGGCCACCATAGAGGCCAGTGACACATACCGGCTAAAAAACACCACAATCGCAAAAGTCAACAAACACGCCAACGCCAATCCGCCATTCACGCCGACCAGCACACCCACGGCAGTGGCCACCCCTTTGCCCCCCACAAAGCCAAAGAATACCGGGTAAAGATGCCCTAAAAATGCGGCCAATCCGGCCAACGCCGCCAAACCTGCACCCCAACCCAACTCGGGCCCAAAAGTCAGCACCAAGGCCACGGGCAGCCAACCTTTCACCGCATCCAGCAGCAGCGTCAGAATGGCGGCTTTTTTGCTGCCCGAACGCAACACATTGGTGGCACCCGGGTTTTTGCTGCCGTAACTGCGGGGGTCGTTCAGCCCCATGATCCGGCTCACAATCACCGCAAAACTGAGCGAACCCATTAAATAAGCAGCCAACAGAACCAACACCGCGATCAATAAATCCATCTTCTTCTCCCTCTAATTTTTCAAGTTGCCGTCATTCTGCCAGTGCACAGTTCACCGCCCGGGCCCCCAGCAATTGAACGCACACTTGGGGGTCAATGCCCACCAGATAACCGCGCCGCCCCCCGTTGATGCAGATGCGAGGCAAAGCCAAAATGCTTTCTTCAATGAAAACCGGCATGGCACGGCGGGTGGCAAACGGCGAGGTGCCCCCCACCAAATAACCGCTGTGGCGGTTGGCCACCTCGGGCGTGCAAGGTTCAACAGACTTTAGCCCCACTTGCCTGGCCAGATTTTTGGTGGACACCTTGCGGTTGCCGTGCATCAAAACCACCAAGGGCTTGGCGTCTTGGTCTTGCATGATCAAGGTTTTGACCACGGCAAACGGGTCCATACCCAAAACTTGGGCACTGTGCAAGGCACCGCCATGCTCCAGATAGTCGTAAGGATGCTCGGTAAAACTCACCCCCTGCTGGCGCAGCAGCGCGGTGGCCGGGGTTTCACTGACTTTGTCCTTTTTGGCCATGTGCCTGTATTGACTTTACTGAGATGGATCGCGAATGTCCCAACGAATCGCGTCAATCGCCTTCAGCACATCGTCTGGTAACACGGTAGACCAAGCCGCCAGATTCTCGTCCAGTTGCGCCACCGAGGTCACGCCGACAATGGTGCTCGTCACATTCCAGCGGTGGTAACAAAATGCCAGAGCCATCTGCGTGGGCGTCAAACCGTTGTCACGCGCCAGTTGGTTGTAGCGACGAGCGGCCCTGACTGAATCGGGACGCCCCCAGCGCTGTTTACGTACCGAGTCATATCGGGCAATGCGACCGCCATCGGGAATCAGGGGGCCGGTCAGGTCGATTTCGTCGTATTTGCCTGTCAATATCCCGAAACCCAACGGGGAGTAAGCCATCAGCGACACATTAAGTCTGTAACAGGTTTCGTCCAGCCCATTGTCATAAATTCGGTTCACCAAACTGTAGGGGTTTTGTACCGTTTGCACACGGGGCAAGCCATGTTGCTCGGCCAAGCGCACAAATTCGTGCACGCCATACGGTGTCTCATTCGACAAACCGATGTGTCGAATTTTGCCGTCCTTGACCAATTTGCCCAGCGCCTCCAGTTGCTCATGAATCGAAGTAGTGGGCCGGTCCTTGCTGGGATCAAAGTAGGTGATGCCCAGCGCGGGCAAATTGCGAGCCGGCCAGTGAATCTGGTACAGATCAATCACATCGGTCTGCAGTCGGCGCAAACTGGCCTCGCAAGAATTCACGATGTCTTCGGGCGTCATGCCAGTGCCCTCGCGAACCCAGGGCATGCCACGCGATGGCCCAGCCACCTTGGTGGCCAGCACCAATTTCTGACGAACGCCGGGGTTTTTGGCAAACCAATTGCCAATATAGGTTTCTGTCAAACCAAAAGTGTCTGCCTTGGCCGGCACGGCGTACATCTCGGCGGTGTCTATGAAATTGATACCGGCTTCGAGGGATCGGTACAAAATGGTGTGAGAGTCTGCTTCATTGACTTGCTCACCAAATGTCATGGTGCCCATGCAGATGGGGGTCACTTGCAAATCAGACTGTCCGAGCTGAACGAGTTTCATGGTGTGATTATTTTTTGAATCGACGATTTCAGGGCGTAATGCCCCGGGCATTTTTTTTGGGGGGGTAAAAGTGATTGACCGAACGCTTATTTTGTCACGCCACAGTCGTTGGGCTTTGCCCGGCCGCACGAGCCTCTTCCTGCAATCGCAAAACCCGACGTTGCACTTTGCCGGTGGTAGTCATGGGCAGCTGCGCAATGAATTCAATTTCTTTGGGGTACTCATAAGGGGCCAATAAACCCCGGACATGCGCCTGCAGTTCGCGGCGAACCTCGTCATCAAAGGCGGTTTGTTCGGGCCCTGTGGGTCTGCGGCTTTGCCAATCTGGCGACATCACCACATACGCCTTGACCAAAGCGCCCCTGTCCGCGTCCGGCTTGGGCACCACGGCAGCATTGGCCACAGCCGGGTGTTTGACCAGACAGTTTTCGATCTCGCCCGGGCCAATGCGGTAGCCCGCCGCTTTGAACATGTCATCCGTGCGCCCCTGGTACCAAAGATAGCCCTCCGGGTCGGCTACCGCCATGTCGCCCGTACGGCACCAATGGCCCGTGTATTTTGCTTGGGTGGCTTTGGGGTTGTTCCAATAACCCAGAAAAAACACCGGGTCGGGTTGCCCGTGCACGTCCAGCCGGTTGACGGCCACTTCCCCCGGCGTACCGGGGGGGCACACGCGCCCTTCTTCGTCAATCACCGCGACCTGATGTCCCGGATAGCCCTTGCCCATGCTGCCGGGTTTGGCTGGCCAAAGACGGGCGCAGTTGCCCACCACATAGTTGATCTCGGTCTGGCCAAACATTTCGTTCACGGTGATGCCCAACTGCTTTTGGCAGTAATCGAACACCGCATCCCCCACGGCCTCTCCGGCGCTCATCATGGCTTGCAGCTTCAGGGTGTACCGGGACTTCACATCCGGCACGGCTTTCATCATGGCCTTGAGCGCTGTCGGGAACAAAAAGGTGTGGGTCACCGCATGGCTTTGCAAAATCTCGAAAGCCACTTCAGGCGAGAAACGACCGTTGAAAGCCACAATAGGGCGGCCAAAATAAAGCGTGGGCAGCAAAGCGTCCATCAGCCCTCCGGTCCAGGCCCAGTCGGCGGGCGACCAGAACACTGCCCGCGACGGGCGATCGGCCCGATCCGGGTCAAAACCGAACCAGTTCTGGCTGCAAACAAAGCCCGTGAGGTTCCCGATCAAGGCCCGTTGGGGAATCAAGGCTCCCTTGGGGTTGCCAGTGGTGCCACTGGTATAGATGAGCACGGCCGGGTCTTCGGCCAAAGTGGCCACTTGTTTAAAAGTCGGCAAAGAGGCCTGGCAAGCCATGGCGTAGTCCAAATCTGCCATGGCAGCGGCTTGGCCCACACCGATCAAAATTTGCAAGCCAGGGCATTCGCGCCGGGCTTGTTGCAAGGCCTCGATGGTGGATTCGTCACACACCGCCACGCGGGCTTGGCTGTCGTTGACTCTAAAAGACAGGGCCTCGGGGCCAAAAAGCATCGACAAGGGCATGGCCACAGCGCCCATTTGAAGCACCGCCATGTAAGCCACGGCCGTTTCGTAGCGCTGCGGCATGACAATGGCCACCCGATCCCCCCGCTGCACACCTTGCCCACGCAACACCCGGCTCAGGCGGTTGGCGTCTTGCTGTAACTGGTCATATGTCCAACTGCGCCCCAAACCCTGCCCTGCCACATGCTCCCTTATGGCCTGGCGTTTGGCGGTGTCAGGCTGGGCCGCCCACTGGCCGCAACAGGCCTGGGCCATGTTGAAATAACGGGGTATCTTCCAGCCAAAGTTCTGGTGAATGGCCGGATAACGGTCTGTAAACTGTTTGCTTTGAGTTTTGTTGTGCGCCTTTGCGAGGCGGTCTTGGGTGCGACTAACGCTCATTGGATGTCTCCTTATGATTGAAAGTATGTACCAAGTTCTACGTGAATCACAAAGCTTTTGGGTGCCGCTGCGCGGTTGCCGTTACCACGTCCGCCAGTGGGGCACGCCTTTACCGGGGGCCACCCCGCTGGTTTTGGCACACGGCTGGATGGATGTGGCGGCCTCCTGGCAATTCATGGTGGATGCCTTGAGCGAAGCCTTTGTGCAGCAACGCCCCATCATCGCCATGGACTGGCGAGGCTTTGGGCAGACCGAGACACCGAGCACCGACTGTTATTGGTTCCCGGACTATCTGGCCGACCTGGACACCCTGCTTGACACCCTTTACCCCCAACAAAGCATTGACCTGGTGGGCCACAGCATGGGTGGCAACGTGGTCATGCTTTACGCAGGTTCGCGTCCCGAACGCATCCGCAGACTGGTCAACCTGGAGGGTTTTGGCCTGGCCGCCACCCGGCCTTCGCAAGCTCCCGGCCGCATGGGCCAGTGGTTGGACCAACTTAAAGACCATCGCGAGGGCAAAAATGATCTGAAGCCCTATGCCGACTCAGCTGCGGTGGCCGCCAGGCTGATGAAAACCAACCCGCGTCTGGGGCCAGACAAAGCCCATTGGCTAGCGCAGCATTGGGCCCGCCCGGACAGCCAAGGGCAATGGCACATTTTGGGAGACGCCGCACACAAAGTCATCAACCCGTATTTGTTTCATGTCGAGGAAACGCTGGAAATGTACCGCCGCATCACAGCCCCCGTGCTGGCTGTTCAGGCCTCAGATGATTCGCTGAGCCAGTGGTGGAAGGGCAAGTTCACCTTGGCCGAATTTCACGAACGTTTGAAAGTGATTGCCAGCCTTGAAAACGCCGTCATTCAAGATGCAGGCCATATGTTGCACCACGATCAACCCCAAACTTTGGCCGAATTGATTGAAAAGTTCGTCAATTAAACGGCCCTAGAATCCTGCTGAATTCATTTTTAAAGTTGCGCCCCATGCAAACCCTTCGCTTTCGACATTGCTGCCTGGCCATGGCGCTATCGGCACTTTTTTCGTTGGCACATGCCGATGGGGCCAAACGCTACTGCCCAGACTTTTTGGCAGCCCAAGGGGCTCCCGAGCCCACCCAAAGGGGAGAATTCACCTTCTCCCCCTACACCCACCACTGGAGCCAGAACCCAGCGCACAAAAAAGTGATTTTGATGGCCATAGACGAACAACTGCCGGGGAACCGTTTGTGCGGCATCAGCTTTTTCAACAACTCATTTGGTCAACCCTCGGTGTATGTCTATGCCGGTCAGCAGTACAACAATCTGTTGGGCGTGCCCAAGCTGTTCGTCAAAGTAACGGGGGGGCTGATGTATGGCTATGTTGCGCCCTATGAAAACAAGGTTCCCCTCAACTACAAAGGACTTTCGATCGCCGTGATCCCCGCCTTTGGCTACAAATTGAACCAACACGACTCGGTTCAAATCAAGTTGCTGGGGACCGCTGGCCTGATGTTCTCGTACGGACGCAGCTTTTGATCGGAACAGGCCGCACCAGCCGATGCCAACTCATGAGAAAATGTGCGGTTTATCGAACCGGACACTTTCCCCATGGACGCAGAACATATCAATCAAATCGGCGCATCACTCACAGACCTGACTGCGCGCACGCAGGATTTACGGGGGTATCTTTGACTACGATGCCAAATCTGAACGGCTAAGAACCGTCAACGCATCACTCGAAGACCCCTCGGTCTGGAACGACCCCAAGAAAGCCCAAGAATTGGGCAAAGAGAAAAAAGCCCTCGATGGCGTGGTGGTGACCATCTCCAGCCTGACCAGCGAACTGGCTGACAACCTTGAGCTCTTCGAAATGAGCAAGGAAGAAGGCGACGACGATGGCCTGATGACGATTGAGGCCGAAGCGGCCAAGCTCGCTCGCTTGGTCGAAGACCTTGAATTCCGTCGCATGTTCCGCCACGAGGCCGACCCCTTGAACTGTTTTGTAGACATTCAGGCAGGCGCAGGCGGCACGGAAGCTTGTGATTGGGCCAGCATGTTGCTGCGCCAATACCTCAAATACGCCGAACGCAAAGGCTTCAAAGCCACCGTTGAAGAAGAAACCCCTGGCGACACTGCGGGCATCAAAGGCGCGACCATCAAGATCGAGGGTGAATACGCCTATGGCTTGCTGCGCACCGAAACGGGCGTTCACCGTCTGGTACGCAAAAGCCCATTTGACTCTTCAGGTGGCCGCCACACCTCTTTTGCATCGTTATTTGTTTACCCAGAGATCGACGATTCGATCCAGATTGACATCAACCCGTCAGACGTGCGCACCGACACCTTCCGCGCCAGCGGTGCAGGCGGGCAGCACATCAACAAGACCGACTCGGCCGTGCGACTGACGCACATTCCGACCGGTATCGTGGTGCAATGCCAAGACGGTCGTAGCCAGCACAGTAACCGCGATGTGGCTTGGCAACGACTGCGCTCGCGCCTGTACGACTTCGAAATGCGCAAACGCATGGAAGAACAGCAAAAGCTGGAAGACACCAAGACCGATGTGGGCTGGGGTCATCAGATCCGCAGTTACGTGCTGGACAACAGCCGCATCAAGGATTTGCGTACCAACGTCGAAATTTCGGCCACCCAAAAAGTGCTCGATGGCGACCTTGATGCGTTCATCGAAGCCTCACTGAAACAGGGTCTCTGACCCTGTCAGACCCTCAAAACAATACGGAGTTAGTGATGCGTGAAGGACAACCCACCGCGATTCGTCGGGAGGCTTATACCGCCCCGGCTTTCTGGATCGACACCGTCGATTTGACGTTTGACCTCGACCCGACCAAAACCCGGGTCTTGAACAAAATGCGCCTGCGTCGCAACCCCAATGTGGCGGCCCAAGCCCTGCGTTTGGATGGCGAAGACCTTAACTTGGCCCGCGTGGTGGTCAATGGGGGCGGCACGTCTTTCAAAATGGACGGTAACCAACTTGTCCTGGAAAACCTGCCTGAAGGCCCAGAGCCTTTTGATCTGGAAATTTTCAGCACCTGCAATCCCGAGAAAAACACCCAACTCATGGGTTTGTATGTCAGCAACGACTCGTTTTTCACACAGTGCGAGGCAGAAGGCTTCCGTCGCATCACCTACTTCCTAGACCGCCCGGACGTGATGGCCAGTTACACCGTCACCTTGCGTGCCGACAAAGCCAAATACCCAGTTTTGCTGAGCAACGGCAACTTGGTGGAACAAGGCAACTTGGATGATGGACGCCACTTTGCCAAATGGGTCGACCCCCACAAAAAGCCCTGCTACTTGTTTGCCTTGGTGGCGGGTCAGTTGGTCGCGCGGGAACAGCGCATCGTGAGCCGCTCAGGCAAAGAACACTTGTTGCAGGTTTTCGTGCGCCCCGGCGATCTGGACAAAACCGAACACGCCATGAACTCCCTGATGGCCAGCGTGGCTTGGGATGAAGCCCGCTTTGGCCTGCCCCTAGATCTGGAACGCTTCATGATCGTCGCCACCAGCGACTTCAACATGGGGGCGATGGAAAACAAGGGCCTGAACATCTTCAACACCAAGTACGTGCTGGCCAACCCGGCCACAGCCACGGACATGGACTTTGGCAACATCGAAAGTGTGGTTGGCCACGAGTATTTCCACAACTGGACGGGCAACCGCATCACCTGCCGTGATTGGTTCCAGCTTTCCCTGAAGGAAGGCCTGACTGTTTTCCGTGACCAAGAATTCAGCCAGGACATGGCGGGCGACCCCAGCGCCCGTGCCGTCAAACGCATCGAAGACGTTCGCGTGTTGCGCACTGTTCAGTTTGCCGAAGACGCAGGGCCCATGGCCCACCCGGTGCGCCCGGACAGTTATGTGGAGATCAACAACTTCTACACCGTCACCATTTACGAGAAGGGCTCTGAAGTCGTTCGCATGATGCAAACCTTGGTGGCCACCCCTGCCGACCTGCAAGGCCGCGACGGTTTTGCCAAGGGCATGAAGCTTTACTTTGAGCGGCACGATGGCCAAGCCGTGACCTGCGACGACTTTGCGCAAGCCATTGCAGATGCCAACCCGACATCACCTTTGGCACAAAACCTTGTAGCCTTTAAGCGCTGGTACAGCCAAGCGGGCACGCCCCGCCTGCAAGCCCACGGCGAATACAACGCCGAAGAAAAAAGCTACACCCTGACCCTGAGCCAAACATGTCCGGCCACGCCTGAGCAAGCGCACAAAGAACCCTTTGTCATCCCAGTGACCCTGGGCCTGTTAGACCGCAACGGTCAAGCCTTGCCCTTACAAATAGCTGGCCTGACGGATTTAACAAATTCGACAGAAACATCAACCGACGCCCGTCCACTGAAGCAATACACCCTGGTGCTGACACAAGCTAGCGCCAGTTACACCTTTGTCAATGTGGACAGCGCACCCGTACCGTCTTTGCTGCATGGTTTCAGCGCACCCGTGGTGCTGGAGGACGGTTTGTCGCCCGACGACCTGCTGATCTTGCTGGCGCACGACAGTGACCCATTCAACCAATGGGAAGCTGGTCAGCGCCTGATGCTGCAAAGTGCGATTGATGCCATTCAGCAAAACAAAGACCTGACCGGCATCCCTGTGCTGTCAGCCGATTTGATAGCGGCTTTGCGCAATGTGTTGCGTCACCCCGGCCTGGACGCTGCCTTCAAGGACCTGACGCTTACCCTACCCTCAGAAAACTACATTGCCGACCAACTGAGCGTAGTGGACCCGCAACGCGTACACGCCTTGCGCGAAAACATGCGCCTGCAACTGGCCACCGCCCTGCAAGCCGACTGGCAATGGGCATGGGCTACCCACAAGCAAAACGGCGCCTACAAGCCAGACGCTTTGTCCAGTGGCCGTCGCTCGTTGGCAGGCCTGGCCATGAGCATGCTGTGCGTGGCTGCCGTGCAAAGTGGCGATGTCGTGACCCCAGGGCGCGTTTACCAACAGTTCAAGGACGCCAGCAACATGACCGACCGCTTCAATGCCTTGTCGGCCTTGGTGGTCAGCGGCCATGCACTGGCAGCCGACGCGCTGGCCTTGTTCCACAAAATGTTCCAACACGAAGCCTTGGTAATTGACAAATGGTTTGCCTTGCAAGCGGGCGCGCCCGACCGGGCGGGCGATGTGTTACCCCGAGTACGCCAACTCATGCAACATCCTGACTTCAGTTTGCGCAACCCCAACCGAGCCCGCAGTCTGATCTTCAGTTTTTGCAGCGCCAACCCGGCGGGTTTTCACCGGTCCGATGCCGCAGGTTATGTGTATTGGAGCGAGCAAGTGCTGGCGCTGGACGCCATCAACCCGCAAGTGGCGGCCAGACTGGCCCGAGCCATGGACCGCTGGAGCCGACTGGCCGAGCCCTATCGCAGCGCGGCACGCGTCGCCATTGAACGCGTTGCAGCCAAAGCCGACCTGAGCAACGACGTGCGCGAAGTCATCAGCCGTGCCTTGAACACCCCCTGAAACAAGGAACCGCCATGAGCAGCAAAATTTCATTGTCTCGATACCTGGTTGAACAACAGCGCGACAAAGGCCACATTCCGGCTGAACTGCGCTTGCTGCTGGAGGTGGTGGCGCGCGCTTGCAAAAGCATCAGTCACGCAGTGAACAAAGGTGCCCTGGGGGGGGTGCTGGGCAGCGCCGAAAGCGAAAACGTTCAAGGCGAAGTGCAGAAAAAGCTCGACATCATCGCCAACGAAGTGCTGATTGAAGCCAACGAATGGGGTGGCCACCTGGCCGCTATGGCCTCTGAAGAGATGGACAGCATCTATTTGGTGCCCAACCGCTACCCGCAAGGCGAATACCTGTTGCTGTTTGACCCTCTGGATGGGTCGTCCAACATCGACGTCAATGTGAGCATCGGGACTATTTTTAGCGTACTCAAAAAGCCTGAGGGCAGCCAAGGCGTGACCGAACAAGACTTTTTGCAAGCGGGCAAGCAACAAGTGGCCGCTGGATATTGCGTTTATGGCCCCCAAACCACCTTGGTGCTGACGGTGGGCGATGGCGTGGCCATGTTCACCCTGGACCGCGAGCAAGGCTCGTTCATCCTGACCCAAGAGAACGTGCAAGTGCCTGCCGACACCAAAGAGTTTGCGATCAACATGAGCAACATGCGCCACTGGGACGAGCCCGTGCGCCGCTACATTGACGAATGCCTGCAAGGTAAAGAGGGGCCACGCGGCAAAGATTTCAACATGCGCTGGATCGCCAGCATGGTGGCCGATGTACACCGCATCCTGACCCGTGGCGGTGTTTTCATGTACCCCTGGGACAAACGCGAGCCGCACAAAGCCGGCAAACTGCGCTTGCTCTACGAAGCCAACCCCATGAGCTGGTTGATTGAGCAAGCGGGCGGTGCTGCCACCAACGGCAAAGCACGCATCCTGGACCTGCAACCGGGCCAACTGCATGAACGAGTGAGTGTGGTTTTGGGCTCCAAAAATGAGGTCGAGCGCCTGACCAGCTACCACCAAAAGCTATAATTTTTACCCGAAAAGCCGGTGTAGCTCAGTCGGTAGAGCAGCTCATTCGTAATGAGAAGGTCGGGTGTTCGATTCATCTCTCCGGCACCAAATAAAAAGCCCCGTTTTACAAAAAAAGGGGCTTTTTTGTTTGCCGTGACCCGTCTGCGCCCTTATTCGTCGGTATCGGGCGGAAAACCGTCACCTGCGGTGGCCGGGACAGCCGTGGTAGCTGCGGGAGCACCTGCAACGATTGGTTCTGAAACCACCACGCGAAGTGTTTCACGCAGCATCTTCTTTTCGGGCAGGCTCAGAGCGCGGGCCAGTCGTTGGCGCATGCGCAGCAACAGTTGGCGGTCAACTTCTTGAGGAATACCCCGGCTGATTTGCAGCGCGTCTTTCAGGTCTTCGCGCAGGTCTTCGGGTTCTTCGGCCCACCACGCCGAGATGACCTCGTGCATCGATTTGCGCAGTTCTTCAATATCTTCTACGGCCATGCCCATGCCCGTGGGCATTTTGCCTTGCAGCATGTCGGCCAGCGCCTGTGAATTGACCATGACGCGGCGATCGGCTTGGGCCAGTAGACGCGCCCAACCTGGGTCAGTTCGGACCATTTGGGGCATGTTGCGGGCAGATTCATCGGCCAGCAAATGGACACTTAAGCCGCTCAGTTGGGCTTCATCAATGGTGGCCAAAAACCGCTCATCGTCACTGGCCACCAAAACATGGTCACAGGCGTGGTGATCTGCCAGTTGTTTCAGGTCGTGCCCCAATGAGCGAAGCAGGGAAGCACCACCATCGGCATCGTGGGTTTGCACGAGGCGAACAATTTGGTCATCGATGATCAAGCCATCCGATCGGTCGCTGTACCAATAAATGCGTCGCAAATCGACATCAAGACCCGATTGGGAAAGCGCTTGAGACAGCAAGCTGAGAAGGCCTTGACGGTTGACCGATTCACCCGTGGTGCCGACAGCGCCTTGCTGGGCCATCCAGATTAAAAACCGACCATCAATGAGCGCCATGCAGGTGCCGGAGCGGTGTTCACCTGCACGGCGGTCAGATGGGAAGCTTTGAGAGAAATAATCGCGTTTCATGAGATGTGCCTAAATTTATAGAAAAATAACGCTGCTTACAAAGGTGCAGCAGGCGCATTCTAAGGCTTTGCAGTCGCAAAAATGTAACGAGATATTTCGTCCTTTTAGACGCAGTGCAGGAAGCCGCAGTAGTAGCTGCTAACTAAATAATTCAACAGGGCTGGTGAGTTGTAAATATCAGACCTCATCTGTCGGGTATAAATACTGCCTGTGTCTAAACCAACTTTTTTTGATCCCCGCACGGTTCCGATTTGGCGCATCGATCACGATATGCCTGCGGTGCCGCCGTCGCATCTTTTGCCTGCCGCACTCAAAACCCGATTTGCCCAGCCTCCGAGCTGGCACCCCGAGGTCAAAGAGGATTCTTCCTTTTCCAACCGCAAGCCCGCCAATGCGGCTGTTTTAGTTCCCATCGTGATGCGGGGTCCGGATTTTTCAGAACCCACAGTATTGCTCACCCAACGGGCAAACCACATGACAACCCATTCGGGGCAGATCGCCTTTCCCGGCGGCAAAGTAGACCCCCAAGACAGCAGCAGGCACGCCACCGCCCTTCGAGAGGCGCACGAGGAGGTGGGTTTGCACCCTCGGCATGTGCAAATCATTGGCGAACTGCCGGTCTATGTCACCGGATCTGCTTTCTATGTCACGCCAGTTGTTGCCTTGGTATCGCCTGGCTTTGAACTGGCCCCCAATGCGGCTGAGGTGCAAGACGTTTTTGAAGTGCCGCTGGCTTTTTTGATGAATCCGGCCAATCACAGACGGCATGCCTTTGAATGGGAAGGCGCAAAGAGACAGTGGTTTTCAATGCCCTATATGGAGCCGCAGCCCAAGCCGCAAGAGGATTCTGCCCACGTTGAGCGCTATATTTGGGGCGCTACGGCGGCTATGCTTCGTAACTTCTATCGCTTCTTGGTAGTCAACCCAGCGGAATGAGGGCAGCATGAGTTTTTTTTCAATCTTGTTGGCTTTGGTCCTTGAACAGGCCAGACCGCTCAATCCCGTGAATTTCATCTACACCACGGCCGAGCGTTGGCTGGCTTGGGTTGCCCGCACTTTTGATGCAGGTGTGCGGCACCAAGCCTGGATCACTTGGGGCATCACTGTTTTCGGCCCTGCACTTTTAACGATGTTGGTGCACTGGGGGCTGCAGTTTGGTTTTGGCTGGCTATTTGCCGTGGTCTGGAATGTGGCATTGCTTTACGTCACGCTGGGGTTCAGGCAGTTCAGCCATCATTTCACAGCCTTACGTGAGGCCTTAGAAGAAGGTGACGAGACGAAGGCTCGCGAGCTTTTGGCTGAGTGGCAGCAAGTTCAGGTGGGCCAGATTCCGCGCAGCGAAATTGTTCGCCATGTGATCGAGTACTCCATGATCGCCGCCCACCGGCATGTGTTTGGCGTGTTTTTTTGGTACGCGCTGTTGTCCATCATTGGTTTGGGGCCTGTCGGTGCCGTGGTTTATCGCCTCACAGAACTCGCTCAGCGCCGATGGCAAGAACCGATGGCAGACGGTTCAGCGAGGAGTGAGTCTTTGCGGGCCGTGGCCGGCAGGGCTTGGCTGGCCATGGATTGGTTGCCTTCGCGCATGACGGCTCTGGGCTTCGCCATTGTGGGCAGTTTTGAAGACGCCATGGATGGCTGGCGCAACCATGCTCAAAATTTCCCGGAAGACAACGACGGCGTGATCCTTGCAGCTACCGCTGGTGCCATCAATATCCGTTTGGGTGGAGGCGCATTGCAAGCTTCAACCGAAGACCCCACCGCCAACAATACCGAAGGCGGTAGCAGCACGCCAGGCCGCATCCCAGAGGTGGCTCACTTTGCTCAAGTGGTGGGCTTGGTTTGGCGCACGGTAATCATGTGGTTGGTGTTGGTGGCCTTGCTCACCATGGCCAATTTGGTGGGCTAAAACATCACGCTGCTACCAGCGTTGCTGACTCAACTCTTCAAACAACTGCGCATAAATCCGGTGGCGGCGCACGCTGATGGTACCCGCAGGAGGTAGACCGGCCTCAGTTGTTTCAACTTGCGCCAAGACACCGCAACCCGGCTCATGCAAATGGGTGCAGTTGTAAAACTTGCAGCTGCCCATGTGCGCGCGCAAATCGGGCATGCAATCGGCCAAGCGAGTGGGTTCGATGTGATGCAACCCAAATTCTTGAAATCCGGGTGAGTCAATCAAGGCTGTTTTAGCGTTCAGACCACTTGGGCTGGCATTCAGCGCGGGCACCCAGTACCAGCGGGTACTGGTTGTGGTGTGTTTGCCCGAATTGAGTGCAAGCGATATTTCGCCCGTTTCTACTTGCGCATCAGGCACCAAGCGGTTGATCAAGGTGCTTTTGCCGCTACCGGATGGTCCCAGTACCAAAGTCGTCAGTCCTTGCAGTTGCGTACACAGGGCTAGTACACCGTCGTCAGTCACCGGGCTGCGTGGGCTCAGGCTGATGGGCAGAACGTTGTAGCCCATTTTGCGGTAAGGAGCCAAGCGCTCCCAAGCTTGCGCAAAAGGCTGGGCCAAGTCACTTTTGTTGAGCGCAATGATCGGCGTGATGCGTTCGGCTTCTGCTGCCACCAGCGCACGGGCGAGCTGACTTTCAGAGTATTCAGGGTCTGCGGCAATCAGAATCAATACCCGATCCAGGTTGGCAGCAAAGGATTTGGTGCGAATTTCATCTTGTCGATAAAACAGGTTTCTTCGCGCTTGCAGTTTTTCGATGCTGCCTTCGTCGCCCGCAATTTGCCAAAGAACCTGGTCACCCACCACCACTTGATTTTTTTTGCCCCGAGGGTGACAAATCAGCCTGCGCCCTTGCGGTGTCTCCACCAAACAATGGCGGCCGTAAGTGGCCACCACCAGACCAGGCTCGAGATCAACAGCAGTTGGGATTGCTGGCGATTGTTTGGCTTTACTCATCAGATTTCATACCGGCAACAAGGCATCGGTTTGGGTCGCAGCTTCGAAGTCCAAAGCGCTCAAACCTCGTACGCTGTGCGTGCGCCATCGCACCACACAGCGCCGGTAGTTCAAAACCAACTCGGGGTGATGATCGAGCTTTTCAGACAGCCAGCCCACGCCGTTGACAAACAACAAAGCATGTGTGTGTTGCGCAAATTCAAATGTTTTTTCGATAGCGATGTTGTCTCCGTCTCCAGACAAGGTCCAGCCTGGGACCTGGTTGAGGGCCATGACCAATTCTGTGGGCTTTAAGGCCCGGACTTCTGGCCTGATCATGCGGATTTCATCCTTAACAGACGCTCACTGGCGGGTGGGTGCGAGTAATAAAACTTCACGTACATCGGGTCAGGGGTCAAGGTGGATGCGTTGTCTTGGTAGAGTTTAAGCAAGGCAGAAGACAAATGTTGCCCTGGCGTTTGCGACACCGCATAGGCATCGGCCTCAAACTCTTGCTGGCGCGAGCGCCAAGAGGAAATGGGCGCAAAGAACAAGCTAAACACCGGGGTCACCAGCATAAATAACACCAACGCCAACGCGTTGTTGCTGTCTGTGAGGCTGGGCATCACGCCCAGACCTGTGTAAAACCAGACTTGCTGAGCCAGCCAGCCCAAAAGGGCCAAACCTGCAAGGGTTAAGGCAAAGCTGGTGGCCATCATCTTGACGATGTGTTTGTGCTTGAAATGCCCCAACTCATGGGCCAACACAGCTTCCATTTCAGCCGGACTGAGTTGCTTGAGAAGGGTGTCAAAAAAGACCACCCGCTTGCTGGCCCCAAAACCTGTAAAAAATGCATTCGAATGTGCAGAGCGACGGCTGCCATCCATCACATAAAACCCTTTGGCGGTAAAACCTGCACGTTGCATCAATGTTTGCACCCGGGTCTTGAGCGACTCGTCGTCCAAGGGCGTGAACTTGTTGAACAACGGCATGATCACGTTGGGGGCAATCGCCATCAAAAACAATTGCCAAGCCACAAGCGCCAACCAAGCCCATAGCCACCAGTTGTCTCCCCCAGCCTGCATGAGCCACAGCACGACCCATAACAATGGCGTGCCCAGCGCCAAACCCAGACCCAGCCCTTTCGCCATGTCAGCCAGCCACAGATTTGGCGTGATTTTGTTGAAACCAAAACGCTGCTCAACACCAAAGGTTTGCATCAAAGACAAAGGCAGGCTGATCAGCCCCCCAACCAATGTGAAGCCCAGCACCAAGGCGACTTGCTGCAACATGCCAGAGCCCATCCATTCAAGCAACAGCTGATTCAACGCATCCAGTCCCCCCAACAAAGTCCACCCCAGCAGAACTGCTGCATCCAAGGCGATGTCAAGCTGCGACAGTCGGGCCTTGGCCAAGGTGTAATCGGCCGCCTTTTGGTGATCGGCCAAGCTCACTGTTTCGGCATAGTCCAAGGGCACAGCAGGGCGATGACCGGCGACATGCCTGACTTGTCTGGCATTCAACCAGAACTTAAGGGCAACGTGCACCAGCAAGGCGACCACCAGGGTCATTGTCAAAGTAAGTGAAGCGTTCATGGGCGCAAAGTGTAGGGCAGATTGAATTCATGCTCTGGCCGACTGACATCAGCGACAATCCAGCCATGTCTGAAGCCAATACCCCCCTCCCCCTTGCCGAAAATAATTCCCTCCCAAAATCCGATCAAAACCTGGTCTGGATCGACTGCGAAATGACCGGTTTGGACCCCGAAAAGGAGCGATTGCTTGAAATTGCCGTGATCGTGACAGGTCCGCACCTGACACCCCGCATCGAAGGGCCAGTTTTGGTCATCCATCAATCTGACGCGCTGTTGGACAAAATGGACAACTGGAACAAAGGTACGCATGGAAAGAGTGGCCTGATTGACAAGGTGCGCGCCTCTTCATTGAGCGAAGCCGATGCAGAAGAACAAATTTTGGCCTTCCTGAAGCTTTATTTACCCAAAAACAGCTCCCCTCTGTGTGGCAACACCATCAGCCAAGACCGTCGGTTTCTGGTCAAGTACATGCCCAAATTAGAAGCCTATTTTCACTACAGGAATCTGGATGTCAGCACCCTCAAGGAGTTGTCACGGCGGTGGAAGCCCGAGGTTTATGCCAGTTTTAAGAAACAACAAAAGCACACGGCCCTGGCCGACGTGCATGAGTCCATTGATGAACTGGCTCATTACCGGGAACATTTCATTAAATTGTGAAATTTCCGGGAAAACCCTAGCGTCAACTTGATAAGCGTGCCATAATACATGGCTCGTTACATCTCTGTATGTGGCGTTTCATACATCTCCCTTCACGCCTTGACCCAACGATAGGGTCACTCACAGCGGCCAGGCTTCATGCCCATCGCCACTCGCGAGCACCGTTTGATGGTTGATGTTTTTTCAACCTTGCGGTGCCTACGGCCAAATCAATTTGTGGCCGTTGATCCGTGCGAGTTTTATACACATGACTGACACTTTGAACACAGTGCAGGACGACTTGTCGCCTGCCGAAAATATTTCCTTGGATTCCGAAATGACGCCTGATGCTGCTGAACCTGCGCAAGCCGCAGTTGAAGCATCTGCCAGCGAATCCCTGGCTGAAGACACCTCCACAGATGAATCGCCAGCGGTAGACGCAGTCGTCGAAGCCCCCAACGGTTTTGTCGAACTGGGCCTGGCCCCTGAACTGGTCCAAGCAGTTGCAGATTTAGGCTACACCCAACCTACAGCCGTGCAACTGCGCGCCATTCCTTTGGCTCTGCCCACTGCAGGTGGTTCAAAAGACGGCAAGTCCAATGGCTACACCGACCTGATGGTGTCCAGCCAGACCGGTAGCGGCAAAACGGCTGCCTTCTTGCTGCCTGTTTTGCACACCTTGATCGCCCAGATGGCAGAACAAGAAGCCGCGGAACGTGTTGAATTTGAAACCGCTTGCGCCGAAGCTGCCGCCAAAGGCGAGCCAGCGCCCAAGCGCTCCAAGCGCAAAGACCCCACCAATCCCCGCAACTTCAAGGCCCCTACACCCGGAGCACTGATCTTGTGCCCCACCCGCGAATTGGCTCAACAAGTAGCCCAAGACGCCATTGAACTGGTCAAGCATACGCGCGGTCTGCGCGTTGCCAACGTGGTCGGTGGCATCCCTTATCAGTTGCAAATTGCCAAGCTGCAAAATGCCAACTTAGTGGTCGCCACGCCCGGTCGTTTGCTCGATCTCCAGCGTTCCATGCAAATCAAGTTGGACAAAGTCCAGTTTTTGGTGGTTGACGAAGCCGACCGCATGCTCGACTTGGGTTTCTCAGATGACCTGGCCGACATCAATGACATGACCATCCAGCGTCGCCAGACCATGATGTTCAGCGCGACCTTTGCGCCTCGCATTCAGCAATTGGCCATGCGTGTGATGCACGACGGCGGTTCATCCGTCCAAAAAATCCAGATTGATAACCCACAAGAAAAGCACAACAACATCAAGCAAGTGCTGTTTTGGGCCGACAACGCCCAACACAAACGTCAATTGCTCGACCATTGGTTGCGCGATGCCTCGATTGACCAAGCCATCGTGTTCTCTAGCACCCAGATCGAATGCGACGGTTTGGCTGCCGACCTGCAACAAGACGGCTTTTCGGCTGTTGCACTGCATGGTGCACTAAGCCAAGGCATTCGTAACCGTCGCCTGATGGCTTTGCGCAATGGCCAAGTTCAAATTTTGGTGGCCACCGATGTCGCCGCGCGCGGCATTGACGTGCCCACCATCACCCACGTTTTCAACTTCGGCTTGCCCATGAAGGCCGAAGACTACACCCACCGCATTGGCCGTACAGGTCGTGCAGGCCGCGATGGTTTGGCAGTGACTTTTGCCGAGATTCGTGACCGTCGCAAGATTGGTGACATTGAGTCATATACCCGTCAACCCTTCAAGGCAGAAGTGATTCCCGGCATGGAGCCCAAAGCGCGTATTCCCGAGGCACGCAAGCCCATGGGCCGCGGTGGTGACCGATTTGGCGGTGATCGCAACTATGCCAACGCAGGGGGTGGTTTTCGCAGTGGACGTCCACCCGCTGGCGGCCGTGACTTTGGCGGCAATCGGGACCGGGATGTTGGCGGTTTTGACAACCGCGCACCCCGTGGCAACTTCCGCGAAGAGCAGCCACGCTTCGAGCAACGTGCCGAACCCCGCTTTGACCAACGCAAAGAAGGTGGCCGTTTCGAAGCCCCTCGTGGCGATAACCGAGGCGGTGATCGTTTCGAGCAGCGCCCTGCCCCAGCCCATCCGTGGGACCGTGGCGAAAGCCGTGGAGCACCCCGTCAAGACGTCCGTCAAGAGGGCCCACGCCAGGGCGGAAGTCGATGGGAAGAACGTGGCGGCGACAACCGAAATGCGGCCCGTCCAGCCCCACGAGGCGCTGCCGGCGACAAGTTTGCTCGCGGCCCCAAACAGTTTGGCGCCAGTAACTTCAAGCCTCACGCTGCGGCGGGTGAAGGCCCTGCGGGCAAACGTGGTGGCACGCGTGTACTGAAAATCACACGCGGCTAAACCAACTACAGCAGGACCCTGTGTCCTGCATTGCAAATGAACTCAAGGCCTTGCTGTCACCAGCAAGGCCTTTTTCTTTGAGTCACCAGATAGCTTGAAGTTTTCTGTCAACCAAAAAAAACCGCCCTGAGCTTGCGCCCGGGCGGTTTTTTCTTAGAGCCCAAAAGGCTTTACGCTTTAGCAGCAGGTGCCGCTTTGCGCTGGGGCAACTTTTCTTTGATACGTGCCGACTTGCCGCTGCGATCGCGCAAGTAGTACAGCTTGGCACGGCGCACATCACCGCGACGCTTGACTTCGATGCTGGCAATCACAGGGCTGTAGGTTTGGAACGTACGCTCCACGCCTTCACCACTGGAGATCTTACGCACAGTGAAGCCACTGTTCAGGCCACGGTTACGCTTGGCGATCACAACACCTTCGTAGGCTTGGACCCGCTTGCGCGCACCCTCCACCACGTTGACGCTGACGATCACGGTGTCGCCTGGGGAAAACTCAGGAATAACTTTACCCAAACGGGCAATTTCTTCCTGCTCAAGAGTTTGAATCAGATTCATATTGAACTCCGTCCGATCATGCCTCGCTACACAAGGGGCGTTTTGTGCTGTAAGGGCCATACCAGAGCATGACTGAGCCAAATCGCGGCGGGTAGAGGATCGAAAAGCCCTTGATTATAGCTTTTTTGAATCGGTGCCGGGGTTTGTTAATTCAGAATTGAAGCGTTCTTGTGTCAAAAATGTCTCGTCCTGCGGACTCAGATGACCCAAAAGACGGGCCTGAACAAGCAAATCAGGTCGATGCAATGCGGTCAGACGCAGACTTTGCTCCCGCCGCCAACGTTCAATATGGGCATGATGACCCGACATCAATTCAGCAGGAACCTTGCGTCCATGCCAATCCTCTGGGCGCGTGTAATGCGGACTGTCCAGCAAGCCGTCCAGCGCTGGATTAAAACTGTCCAATTGATGACTACCTGCATCGTTCAGTACACCGGGTTGCAAACGGGCCACTGTGTCTAGCAAGGCCATGGCCGCAATTTCACCGCCAGACAAAACAAAGTCACCCAAACTGATTTGCTGGTCGACGTATTGGTCTATAAACCGTTGGTCCACGCCTTCGTAGCGCCCGCACAACAAGACTGCCCCCGCGCTTTGCGACCATGTCTCGACTGCCGAATGGTTGAGCACACAACCAATGGGTGAAAAAAGGACTAGTGGAGCAGGTATCTCATCCTGTCTGTCTGCTCGAATGGCGCTCAAACATTTGAATAGGGGTTCGGCCATCATGACCATCCCTGGCCCGCCACCAAAGGAACGGTCGTCTACCCGACGGTAATTCCCTTCGGCATGGTCGCGGGGATTCCAAAAATGCACATCGACCAAGCCCGCCTCGAAGGCTCGTCGTGTGATGCCGTTGCTCAACAATGGCGCAAATAACTCTGGGAACAGGGTGATGATGTCAAAGCGCATGGATGGCCCCTCCACGGCCGAAACAACTCAGTAGTCGGGCTGCCAGTCAACCGTGATGCGTTTGCCGGGAATGTCAACACCGTCAACAAAGGCCCCAACAAAAGGAATCATGCGCTCTACAGTTTTACCACCCGCTCCCTCTGCCGGGGCTTCAATAACCAATACGGTTTGGGGACCGGTGGACATGAGGTCACGGACTTGACCCAAATCAAGCCCCTCGCGGTTGACCACCTGAAGTCCAATGAGGTCAACCCAATAGTACTCACCTTCTTTGGCGGCGGGAAAGCTCGAACGCGGCACAAAAATGCGTGCACCTCGCAAACTTTCGGCTGCATTACGATCATCAATGTCCTGGGCAGATGCCACAACAGTGCCTGAATGGTCTTTGGCTTCCTTGATTTTCAGCATCAAGGGTTCTGTCCAAGAGAGGGGTCCGGGTGATGCCCGCTCTGTCCCGGTGGTGCGCGGCGGCTTCATTGGCCGGTCAGGGGGCAACAAAAACCAGCGCTTGGAAGAAAAAAGCGCCTCGGGTGAGGCGCTGTGGGGCAAGACCTTGAACCAGCCTTTGATGCCCCAGGCATCCGCTATGCGCCCTATTTCTATGGCGTCAGTCGGCAGTGCGACTGTTTCCAAAACGGGACGCATGGCCAAGGCCAACCGATCAGACTGCAGCTTTACCGGCTTGACGGATCAGACGGTCCACCGTGGGGGAAGCCTGAGCACCCACGCTCTTCCAGTAGGTCAGACGGTCTTGTGCAATGCGCAGACCTTCTTCGCCACCTTTGGCTGTGGGGTTGTAAAAACCGATGCGCTCGAGGAAACGACCATCGCGACGAACGCGCTTGTCAGCTACGACGATGTTGAAAAAAGGACGTGCTTTAGAGCCGCCGCGGTTCAAACGAATAACAACCATGATTTATCCTTGGGTGGTTGGGTATCTTGGGAACAAATGCCCAGATGCCCGGTATCCTTCAGCGTTTGAGACACGCAACTGGCCACCCGGCCAGTGACACACTGAAAAGCCTGCCATTATACAACGGGAGCCTAGCCTTGCCACTCATCCGACCCAGCCGTGAAGAAGATATCCCGGCCATCACTGCTATTTACCGCCACCACGTCCTGACCGGAACCGGGACCTTCGAAATAGATCCACCCTCCGAGACTGACATGGCCAGCCGCCGTGCGGATGTACTTTCCAAAGGCCTGCCTTACTTGGTGATAGAGCAGGACAAGGTGGTTTTGGGCTTTGCCTATTGCAATTGGTTTAAACCGCGTCCGGCTTACCGATTTTCGGCTGAAGACTCCATTTACTTGGCTTCCAACGCCCACCGCAGGGGTTTAGGCAAGGCCTTGTTGGCCGAACTTTGCAGCCGGGCAGAGCGTGCGGGGGTTCGCAAGTTGCTGGCCGTCATAGGAGATTCCAGCAATGCTGGGTCAATAGGCTTGCACCAAACGTTGGGCTTCAGCCATGTGGGCGTTCTTAAATCTTGCGGCTGGAAATTTGACCGTTGGCTGGACGTTGTGATGATGGAAAAACCTTTGGGTGCGGGCGACAGTTCAGCTCCGCAATAATCAACCCCATGAAAAACAAAACTATCGCGACTTGGTTGACTTTTTGGGGTGGCCCTTTGGGTTTACATCGCTTTTACCTAAAGGGTTTGGGGGACATGCTGGGTTGGATGTTGCCCGTTCCAACAGCACTGGGCTTTTATGGGATTGAACGGGTCCAGCAACTGGGCTTAGACGATACGCTGAGTTGGTTGTTGATTCCATTTTTAGGCTTCACGATTGCGGGTTGCGCCCTCAACGCCATTGTTTATGGTTTGATGCCACCCGAAAAATGGAATGCCAAGTTCAATCCTCAAGCCCATCCAGAGGCTAAACCCGGCCAAACCAATTGGGCCACGATAGGCGGAATTGCCATTGCTTTGCTGATTGGCACAGCGGTCTTGATGTCCAGCCTGGCTTTCAGTTTTCAAAGGTATTTTGAATACCAAATTGAAGCAGCCCGACAGATCAGTCAGTGACCCGCGCTGGGATGCCCGTGATAAAGGTCATGGTTTGTCCCACGCCACAACGTTAATGGCCTGACCCGAAACCCGTTCGAAATCTGTGGCCGTCACGCTATCCGGTATCAAATCGGCCATGGGATAGAGCACAAATGCCCGCTCGCGCCACCGGGGATGCGGCAAGGTCAGGCGCGGACTGCTGACACGGGCATCGCCATACAGGAGTAAATCGAGATCCAGCGTTCGCGGTGCGTTCACATACAGGCGCTCGCGCCCAGCGATCTGCTCAAGCGCCAGCAAGGCGTCCATCAGGTCGGGGGCCGTCAAATGCGTTTTGATTTGAGCCACGGCGTTGATAAAGTCAGGGCCTTGGGCTTGATACGGCGCCGTGCGATACAGGCGGGAGCGGCCTGTCAAATCAGTGCCGGGCAAGTGGTTCAGACTTTCAAAAGCCAGCAAAACCGTGTTTTGGGGATCGCCCAAATTGGCCCCAATCGCGACAAAAGCGTCCACAGGATCGCGCGTGAGGTTCACCCTAGAACTCCTGCAGGAGATTATTCGGCGCTGCCCGAACTTGAAGTTGTTTCGCCTGAAGCACCCGGCTTGCGCCGACGGCGACGGCGCTTTTTGGGGGCACCCCCCTCGTCTGACTCCAATGAATTTGACGCAGGCAACTCCGGTTTTGTCTGCCCCAGACCATCAGTCGCCCTAGAAGATGAAGCCCCCTCAGGTCTGGGCGCACGGCGGACTCGCGGCTTGGGTACTTGCTCTGCCTTGACGGCCTGCACCAGGTCTTCCCGCTCAGCATCACCCGCCATACTGAACTCTTGCCACCAGTCGGCCAAGCGCTCATCCACTTCCTGAATTTCTGCCCGCAAACGCAAGAAGTCAAAACCAGCCCGAAAACGGGCCTGCTCGACCAGTCCAAAGGGTGAACTGCCTAATCGCTTTTCAAATCGCGGTTGCATCATCCAGATTTCACGCATGTCTGCGGCCAACTTGCCCCGGCCCGAAACATCGCCAATGCGGGCCTCAAAAACTTCATCAATCGCATCCTGCAAGGCTGGATGCGGATGGTCCTTTCGAGCCAATCTAAGGGCCCAGCCTTCACGCACATCGGCCCACAACACACAAGCCAATAAAAAACTGGGGGCGACCGGTTTGCCTTCGCCAACACGGCGATCGGTATCGGACAAGGCAACGTGCACAAAAGGAGTTTCGGCACGCTCCACCACGACATCCAGTAAGGGATAAATGCCTTTGGAAAGTCCCAGATTTTTAAGTTGCGCTATGGATGCCAAGGCATGACCTGTTTGCAACAATTTGAGCATTTCATCAAACAAACGACTCTGTGGTACATCGGCCAAAAGCGCCATGGATGCTGCCAGAGGTTTGGCGGTTTTAGCCTCAAGTTTGAAGCCCAAGGGGCTGAGCTTGGCGGCAAAACGTACGGCACGGATGATGCGCACAGGGTCTTCACGGTAACGCGCCACCGGGTCGCCGATCATTCGCAGCACACGCTTCTTAGAGTCCTGAATGCCGCCGTGATAGTCCACCACACATTGCGATTCGGGGTCGTAATACATGGCATTGACCGTGAAATCGCGTCGGGTGGCATCTTCGTCCTGCGGCCCCCAAACGTTGTCACGCAACACCCGGCCGGATGAATCCACCGCATGCTTCATCCCCGCCAATTCGCTCTTGCTGGTGCGCTCGTTGCCTTTGACTTGTTCGGCAGCAGCGTTGTCCAGATGGGCGCGAAAAGTGGATACCTCAATCACCTCGTTGTCACGGCCTCGACCGTATACAACGTGCACGATTCGAAAGCGACGGCCAATGATGAAGGCTCGGCGAAACAGGCCCTTTACTTGCTCGGGGGTGGCATTGGTGGCGACATCAAAGTCTTTAGGCCGCAAATCTACCAACAAATCGCGCACAGCGCCGCCAACAATGTAAGCCTCGTAACCGGCTTGTTGCAAGGTTCTGACCACCTGCAAAGCGCGCTCGTCCACCAAGTTGGGGTCAATACCATGCACCGACGCAGGAACTTCAGTGCGTCGTCCAAAGTCGGGCTTGTTGCTTTTGGGCGATTTGCCCATCAGCCTGTTAATGAATTTAGTGATCATTCTTGAAAGAGTTCGAGGATGCGCCAGCCACGCGCAATGGCCAGTTGACGCAACCGAGCGTCAGGGTTCGTTGCCACCGGATGGTGGGCTTTTTCCAAAAGAGGGAGGTCGTTCATGGAGTCTGAATAGAACGTCATCTCCACATCGCTCCAAGTCAGTCCTTGCTGCTGCAGCCACAGCGCAACACGGGTGACTTTACCTTCTCTGAATGAAGGGGTCCCCTTGATCTCGCCAGTGATCCAGCCCGAGGCATCGCGTTCAAGCTCCACGGCGATCAATTCGCTCACCCCAAAAGCCTGGGCAATTGGACGTGTGACAAACTCGTTGGTGGCAGTCACGATGACAACGACATCCCCTGCATGCTGGTGCGATCGTACCAGCGCCAGTGCCTCTGGCGTGATGCGGGGCCGAATCACTTCGTCCATGTAACGTGCATGGGCACGGGCTGCCTCGGTGGCACCACGCTCTCGAGCGGCCAAGGTTGCAAAGCGCACATAGTCATATATGTCGAGTGTTCCCGCTTGGTAATGCGCATAGAACTCGTCATTTCGCTGATTGAAGTTAGCAGGATCGTTCCAGCCCATCTCGGTTGTGAACACCCCCCAAGTGTGGTCGGAATCCAGTGGCAAGAGCGTGTGATCCAGGTCAAACAACGCGAGTTTCATTGATTCTCCAGCATGGCACGCACCAATGGAATGGTCAGAGCGCGCTGCGTTTGCAAAGCATAGTGGTCCAAATGGTCTAGTAATTGCATCAGACTGCCCAAGTCGCGCGAAAATCGATTGAGCATATAGGACATGACTTCATCACTTAAGAACAATCCTCGGGCATCCGCCTCTTGTCGCAACACGGATCGGCGTGCGGGTTCATCCAGCACCGCAAGTCCGTGGACGTGGCCCCAGCCTAGGCGACTGCGCAAATCGTCACGCAATTTGAGGTCAGCAGGGGGCAAGGCGCCCGCCGCCAAAACCCACCTTGGCACGCCCACTCGAGGGGTGAGTGCATTTACAAACCAATTGAAAGCGGTGTGTTGCTGTTCTAGGTTGTACAGATGAACGTCGTCCATCAGCACAGCGTTCCATTCGTCCCTGAATTCAGGCGGATTCAAGGTGTGCGCGTCGAGCCAACCCACTTGCGCACCCTGCTCTTTCAGTGCGTGGTGTACTGCGTGCAGCAGGTGTGTCTTGCCCGATCCGCTTTCGCCCCATAAATAACTGGGCACCGGCGAACGACTACTGGATGAGGTCCACAACCGCAGATGTCCGACTGCCGCTTCATTGGGACCTGCAAAAAAATTATCCAGCGTGGGCGATGACGCCAGACCGATCTCCAGAGCCAGTTGCTTCATGCTTTGTCGGATTCCTGCCTAGCTTCACTGGCACCACTATTTTGGTACAGGTCGCTTTGCAAATATTGGCGACGCAAGCGGCGCAGTGCCACCAGTAATACGGCGCTGGCTGGTAGTGCGATCAATACCCCCACAAAACCCAGCACCTGACCGAAGGCCATCAAGGCCAGTATGACGGCCAGAGGGTGCAGACCGATGCGCTCGCCCACCAAGCGCGGCGTGAGCACAAAACTTTCAATGAGTTGGCCTAATCCAAACACCACGGCAACCATAATCACCGCTTGCCCGGATGCAAACTGAAGCAGGCCTGCCAGCAATGCCAACACCAAGCCCAAGCCAAAACCCAGATATGGAACAAAAACGGCGAGACCCGTGAACAAGCCAATCGGCAGAGCCAGATCCAAGCCAAAGAGACGAAGACCGACCGAATAAAAAACCGCCAAAGCGAGCATGACCAACAACTGCCCGCGCAAGTATTCACCCAGTACCGTATCGCTCTCCTGCATGAAGCTGTCAAAAGTGCCACGCCATGCGGGAGGCACCAACTCAAGAACGCCGCTGACCAATCGGGTCCAGTCGTGCAACAAGTAAAACAAGGCCACAGGCACCAGCACCGCATACCCCATTAAGGCCAAAGCCACACTGCCACCCAATTTGATGGAAGACATCAGGGGTGCCCACCAGTCTTCACGATTGGCGCCCAGATAGGCCACAAGCTGGGCTTTCAGGTCACGCAAATCAAGCGAAAGGTTCAAGCCTAGTTGGGTCAGCAAGGGATTGAGCGCATCGCCCAATCGATCCAGCAGCAGGGGCAATTGCTGCTGAAGCAGCGGCAACTCCTTCACCAGAATAGGCACCAACAGCAACAATATCCCAAGCAAGGCCAGGATGGCCAGGGCCTCCACAATCAGCAAAGCCAAAACCCGTGGCAGCCGCCCCCTGGTCACACCCTCCAAGCGCAAAACCAAAGGATGCAATACGTACGCCATGACCGCCGCAATGACAAAGGGTGCCAGCACGGGGGCCAGCAACCAGAAAACCACGACGGCCACCAAGGCAACACCGGACCATGCGGCCAAGCGAGTCATCAAAAATGGAAGTGGTGCTTGCAAGGGGTTCTCGATTTTTTGCAATGGCTGGATCTGAGCGGTCAGGGTCAACCCTTAAAATAGTGCCTGATTTTAGTCTGCCAGTCCGTTTATTGGCCCCTCATTCTTTATTTACCTGCCCCTTTTGGGCCAAAACCATGAGTCAAACTCCACTTTCCTACAAAGACGCCGGTGTCGACATCGTTGCAGGCGATGCCTTGGTCGAACGCATCAAGCCTTTGGCCAAGAAAACCATGCGAGAAGGCGTGCTGGCCGGAATTGGCGGTTTTGGGGCACTTTTTGAAGTCCCCAAACGCTACAAAGAACCCGTTTTGGTCAGCGGCACCGATGGTGTCGGCACCAAGCTCAAGCTGGCTTTTGAATGGAATATGCACGACACCGTGGGCATTGATTTGGTGGCCATGAGCGTGAACGATGTACTGGTTCAAGGGGCTGAGCCTTTGTTTTTTCTGGACTACTTTGCCTGCGGCAAGCTCGATGTGGACACCGCCGCCGCAGTCGTGGGCGGCATCGCCAAAGGGTGCGAGATGTCGGGCTGCGCCCTGATTGGCGGTGAAACCGCTGAAATGCCGGGCATGTACCCCTCGGGTGAATACGATTTGGCGGGTTTTGCGGTCGGTGCGGTCGAGAAGTCCAAAATATTAACGGGACAAAACGTCAATGCAGGCGACGTGGTTTTGGGGCTGGCTTCAAGTGGTGTGCACTCTAATGGCTTCAGTTTGGTGCGCAAATGCATTGAACGCGCGGGCAGCAATGCGCCGGCCACTTTGGATGGAAAACCTTTCAAACAAGCCCTCATGGAGCCAACACGTCTGTATGTTTTGAATGTGCTGGCCGCCCTCGCAGCGCACCCCATCAAGGCTCTGGCCCACATCACGGGTGGGGGCTTGTTGGAGAATATTCCACGCGTTTTGCCCGATGGCTTGGCCGCTCACCTGCAAAAAGGCAGCTGGCCACAAACCGAGTTGTTTGCCTGGTTACAAAAAACAGCAGGCATCGACGACATCGAGATGAACCGCACCTTCAACAATGGCATCGGGATGGTGGTGGTCATTGACGCTGCCCAAGCCGAGGCTTGCGCCCAAACCTTGCGCGCAGCAGGTGAGCAGGTTTACGTGATCGGAAAAATTGCCCCTCAGGGTGATGGCGCTCCAGTTGTCGTCGCCTAAAAAGCAGGTTTGTCAGGTGTTTGAGAGTTCCTGAATGCGATCTCTCAGAGCCTCGTGATCCATGGCTTGGGGCTCGGCCTGGAGATAGAGCTGCAAGTCTTTCAAGGCCTCTGACTTGAGACCCATTTCAGCGTAAACCAAACCCCGATCACGCCGTTCCGCCCACACATCGGGCAAGAGTAAGACCAATCGGTCAAGCACACACAAGGTGCGTGGCCAATCTTCTTGCGAGCGGAAAATTTCTTTCAGATTGCGCAGCATGCGGGCCAACATATCCCGTGGCGGGCAGGCTTGCAAATACAGCCCCATGGGTGTTTCCCCATCGTCCAGATCAGCGCTGGAGCTTGCATCGATTTCTGCACGATAAGGTCCAAGACGCTCAGCCAGATTCTCAACCCCCAAAGACTCTCCTGTTAAGGGATCAAGAACCACCAAGCCCCCTTCAAGAGTCACCTTGACTAAAAAATGGCCCGGAAACGAAACGCCCTGCGCATTTAGCGCCAAACCCTGGGCCAATTCCAACCAAATGACAGCCAAAGAAATAGGGATACCTCGTCTGGTACGCAGCACCTCGTGCAGGTAGCTGTTTTCAGGTGCGTAGTAATCGTTGGCATTGACGCCAAACGCCATTTCTTTGTAAAAAACCTGACTCAAGATCGCTAAGCGTGTCAAATCGTCGGCTTGAGGGGGCAGGCGCAGTTTGATTTTTTTGAGCAAGCGGGCCACATCGTCCAGCACATGCTGCACATCCAGCGCAGGCTCTTCGTCTTGCGCCAAACTGGTTGCCGCCTCGAGCAGCGGCAAGCCCGTGTCACTTTGCACCAAGCTGGCAAAGTATTCCAAGGGTGTCGGCGGGAGAAAATTAAAGTTCATCAAATTAACAGCATTTTTAACGCTTCAAAAAGGCTTTCAAGCGCAAACCTGTGACCCATAAGGTCCCAAAATAAACCAGTGCCGAGGTCGCCATGATCAAGACCATCCAAGCGATGCGTGTCCAGGCATTTTGCCGCAAGGCCATCCAGGGCAACTCGTGTGCCGCAAAGCCCAGCAACAGGGTCAGCAAACCCGAGGCCAATGCCACCTGCAAGACAAAGCGCAACCACCCGGGTTGAGGCTTGTAACTGCCGCGCCGCAGCAAGCCCACCAACAACCAGCCCGCATTAACCAAGGCTCCCAAACCAATTGAAAGCGCCAGCCCTGCATGCGCCAAATAAGGCACCAACACCAGGTTGAACAACTGCGTTAAGACCAGTACCACCACCGCGATGCGCACAGGCGTACGAATATCTTGACTGGCGTAATAACCAGGTGCCAATACCTTGATCGCCACCAAGCCCAGCAGACCCACACCGTAGCCCGTCAGGGCCAAAGTGGTTTGCTGGACATCGCGGTCGGTAAAGGCACCGTAGTGGTAAAGCACAGACACCAGTGGCTGTGAAAACACCAGCAAAGCTGCCGCACACGGCAAGGCCAACAACAAAACCAGGCGCAAGCCCCAATCGAGCATGGCGGCGTAACGTTCGGTGTCACCCGTGGCTTTGGCTGCTGCCAGTTGCGGCATCAACACCACACCCAAGGCCACGCCCAACATGGCGGTTGGAAACTCCATGAGTCGGTCGGCGTAGGTCAACCAACTGACACTGCCGGGGGCCAAATAAGAAGCAATTTGGGTGTTGATCAACAACGAGATTTGCGCCACGCCAACGCCTAACAAGGCTGGCGCCATCAGACGCAAAATGTTGCGTGTGGCTGGGTTGGTCCAGGCTTTTTTGATCGCTGCAGGACCCATGCCCAGCCGAGGCAATAAACCCAGGCGGGCCAACGCCGGAATCTGCACAGCCAACTGCAAACAGCCCCCCACCATCACGCCGACCGGCAATGCATAAATGGCCTCTACCCCTTGACGGGCAAGCCAAGGGGATAAAAACCAAGCCGCCGCAATCACGCTCACATTGAGCAGCACCGGCGTGGCTGCGGGCACTGCAAATCGCTTCCAGGTATTGAGAATACCTGCCGACAGCGCCACCAATGACATGAAGGCGATGTAGGGAAACATCCAGCGCGTCATTTGGACTGCCGATGCGTAACCCCTTACGTCTTGCTGCAAACCACTGGCCAAAGCCCAAACCAACCAAGGAGAAGCCAACACGCCCAAAATTGACAAAATGAGCACGGACCAAGCCAGCACGGTGGCCACGCTGTCTATCACTTCTTTGGTGGCTTCGTCCCCATGCTGCGCGCGGCTGGCAGCCAAAACTGGCACAAAGGCTTGGCTGAAAGCGCCCTCGGCAAACAAGCGTCGAAACAAATTAGGAATACGAAAGGCCACATTAAAAGCATCTGTCAGCGCACTGGCACCAAATGCGGTGGCAATAAGCAACTCGCGCACCAAGCCCGTTACCCGCGAGGCCAGGGTAAAAAGGGACACGACAGAAGCAGAACGTAGAAGGCTCACAGGAGCCGAGTGTAGCGTTCCTGCACCGATTCAATGTCAACCTGGCCGCATTACCAAGCCATGGGAGGGCTTGATCTGCTAGAATGACGGGTTCGCCGGACAACATCCTCAGACACTGAAAGAACTTAAATATGGCATCCGCTAAACCAAAAAAGAAAAACCCCCGTCTTGCTTCAGGCCGTAAACGCGTCCGTCAAGACGTCAAGATCAATGCTGCGAACTCTTCGCTGCGTTCCAAATACCGCACTGCTGTGAAAAACGTCGAAAAAGCCGTTGCAGCTGGCGACAAGACCAAAGCCACCGAGTTGTTTGCCAAAATGCAAACCGTGGTGGACATCATTGCCGACAAAGGCATCTTCCACAAAAATAAGGCTGCTCGCGACAAGAGCCGCCTGAGCGCCAAGGTCAAAACCTTGGCCCTTGCAGCTCCAACTGCAGCCTGATCCGCTACAACAGATCAACAGCCCGGCAGGGCCTTGCCCTTGCCGCCGTTTGAAACCGGTGCGCTGTCCGCGAAAACTAAACCGCCCTGGTGCAAACCTTGGCGGTTTTTTCATGCCGAGTTATTGGGACGTGGGTTTGTGGGGTGTGGGTTTGTCAGGCAACAAACAGGCTTCGACGACTTGCAAGTGGTTATCGCGTGCAAAGTTCATCACAAAATCCCAAGCCATCACGTCGTATTCACGCAAATCGTGGTGGACCACCACACATTTGATATGGCCCATGGTGGTGGGAACGCACCAAGGGGAATAGCTCAGATGGCTGCCGGGAATGGCGCCGCCAGGGCGGAACTGACTCATGACACCTGCCAAACGCTCAGCCCAATCGCTGGGCCGAAATGTCTTTCCGTCCTCGGTGATGCCCTGGATGAAAACTTCTTTGGCAGTGTTGTAGACCATCGGATAGAGGGGTTGATAAAGGGGCTTCAGAGCTCGGGATCGCCGCCCTCTGGATGACCCGACTATTCTATCTTATATAAGACTTGAAACCCCCTTGTAACTTGGCACACCCCACTCGGAGGGCACATGAACCCAAGGGGTGTTTCTGCCTCTAAAATCAGGGATTGAAGGCCCGCATCGTAGGGCCAATTTTTATTTCTGGAGTTCACGCATGCCTGCTCACATTGAAGCCGCCTCCCCGCACACCATGAACACCTATGGCCGACTGCCGATTGCACTCAGCCATGGTCAGGGTTGCCGAGTCTGGGACATCAATGGCAAACCCTATCTGGATGCGCTGGCGGGCATTGCAGTGAACACGCTGGGACACAACCACCCCGAACTGGTCCCTGCACTGCAAGACCAGATCAGCAAGATGATCCACAGTTGCAATTATTTCCATGTGCCCAACGCCGAAGTGCTGGCGGCCAAATTGGTGGAACTGTCGGGTATGACCAACGTGTTTTTTTGCTGCACGGGCCTGGAGGCCAACGAAGCCGCCATCAAACTGGCTCGCAAGTTTGGCCATGACAAAGGTATCGAAAAACCTGAAATCGTGGTTTACGAAAAGGCCTTTCATGGCCGCAGCATTGCCACCCTCAGCGCCACCGCCAACGAAAAGCTCAAACAAGGTTTTGGCCCCATGCTGGATGGTTTTTTGCGTGTCCCGGTGAATGACATCGAGGCCCTGAAAAAAGCCACTGAGGGCAACCCCAATGTGGTGGCCGTGTTCATGGAGACCATTCAGGGCGAGGGCGGCGTGAACCCCATGCGAATTGAATACCTGAAACAAGTGCGTGCACTTTGCGATCAGAAAGACTGGCTTTTGATGATCGACGAAGTGCAATGTGGCATGGGTCGCACCGGAAAATGGTTTGCCCACCAATGGGCAGGCATTGTTCCCGACGTGATGCCGTTGGCCAAGGGCTTGGGTTCCGGGGTACCGATTGGCGCGGTTGTGGCGGGCCCCAAGGCTGCCCATATTTTTCAGCCTGGCAACCACGGCACCACCTTTGGGGGCAACCCCCTGGCCATGCGGGCAGGCGTTGAAACCATCCGCATCATGGAAAAAGATGGCCTGATGGCCAACGCAGCCCGCGTGGGCGCTCATTTGCGCAACTCACTCGAAAAAGAACTGGCAGGCGTTTCAGGCGTGAAAGAGATCCGGGGCCAAGGCCTGATGCTGGGTGTTGAACTGTATCGCCCTTGCGGTCCGATCTGGAGTCGCGCCGCTGAAGCCGGCCTGCTCTTGAGCGTGACCGCCGACAGCGTGATCCGTTTGGTCCCTCCTTTGATCATGACCGAGTCTGAGGCCGACGAAGTGGTGGCCATTCTGGTGCCACTGATCAAGACCTTTTTGGCAGAACAAGCATGACGGCAAAAGCAACAACGCCTGTGCGGCATTACCTGCAATTCACCGACCTGAGTGCCGATGAATACATGCATGTGATGGCGCGGGCTGCAGAAATTAAACGCAAGTTCAAGGCGTACGAAAAATACCATCCCCTAGCCGACCGCACGCTGGCCATGATTTTCGAGAAAGCCAGCACCCGCACCCGCGTGAGCTTTGAAGCCGGCATGTACCAATTGGGGGGATCGGTGGTGCACCTGACCACCGGCGACAGCCAACTTGGCCGCGCCGAGCCCATAGAGGACAGTGCCCGCGTCATCAGCCGAATGACCGACATCGTCATGATCCGCACCTTTGGCCAAGACAAGATTGAGCGCTTTGCATCGCACTCGCGTGTCCCCGTCATCAACGGTCTGACCAACGAATTTCATCCTTGCCAGATTCTGGCCGACCTGTTTACCCTGCTGGAGCACCGGGGTTTGGACGCACAGGGCAAGCCCGACCTGGCTTACCTGAAAGGCAAAGTAGTGGCTTGGGTAGGCGATGGCAACAACATGGCCAACACCTGGCTGCAAGCGGCTGATTTGCTGGGTTTTACGGTGCACCTGAGCACCCCCAGTGGCTACGAAGTCGACCATGCCATTGCCGGCCTTCGCAGCAGCGACAGCTACAAAGTCTTCAAAGACCCGCAAGATGCTTGCCGTGGTGCCGACCTGGTCACCACCGATGTGTGGACCAGCATGGGCTACGAGGCTGAAAACGATGCGCGCAAAAAAGCCTTTGCGGATTGGTGCGTGGATGAAGCCATGATGCAAGCTGCCAAACCCGACGCACTCTTCATGCACTGCCTGCCTGCTCACCGGGGAGAGGAAGTCAGCGCAGATGTCATTGATGGACCGCAATCGGTGGTCTGGGACGAAGCAGAAAACCGCATGCATGTGCAAAAAGCGCTCATGGAGTTTTTGCTGTTGGGCCGCATCACGGCGTAAAGGCATAGACCGATGTCATTCAGCAGCACTGGCCACGGTCACATCTGAAAGCATCTGCATGAGCCAGTGCACCACTTGCGGCGCTTGTTGCGCCAGTTTTCGGGTTGATTTTTCAGTCTACGAACACGAAGAAGGCGGCGGCGCTGTGCCCGATGGCCTGGCCTCAGCCATCACCGAGCACACCTGCCGCATGCGCGGCACCGACCACAGTCCGCCCCGATGCGCTGCTTTGTATGGGCGCATTGGCGAGAAGGCCACTTGTGGCATTTACGAATGGCGGCCCTCACCTTGCCGCGAGTTTGAAGAAGGCAGCGAAGCCTGCAACCGCGCACGTCGCCTGCATGGACTGCCGACCTTAAAGCTTTGAAAATCTTTTTTTCAGGGTGTTGGAAATAACCGACACCACAGTTTTTTCAGCGGTGCTACCTTCGCTCACCATGAAAAAACTTTGGGACATTTCCCCACCCGTTGATGCCAGCAGCCCGGTTTTCCCAGGCGACACCCCTTACCGCCAGCAATGGGCGGCCACCCTCTCGGCGGATTGCCCAGTCAATGTGAGCGCCCTCCATTTATCGCCGCATGTGGGGGCGCATGCCGATGCCCCCTTGCACTACGACCCACAGGGGGACGCGGTGGGGGCGTTGGACTTGGCACCCTTCCTAGGTCATTGCCGCGTCATTTACGCACTGGCTGCAGGCCCCTTGGTTTTAATGGCCGATCTGGCACACGCACTGGCCGATTTGCCCGAGCGGGTTTTGGTGCGCACTTACACACAATTTCCGCTGCAAAGCTTTGATGCACAACTCACAGCCTTTCACCCCGACACAGTGCACCATCTGGCTGATCTGGGCGTGAAGCTCATCGGCATTGATAGCGCCAGCATCGATCCTGCTGACAGCAAAGCCCTGCCCAGCCACCAAGTGATTCGGCTGCGCGGTCTGCGGGTGTTGGAAAACCTGCTGCTCGACGCGGTACCCGAGGGCGATTACGAGTTGATCGCCCTGCCCTTAAAACTCAGCACCGCCGACGCCAGCCCTGTGCGTGCGGTTTTGCGTGAACTTTGATCGTTTCACCCTTTCCAAGAGGAACACCCCATGACTAACCTGACGCCGACCCTGGCAGACTGCCAGGCGCTCGACCAACACGACCCATTGCGCAGCTTGCGGGATCAATTTTTCTTGCCCTCGGGAGTGATTTATCTGGACGGCAACTCCCTGGGGGTGATGCCCAAAACCGCACCGACCCGTGTGGCCCAGGCCGTCACCCACGAATGGGGGCAAGAGCTGATCAAAAGCTGGAACAGCGCAGGCTGGTTCACCCTGCCCCAGCGAGTGGGCGACAAGATTGCACAACTGGTAGGCGCAAAAGCGGGCGAAGTGGTGGCCGCCGACAGCACCTCCATTAACCTCTTCAAAGTGTTGGCTGCCGCGCTGCACATTGCTGCAGCAGATCACCCCCAGAAGAAAAAAATCGTCAGTGAGCGCAGCAATTTCCCAACCGACCTTTATATTGCTGAAGCCCTGTGCAAAGAACGCGGCTTCAGCTTGCAATTGGTGGAAGCGCATGAAATGACCGCTGCACTGCAAGCCGATGTGGCGGTGCTGATGCTGACCCACGTCAACTACCGCACAGGGGCCATGCACAACATGCAGGCAGTGACGGCACAAGCCCATGCGCAAGGCATTTTGACCGTGTGGGATCTGGCGCACAGTGCAGGCGCCGTACCGGTCGATCTCAATGACTCAGGGGCTGATTTTGCCGTGGGTTGTGGCTACAAATACCTGAATGGTGGTCCCGGCGCGCCGGCTTTTGTTTGGGTACACCCACAACACACCGACCGTTTTTGGCAACCCCTTGCAGGTTGGTGGGGGCATGCCGCCCCCTTTGCCTTTACCCCGGATTACCAACCAGCCAAGGGCATCACGCGCTACCAATGCGGCACACAACCCATCTTGAGCCTGACGGCGCTCGATTGCGGCTTGGACGCCGTGCTGGCAGCCGAAGCACTTGGGGGTATGACCGCCTTGCGCCAAAAATCATTGGCCCTCACGGGATTGTTCATGCAACTGGTACGTACCCGTTTGCATGGTCATGGCTTTGGCATGGCGACACCGGACGCAGAAAACCTGCGCGGCTCGCAAGTCAGCCTGACCCGCAGTGAGGGCGCTTATGCCATCGTGCAGGCCTTGATCGCGCGCGGTGTCATCGGCGATTTTCGAGCGGGCGATGGCGGCCAGCACGCCGACATCTTGCGCTTTGGCTTCACCCCGCTTTACATTGGTTTTGCCGATGTATGGCACGCCGTGGAGCAACTGCAACAAGTCATGCAAAGTGGCGAATGGCAAGACGCGCGCTTTAACCAAATCAACGCCGTCACCTGAAAGCAACACCATGAGCTCCTGTCCCTTCAATGCCGCAGCCTCGGGGCAACCTCCAGTCGATCACCCGCCGCAAGTTGCCCCCTCTGGCGAGCGCATCGTGCACGAAGAACATGCCCAACTCGACTTTGACGGGCGCATGAGCTATGGCGACTACCTTCAGTTAGATGCCATCCTGAACGCACAAAAACCGCTGTCCCCTGACCACAATGAAATGCTCTTCATCGTGCAGCACCAGACCAGCGAACTGTGGATGAAGCTAATGCTGCACGAACTGCAAGCGGCCATGAAGGAAATTGCCAACGACCAATTGCCCGATGCCTTCAAGAAACTGGCCCGTGTCAGCAAAATCATGGAACAACTGGTTCACGCATGGGATGTACTGGCCACCATGACGCCCCCCGAGTACAGCGCCATTCGGCCTTATTTGGCGCAATCGAGCGGTTTTCAGAGCTGGCAATACCGCTGCATTGAATTCTGCATGGGCAATAAAAACGCCGCCATGTTGCAGCCCCATGCCCACCGCTCCGATTTATCGTCGCTTGTGCAAGCGGCATTCGAAGCCCCCTCGCTTTACGACGAATGCTTGCGCTTACTTAAAAGGCGTGGCCTGGACGTGCCCGAAAGTCACACCCAGCGCGATTGGCGCCAACCCTACCCCGCCAGTGAACAGGTTGAAAACGCCTGGCTGGTGATTTACCGCAACCCCAATCAGCACTGGGATTTGTACCAACTGGGAGAAGAGTTAACCGACCTGGAAGACGCATTTCGTTTGTGGCGATTTCGGCATGTGACCACCGTGGAACGGGTGATTGGCTTCAAGCGGGGCACGGGGGGCACGGGCGGGGTGAGCTACCTGCGCAAAATGCTCGATGTGGTGCTGTTCCCAGAAATTTGGACTCTGCGCACCCAACTTTAAAAAAGCTTTCAAATCCACGGGTACCCGTTGAGTGCCTTCATTTGCAATAACATGCGCGCATCTATTTATGGGTAATCACTGTGCAACTGAACATCAATGGCCAAAACCGCACCAGCACCGCTGCCCCCGACACACCTTTGCTGTGGGTGCTGCGCGATGAGCTGAACCTGACTGGCACCAAATTTGGCTGCGGCGTGGCCGCTTGCGGGGCTTGCACCGTGCATGTCAACGGCCAGGCCGTGCGCTCATGTGTGATGCCCATATCTGCAGTGGCCCAACAAAAGGTGCACACCATTGAATCTTTGGGCACGCCCGAGCAATTGCACCCTTTGCAGGCCGCATGGATAGCCGAGCAAGTGCCCCAATGTGGCTACTGCCAAAGCGGCATGCTGATGGCCGCTGCGGCCCTACTGGACAAAACCCCTCACCCCAGCGACGCCGATATTGACGCCGCCATGACCAACCTCTGCCGCTGCGGCACTTACCAGCGCGTGCGCGCCGCCATTCACCGCGCGGCCAATACCAATACCCATACCAACAACAAGCCAAGCCTCACGGCCCAGAAAGGCGGTGCCGCATGAAGCGCCGGACCTGGCTACTGAGTGCCTTGGGCGCTACGGGCGCGTTGGTGGTGGGCTGGGGGCTCTTGCCCGCACGCTCACGTCTGGGTTCGCCCGAGCTGATGCTCAAAACAGGGGGCGATGTCGCCTTGAACGGCTGGATCAAGATCGCCAAAGACGGCAGCGTGGTGCTGGCCATGCCCCGCAGTGAAATGGGTCAAGGGGTACACACCGCTCTGGCCATGTTGGTGGCCGAAGAACTAGACGTGCCCATGAGCCGTGTGCGTCTGGAGCCAGCGGGCGCTGACAGCATTTACGGCAATGTGGCCATGTTGATGGCCAGCCTGCCGTTTCATCCACTGGACAGCGAGGGCGAGCATAAACCCCTCAAAATCAAAATGAGCGAGTGGATTGTGGGCAAAATCGTCCGCGAGTTGGGGATTAATGCCACGGGGGGCTCATCCACCATCACAGACCTTTGGGAACCTTTGCGCCTGGCCGCCGCCACGGCTCGTGCCAGCCTGCTGCAAGCAGCGGCCCTCAGCTGGCAAGTGCCCGCCAACGAAATCACGGTGGTCAATGGGGTAATGCAACACGCATCGGGCAAATCGGCCCATTACGGCGACATGAGCGCAGCGGCGGCAGGCAGTACACCCAAGGCGGTGCAGCCCAAAACCCGAGAAAACTGGCAACTGATTGGCCGGGCCACGCCCCGCTCCGACATTCCCGCCAAAGTGACTGGGCAGGCCCCATTCGGCATGGACATTCGCTTACCCGGCCTGTTGTTTGCGGCCGTGCGCATGTGCCCCATGCTGGGCGGTTCGTTTGACGCCATCAACACCCAAGCCGCACTGGCTTTACCCGGCATCACCCAAGTGGTTCGGCTGGATGCCTGGGGCGGTGGCACAGCAGGTTTCGCCGCAATTGGCAGAACCACTTGGCAGGCACGCCAAGCGGTGCAAGCCGTGCAAGTGCAATGGCAAGCTCCAAAAACAGGCGTCTTGGACAGCGCCCAAATTCAGGCTGCATTGCTGAACAGCCTCAACACCGAAAGCGGCTTTACCTTTCACGAACAGGGCGTGCCCACACAAGCTGAAAAAGCTGCCGCCAAGCGCATCGATGCCCTTTACCAAGCGCCCTACTTGGCCCACGCCACCATGGAGCCCATGAACTGCACCGCGCAAGTCAAAGACGGGCGGGTCGAAATTTGGGTCCCGACCCAAGTGCCACAAATGGCACGCGCCATGGCCGCCAAAGTGGCAGGCGTGAAAGAAGACCATGTGACCGTGCATGTGACCTTGTTGGGCGGTGGCTTCGGCCGCAGGCTGGAGGTCGACTTTGTGGGCCAGGCGGTGCAAGTGGCCATGGCCTGTGCCGGCGCGCCGGTTCAACTGAGTTGGTCGCGCGAAGAAGACACGACGCACGACTTTTACCGCCCCATGCACTTGGCCAAGTTTCAAGCCTCATTGGACGCACAAGGCACGGTCACCAGCTTGCGCATCAAGTCTGCAGGCGATGCCATCACCCCGCGCTGGCTCGCGAGGACCATGCCCGCCCTGTCTGGCCCAGTGGATATGCCGGACAAAACCACGGCTGAGGGCCTGTTCGATTTGCCTTACGGCTTTGCCAGCCAACACATGAGCCACGTCGCCACGCAATCAGGTGTGCCTGTGGGTTTTTGGCGCTCGGTCGGGCACTCGCACAACGCCTTCTTTTCTGAAAGCTTCATGGACGAGCTGGCTGCAGCCAGCCAACAAGACCCGCTGGCGTTTCGGCTTGGCTGGCTCAAAGAGGCACCCCGCTATGCTGCCGTGCTTAAACTGGCCGCCGACAAAGCGGGCTGGGGCCAAGCTCTGCCCGCCGGACACGCTCAGGGCTTGGCCTTGCACGAGTCGTTCGGCTCCATCGTGGCCCAAGTGGCCGAAGTGTCTGTGACCAATGGCGAGATTAAGGTCCACCGGGTGGTCTGCGCCATCGACTGCGGCACCGTGGTCAACCCCGACACGGTGGCGCAGCAAATGGAAAGCAGCGTGATTTACGGCCTGAGCGCCGCGTTGTTTGGCCAGATCGACATCGTGGGCGGGGTGGTGCAGCAGAGCAATTTCCCAAGCTACCCGATGGTCACACTCAGCCAAGCCCCCAAGGTAGAGACGCACATCGTGCCCAGCACCCGGCACCCTGCAGGTGTGGGCGAACCTGCGGTGCCACCACTGGCCCCCGCCGTAGCCAACGCCTTGTTTGTCCTGACCGGCAAGCGGCAACGGGCCTTGCCCTTGGTGCTTTGAGCTGTTTTAAGGTGATTTAAGGTGATTTACACCCCTGGCCCCTGCCCATAAAGCCACGGCAAGTCCATCAGGCGTTCGCCCCTCAAGCGCATGGACAGGTTGCGGGCCCAAGCCAGCGCGCCCTGGGCATGGAAAACCTGACCGTTTCTGATGGCCCGGGCCTGCACTTGGGCGTTACGTTTCCAGCGCTGCTCGGCATACACCTGCAGTTGCGCCGCCACGTCGCCTGACCCTTGCGCCAAACACTGCCCCAAAACCTGCGCGTCTTCAATGGCCATGCCCGCGCCCTGTGCCAGATACGGCCGCATGGGGTGTGCCGCATCGCCCAAAAGCGCCACGCGGCCTTGCGCCATTTGCGCTGCCGATGCCACAGGGGGGCGGTCGTGCAGCGCCCACATGCGCCACGCCGAAATGCTGTCCAAGCGCTCATGCAAATCTGTTCCGACCGCACCCATGGCTTGCATCAGCGCTTGGCTGTGCCCGGTCTGGTCCCAGTCACTGGCCAGATTGGGCTTGCTGCCGTGCACGATGGCCACCACATTCAGCCAATGCCCAGCCCGCACTGGGTAATGCACCACATGCAATCGTGGCCCCATCCACACGGTGATTTGGTTGGTACGCAAGTGCGCGGGCAAATCGGCCTGCGCCACCAACGCACGGTAGGCCAAATGTCCGGTAAAGCGAGCGGGTTCGTCGGCCAGCAACTGCTGGCGCACGTTACTCCACACGCCATCGGCCCCAATCAGAGCGGCTGCGTGAAAATGATTTTCTACTGCCCCCCCGGAGCCGTCAGATTGCTGGGCATCTCGGGCATGGCTCGTCCGCACTTCCAAGCCTTCAGAAGTCTCGCGCCAGCCCACCAAGGTCTGACCCAGGTGCATGCCCACCCCGCTTTGTTGCGCCGCCTGGTGGAGCAAGCCATGCAGATCCGCCCGATGAATGGTGGCGTAGGGCGCACCGTAAAGCGTCTGCGAGCACTCGCCCAAGCGCAAGCTGCCCAGCAACTGCCCGCTCTGGGCATCCCGAGCCTGGAGCTGCTGAGGAAATGCGGCCACACTAGCCAATGCTTCGCCCAAACCCCAAGCTTGCAAAAGGCGCGTGACGTTGGGCCCAATCTGGATACCCGCGCCTACTTCGCTCAACTGGGCAGCTTTTTCGAGCAATTGCACCGACGCACCGTTGCGCGCCAAAGCCAACGCTGCGGCAAGCCCGCCAATGCCACCGCCCGCGATCAAAACCTGTTTGAGACCCGTTTTTGTCATGGGCGCATTTTGCCTTGGTAAGCCTCTGCGCCCAACAAAATGTCAACCACCCAAACGAGTACTCAACGCCCGTTCAACGGATAAGCCGGGTCGTTGTAGCCGGGGGTTGATGGGTGGCCGGGTGACACCAAGCTGTTGACCACGGTTTCGTCTTCGGCGGTGATTTCAACCTCCAACGCAGACGCATAGTCTTGCCACTGTGCCAGCGTACGGGGGCCGGCAATGACCGCGCTCACATAGCGATTGGCCAAGACCCAAGCGGTTGCAAAGTGGGCCAGAGCCACGCCTTTTAGTTCGCAGTGCTGCCGCAGGGTTTGGGCAATCTTTAACGATTCATCTCGAAACTCGGTTTCCATCATGCGCTTGTCGGCTCTGGCCGCCCGGGTGCCCTCGGTGGGCTGCTGGCCTGGTGCGTACTTGCCGGTCAGCACGCCCCTGGCGATCGGGCTGTAGGGAACCACACCCAAACCAAAGTGGCCACAGGATTCCAGAATTTCGACCTCGGGCAACCGATTGAGTAGGTTGTAATAAGGTTGGCACACCACGGGTCCGGGCATGTTCAGCTGGCGGGCCATGTGAACCACTTCGGCAATGCGCCATCCCCTGAAATTGGACACGCCCCAATAGCGGATCTTGCCGTCACGCAGCAAGGCCTCAATGGCCCGCAGCGGCTCCTCCAAGTCCATGCCGTTGTAATCGCGGTGCAGGTAATAAATATCGAGATGGTCGGTGGCCAAACGCCGCAAACTGGCCTCGCAGGCCCGCATGGCCCAACTGCGGGAATATCGCCCTTCATTGGGAAGCGCCGACATGGGGTTGCCCAACTTGCTGGCCAACACCCAGCGGTGGCGCTGCCCTGGCATCAATTGCCCCAGCATTTCTTCTGATTTTCCCAGGGTGTAAATATCTGCGGTATCTATGAAATTGCAGCCGGAATCCCGGGCGTGGTCCAAAATGCTGCGCGCTTCCTCCAAGGGAGTTTGGTCGGCAAACATCATGGTGCCCAAACACAGGCGGGAAACTTGCAGCGGGCTTTTACCCAGATTGGCGTATTTCATGAAAGGCTCTTGTATCAAAGTTGCGGCGGGTACAGGCTAATGCAATTATGAAATACCGACTGTCACCTGCGCATGAATGCCCATGCAAAACTTGACCGACACACTCCAAAAGGCACTTGAAAAAAGGATATGCCTGCAATTGAAAACTAAAGTAGTTTTTGTCTTATCAACATCTATTGGATGCCAACTGGATGCCTTATCGCAAGATAACGGTGCGGCTACCGTGCATAAAAACACGTTGTTCGATATGCATTTTGAGTGCACGCGACAAAGCCAAGCACTCCATGTCACGACCCAAAGATTGGAGTTGCTCCACATTGGCAGCATGGCTGACATCCGTCACCGCTTGGTCAATAATAGGGCCTTCATCTAAGTCCGAGGTGACGTAATGTGCCGTGGCACCAATGATCTTGACACCCCGGTCGTAGGCCTGCTGGTGAGGTTTGGCTCCTTTGAAGCCTGGCAAAAAAGAATGATGAATATTGATGGCACGACCGCTGAGATATTCACACATATCCACTGACAGAATTTGCATGTAACGGGCCAGCACCACCACATCGGCCAGCGAGTCCGTGATCAATTGCTTGAGTTTGCTTTCCTGCTCAGGCTTGGTGTCAGCCGTGATGGGTAGGTGATGAAACGGCAGACCATGAGCGCTGGCAATTGAAGACAAGTCTTTGTGGTTGGATGCAATGGCAGTGATATCAATCGGAAGTTCACCGATTCGCCAGCGATAAAGCAGATCGTTCAGGCAATGGTCATAACGTGAGACAAGAATCAAGACTTTGGGTTTAACGGCTGGATCATGCAAAGCCCATTGCATGTCAAAACGGGCTGCTGTGCTCGCGAAGTCGAATCGAAACCGATCCATGACCAAAGGTTCATTGGCTTCTGTATGAAAGACACACCGCAGAAAAAAAGTGGACCGATCGTGGCTATCAAAGACAGAAATATCCTCTATGTAGCTGTAACGTTCGTCCAGAAACTGAACTACAGCGGCAACTTGACCGGCAGTACTGGGACCGCGGGCAGTCAAAATGAGTTTTTGTTCTTTCATAGAGAATTTTTAAAACCTGAAAGTGATATTTTTTTAGTGACCTTCAAGACCGGCAAGGTCAAACCATTGTCTTGATGATCGATGTGCGAAAAATGATTCAAGCGGCTTCGCTGTTGCTCTTCAAACTGACGACGTGAAACCTCTCGCTCAAGGCCAACAGATTCGACATTCGAAAACGCATTGGTTTTGTAAAGCTCCAAACAAACATCCCGAATGCGGCGATCTGAATTAAAAACATACTCAATCAGTTCGTTGAATCGAGTCTCCAACAAAGGCGTATGTTCGCTATGCGGCCACACATCAGTCAACCATCTACAGATTGGTTCATAGTCAAAGCACTGGCTGAGTGCCGTAGGCAGGGTCTCGTTTAAACCACTGATGCTGAGGTTAATCAGTACCGGCTGGGGCACCAATTCATGCTCGTAGATGCCCACTCGCAAGCTTGTCTTCAGCGACTTTACCCTGATAGTCCATTTTGAGCGCAGTGCCATCAATCACTCAATCCACGCATTTTTGCGTTGCGACGACGCAGCGCTTCAAGGGTCAACAGCATCAAAACTGAGATCAAGATCAATACCACGGCTGCAGCCAAAATAGTCGGACTGAGTTGCTCCCTCAGCCCCGTCCACATTTGTCGCGGAATAGTGCGTTGTTCAACACTGCCTAAAAAGAGCACGACCACCACTTCGTCAAACGAGGTGGCAAAAGCAAACAAAGCCCCTGAAAAAACACCGGGCCAAATAATAGGCAGGGTAATGCGCCTGAATGCGGTCCAAGGGGAAGCACCCAAACTGCGTGCCGCCCGAAATAGGGCTTGGTCAAATCCTGCAAGCGTGGCAGTGACCGTGATCACAACAAAAGGAGTACCCAAAGCAGCATGGGCAAGCACGATTCCAGTCAGGCTATTGGCGATGCCAAGGGTTGAATAAAAGAAGTACGCACCGACAGCCACAATCACGATAGGAACAATCATGGGCGATACAAGAATAGCGGTCAAAAGCGCCCGACCAGGCAAGTTACGGTGCGTCAAACCCACAGAGGCTAAGGTACCCAACGAAGTAGAAATGAGGGTGGCCAATATGGCAATGATGAAGCTGTTTTTGACGGCAGTTTGCCAAACCTCGTCTGTAAAAAATTCAATAAACCACTTGAGGCTCCACTCCTTAATGGGATAGGTGAAGTAAGGGTCCGCATTAAATGCCAAAGGGATAATGACCAATACGGGCGCTATCAGGAAGATGAGCGCTGCAATACAAAACAACAACAGGCCGTAATGCCGAAGGCGGCCAGACAAGCCGACATAAGGCGCAAAACGCGGTAATTTATTAGCCAAGGCGGACATTTGCAATTCCTACAAAACGTTCATAAATGGCATAAAGGGCGAGCACACTGATCAACAGCAATCCACCAAGCGCAGAGGCCAAGCCCCAATTCAAGCTTCGGGTCAAGTGATCCGCAATAAAGTAACTCATCATCTGATCACCAGCTCCTCCCACCAGTGCGGGTGTGATGTAGTAACCCATCGCCAAAATAAACACCAATAACACACCGGCACTGACACCGGCCATAGACTGCGGCAAATAGATTCGCCAAAAAGCAGTCACAGGACCCGCCCCCAGTGAACGCCCGGCACGTACATAACTGGGAGGAATCTGTCTCATGACCGAGTAAAGCGGCAAGATCATGAAGGGCAACAAAATATGCGTCATTGCAATCACAACGCCAAAGCGGTTAAAGATAAGAGAAAGTGGGTCATCTATCAGGCCTGTGGCCATCAACAAAGAGTTGATAACACCCTCCTTTTGTAAAAGAACAATCCAAGCGGTAGTGCGTACCAGCAAAGAAGTCCAAAAAGGCAGGAGGACCAGCACCATCATCAGATTGCTGGTCTTTGCAGGAAGATGAGCCAACCAGTACGACAGGGGATAGCCTATGGCCAAGCTCAGTACAGTGACCATCAGGCTTACCCAAAGCGTGCGGGCAAAAACATCCAGATAAAGACGGTCATCAGACGGTACCTGAATCACATTGCCGTGATTGTCCCGTGTGAAGTCCAGCGCATGCAGATAAAAATCATTGCTAAATTCTGTTCGTGTTTGATACAGCACGGACCAAATTTTTGGTTCACCCCATTTCGGGTCAATCTCAAGGAAGGCTTCTTTCCAGGGGCCGCTTTCAGTCTGATTTATTTTACGTACGGTTTTCATAAACAGGGTACGTAAACCACTTGCTTCAAAATTAAGGCGACTGGCGACTTTGCTGGCACTTTGCTCTTCAACCGCCTGCTTCATATCGGCGGCCAAGGCCTCAAATACCCGCTCTTCAGGAATATCCCGGATATGGGGCATCGCATCTAGCAAAGCAGCGGTACGCGGCAATGCGTTGTGTACCACAGGATCATGCGCACTGTTAAAGAGCATCAGACCGATGGGCACCAAAAACGTCATCAACGTAAAAAGAAACAATGGCAGGATCAATGCATAGGCGCGCAGCCTTTGACGCGACTCAGCTTTTCTAAGCTTGCGTTTGAGCTCGCCAATGTCTGGCAAAGGCATGGTTATCGGCACTGACATGAACGGCCACCTCTCTCGTTTTTATTCCCTTGGCCGAGTGGACTCTAAAGAATCCACCCAGCTAGGTAATTTTTATTTAGCGAGCCAAGCTGCAAATTTTTGATTCAACTCGTCAGCATGGTCTGCCCACCAGGCCGCATTGGTCTGAAAGCTACGACCTTTTTGAGCAGCGCCTGGTAACCAGGGCTTGGTCACTTCGTCCACAAGAGCCAGCGAGGATTTACGTGCAGGTGCGTAGGGGATGTATTTGGTTTGATCAGCCAATGGCTTGGTACTTGTGGCAAACATCACAAAGTCCATGGCTGCTTTAACGTTTTTGGAGCCTTTGACGACGACAAACAAATCAGGCACTGTGATTTGTCCATCCCAGACAACTGCAAAATTTTTGCCATCTTTTGCATTGGCATCAAAAATGCGTCCGTGATAAACGGAAGTCAGTGCAACCTCACCAGAAGCCAACAATTGAGGTGGCTGTGCGCCGGCACTCCACCAAACAACTTGTGATTTGATAGTGTCCAGCTTCTTGAAAGCACGGTCCACACCAGCGGGAGTAGACAATACTTTGTACACATCGGCAGCAGACACACCATCGGCCATTAATGCCCATTCCAAGTTAACATTCGGCTCTTTTTTCATGCCGCGCTTTCCAGGAAACTTCTTCAAGTCAAAGAAGTCCTCAAGCCGCGTGGGAGGATTACCGCCCACCTTGACTTTGTCATAGGCAACGACATTGGCATACGAAATATTGGCGATGGCGCAAGCATTGACCATGCCCGGAAAAAAGTCAGCCTTGGCGTCGCTTCCATCCGCACCCTTGGGCAGTTTGGAGGCGTCAATTTTCTCGAATAATCCTTCATCACAACCACGCAATGCGTCAGCAAGCTCAACGTCGACAACGTCCCATTTAACATTGTTTGTTTTCACCTGGGCGCTGATTTCAGCCAATCCACCGTTGTAGTCTTCACTCAGGATTTTTATCCCAGTTTTTGCAGCAAAGGGCTCGTGCATGACCAATACCTGGCTTTTTGTGTAAGCCCCACCCCAAGAAGTAACAGTAAGGGATTGGGCACTGGCGCCAAGGGCAAGCACTGAGCCAACGGCCAGTACCAGCATTTTTTTCATTCCAATTTTCTTGTTCATGATCATCTCCATTTAATTGTTAAAACACCTTCAAAACCAACGCCGCACAAGTTGTGCGCATACCGACATAACATGAATAAATTCAGTCTGTTAAAGCTGAACTTGCTCATGCCATCACATCAAGCGCGTGGCAATCATCCGCACGCCATCCGATTTGAACGTCGCAATCAGTACCCACTATGCGTTCTTGCGAAGCGTTTGGCACCTTGACGACAATGAGTTGATCTCCAAAGGCCACCATGCGAACGCGCAAATGGTCGCCCAGATAGGTGACGTCAGTAACATGCGCTTGGACCACAACATCACAAACACCCGATGGGGGATTGATCAATACCCGCTCAGGTCGCAAAGACAACATGACTGGGGACCCTATTGCGCCAGCAGAGACTGATTTAGCTTTGAGGATCGATCCATCTGCAAGACTTACATGGCAGGTCCCATTTTCATGATCGACCACTTTTCCGTAGAGCTTGTTGTTTTCGCCGATGAAGCTGGCGACAAAGACGTTTGCAGGTAGTTCGTACAAACGTTCTGGTGTGTCAAGTTGCTGAATGACACCGTTGTTGAATACTGCAACGCGGTCTGACATGGTCAAGGCTTCGCCTTGGTCGTGCGTGACATAAACAACTGTGACGCCCAGACGATGGTGAAGCTGTTTTATTTCGTATTGCATCTGCTCGCGCAGTTGTTTATCGAGCGCAGAAAGAGGCTCATCCATCAAGACCAGCTTGGGTTCAAAAACCATCGCGCGGGCAACAGCGACACGCTGCTGCTGACCTCCAGAAAGCTGCGCCGGACGACGTTCATCGAAGCCTTTAAGGCCCACCATGTCCAAGGCGCGCCTAACGCGATCACCAATTGCAGACTTGGCGATGCCTCTGACCTGCAAAGGAAAAGCCACGTTTTCAGCGACGGTCATGTGCGGAAACAAGGCATAACTTTGGAAAACCATGCCAATGTTGCGATCTTCCGGGGCCAGTTGGTTAATCGGGTTGCCATCGAGAAATATTTCCCCATGAGTTGCGGTTTCAAATCCGGCCAACATCATGAGTGTTGTGGTCTTTCCTGAGCCCGAGGGTCCCAGCATGGTGAGGAATTCACCCTCTTGGATCTCAAGGTTCAGATCACGAACCACCAGAGTTTCACCGTCATAGGTTTTTTGGACACCCTTTAATTGGACGAATGGTTTAGCCATAAAAATGGGTCCTTATTTTTCAGATAAATTTAGGCAGCTTGGCAAGGGGTCCAACCAAATTCTGTTGAACAATGCTCAATCAGTTGCCAAAAGTGATCTATAAAACTTCGGCGTACGAGTATTTCAAAGGTGGGGGTTTCATCCAATTGCCAAAGATACGTAGAAATTTTGAAAAAATTGGTTCCTACCGCTTTACCGGGCTTGAAAACGGCTGGATGGAAATCCATAGGGCAGGCTTCAGCTAACACCTCACGAGCTTGGAGGCCAGACAAAGTGACCAGAAAATAGCCGCTGCTGACATCTGTCACTGCACAATGCTGCCCAGCCAACGCGATTCGAAGCTTGTCTTCAATGTTTGCCTGTTCACCTTGAGGCCCGATAACAAACCAATCATTGGGGCCGACCCAGATGACACGGATTTTTGAGGTTGCAAGGGTGCCGCAAGCCGCAATAGGCAGTGGCATATTGAGGGCTTCTTGCACTGCTTTCAAAAAACTGGGGTCTTCCGCATCGCCGCGTAAATTTATGATCGCTTTATCAGCTTGTCCCGTGTACAAAGGATTTGAAAACGGACCACTTTTTGAGGTGGGCATTTGGTGAGCTTTATGCATTTTGACGCTCCGATTGGGGATCATAAAAAACGGGGCTGCAAATGATGGCTTTGACTGTTCGGCCATCGCGCAAAGGTAAAAATACGGTTTCACCCATACGGCTCAAACCGCCCTTAACCACCGCCATTGCAATAGAACGCTGCAGGGTCGGGCTCATGTAGCTGGAGGTCACATGACCTTCCATCTTGACAGGCTTAATAGTGATGTCTGCGCTGTTGGTAATCTGAGCCCCTTCAGGCAATACAACTTGAGGGTCATCCGTCAGCAGTCCAACAAGCTGTTTTCGATCAAGACGAACAGTGTCACTGCGTGACAACGAACGTTTACCCAAACAGTCTTTGGTTTTTGCAACCATGCCGGCCATACCCAGATCGATGGGGGTCACAGAACCATCGGTGTCCTGCCCTACGATTACAAATCCTTTTTCGGCTCGTAAAACATGCATAGTTTCAGTGCCATAAGGGGTAATTCCAAACTCGGCTCCTGCGGCATGAATGGCGGTCCAAACCTCGAGTCCATTGGCCGCAGGTACGTTGACCTCGTAGCTTCTTTCGCCTGAAAAACTGATTCGCATGATGCGGGCCTTGATACCCGCCACCGTGCCTTCACGGTAAGACATGAAAGGAAAGGCCGCATCATCAAAGTCCACATCGGTACACAACTTTTGCAGGACCGCACGGCTTTTACAGCCCACCACTGCGGTGGTAGTCCAGTGGTCTGTGACTGTTGTCAAATAGACCTTCAGGTGAGGCCATTCCGTTTGCAACCAACGCTCCATCCAGGCCAATACGCGTGCAGCCCCACCCGTGGTGGTGTGCATGAGGTAATGGCTTTCATCCAGCCTGACGGTCACACCATCGTCAAAGACCATCCCGTTTTCATCCAGCATAAAACCATAACGGCACTTCCCGACTTCGAGCTTGGACCATGCGTTGCTGTAGAGCCAGTTCAACAATACGGAAGCATCAGGGCCTTGAATGTCAATTTTCCCCAAAGTAGACGCATCAAGTGTGCCCACAGTTTGACGAACCGCCATCACTTCACGGTGCACTGCGGCATGAAGGTCTTCACCTGCTTTGGGGTAGTACCAAGGACGCTTCCACTGCCCAACATCTTCAAACGCTGCACCCTGCTGAACGTGCCAGTCATGAATGGCTGTGTTGCGGATGGGGTCAAACAGGTCGCCAAGCTCGCCGCCGGCCACCAATCCAAACGTGACGGGTGTGTAGTTGGGCCTGAAGCTTGTGGTGCCCACCTGTGGGATGGTGCGCCCCAGAATGCCCGCAGCGATGCCCATGCCGTTGATGTTGCCGGTCTTGCCTTGGTCGGTTCCAAAACCCAGAGCGGTGTACCGCTTGATGTGTTCGATGGACTGAAAACCTTCTCGCACTGCCAAGTGAATATCACTGGCAGACACATCGTTTTGGAAATCAACAAATTTCTTGGGCGCGCGGCTGGACGCCATCGGGTGAGGTACTTCCCAAAGGGTTCGCTGTGTGCCCAGGTCTTGTGTTGCCAGCGCAGGAACTTTGACGGCGACGGGTTCAAACCCTGCGGCTTGGGCCGCAGCCAAGCCTACTTCGGTTCCTTGACGGGCACAGCCGTCCAAACCCATGAGGCCATTGGCGCCCCCGGCAGAACGCTCTGCCTGAACCGGTTTTCCTGGCAGAAAACACGCGTGCTCATCACTCCAAACAGGTTTTGAGGAGGATTGACATTGCAAGTGAATGACCGGACTGAAACCACCCGACATAGCAAGCAAATCGCAGGCTTCAGATGAAACCGATCCGGTCAATTTTCCGTTGCTGTCAATGCCATAAATATCGACAGATGTGATGCTCTTACCGCCTCGCGCTTGCACGACCACTTGGCCTGCTCTGATAGTAATGCCTTCTTGTTGGGCACGCAGACTCAAAGCACCATCCGGTTTGGCACGAGCGTCAATCACGGTGACGGTTGCACCAGCACTTTTTAGTGCCAACGCTGCGTCATACGCTGCGTCGTTGTTGGTAAACAGCACTGCTCGGTTTCCAGGCAGCACTGCGTATCGGCGAACATACGTTGATACAGCCGATGCAAGCATCGTCCCCGGTAAATCATTGTTAGAAAAGACCAAGGGGCGCTCATGCGCACCCGTAGCAAGCACCACTTGTTTAGCACGCACTTTCCAGAGTCGCTCGCGCGAAGTTTTGGCATGGCCTTCTAAGTGATCGGTGCGCCGCTCGGCCAGCGTAAGCATGTTGTGATCTTGATAACCAAACACCGTTGTTCGAGGTAAGACAATGACCTCGGGCATTGCTTTCAATCGGTTCAGCGCATGGGCGGCCCACTGCGCAGCTGGAATTCCATCGACCAGGGCATCCGTTGTCAGCAACCACCCGCCCGTCTCAGCTTGTTCATCTGCAAAAATAACACGCGCACCCGTGGCTCCTGCAGCCAGTGCGGCCGACAGTCCGGCAAGTCCGCCCCCGGCCACCAGCACGTCGCAGAATGCAAAGCGTTTGTCGTAGTAATCGGGATCAGCTTGGGTCGGGGAATCACCCAGTCCGCTGGCTTTGCGAATGTGGTGCTCAAAGAAGTGCCAGGCTTTTTGTGAAGCCATGAAAGTCTTGTAATAAAACCCTGCCGGCAAGAAACGTGAGAAAAGAGAGTTGACACTGCGCAGGTCAAATTCAATGCTTGGTTTTGCATGAATCGAATGGGCAACCAATCCGTTGACCAAGGTGACTTCTGTCATCCTTGCGTTGGGTACGGTGCGTGCACCTTCAAAAAGTTGCACCAAGGCGTTGGGTTCTTCGACACCCGCACTCAATATGCCCCGAGGTCGATGGTATTTCCAGCTGCGGGCAACCAATTTGACCCCATTGGCCAACAAGGCAGAGGCCAGCGTATCCCCCTCAAGGCCTTCATAGCTTCGACCGTTGAATGAGAATTTAACGGTTTTTTGGCGGTTGATCAGCCCCCCGGTGGAGAGTCGATTTTTAGTATTGGCGCTCATACAGCCTCCTTTGAATTTAATTTTTCAGGAGGCGTTTCGCCTATTTTCCATACGGATTCAAAGCGGTAGCTCACGGTGTCGCGCAATGCGTTAAACCAGCGTCCACAGCCACTGCTATGCCGCCACTGCTCATGGTGCATCCCTTTGGGGTTTTTTCGCATAAAAAGGTAATCACCCCATTCTTCGTCCGTCAAATTTTCAGTGTTGACTGGGCGAACAATTCCGCCCTCTCCGCCAAAGGTGAATTCTGTTTCTGCGCGTACGCCGCAATAGGGACATTCGATTAAAAGCATTTTTTTCTTTCAGTGGGCTACTGCTGCGGCACCATGTTCATCAATCAGATGACCGTTGTAAAAACGATTCAACGAGAATGCTTCATTAAGGGGGTGTGGCCTGTCTTGTGCAACGGTATGGGCCATGACCCAGCCTGAGCTGGGTGTTGCTTTAAATCCGCCAGTGCCCCAACCGCAATTGATGTACAAACCCTTGACAGGGGTCATGCTGATAATGGGACATGCGTCTGGTGACACATCGACAATGCCTCCCCACTGCCTGTTCATGCGCACACGCGAGAACAAGGGGAACATCTCAACAATGGCTTGCAAAGTATGTTCAATGGTGTGATAACTACCGCGTTGGCCATAGCCGGTGTATGCGTCAATGCCTGCACCAATCACCAAATCGCCTTTGTCAGATTGGCTGATGTATGCATGAATCGCATTGCTCATGACAACGGTCGGAAAGATGGGCTTGAGCGCCTCAGAGACCAAGGCCTGCAGAGGATGGCTCTCAATGGGGAGTCTTATGTCCGCCATGCTGGCCACCACACTGGAATGCCCAGCGGCCACAATGGCTATTTTTTTAGTCTTGATGAAGCCACGGGCCGTATCGATCCCGGTCACCGCGCCGTCTTCTCGGCGAATGCCTGTCACCTCGCAGTTCTGAATGATGTCCACACCCAAGGCATCAGCAGCTCGGGCATAACCCCAAGCGACTGCGTCGTGCCGGGCCACACCGGCATTGCGTTGCAGCGATGCACCCAATACGGGATAGCGGGTATTGAGATTGATGAACGGAATCATTTCCTTGATTTGCGCGGGTGTAATGACTTCGGCTTCCACACCATTGAGGCGGTTGGCATTGACGCGTCGCTCAATATCACGCATGTCCTGCAAGGAGTGCCCCAAGTTCATCACACCACGCTGACTGAACATCACGTTGTAATTTAGGTCTTGCGATAAGCCTTCCCACAACTGCATTGACTTTTGATACAAGGCCGTGGACTCGTCCCATAAGTAGTTGGAGCGAACGATGGTGGTGTTGCGGGCCGTATTTCCGCCGCCCAACCAGCCACGTTCAATGACGGCAATGTTTTTCATGCCGTGTTCTTTAGCCATGTAATAAGCGGTGGCTAACCCGTGGCCACCCGCTCCCACGATGACCGCGTCGTATTCACGCTTGGGCTCAGGTGAGCGCCATTGTTTTTGCCAACCCTCGTGATATGAAAGGCTGTTGCGCAGCAAAGACCAGATTGAAAATTTTTGCATGGTTTCGACTTTCAGCATTCAACGACATTGACGGCCAGCCCACCGCGCGATGTTTCTTTGTATTTGGTTTTCATATCAGCACCAGTCTCGCGCATGGTCTTAATCACACGATCAAGGCTGACGTGGTGGTTTCCATCACCGCGCAAGGCGATGCGTGAGGCATTGATAGCTTTAACCGACCCCATGGCATTGCGTTCAATACAAGGAATCTGCACCAATCCACCCACAGGGTCACAGGTCAGGCCCAGGTTGTGCTCCATGCCGATTTCGGCAGCGTTTTCAACTTGAGCGACGGTTCCGCCCAAGACAGCAGTTAATGCACCTGCAGCCATAGAGCAGGCAACACCCACCTCACCCTGGCAACCCACTTCTGCGCCTGAGATGGATGCGTTCTCCTTGTAGAGAATGCCGATAGCGGCAGCGGTCAGCAGAAAGTCGACAACCCCCTGCTCATTCGCCCCTGCACAAAAACGCATGTAATAGTGCATGACGGCCGGAATGATCCCTGCAGCGCCATTGGTGGGCGCAGTGACGACTCGACCACCCGCCGCATTTTCTTCATTGACCGCCATGGCGTAAAGATTGACCCAATCAATGATGGTGAGCTGATCCCTGAGGGAAGCCTCCGGTGTTTCGACCAATTGGCGGTGCAAACCCGGGGCGCGACGTTTAACTTTCATGCCCCCATTCAGGACCCCTTCGGTTTGCAAACCGCGCTGCACACAAGCTTGCATGGTGCGCCAAATGTTCAAAAGACCGGATCGAATTTCTTCCTCAGTGCGCCAGGTCAGTTCGTTGCGCCACATCATCTGCGCCACGGTCATTTTTTTATCTGCACAAAATTTCAGGATTTGGTCCCCCGAATGGAAAGGGAACGGCAGCAGACTAGGGTCAGGTAACAAAGCCGAATTTCCCAGAGCGTCCTTGCTGACAACAAACCCACCACCAACCGAGTAATAGGTCTTCTCCAACACAACGGTCCCGTTGGCATCGAAAGCCAAAAGGCGCATGCCATTGGGATGAAAGGGCAAGCTTTCTCGTCTGAAGAACACCAGATCGTCGCGCTCATTGAATGCCAGCGGATAGATCCCCATCAATTGCAAATTCTGCTGTCCACGAATGCGCTCCAAAATACTGTCGATCAAGTCGGGATTCACTTGATCGGGCTCATGCCCCTCAAGGCCCAGCAAAACTGCTTTGTCAGTGCCATGCCCCTTTCCTGTGGCACCCAAAGATCCGTAGAGTTCGCAACGGACACGCAGAACCATCCCCATTAAATTCGCTTCACGCACGGCCACTGAAAACATGCGAGCTGCACGCATGGGACCCACCGTATGAGAGCTTGACGGTCCTATACCAATTTTGAACAGATCAAATGTGCTGATGGCCATGAATATTGCTTAAGATTTAACGGTAAACAGGGAATCGGCTGGTCAAGGCATGCACCTTGGCACGCACCGAAGTCAGATTGGCATCATCACGGGGGTTATCCAGCACATCGGCAATCAGGTTCGCAGTGGCCCTGGCCTCTTCGTCCTTGAATCCGCGTGTGGTCATCGCTGGTGTTCCGATTCGGACGCCGCTGGTGACCATCGGTTTTTCAGGGTCATTGGGAATCGCATTTTTGTTAATCGTCATGTGGGCCTGACCCAGCACAGCCTCTGCCTCCTTGCCGGTGATGCCCTTGGCCCGCAGATCCACCAACATCACATGACTTTCGGTGCGTCCGCTGACAATCCGCAGTCCGCGCTGGATGAGCGTCTCTGCAACAATGCGTGCATTGGTCACCACTTGTTGCTGGTAGACCTTGAACTCAGGGGTCAGCGCTTCTTTGAATGCAACTGCCTTTGCGGCAATCACATGCATCAGTGGGCCACCCTGAAGACCGGGGAATATGGCACTGTTGATGGCTTTTTCCAGCTCAGGACGCATCAAAATGATGCCGCCACGCGGACCGCGCAAGCTTTTGTGCGTGGTACTGGTCACTATGTCCGCATGCGGAATCGGATTGGGATATTGACCCGCCGCAATCAATCCTGCGTAGTGGGCCATGTCCACCATCAAGAGCGCACCGACATCTTTGGCAACTCTGGCAAAGCGTTCAAAATCAATTCGCAATGAATAAGCAGAAGCCCCGGCAATGATGATTTTCGGATTCGACTCATGGGCTTTACGCTCCATGGCGTCGTAATCGATCTCTTCTCTGTCATTTAATCCGTAAGAAACCACATTGAACCATTTGCCACTCATGTTGAGTGACATGCCGTGGCTTAAGTGGCCCCCTTCGGCCAAACTCATGCCCATAAAGGTGTCGCCGGGTTTCATGGTGGCCATGAAAACAGCTTCGTTGGCCTGCGCACCCGAATGCGCTTGAACGTTAGCGCCCCAACCATGCGCATCGGCACCAAACAACTGTTTGACGCGGTCTATCGCTAACTGCTCGGCTTGGTCCACAAACTCACAACCACCGTAATAACGCCGACCTGGATAACCCTCGGCGTATTTGTTGGTGAGTTGTGAGCCTTGTGCCGTCATGACCGCTGGAGAGGTGTAGTTCTCCGAGGCAATGAGTTCAATGTGGTCTTCCTGCCGACCATTTTCATGCTGGATGATGGACCAGATTTCTGGATCCAGGTTCTCAAGCGAATGTGTCACTTGGTCAAACATAAACAGTTCAACCCTTGAAAATGTTGTTAGCAGGACCGTATGGAAACGCCGTCAGGTTGCGGTTGCCCTCTGGCGTAATGACCAAAATATCGTGCTCTCTGTAGCCGCCAGCGCCTGGCATGCCCTCAGGCAACATGATCATGGGCTCCATGGAGATGACCATGTTGGGTTCGAGGATGGTGTCGATGTCTTCGCGTAATTCAAGACCGGCTTCACGTCCGTAGTAGTGGCTCAAAGTTCCAAACGAGTGCCCGTAGCCAAAAGTACGGTACTGCAACAGATTTTCGGCTTCAAAAATTTTGTTGAGTTCGTGTGCAATGTCACTACAACGAGCGCCAGGAACCAGCAACTTTTTACCTTCGTCATGCACCTTGCAATTGATTTCCCAAAGACGCAGATGTTCGTCGGATGCATGGCCCAAGAACAAAGTACGTTCCAAGGCGGTGTAATAACCCGAGATCATCGAAAAACAATTGAGACTCAGGATATCGCCCTTTTGAACCTTACGGGTGGTCACGGGGTTGTGAGCGCCATCGGTATTGATGCCAGACTGAAACCAAGTCCAGGTGTCCATCAATTCGGTGTGCGGATACCTTTTGGCAATCTCACGCACCATGGCATTGGTTGAGGCAAGCGCCACCTCATGTTCGGGTACACCCTCCTTAAGGGCAGACACCAAAGCTGCCGCGCCTATATCGCAAACCTGTGCGCCGTTGGCAATGAACTCAATTTCTTCGGCCGACTTGATCATGCGCATCTTCATGCAGTCTGCACCAATGTCCACAAATTCAACATTCGGCAAACCCGTCTTCAACATGGCTAATCGATCGACCGGAACATGATCGAACTCGATACCGACGCGACCCTTATTGGGAATACAAGCCTGAACGGCGCGGAAATAGTTGCCTCGTTGCCAATCGGTGTAAGTCAACATGTCATCGGCTACACCTTTGCGCCAAGGCTGTGCACCATCGATATTGGCAGCAATGATTGTGGTTTTATCGTGCGTGATCGCCAAGCCATAAAAGCGCCCAAAAGAGCAATATAAAAAGTCGCTGTAAAAATTGATGTTGTGATAAGAGGTAAACAACACAGCATCAATGTTGTTCTGACTCATATGCTTTCGGACCTTCCCCATGCGATCGGCGTACTCTTGCAATGAGAAGGTGTTTTTTACTTTCTCACCATTACGCAGGCGAATAAGGTCAGGCATATGGGAATTCATCTTGAGGCTCCAGCAGTAGTTAGTGTTTTCAACTGTATAGCTGGAGCCACTTCCCGGCTTATTTTTTGCGACATCAGATATTATTTTTGCGACATATTTTTGGTCGCAGATAAAAGCCGATCCTTTGATCAGGTCTAACCCTTATATAAATTCAACTACCGATTAACGCGAAGTACGATGATGTGCGAGTCTTTCTGCCTGAGGTGTATTGCTGTAGATTTCCCGGTAGCGTGTAATGAAGTGACTGGTCGCAGTGAAACCGCATGAAGTTGCAATGTCTTCGATCAGACGATTGCTTCGTAAAATAAACAAACGTGCCCGTGCAAGTCGAATTTCCAAATACTTACGTGCTGGGGTGGTGTTAACAAACTCCTGAAACAGCCGCTCAAGTTGTCGGCGAGAAATTTTCAGGTAATCCGCAATTTCTAAAAGGCTCAAGGGTTCTTCCACATTGCTTTCCATCAGCTCTAATGCATCAAGTAAAACCTTTGGAAGATTGGCGTATCGGTAGCGCAATGGCAAAGACTGGTTTTCATCAGGATTGCGCTGATGAGCGATCAACAAATCCGAAACCTGCTGGGCCAGTTCGCGATTGCCAGGCGGCCTTCGAAGCATGAAGGTCATCAATTCCAAGGGGCTGATGCCGCCACTGCAGGTGTATCGATCCCGATCAATTTCAACCAACCGAGTCGACACAATCAGCTGGGGGAACTCTTCCAGCATGATTTGTCGGTCCTCCCAGTGAATGGTGCATCGATAACCATTCAGCAAGCCCGCTTTGGCTAAAAAATAACTCCCGGTATCAATGCCTCCCAAAGCGATTCCTTGCGCTGCCAATTTGCGTAACCATCGGGATATTTCACCGTAGCCTTGTTTTGGAATGGGGTTGGGGCCAATGACAAAAACCGTATCGAACTTGCTGCTTTCACCCATCACCTGATCTGGTAAGACCCGAATGCCATCGCTGGACAGCACGGGTTCATCGCGTGCACTGATGGTCACATAATCAAACACTCGCCGACCCAATGCCATGTTGGCCAATCGCAATGGGTCTACTGCCGAACTTAATGCGATCAATGAAAAGTTGGGCACCAAAAGAAACCCGAGTCGCTGCATGCCTGGGTCATTGTCCAGTGTTGGGTCGGTCTGGTTGACATGATCATGAGACATTTGGCGGCCATTATGATTCAACCGACGATTGAATGGATCAATTGAATCTTCGTGAATGCATGACGCAGTCCAAACCGCATGAACTGCCCGAATTAACTGGCTTCTTGATCAGACTGGTCCAGCCCTCCAATCAATCATTGACACGAACATTCATGGCGGGGATCTCATGCCACGCCCAGTAGGTTTGCGCCAACTTCAGAGTTATGGCACCGGGTTTCCCTTGGCCAATCACTTTTCCATCGACAAAAGTCACGGGAATTACACCACCCCCTGATGACGTTACAAAAACCTCATCTGCCGTGCTGAACTCTTGAACGGTAACGGCTCTTATCTGTACCTTGATTTCCAATGTTTGCGCCATCTCAATCACGGTTCTGCGCGTAACACCTTCGAGCATTCCGCTTTCAGGCGTAATGATGGTTCCTTCGCGAACGCAAAAAATATTAAACCCCGGGCCTTCTACAACATGCCCTTGCCGGTTGACCAGAACCACCGTATCAGCGCCTGAATCCAACGCAGCGAGCAAGCCCATGGTCAGGTCACTCCAGTGGTAATTTTTGATGGTCGGGTCAACGGAATCGGGTGGAATGCGCTGGATATCGCTGATGCGCAAGCTGAGTCCGTTGACGCGCTGCTGCTCATTGGCGATCCAGACATAAGGCACAGCGAAAGCATAAAACTGATTGACTGCCTGCCGGGGATCTCGCGAGCCCCAAGGAGTTTGTCCGCGTGTGCAAAGCATCTCGACATAAGACAATTGGAGACCACTCAGTCGAACGCATTGACTAAGAATCGCTATGATTTCATGGTCGCTGAGCTGAGGGTCCAGTCGCCAGCGCTGACAACTGCGTCTGAACCGTTCCAAGTGGGCATCGAGTCTGAAAAATGCGCCATTCCAAACGGTGACCACATCATAGGTTGCGTCCGAGTGCAAAAAACCCAAGTCGGTAATGGGAATACTGGCTTGATCGATTGGCACGTATTGACCACCTACAAAAGCACAGCCTTTAGAAAAATCGGGAGCATCTATCGTTGTCATTTTGACTTCCATTTCAGAGAGAGCCACAAGTATCGGCGTTTCAATGCATTTCAGCTGAATTGCTTGTTGGCGGTTCGTCCGAGACACTGACAGCATTGCATGCAACCGAGCTTGGAGGTTCTGCCCTTTTTTTCAGCCCTAAATCTAAGCCAAGACCTGAACATCAACATGCCTTGAGACAAAAATACCAAGATGCTAGGTCTCTGACTGTGCACGCGGTCATGGAAAGTGCGAATGTAAAAATTGCTGGACAGCGTCTAAGATGTTTTTTTAAATTAAGGTCAACATGAAAATAGAAACTCTCGCAGTTCACGCAGGCTACACACCTGATCCCACCACCAAGGCCGTGGCCGTACCTATTTACCAAACCGTTGCTTTTGCGTTTGACAACACCCAACACGGCGCCGACTTATTCGACCTCAAGGTTGCAGGCAATATTTACAGCCGAATCATGAACCCGACCAATGGCGTGCTTGAAGCCAGAATTGCCGCGCTTGAAGGCGGCATTGGCGCACTGGCCGTGGCATCGGGTATGTCGGCCATTGCTTACGCCATTCAGACCATCACCGAAGCGGGGGACAACATCGTTTCAGCCTCCACACTTTACGGCGGCACTTACAACCTGTTTGCCCACACATTCCCGCAAATGGGAATTGAAGTGCGCTTTGCTGACGGACGCGACCCCAGCTCTTTTGTCGGTTTAATTGATACAAAAACAAAAGCGATTTACTGCGAGACCATCGGCAATCCCTTGGGTAACGTCACAGACCTGAGTGCCCTGGCTGAGATTGCCCATTCACATGGCATTCCCCTGATTGTCGACAACACCGTGGCCAGCCCCTACTTGTGCCGCCCCTTTGAGCACGGCGCCGACATTGTGGTTCATTCCCTGACCAAGTACCTGGGAGGCCACGGAACCACCATTGGCGGCGCCATTGTGGATTCAGGCAAGTTCCCTTGGGCTGAGCACAAAGAACGTTTCAAACGCCTGAATGAACCTGATGTAAGTTATCACGGTGTGGTCTACACCGAGGCCCTCGGCGCAGCCGCCTACATTGGCCGTGCGCGTGTCGTACCTTTACGAAATATGGGCGCAGCCCTGAGTGCGATGGCAGCTTTTCAACTTCTGCAAGGCATTGAAACGCTGGCTTTGCGCATGGACCGGATTTGCGAGAACGCACAAAAAGTAGCCCATTACCTGCAGACTCACGCCAAAGTGGGCTGGGTCAACTATGCCGGCCTCAGCGACCATGCCGACCATGCGTTGGCTCAAAAATACATGGGCGGACGGGCCTCGGGCATCATCAGTTTTGGTCTTAAGGCTCAAGACAGCCTGAGCGCTGGGGCCCGTTTCCAAGACGCCCTGAAGCTCTTTACCCGCTTGGTCAACATTGGCGATGCCAAATCACTGGCTTGTCACCCAGCCTCGACCACGCACCGTCAACTCAACCCCGCAGAATTGGCGAAAGCCGGTGTCAAACCCGACATGGTTCGTCTGTCTCTGGGCATAGAGCACATCGACGATCTGCTGGAAGACCTCGAACAAGCTTTGGCTGCGGTTTAAGGTGGCCTACCCAGTCGCTTTCACTTTCACTTTCGCGTGATTGCAAATGGCAACGAAAGGCCCTGTAACTGGGCTTTTCATTTCCGGTAACCGCTCAGATGCATGCAACATAAAACGGCCCCTAGGGGCCGTTTTATGTCTCAGCTGAGAGGCTTTATTCAAGCAGTCACGCCCTTGGCGTTTTCCACGTACTCTTCAATCTGGTTGAAGTTGAGGTACTTGTAAATCGCTGCACCGTCTTTGTTCACGATGCCCATGGCTTCGTGGTACTCGGCAACGGTGGGGATATGACCCAGCTTGGAAGCGATCGCAGCCAATTCGGCAGAGGCCAGGAACACGTTGGTGTTTTTGCCCAGACGGTTGGGGAAGTTGCGCGTGCTGGTAGACACCACGGTAGCGCCTTCTCGCACTTGGGCTTGGTTGCCCATACACAAAGAGCAACCTGGCATTTCGGTGCGGGCACCTGCTGCGCCAAAGTTGGCGTAATGGCCTTCCTTGATCAGTTCGCTCTCGTCCATTTTGGTCGGTGGAGCCACCCACAACTTGACAGGTATGTCGCGACTGCCGCCCAACAACTTGGCAGCAGCGCGGAAGTGACCAATGTTGGTCATGCACGAACCAATAAAGGCTTCGTCGATCTTGGTCCCTGCCACTTCGGACAAGAACTTGGCGTCGTCAGGGTCGTTCGGGCAGCACAAAATAGGTTCCTTGATGTCGGCCAAGTCGATCTCGATGACGTGGGCGTACTCGGCATCTTTGTCGGCTTCGAGCAAGTTGGGCGCAGCCAACCAAGCCTCGACCTTTTCGATGCGGCGAGCCAAGGTGCGGGCATCGGCATAACCATCGGCAATCATGTTCTTCATAAGCACGACATTGGACTTCAGGTACTCCTCGACCGGCTCTTTGTTGAGCTTGATGGTGCATCCTGCGGCAGAGCGCTCGGCAGATGCATCGGACAATTCGAACGCTTGCTCGACTTTGAGGTTAGGCAGACCTTCGATTTCCAGAATACGACCCGAAAACTCATTGATCTTGCCGGACTTGGCCACAGTCAACAGGCCCTTTTTGATGCCGTACAAGGGAATGGCATGCACCAAGTCGCGCAAGGTCACGCCCGGCTGCATTTCACCTTTGAATCGAACCAAGACCGACTCGGGCATGTCCAAAGGCATCACGCCCGTGGCCGCACCAAACGCCACCAAGCCGGAGCCAGCAGGGAATGAAATGCCGATGGGGAAGCGGGTGTGCGAGTCGCCGCCAGTGCCCACGGTGTCGGGCAACAACAAACGGTTGAGCCAACTGTGAATCACGCCGTCACCGGGACGCAAGGAAACGCCGCCACGGTTGCTGATGAAAGCGGGCAGTTCGCGGTGGGTTTTAACGTCCACAGACTTGGGATACGCTGCGGTGTGGCAAAAGGATTGCATGACCATGTCGGCGCTGAAACCCAAGCACGCCAGGTCTTTCAACTCATCGCGGGTCATAGGGCCGGTGGTGTCTTGAGAGCCCACGGTGGTCATCTTGGGTTCGCAGTAGGTGCCGGGGCGCACGCCCTGACCTTCTGACAACCCGACCGCACGGCCCACCATTTTTTGTGCCAAAGTAAAACCGGCCTGGGTGGCCACAGGTGTGCTGGGCAAGCGGAACAGGGTGGATACCGGCAGGCCCAAAAACTCACGAGCTTTGGCGGTCAGGCTGCGGCCAATGATCAGGTTGATACGGCCACCCGCGCGAACTTCGTCAAACAGCACATCGCTCTTGAGCTTGAACTCGGTGAGGGTGACGCCATTTTTCAGAATCTTGCCTTCGTAGGGCAGGATGTCGATCACATCGCCCATTTCGAGCTTGGACACGTCGACTTCAATCGGCAAAGCGCCAGAGTCTTCTTGGGTATTGAAGAAGATGGGGGCAATTTTGCCGCCCAAGGTCACGCCACCAAAACGCTTGTTAGGGACAAAAGGAATGTCTTGGCCAGTGGCCCAGATCACGCTGTTGGTGGCCGACTTGCGGCTGGAGCCGGTACCGACCACATCGCCCACATAGGCCACCAAGTGGCCATTTTTCTTCAGGTCTTCGATGAACTGCATCGGGCCACGCTTGCCGTCTTCTTCAGGCTTGAATGCCGCGCCGGGGCGGGTGTTCTTGAGCATGGCCAGGTAGTGCAGAGGAATGTCGGGGCGACTCCATGCGTCCGGTGCGGGCGACAGGTCGTCCGTGTTGGTTTCACCAGGCACCTTGAAGACCGTGACGGTGATGGTTTTATCTACTTCTGGGCGGGTGGTGAACCACTCGGCATCGGCCCAGCTTTGCATGACTTCTTTGGCTTGGGCGTTACCGGCCTTGGCCTTTTCGGCGACATCATTGAAAAAGTCAAACATCAACAAGGTTTTCTTCAGTGCTTCTGCCGCCACAGCAGCCACTTCGGCATCGTCGAGCAACTCGATCAGGGGGTGCACGTTGTAACCACCAACCATGGTGCCCAACAACTCGGTGGCTTTGGCTTTGGAGATCAGGCCAACTTTGACCTCCCCGTGGGCCACTGCAGCCAAGAATGAAGCCTTGACCTTGGCCGCATCGTCCACGCCGGGGGGGACGCGGTGGGTCAGCAAATCCATCAAGAAGGCGTCTTCACCTGCGGGTGGGTTTTTGATCAATTCAATCAGTTCGGCCACTTGTTTGGCATCAAGCGGCAGTGGCGGAATGCCAAGGGCAGCACGTTCGGCTGCATGATCACGGTAGGTTTTCAACATGGTTTTTTCTCCTGTCAGTCAAAGATTCAAGATTTATCGTCCCGTATTGGTCGTATCGATCAAACGGGGCGGAGGATTGGTTTTCATGCTCTCGGCAAAAGCCACTTGGTCGGGATGTGCGCAGTCATCTAACAGACGACGCCCTTTTTTCTGGTCCATGAGCATGGATTTATTGGCCAACTGCAACCAAACAGCCCCTGCTTTTTTATCCTCAAGACGGAGGGTGCCGGTTTGCGTGCGCACCGGGTGCATGCGGTATCTAAAGCCTTTGCCCTGCACATTGAAGTAGCCCGGCTTGGCAGCATCGGCCTCCACACGCACACTGGCACCGAGCTCACAGGGCAGCAGACCTTGGTGAATTCGCTCGGCAATGGCCAATTCTTCGTGCCCAAACTCATTTTGTAAGGAGGCAGTATTTTGGGCAGTGCGGTCCAGCACCGCAGGTGCTGCAAATGCCGCAGGTGCTGCAGATGCCGCAGGAGCAGGTACAGCCCCCAGACTGTTGAAAGAATCCGCCGGATTACCCTTAAGGTCTGTTGTTTTTGGGTTGGTTGCATTGACCGTTTTCGGCATATCTGTCTTTTTGACCGAAGCCGTCGTCGATGGCGATGCCGTTGCAGCGGCTTCGGCAATGGCCTGGGCTTGCAAAGTCGCCGTAACGTCGGGGGCGGCATGGCTGGGAGCGCCGACAAGCGATTGAGTTTTACCCGGTTTAATGGCCCCACTTTGTGACGCCGCTGAAGATGCCATCAGCCACAAGGTCAAAAACAAAAACGAAGAAAAGGCACAGGTCAGGTCAGTGCGTGACTTGAACATGAAGAAGCCTCCGTTATAAGCCTTGAACTTCATGCTGCGCTGCGATCTGCAACGGTGCTGTCCGCGGCGAAAAACATGCTAATTTCGGCTGGCAAATGCCTTCCGGTCTGAAATGCTCGCTCAATCAGTTGCCAAAAAAAGCGATAGCTCGCACGGTCGTGCAACTGACCTGCATGGCTGATGGGGGCCCAATGTGCGGCATACGCTGCCAATATGATTTCGCTGGCCTGGTCAATTTGCGCCTCACTGGGGGCCATGGCCTGCAAAATCGGACGAATTTGATCAGGGTGAATACTCCACATGCGGGTGTAACCCAGCTCGCGGTTGGCTTTTTGAGCCGCCAGGTGGATGGCCTCTGCGTTCTTGAACTCGGTGACCACACAATGCGAAGGCACTTTGCCATGCGCATGGCAAGCACTGGCAATTTCAAGCTTGGCACGCAACACCAAGGGATGCGTGAACTGCCCCTGAATCCCCATGCCGTCAGCAGGGATCGCACCGCCATGGGTCGAAACAAAATCCATCAGGCCAAAGCTCAGGGACTGCACACGGGGATGAGCGGCGATCTCAAAGGCGCGGTGTACTGCTGCGGGCGACTCGATCAACACATGCAAAGGTAAATCGGCGGCTCCGGCCGCAATGAGGGCGGCTTGCGCGCGGTCCACATCGGCTGCGGATTCAACTTTGGGCACCATGATGTGCCGAAGAACGCGTCCGGCACGCCCGGCAATGCAGGCCATATCGGCATCAAAACTGGGGTGATCAACAGGGTGGACCCGCACCGCAATGCGTGCATCGGGCTGAGCAGCTGAAGTAGAAAGGGCCAGCTCAGTGACCCATTCAGCGTGTTCGGCTTCGCCGCCTACAGGCGCACCATCTTCGCAGTCAAGCGTGACATCAAAAACGCAAGTACCAAACTCTTGCGTCATTTCAGCCTGCAACTGCAGGCTTTTGCGCATCCGCGCCTCAACACCGCTGTAGTGATCACAAACCGGCAACTGAACGCTACCGGCTTGGGCCCCCAGCAAAATTTGGCGCGGATGACTCACTGTGGCTTCTCTTTCGAGAATCAGACCAAGTGAGCCACGCCAGCTTGCTCGTCGGTCAACTCTTTCAGAGTCTTGTCAATACAAGCTTGGCTGAATGCGTCGATTTCTAGGCCTTCGACGATTTTGTATTCGCCGTTTTCGCAGGTCACGGGGAAACCAAACATGACGTCTTTTGGAATGCCATACCAGCCTTGCGAAGGAATGCCCATGGTGACCCACTTGCCGTTGGTGCCCAAAGCCCAGTCGCGCATGTGGTCGATGGCGGCGTTGGCCGCTGAAGCAGCCGAAGACAAGCCGCGTGCCTCGATGATGGCCGCACCGCGCTTGCCCACGGTGGGCAAAAATACGTTGGCGTTCCATTCTTGGTCGTTGATCATGGTCTTGACCGACTCGCCTTGGATGGTGGCAAAACGGTAATCGGCGTACATGGTCGGCGAGTGGTTACCCCAAACGCACAATTTTTCAATGTCGGCAACGGCTTTGCCGGTTTTGGCCGCAATTTGGGATGCTGCACGGTTGTGATCCAAGCGCAACATGGCGGTGAAATTACCGGGCTTCAAGTCAGGCGCAGACTTCATGGCGATGTAGGCGTTGGTATTGGCAGGGTTGCCGACCACCAGCACCTTCACATTGCGTGAAGCCACCGCGTTCAGCGCCTTGCCCTGTGCCGTGAAGATTGCACCGTTGATGGCAAGCAACTCGGCCCGCTCCATGCCGGGGCCACGAGGGCGGGAACCCACCAGCAGAGCGTAATCAACGTCTTTGAATGCGGTCATGGGGTCGCCATGGGCTTCCATACCCACCAACAATGGGAATGCGCAGTCCTCCAGTTCCATCATCACGCCCTTGAGTGCCTTTTGGGGGCCTTCAACCGGGACTTCGAGCAATTGCAGGATGACGGGTTGGTCTTTGCCCAACATTTCGCCGGAGGCGATGCGGAACAACAATGCGTAACCAATTTGACCTGCTGCGCCAGTAACGGCAACGCGGACGGGCTTTTTGCTCATGGTGGAAAACTCCAGAAGTGTTGAAAACAAGGGGTTGCAACCCCTGCCCGGCAACTCTTGCCGGCAGGGCTGTCCGATGAACCGGACCCGCGCATCCAGCCCGGTCATTTCGAGCTGGTCGCATGCAAACAGCCTCGAAGTGTACCCTCGAAAACCCTGATTCGTCAATTTGTCTTATGTCTTATATAAGATATGATGGCACACCTGACGTGCAACTGACCCGCACCCCCGGTTTAACCCCATGAACAACAACTCCCCATTGGCAGACAACAGCATTTCCGCGGCTGAGAACTTCGCCACCACACCAGCCTTCAGCCCGCTTTACCAGCAAATTAAAGGCTTGATCCTGCAAAGTTTGCAATCGGGCGAATGGAAACCGGGCGAATCCATCCCCAGCGAGATGGAGTTGGCAGCCCGTTACCGTGTGAGCCAAGGCACGGTCAGAAAAGCCATCGACGAATTGGCCAGCGACAACCTGTTGATCAGGCGGCAAGGCAAGGGCACCTTTGTAGCCACCCACGCCGAACACCATGTGCAATACCGATTCTTGAAACTGGTACCGGACAATGGCAACCTGGATTCTGAGGGCCCTGCACAGCGAGAAATTGTCGACTGCAAGCGCCTGCGGGCCACCGCCGACATTGCCCGCGCGCTGGCCCTGAGAACCGGCGATGCTGTTTTGCAGGTCCGTCGCGTGCTGTCCTTTGCGGGCGTACCCACCATTTTGGAAGACTTGTGGTTGCCAGGAGGTCCATTTAAAGGCCTGACCTCCGAGCGTTTGGCCGACTACCATGGCCCCATGTATGCCCTTTTTGAGACTGAATTTGGTGTCCGCATGGTGCGTGCTGAGGAAAAAATCCGCGCCGTGCAGCCAGACCCGACCCAATGCCAACTGCTCCAAATTGCGACAGGAACCCCTTTGCTGAGTGTGGAGCGGGTGGCTTACACCTACAACGACACGCCGATGGAGCTGCGCCGGGGGTTTTACCGCACTGAGCGTCACCACTATCACAACGCTTTGAGCTAAGCAGGTACTGGCTAGCAAGAAAATTCACCTTGCGCCGTTCGTGTGCAATGCTCATGTCAGTTTGCTGCGTTGCAATAGAATCCAACTGTTTGTTATTCAAATTACAACCGAGTTACCTCACCGAAAGCGCCAACATGACTGAACTCGCCAAAAATCGGCCTGAATTCCGCAATATCAATGCCTTGACAGATTTGCCGTCTTACCGCTTGCCAGCGGCTGGGATCGTGTCGATCTTGCACCGCATCAGCGGTTTCCTGATGTTTTTGCTGATGCCCTTCATCATCTGGATGTTTGACAACTCCATCACTTCTGAGATTTCTTTTGCCAAACTCTCAGCGGCCTTCAATATTGGCATTGGCTTTGTGCCCGGCTGGTTCATTAAATTAGTGGCCTTGGCCTTGATCTGGGCCTATCTGCACCACTTCATCGCAGGTCTGCGTCACCTTTACATGGACGTTTGCCACGCAGTCACCAAAGAGTTCGGCAAATCCTCGGCCATCGTCACCTTGGTCCTCAGCATTGGTCTGACTGCCGTGCTGGGCGCCAAAATGTTTGGTCTCTACTGATCAGCCCCTTCATAAAAATAAAAGGAAACTGACTATGTCGTCTGTTAATTACGGTTCCAAACGCATCGTGACCGGTGCAGGTTATGGTTTTCGGGACTGGCTTGCACAACGCGTGACCGCCACCCTAATGGCTATTTTTACAGTAATTTTGCTGGCCCAAGTGATCTTCACCAGCGGCCCGATGGAATACGAAGCCTGGGCTGGAATCTTCGCCTCCCAATGGATGAAGGTACTCACTTTCTCCGTGATCCTTTCCCTGCTTTACCACGTCTGGGTAGGCATGCGTGACATCTGGATGGATTACGTCAAACCGCTGGCGGTGCGCCTGGTTTTGCATGTCTTCACCCTGGTCTGGCTGACCGGTTGTGCGGGCTGGTCGATTCAGGCCCTTTGGCGCCTGTAAAGAACACGTCTCCGAGCTGAAAACACACCAAGATTGAAATCCATGAGCTATACCAAAGATCAAATCACCACCCGCAAGTTTGACGTCGTGATCGTCGGTGCCGGTGGTTCAGGCATGCGTGCCTCTCTGCAACTCGCCCGCGCTGGCCTGAACGTGGCCGTTTTGTCCAAAGTCTTCCCCACCCGTTCGCACACCGTGGCGGCGCAGGGGGGTATTGGAGCCTCGCTGGGCAACATGTCCGACGACAATTGGCACTACCATTTTTACGACACCATCAAGGGATCTGACTGGCTGGGTGACCAAGACGCCATCGAGTTCATGTGCCGCGAAGCCCCCAAGGTGGTTTACGACCTTGAACACATGGGCATGCCCTTCGACCGCAACCCGGACGGCACCATTTACCAGCGCCCCTTTGGTGGCCACACCGCCAACTATGGCGAAAAGCCAGTGCAACGTGCTTGCGCTGCGGCAGACCGCACGGGTCATGCCATGTTGCACACCCTTTACCAGCAAAACGTGGCGGCCAAGACCAGCTTCTTTGTAGAGTGGATGGCGCTTGATTTGATCCGTGATGCCGAAGGCGACGTGGTCGGTGTCACCGCCCTCGAAATGGAAACGGGCGATTTGCACGTTTTGCACGCCAAAACCGTGCTCATGGCCACAGGCGGTGCAGGCCGTATTTATGCCGCATCGACCAATGCCTTCATCAATACCGGCGACGGGTTGGGCATGGCAGCGCGCGCGGGCATCCCCCTCGAAGACATGGAATTCTGGCAATTCCACCCCACGGGTGTGGCTGGTGCAGGCGTGTTGCTG
>Ga0315903_10000226_pt1 | contig 84372 bp, 92 predicted proteins | sample LakEriMetagenome_7_FD_203524 | JGI IMG/M metagenome (GOLD analysis project Ga0315903, IMG submission 203524) | Freshwater fungal communities from buoy surface, Lake Erie, Ohio, United States - Buoy 2 MA119 | ecosystem: Environmental > Aquatic > Freshwater > Lake | place: USA: Lake Erie, Ohio... | reverse complement strand
GAGATGATGCATGCCAAGGTCTCTCCTGGAGATGACTGGGACAAGTGGATTGCCCGTGGCATGGCAAGCAAGCGAGCGATGGTCGCGTGTGAGGAACTGCGTGTCAATCTCCTCATCGGCAAGGCTGGCTTTGACCCCATGGTCCTCTCCGATGGTTCAGAGACGGAGTCGGGCGAGAAGATTGCTCAGCACGGAACGTGGGCTGACGTGGTTTACGCAACCATTGCCTACTCCAATTCGGGTGGTCTCAAGCCCTTCCTCAACGGTGTGCGTCGTCACAAGCGTGAGTGGGGCAAGGCTCTCGTCGCTATCAGCAAGAAGGCTGTCAAGCAGATGGAGAATGACTACCGCTTTGGCTTCCTCGCCTCCACGGAGGCTCACAAGAGAACTGGGCTGAACCCCTACGGTTTCTCCTGCACGGAGCGACTGGCTGAATGGGTGGACCGAATCGCCTCCATCAAGCCTGAAAAGGAAGAGGAGCAGGAGAAGGAGAAGAGCGAGTCTCGCGAATCCTCCAGCGGTTCATCCTCCACCAGCGAGTCTCGTCAGGCTGGTGGTAGTGGCAAGACGGAGACCGACATGGTCAATGCCGTCAAGAAGATAGAGATGAACACGGATACGACCGTGCCGACGTGGAGCGAACTCGTCATGGAGCGACTCCCCATGCCGAAGCAGACTCGTGGCAACATCGGGAAGAAGCGTGTGGCATCCAACGTCGGTCGCTCTCCCCGACGACTCCATCGCCTCATGACCGACCCCGAGAAGCGTGTCTTTGACAAGGTCTCCCGTGGCATGGGTGGCATCGTGGTCATTGACGCATCGGGCTCCATGCATTTCTCTAAGGACCACATCCGCCTCATCGTGGAAGCGAGTCCAGGAGCGACGGTCGTCGCCTACTCAGACATGGACAACGGAGCAGGCGCACCAAATGCTTGGGTCCTTGCGGAGAACGGCAAGATGGTTGAGGAACTTCCGAACACGGGAGCAGGCAACGGCGTGGACTTCCCCATGCTTGAGTGGGCTGTCAAGCGTCGTAAGCGTTCCTCTGAACCCATCGTGTGGGTCACCGACGGTGCGGTCTGTGGACCGACGGGCGGTTTCCACAACATGCTCGCCATGCAATGCATCAACTACTGCAAGAAGAATCGCATCGCCGTGATTCCGAACGTGGGTGAAGCGTTGACCGAACTCGCTCGTATGCGCGCTGGCAACAGGGCTCGTCGTAAGTGGGGCTACTACCTGCGTGACGCCTACAGGATGTCCATGGGTGAGCGTCTGCAGGACGACGAGGTCTGACAAGGTGTCCGAGCCCCAGGGAGGTCTTCCTTCCTTTCTTTCCTCCCTGGGGTTTCGGATTAACGCTTGAGTAGTGCCCTATCCCAGATGCGGGCGAACATCAATCCCGTGACCATCAGACACGTCTGGGTCCATGAGGGACGGCCACCAATGATGGAAGCATCATGAAGAACGAATATCACGAAGTACGCAATCAATGAGTAGAGCAATGTTGAAATTGAAAATGAAGCGAGGCCAGCGATGAACACCACAGTCGGTGGCACGTCTTCGCCCTCTAGTGATGGGTCTGGCGGGTCCAGGCGCCAGTCGTATGGCTCACGCATTCGTCCGCTTCACAATCTGATGAACGCGCTGACGGCTGAGGTCAAACGAATCGGCAATCTGGCGCAGGCTCATCCCGCGTTGGCGCATCTGAAGAATCTCGCTGTTGCGTGGGTAGTTCGTTGCAGGGCCAGGCTTCAGCGGGCCCCACTCCCAACCAGGCACCGCGTTAAGGCGCGCGACACGGTCGGCAGGAAGCACGCCCTTCTTGTAACGCTGACGAACGTAGCCCACCCAGGCACCGACCGCCACTTCCCTGCCACCCACGACCTCTACGTGGAGAGCGGGGCACCTGGAATGGCCTTCGCGCTGAGCGAACTGCTCAATGGCCTGGATGTACAAATTGAATCTGGTGTTGTTGTCCATGGGCGGAGTTTAGAACATCTCTATATCGCGTGCGCGAGCGAACAAATTTTCTCAGAAGTTGCCACCCGTCTTACATCATGGTACGGTGGCGGAAAGGAGTCTGTGCGTGTCAGAAATCAATGATGAACCCTTCGGTATTCCCGAGGAGTGGACCAGAGAACAGGCCCTGGAGGAACTGAAGAAGTTCGGGGAAAAATACCCCCAGACCAGGGCTGCCATCAAGGAGATAACTCCAGAAGAAATGGGGTCCCTTCTCTTTATCGCGACTGGCCCTGACGTACTCATCCAGGCGATGCATTACAAAGACGACGCCCTGGACATGTCAACAATTCCTAACATTTTTCCCAGCAACGAACCAGGGAAAGTCATCGCGGGTTTTCCAGATTCATTAATCACAAAGATGATTGAAAAAGTGGAAAAAGATTACTCAGCGGAATATCAGGATTACATGTGGCAGAAGGCCCTCGGGTATCTGATGGAGACGGTGGTGGAAATGATTGACAAAGGCCAGGTCAAGCAACTCAGGGTGGAGGACATTCTGTGAAGACGTGGAATGAGGCGGCCATCCAGGCAGTGGATGACATCTTCCTCACCAGGGTGGTAGGTGTCCAGACCTTGATTGATGCCAGGAAGTTCTTGGACAAATTTATTCAAGATGCCCAGAACGACTCAGTACAAGATGCTGCTTTGAACTGGAGAATCTTCGGAGCAACCTCGCTGGGCGCAGGCCAGACAGCAAAGGTCATCCCGCATAGGGCAAGCCCAGAATTCAGGGGATATTCCTCAGCGATGGCGGGCACACTGATACGTAAACAAAAGGACTACGGCCCAGACGCGATTATGCGATTCGGAACAATTGGCATCCTGGTCCGCACTCACGACAAAGTGGCCCGCCTTGAGAATCTCAAAAAGAAAGAAGAAGACCCGCTGAACGAATCAGTCAAGGATGGATATCTGGACCTTCTCGGGTACGCAGCGCTCGGGATGATTTTGGAGCGCGGGCAGTTCCCCCTGCCGATGGTATGAAGAACCTCATCATCGGGGCCTACGAAATCCTGCGTTACAGAACCTGGATTGTATACGACCCGTATGATTCCTCTATCGTCTACGCGGGCCGCCGCCGAGATTGCCTCCACATCCAGGAGACCATGTATGGCGGCTTGGTAGTGATGCCTCTCAAGGACCCTTACATCTAGCCACGGTGGCGGAAAGGACTGGCGAAGTGCCCCCTGGGGGAGCGCCGACGCCACCTACAACAATCGCGCTCACCCCAGGAGGGCTTGACAACGGGGTGAAAGGAGGAAAGGCCCCGCCGTCGGGTGGAGAAACTACACCATCGGTATGTCTTCTTTCAAGAACTTCTCCGAAGCGGCGGAAAAAAATCCGCTCACAGAGTTGCTCAACTCGCGGGGCCCTGCTAAGGTGCCCGACACAACAAGCGGCATGCCGACGCTACCCAGGAAAAAACACCCTTGGAAAATGGGGTGAGCCTGGCATGCGCAAAAATAAAAAGTGAATTTCGGAAAGGTTCCCCCGAACCCCCTCCAAAGTGGGGTTGAGGTCAAGGAGTTGGTCAATGTCTATGTGACATGGCTCAAACCCATATGACCTCCAAGGGTTGCAATCTTCCTGATTTACAGATATCATTCTGACCGTGGTGGAAGAACCGAAGAAACGAGGTCGTCCTCTGTCTGAGAAGTCTCTGTCTAGGTCCAAAAAGGCTGCACAGGTCTCAAGAGAGGAGAAGCAGGAGGTCTTTGACTTCTGGGTCAGGACTCTCAAGTCGTCCGCGCGGCGCAAACCAATTCTTGATGAGAAGAGGTCAGCAACAATCGGCGCGGCAATTTACGACTATGGCGTGGAGCAATGTAAACAAGCCATAGAAGGCTGCTCCCTCTCCCCCTTCCACATGGGGAGGAACAAGATGAACAAGCGCTATGACGACATAGAACTCATCCTCAGGGACTCAGAACACGTAGAGAGATTCCTGGGGGTATACGACTCCCAGTCAGACGAGAAGGAGCCCTGGTGACCAAACCAGAACTGGAAGAACTTGTCCTCCAAGTCTTCGCAACCTTTGACAAGCAGTTACTTGATGTGGATAGGAAGCATGTCCTCAGGGCGTGGTACGACATCCTCCACGACCTCCCCTACGATGGAGCCAAGAAGGCATTCCTCAGGTTGGCCACCACAGCCACCTACATGCCAAAGCCCCCCGAGATTCGCCGCGAATATCTCCACACTTTAGTTCCCCAACAATCTTCACCCTATGTTGCTTGGGCAACTATGGTTGGGCTGATAAAAGGGGTCAATAATGGGACCATCAATAAGACCCCCATTTCCGAGGCCCTCCAGAAGACCATACAATTGTTGGGTGACTCTGCTTGGGGTATGGACACCTACGAAGACCAGAAAGCGTTCATGCGGGTCTACGAGGAAGTCGTGACCGAAATGCAAAAACAAATCTACGAGATTCCTGAAAAAGGAGCGGAATGACAGTCACCACAACCCTCGGAACATCCAATCCTGAGTTCCAGCCCACCTTCCCATCCTGCCTCGGATGTCGGTTCTACGTCCCCAATCCCCAGGCAGACCACGGAGTCTGTCACCGCTATCCCAAGGCTGAGATAGTCTCCTACTCCTACTGGTGCGGAGAGTTCCGCGAATCCCGAGGATTGGAGACCAAGTGAAGCGCAATGTCGGCAGACCCCCAGTCTCTCCCACCAAAGACTCCACCACCCTGACCCTCCGAGTCAGCGCAGACTTCAAGCGTCGGCTAATGTTTCAGGCAGACGCCGTAGGGATGACCCTTACGGAGTACCTGATAACACTGGTGGAGCGCGATGGGACGGAAACCGACTAGGGCAAGAAACCCCAAGGCAGAGCATGTCATCTCCATCAAGGTGACTGGTCACGATAAAAACGCCCTGATAGACGCTGCCAAGCGAGAAGGCATGACCCTTTCCGCCTTTCTCACCTATACCGCCTGGGAGTTCATCCGTTCCGAGAAGTCTCTCCCCCCAGCCCCCGCACCCCATCCAAAGCCCACCCCTGACCAGTACCTCAGGGAATATCTTTTGGGGGAAAGGGTGATAATGCCCTGCGGAAGAGAACAGTGCGACATGAAAATCATCACCTTTGATGGTGCTGAGTTCTGCCAGACCTGCTCTTTCCGTATCGCCTAGTCCCCCCACATTTGGCTGAGCGTCGGTCTAATCGGCTTTACTCCCCTGCGTCTTTGCTCCGCAGCCAACTGTCTGCTAGTCAGTCCAGCCCATACCCCATGCATGTCAGCAGGTGGGAACTCCAGGGCATACTCCAGGCACTGAGGCTTTACTGGGCACTCCCTACAGATGGCTCTTGCCTGTGCGATGTAGGTAATATCCTTGTGTTCCTTGGGGAACATGAGTTGGGTCAGTCCCTTGCATGCTGCATAGTCAAACCAGTTTGAATCTGGTATATCAATAGATTTATCTGGTTGGGGAACTTTCTTCTGGGTATCTTTATCTGACATCTTCCCCCCAGGGTCTTTGTCTCCCTATGGTGTTCTCTCCCTCTATGGGAATGACACGGGATTCAGAAACATTGAAAGAACTAAGCGCGCCCATCACTTCTTCCTCGTAGTCTTCGGTCTTGCTGGGGCAGACTTGATGGGGACGACCTTCTCCGTGGTGCCAGTCTCCTGGGAGAGGGTATGGAAAGGGCTCCCCGTGTTTGGGTCCAACTTGGCTGCCGTCCAGAGGGCTTTAAGAAGCGCCGCCTTGGCCTGTTGGAGATTCATGCCCTTCTTGGGGGACAGGACGCTCAGTGCCCCCAGTGCATAGGGGGCGCCAGAGCCAGCCGCATACATTCCACTGGCCTCGGAGGTCCAGGAGTAGTCATTCTCTATCAGGTAGATAGTCGCATTAACGACCACGATGATTGTGGAGTTTTGCTCGCTGGAGTGGTCCTTATTGTCCTTCCCATCAGGGACGGAATACCCGTAAGTATCAAAGCACTCGGTTAGTGCTGGGATAAATTTAGCAGTAATGAAGGAGTCAAGTTTCTTTCCTCTTGCCTCCTGGGGTGGGGCAGGGGGAGCAAAGGCATGGTGAAGCAGATTGATTGCCCGCATGTCTCCCGCCGCCCCCAGGATGTACTTCCCATTGGTTGCTATCTTCGCAGAACCAGAGGCGAGATTGGATATCTGGTAAGGGTTGCCCGAATTGTCAAAAGAGGTGATTTGGGTATCGGCTCCCACGACGGCATATCCGTCGCCTTGGATACCGACGAGCGTTGTCACTTCTTCGGCTTTTTGGACCCGTACTCGTGACCACGGAACATGGTCCAACCGTCATAGATGACAGCCACCTCGTAGGAGAACTTATGCTCTCCTGTGTCCTCAAAGGTGACTACTCCCACGCCTTGCTGCCAGTTCTCGTGTCTGGTGAGTGGGCGCCCGTCAAGGTCTACGCCACCCTTCGTGGATGGGATAGCACCGTCAATACGGGCGAGACACCCTGGGGATGCTGCCATGACGGTCTTTGGTCCCTCGTAGTCCTCGCGGGTCTTGAAGGCGGTCTCAATGCGGTGGATGTGCCCGTAGATAACCGACACCTTCTCGGCATTGAGATATACATGGGCGGTTGACCCAGAAGACTTCACGCGGTCGCCGTGGATGATTTTCAGTTTCTTGTTAATCCAGAAATCCGCCGCTGGGTATCCAGGCTTGTATTCCACGCCAAATTCGTCCATTCGGCAGAGATAGGGAACTGATAGCACTGGCCAGGATTCTGGGGCATTGCCCTTCCTGAGTCCATAGGCCGCCGTGGCGTTCTGGACCAGGTACTTGGGCATGCGCTCCTCGTGGTTACCAGCCAGCCACACAATCTTTGCGTGAGGGGCGGCTTCCCGCATCTGGGCACAGAACAGGGTGGCTCGGTCAATGGAAGCCTGGGTGGTCTGGGCGTAGGCTGGGTAGGTGATGTACTTGCCCATCTCTGGGAGGTCAAGGTTGTCACCGACGCAGGCAATCACCTCTGGCTTGAGGTCACGAATCATCGCCAAGCAGATGTCAATAGCGGACTCGTCGTGGGTCGGCTCCAGGGTTCCATCAAAGTTACGGTAGTAACCAATCTGTATATCAGGGACGATAACGCAGGTTTTGTAACCTGTCTTCTTGACTGGTTTTGTCGTTGACTTTGGTAGTTGTACGGGCTTGCCCTGTTGGACGACGGGCCACTCTGGACCAGACTCCCATTTGGGAGAAAACTGGATTGCGGTGAGGTCTTGGACCTCTGCCTCCCCGAGGTCGTTCTTGATGATGGACTGGTAGACCGACACCCTCTTGATGTCGCCAATCTCATCAAGGGAGATGTTCTTGCGAGCGAGCATCTCGGCAATACCGCCGAGCACGTCCTTCTTGGACTGCTCTTTCTTTTTTTCTTCAGACAGGGAAGTGAACTTCCCCTTCAGGTTCTCAGCCATTGATGCACTCACATCCATTCTCGGAGTTAAAACAATTCTGGCGTACCCGCCTGAGAGTGGTATCACTCACTGGATGGCCCTCGGACTTTAGTACACGAACTATCTGGGTTGCCTGAATGTCACTTCGCATAACCTGAATAAAGGCTTGCTTGGTCTCTTCGTCAAGTGTTTTCATCATATTTCCCACAACACAGCCCTTTTTAACCTGAGGCTGGTCATTGAGTCCTATCAACTTGTCTTTCAGCATTTGTCCTCCTTGTGTGCCGTGAGGATACACACACTATCCACAGGGCGCAAGCATGCTAGTGTCACCGTGTGCGCCTATGGAGGAACGCCTGTGAAGAATGACAATAAATCTTCTGAAGTCAAGAAGGCGCTTTCATCCCTCGGCGTATTCCAGAACAAGCCAGGGGAACTGGAAAAGGTCATGATGATGCTGGACCAGCAGAAACTCCTGCACTACTCATCTGGTGGAGAGGTGCAACTGTTCTCCACGGCTGGCAGGGTTCTTTACACATTGATGGGCGACCCCACGATGACCGTGCGTTCTTTGGCGGTTTACCTCAATCTGAGCGAGAACATGATTGAGAGAACGCTCAAATCCCTAATGACAGAAGGTCTGATTACAAAGACAAAACACGACCGCAAAAATGTCTATAGTTTCAATAAAGAAATAATCAAAAATCACCCTGATATACAGAGGCTTGAGACCATTATCACACTACTAAATATCCTAGAAAGTAGCGAAGAAGAACCCTTCTAGATAGCCTTTATCTCGTGATGAAAGCAATCAAGAAGCCAGCATTGCCACAACCAAACTTTAGGTATGGCAGCAGGTCGTATGTACTGCTTTCCTACGCCAAGTTCAAGCGTGAAGCCTTCGGCATTGAAGATGTCAGGAAGTTCAGTTACCGATTTGATGATGCTTGGTCAATCAAGCAGAGCATCAAGACACTCATCAGCAATGGCTCACTAGAACAAGTGTCTAGTGATTCTTGGAAGATTACGCCTAAGGGCGTCCAGCAGGTTTATGATTTTGCTGCCAGGAATCAAGTCATTAAGATGCAGGCTCAGCAGAATTCCGCCCCACAAACCAAGCGTTAAAAACTTCGTCCGTCAGGGGCATGAACCACAACTGGGCGGCATCAAGGTCTCGCTTGCTCCCAGAGAGCGTCCAGCAGATTGTCAGGGCTTCTGATGCAGGGCAGGTGCCGACATTGCACTCCATCCCGAACCTGTCCACGAACCACTGAACGACGCACCCGTGCTCCTCAGAGGTGCAGTCCCCGATATTAGGGCAGTCCACATGGGTGGCTACGAGTTCAGTCCTGTCAATCTTCAGGTGGACGACATGGCCGTCGTTGTGCCACACCATCTCATTGGGGTTTTCCATGTCTAGACCCTACACCACCGAACTTCAGTTAGATTTAGGTTTTTTAGTATATCCCTAAACAGGAGGCGGTGGCTAAGCCTATTTTATACGAAGTTACTCGGCTCCCTTGTCAACCCTGTTGAAGACCTCGTTGATTTCGTCAACGTCAAGTTTTCCATCATCAAGGAAGGCGCGGGCCAGGCCCTCTACGACTGTGGCGACTCCGCCAACACCAGCCATGAGGACAGCCTTCCAAAGTTCAACACCAGCGACCGCACCAGCGCCGACGACGCTCAGACCAGACGCCGCAAAGACGGCAAGGATTCTCAGTGTAATGGTTTTCATCTCACACCCCCAAGTGTGTTATTTATTCAAACTCACCACGGGCGTGGTCAGCGATGTGTTCGTCAATTTTTGACTCAATTCTGTCAAGTGAAGAAACCACAAGGTCATGGTCACTTCTATTTTCTCTGCGCATCTTGTTTATGAGAGCAGCGGTAATTGTGCCGCTTGCTGCGATTACCGCAATCACTATTCCCTCGGTCAACACCATCACCACCCGTAACGAAGCAGTTTTTACTGCTCATTGATTTTATCACGACGGCAAGTGCCACCCTGTCATTAGTAGGCACAATGGATGGTAGAATTATCCCTGGGGGTGTGTATGCGCCAAAACTTTACTAGGTTTCTGATTGTATTTTTCCCTGCGCTGTTTTGCTTTCTCACGCTTTGCGCAACTCAAGTGTCGGCGGCCAATCTTCTAGTCAATGGAAGTTTTACCGCTGGAGGCGGAGGCTGGAGCGGAGGAAACAACGCATCTTGCATTGGTGGAGTTCCCTCCATAGGTGGCTGGGAGCAGAACGCTCTCAAGTTTTCTTACGTGACTAACACGGTTTCCCAGAGTGTGACAATAAGCACACCAGGAATTGTTACCTTCAGTTACACAGTCAAGGATGGCGTGGAGCCGTGGGCCCGTGGTGCCTATCAGGTCGTAGTGCAGGACTCAAATGAGGCTTTTTATTCTGGATGGGTTCTGGCCCCAGAGGAGTCACAGACGTTTTCCCATTCAGTGGAGACCACGCAACCTAATGAGACCGTGACAGTTTTTATCACTGGTAGCGATAATGGTCTCTATTGGGCTGGTTGTTACGGCCCGTCCTTCACCAATGCTTCACTTTTTCACGAAGTCGTTCTCCCGCCGCCACCACCGAACAGTGCATGGATTGAACTCACGGAAGGGTCTATGGGAAATCTGTCTGCGCCAGAGGGTCATGTGTTTACAGAAATAGTTTTTGCCAGTTATGGCTCCCCCAACGGAGCGTCTGGCTCCTACAGCGTTGGTATATGTAATGCACAATCAAGCGAAGAAATAGTTGCGTCCGCAATCATTGGAAACAATAATGCTGACCTTTTTGCGAACAACGGGGTCTTTGGTGACCCATGCCCTGGGGTTTACAAGAAACTCTATGTTTTGGCCCTGTATGCGCCAGTTCCCACCACGACATTGCCCCCGACAACGACGACGATTCCGCCTACTACAACCGTTCCCCCAACCACGACTCTTCCTCCAACTACCACCCTACCCCCAACCACAACGGTTCCTCCTGTGACGACAACCGTTCCAGAGACGACTATTCCCCCAACTACGACCACTGCTCCAGAGACAACAACAACAATTACAGAAACCACCATTCCAGAAATTACTGAAAACATCTCTCCAGAGGAAGCGTTGAGTGTCGCGGTGTCTGCCACTGCGCTGGTGTCCCTGAGCCCAGATGAAGCCGCAGAAGTATTTGACGCGATTGACACGGATGAAATTACAGAGGAAGAGGCTGCGCAAATAGTCGCGGCTGTCCAAAATGCCCCAGAAGAAATCAAGGAGGCCTTTGAGGATGAAGTGAATGTCTACGGAGGAAAGTTTGACAACTACGTTCCAGTCGGTTCGGCTGTGTCTGTTGGTACTCGTAGGGCTGTGGTCGCTGCTGGTGCTGTACTATCTTCATTGCCCACTGCTGCATCTAATGCATCCAGTGGCTCTGGTGGGAAAAGAAAATAATGAGGTGTGAAGAACATGTTCAAGTTTGTTAAGGAATTCCACGCCCTTGCGTGGACGCTGGCTGGCACTGCCCTAGTGCTGATTACCCTTTCTGGGGATACAAGAAACCAGGCCCTATGGATTAGCGGCATTGCGCTGGCTATCCACCTTGTGGGCGTGGCTCTCAGTAAAGACAAAGACTAACGATATTTCCTGCGCTTTTTGCGCATTTTCTTGCTTTGTCGCTGATTGAAGTAGGGGTCTTTCTTTCGTTTCTCGGGGAGTGGCTCGCCAAGAAACTCGTACATCACTTGTAAGTGGTCGTGTTGTATGAATACATTTCCTGGAATGTTGCCCCCCACAACACCTGCACATCGGTAATGGCACATAGGTTGCCGCCAGTACTACCTCTTTGCACCAAAGAAACATTCACGTCAAAATAAGGCATACCAAAAACAGTTCCTCTTGTCCAGTCATCAAGACTTGACATTGACCATGTCTCGTTCCATGTCACGCCATTGACCGACGGAATATCTGTTGAATCAGACAGCCTTCTTGAAATGAAGGGCTCACTATTGTGGCTAGAGAGGTTTGTGCCAGAGGGAAATGTCCCTCTTTGTGTTCCGCTGCCATTCCTGTATGCATCAGCAACATTGTCGTACATAAAAAGCCAGTTATCAGTTCTAAAAGTATGACGGCTTCTAAAGTCACGCATATTAAGAACTGCTGTATTGATAATTAAACCACTTTGCTCTTGACCAAGAGTAACCATGCTGTTGAAGTTATTCCCAGTATTTCCAGCGTAGACAATGTTTGCAATTATTCCTTCACTTACAAAAAATCGCGCCCATACTTCACAGTATTTTGTGGTTACAACACTACCAATAGACCAAGAAGTATCCGAGTCGTTATCAAAAGCCCTTGAAGCCGATGATTGGAAAACCGCCTCCGATGGTTTCTGGTATCCGTTCTCGGTGGCATTGTATAGCGGGCTTATGTATGAAGGGGCGTTGTAGGTTCTTGACCTATCGTCCCATGTAGTGACTGTTGTTGTCTGTAGCGCTGGCAATGTGAAGTTCGGGGTCTGGTATGAAGAAGTTTGCCCGTCAACATCGGTAATCGTGAATATGGCGTGTACTTCCTGCCCCCAATGAGTTTGGTAAGTGTTGTAGTCAAGGGTAAACGAACCATTTGTGGAGTTGGTTGCCGTGTAGTTGCTGCTCGTGATAAGAATTGAACTTGGTGACGCCCTGTGCAGGGTCACGTTCCATGTGCCAGCGGCAAAGTCGTTACTCAGGTTTGCCGTCCAGTTGACAGTTCTAAATGTCGCTGTTTGAGTGCTTTGCGCGGAATATGAAGAAACTTCTGGTGTTGTCGCCGTGGGCGTGGCTTCAAATGACGGAAGAGGTCTAATTGGGGTGAATGCTGATGCCGCACCAGAACCAGCACCATTGACGGCACGTATTCCAACACTGTAAGTGCTTGAGTTGAGTAAGCCAGCGATACTTATTGGAGAAGATGTTGATGCAGGACTTAGAGCAGTCCACGATGAACCGCCGTTTGTGCTGTATTCGTAGTTTGTTATTTCATTTCCGCCATTGCTTGCTGGCGCAGAAAAAGACACGTTGACAACTGGTGGATTTATTCCGCCGCCACTATTAGTCACCAGAACAGACTGCGGTGCAGACGGGGTTGTCCTGGGTGTTCCGCTGAGCATGTTGGAATTCTGGCCAAGGCCCTCAATATTTATGGCTCGTATGATGACTTGATATGTAGTGCCATTGTTTAGTTCGCTTACCAGTATTGGAGACGACGTTGCAGCAGGGGACCTTGTCGTCCAATTTGCACCGTTATCAAGTGAGTATTGGTAGTTGGTGATAGGTCTTCCACCATCTGATACTGGAGCAGTGAACGCTATTGATAGCGTGCCGTCTCCAGGAGTAACAGAGGTGATAGTTGGGGCACCAGGCGGTGCGTCTGTTGACTGACCCGCTATGGCTCCAAGCCTGCGGAACATTATTAATCCGCCAAGTTGCCAGTAAGCAACCACTCATTGGTGTCTAACTTGACCACCGAGGCACTTGAGTATTGGGTTTTGATGTTCTTTCTGCTCGTGTCTGATAGAATCGTGACACCAGACCCTTCAGCAAAAGTCACAGTTCCAGTGCCATAGCGAACAACATAAATCTCTGTACCAGTAGCGAATGCAACAGTTCCATTATCTGGAACGGTCAGTGTAACTGCGGATGATGAATTGACTCTTAGCATCTTTCCATAGTGAACTAGGGCTAACGTCGTATTGGTGGTGATGCTAGTAATTTCAACTGGACCGAGTTTGGCGGATGTAACCGCCTGGTCAGCAATCTTGGCAGTAGTGACATTGAGGTTTCTGATGGTTGCCGTAGTTACTGCTTCAGAAGACGCTGTTTGGTTAAGTTTTGCTGTGGTAATTGAGCCATCAGCAATAATCGCCGTCTGGGCGGTCCATGCGCTTCCGTCCCAGATATAGAGGGCTTCTTCGTCCTCTGCGAAGATGACTCTTCCAACAAACTTTCTAGATGGATTGGCCGTAAAAAAAGTATCTGCGGCAGCAATATCTGCGAAGTTACAAATAACCTGGTCCATGAAGTAGCCGTTGACATCAGCCGCTGTAAGCACCTCAGACGGTGTAAATGTTTTGGCACCAAGACCAGCCATGAAAGCCTCTATTCCTTAGGAGAATTGAACCAATTTTACTTCAGTGATGCCTCACCAAATGTAAATAGTTGGCTTACTTACCCTTCTTGGCGGCTGCAAAGTAAGCGAGCAGGTCCTTTGACGGCTGTGGCAGGCTGTCGCCAACTGCGTACTGCCAGTGCCATGCCTCAAACTCTGGGTTCTTTGGGTCGGAGACCTGCAGGTAGAAGCCGTACTTGGGAGCGTTGTCGCACATCCACTGCATCACCTTCGGGTCAGAAGCAAGGGAAACAACCTTGCCCTTCTTTTTCACTCCTAAATCAATCGCCAAACCCATGCCATGATTGGAAAATCCAGGGGTTCCCGAGGGTGATTTCCCCTTCTTGAGGAACCAGGTCTTTCCCTCAAACTTGCGCGTCACCGTGGGCTTGCGGCCCGTGTCGGTCTGCGAGTAGCGGTCCATGAACATGGACAACTGACCCTCATACGGGCGGTAGTCACCGATGTTGGCGAGTTCAATGCCAGCCTTCTTTGCCTCGGCATTCATGATGTCAAAGGCAAAAGTCGCCCAGTGGTACATCCTTCCGCCAATTGCCGTCTTCTTGAGAAGATTGGCTGGGAGTTTCCCGTTCTGGACCTTTGCGAGTTCCTTGGGGAGTACGAGTTTTATTGAGGGGTATTTCATGCTCTTATTTTAGCATTCAGGCTGGTTTGGCTGGGGCAACCCAGACCACTGCTGGTTCCCAGCCGTCTGTAGCGTCCCTTAACTCTTGACGATACGCAGCCCATGCTGCCTTATCTACCGTGGCGTCTGGGAGTTGCGTCCAGTCTGATTCTGCAAGCAAGCGATTACGCTCGCTGCGCATACGACTGCGGAGTTCATCTGCATCTGGCTCTTCACCAAAGCCAGCAAAGTAAAGAATAACTTCCATTTACGCTCCCAAGAATGTTATTGCAAACCAAGTACGAGAAGGCACGGAAGCCCCAAGAATGTTCAAAGCACCACCAGAGTTTTGATAACTATCCAATGTCAAGACATCGGTAGCCACACAATAAACAATGGCAGATAGATTGACTATTGTTGCAAAAACAGAACCAGCACTAGGTATAAAAACATATGTTAGGTTTGTGCCGTTCAACTGGATTCCTGCTTCTCTTAGACCAGTTGCATTGGCTGCAAACTCAATGGAGCCCTGAACAAGATAATACCCATCTAGCCCAGAAGGAATTGTCATGTCGGTTGAGGTTGGAGCAAAGAAGGCATGAGTGTCGTACTCTTGAGCATTGAAGGAGAGGTTGACGAAAGAGTTGTTTGCTCTGGACAGGTTTGACGACCTGTAAGCCTTTGCTCCTACTAATGATGCAAGATTGGTGCTTACCCATTTTTCACCGTCATATGTCCATGTCTTACCACTATCAGTAAAGATTTGATTAAGTGTGGGTGAGTTGGGAAAATCAATTGCCATTGTTCTCTCCAGCAACTTGCCAAGCCTGCGCCTCGGCTATCAAATCATCTTGACTAACTCCAGCAATATTTGCTGCGTCCTCAAGACCCCATATGCCAAGCACGGCATTCAGTGTAGCCACAAGAGCAATGCCATATAGGGGCTGCTGTGGCTCATCTGGAACCACCACATCCTCAACAATGTTGTGAAGGGGGTGGTCGTGGCTCGGGTCACAATCTTTACAGTACCCGCCAAGGCCAAAAGTAACAATACGGCTCATGCTGTCCTCATTACGACAATGGGGGTTTCTGCTGACTGTACGAGGGTGCCAGCCGTAGCAAAAGCCCCCGTAACAGACGCTTCGTACCAATGCGCGGCGGTGAAGTTGATGGCTCCATTAGAGGGGTATTTTAGAATGCCGAAGTTTATTCCCAACGAGGTTGAGGTAAACGTGTTCGTGGTGGCGTTTGTTTGACTATTGCAGGCCAGCCAGTACCACCCAGCAGGGAGGGTCTGGCTGATTGTGATGGGATAAAACGTGCTGGCGGCGGTGCAGGACACGGTACCAGCGTCAAACCTCACGGTCGCGGGTTCGCCGCCGCCGTTATTGTAGACGCCGAGACGGACGGTGGCAGTACCAGAGAATGTGGAGTGTGTGCGGATGCCGATGCGGTCAAATGTTGTGGATGTACCGATGTAAATGGGGGCGAAATACGTTCGGTCCTCAACCATCGTAAGGCTGGTGGTGCTGGCTGCGACGGTGCCATAATACTCACCAATCTTTCTGCCAGGGTCGTCAATGATTCCAGGAGGACCAATAGGACCAGAACCACCAGCAACCTCAACCCAGAAAGAATCATAATAAACAAATGTTTTTCCAGAGTCTGATTCAAACCACAAATCTCCAGCAGAAGGAGACGATGGAGCAGAATCACTGATAGTTATACTGGTATTTCCGATGTCGTTAAATAGAGTGCCGTCTGCCGTGTACTGCCAAGTGGAAGTAGGTTCATTCCATCGGATGGAAACATTTGAAGCGGTACCACGCTCAACTTCTATTCCAGAAGTCAGTGTTGTTGGCGTTCCCGTATAGCCGTAGTTGAGGGTAATGATGTTGTCTTCAACATTGAGATTTGTTGTCTCAATTGTCGTGGTTGTTCCTTGGACGGTAAGGTCACCTGTAACGATTAGATTGTCGTCAACCGTTACTGTTCCGCCAGCGGAATCAATTGTGAGGTTTCCAGTAGATGTATCAATTTCACCTGCAGCGGTAACGCCAATTTTGACATTATCGGCTGTTAATCCAGCAAAAGTGGGTGAATCCGTAGCGGCGACAGCCTGCCCAATTGCGACAGTTGCAGTGGAACCTTCTCCTGGCGTATGGGTGACTGTTACGCCCGTACCAGCGGACACATCAGACACGTAGTTACCAGTTGTGTCCGTACCAAGAGCAACGGAGTTTGCCGCAATAGCCGCCACTCCAGTGTCGCTAATGGTTATGTCACCAGATACGGTTGTATATGTTGGGACACCAGAAGCATTCGCAACAACAATCTGTCCTGATGTTCCAGAAGCAAGTTTTGACAGAGCAATAGCAGCCGAAGCACTTATGTCCCCATTGACAATTGTGCTGTCAGCAATCATCGTGCTGGTAACGGTTCCAGTATCACCAGTTGTGATAAGCGTTCCAGTTGTATTGGGGATTGTTACTGTTTTATCTGAAGTCGTTGGGTCTGCAACAGTCAGTGTCGTCTCAAAAGAATCAGCAGTAGCACCTTCAAAAACGATACTTGGTCCATTAATGGTCAACCCAGCAAAGGTTGGAGAATCCGTAGCGGCGACAGCCTGACCAATTGCGATAGTGGCTGTAGAGCCCTCTGATGGAGTATGGGTAACCGTTACACCAGTACCAGCAGAAACATCAACCATATAGTTGCCAACGGTGTCGGTTCCAAGGTCAATTTGGTCGTTAACCCACAGGGTTCCGTTGTACTTGAGAAAATCTCCAGAGGTTCTACTGGCGATAGAAACATCATGAAGTTCGTCAAGTTCATAACCGTTTTGTGTCGCAACATAAATGATGCCGTTGCTGGTTGCACGAACAACTACACCAATGAAAACTATATGCTCGGGTGCGGTTGGCTTGGTTTTTGTAAAACCGCCATCCTCACCAAGCCACAGAATGTCGCCAGCGTCATAACCAGTAGAAAGGTCAATTCCATCAACATAACCACGGGTAATAATCGGTCCATTTTGACTAGCGGCAATGTTTGCTCCAGCAACACCAATGGTTTTGGACGATGTAGCATCGGAGTCGTTGTCGGCTCTCTTGACTGTCGCGTGGTCGCCTGTAGAACCGAAAAGATAGACGCATGTTCCAGTCGTGATGGTTGTTGACTCAGCATTGCGCACATAAGAAACAAGCGGTATATGGCTATTCACCCAAGATGTTCCGTTGTAGGAAAGACCTTGGAACTCTTCTGGAGAAGTAATAACGACATCCGACAAATCGTCAAGAGCGATTGCGCTGTTGACCCAATTGGTTCCATTGAACTTAAGGAATTGTCCAGTGGTCGCTGAGATAATGACAACATCAAGAAGGTCGTCAAGATTAGAAGAACCACCAGAACCAGTGGCGTCGGCAGCGGGAGCAAACTTCACGCCATCAAACTTGAGAACTTGACCAGTCGTGGCGCCAGTCGGGTCAATCTCAATATTGTCTACATAAATAACTGGAGTCTTGAATGTATCCCCAGACCCAAGAGACAAAGTGTCGGCGGCACTTCTTTCAAGAATGACATCACCAGAAGCAGCACCAGATGACCAAGTGATTCGTCCACCAGCATCAATACGAATGCGGGGATTACTGTCCTCATCAACACGAGCAGAAAATGCCTCGCTACTGGCGCTGGCAAATTCAATACCCGTAAGCGGAGTGCCTACAAACCTGGTCACGACCTCAATCGCTCCTTACTATCGGCCCCTCAGGGCCTTTGATTACTTGCGCCCGAAAGCCTGGTCGTTCGGGTTGAGATAACGCATGATAACTGGCAGTGCAGCCGCCCAGAGGGCGTTGGCAGCAGCCTTGAGGTCACCAGTTGAGGCGTAAACCGCCACACCAGCGCCAAGAACGCTACGAGCGTATGAAGCCAGCATTGCCTTGTGCTCTTTAGTTAGTTTCATTGTTTTCTCCTATCCAATTACGACCACGCGGAATGCGTTGGACGATGGTGCTGTTGAGAATGTGATTGTTACCGTGTCGGCATCTGTGCGAATCGTGTCGGCAATAACCGTGTCATACGAACTCGCATCAAAAACCTGAATGAGAACATCTCTCGTATTGAAAGAGTGAACAAGAGTGAACGATGTGTCCACTCCGTTGCCAACAGTCTTTGCGACCTTGCGAGCAAGGGTTGGGGTAGAAACACCAGAACCTTGCGTTCCCCCAGCGGCAAGGTTGTCGCGGGCACCAGCCTGAGTGGTGGCATTCGTACCGCCATTACCAATCGGTAGTGTTCCAGTAATGGCAGCAGCCTGACCGATATTGACGGCACCAAACTCTGGAACGCCACCAGAACCAGCCTGCAGAACCTGATACTGAGTACCAGCGGCTGTTACATCAAGAGAGTTGGTGCCATCCCCGTAAACAACGCCGTTGTCGGTAAACGACTCAACACCAGTACCACCAGCAGTAACGGCAACCGTAGTCGCGTCCCACGTACCAGTGGTAATCGTGCCAAGCGTTGTGATGCTGCTTTGTCCCACATATGTAGAAGCGATGTCAATGGAGTCAGCATTGGCAGTGATGCGGTCAGTCGTACCGACAACATCAATCGTGTTGCCAGTCTTGGTAAGACCGTTTCCAGCCGTAATTGAGCCAGCACCAGAGAACTGGGCAAAGGCAAGAGCAGTAGTTCCGACAGTAATTGTGCCGTTGGTAGTGAGCACCCAACCAGAATCGGCATTGACGGTTCCCTCTTCAACGAAGGTGAACGCTCCAGGCGTCACCTCTGCTGTGGAGTCAAAGTCAGTTGCGCGAACAGCAGCACCAGACGCTTGAACAACATAAATGCCGTTTTCTGATGCGGTTGACTGGTTCTTGACGAGAACACGGTCACCAGCAACGAGTGTGACTGTTGTGTCAAGCGTATCTCCAGCCTCAAGGTCTGAGGCAATTGTGAGCGGGTCGGTGGTGGCCGCACGAACAGATTGCTTGACATCAAGGCCCGAGCGGGCGGCGTCAACATACGCCTTTGTGGCGGCATGTGCTGGGTCGGTCGGCTCGGCAACCTTGATATTGCCTGCGGAATCGCGCTTGACGAGCGTGGAATTCGTTGCGTCGGATGTCGCGCCGTTGAGTAGGTTCCAAAAAGTTGAAGACAGGAGACCTGCGGAGTCGGTATCAGCGAGATTTAGCGTAATGCTGACTGTTCCATTGGACTCAGTAACAGTGATGGCGTCGGTGTATGTTCCAGCCGCCTGGACGGCGTGAATCATCTTGCGCCATGCGGAGCCCGTGTACACCTTGATGGTGTCCTCGGTGCTGTTGTAAATCATCCGCCCTTCAAAGTTGTTGGTTGCAGGGTCGGATGAAACCGACTCAAAACGACCATTCAGGATTTGATTCTGAACAAGGTCTAGATTTGTTACAAATCTTGTTGCCATTTATTCGCCCTTACGTGAGATATGCAAACCCAGAGAATGCCGCCGTAAATGAAAGAATCACCTGCGTCGTTCCGTTATATGTTACATCACCAACGACGACGGTATCCGCAGAATCCACAACAGTTACCTGCGGCTTTCCCCCAAGAGTGTGGTTGATTGTCCACTCCAGGGCTGGAGAGGCCTGAGTGTGGACATGACGCACGGTGGTGGTGCTGGCCATTCCGCCAGTTCGCACAATGACCTGATTGGGCGCATCTTGTTCAATAATGACTTGACTGGGAGTGTCCTGCTGGACATTTACCCAGTTGGGGCTGTCTTGGTTGATATTTACTGCATTAGGGGTGTCCTGCTGGACAATGACAACATTTGGGACAGCACTTGTCATGGTGCAACCACTCTTGTGACCTCTGGTGAAAGCGTTACCGTTCCCTGAACAACCCTGGACACATTGCCGCTAGCGTCCTCTATCTCTAGGTCATACACGCCGCTTGTTGTGATGGCAGAAGTGACCTCATCGGTCATACTGACCGTGACGACCCCATTTTCGTCATCAATGCTTATTCTTCCGTTTTCCGTCGTACATGTGACTATGGCAGTTGAAGAGTCAATAGTTCTTCTAATCTGCATTCTGGCGGTGTAGCCCGTCAGGTCGTAGTTCAGGTACACCTCGGGGTCTTCTGGGTCTGGGTACTGAATATTAAAGGACCGCACAAAAGTGGTCCCCTGCTCAATCAGCATGTTGTAGATGCCAGCAATCATCTTTTCTCCAAGGTTTTATTTGATTATAGACGATTGTGTCTCCGTCTTATAGAAGGCAATTATCCAAGTTGTCCAACGTCAAGCAGTCCCTGCTCAATATCGTCAAGCGTGAAGATGATTTCATCAACTGCTTCATGAACAATCTTGAAACCTACTGGTCTCGCTGACTCAACGGCAGCCAGGACGGCTGCGCTTACATCACCATCCATAGCAACGTCTGGTGTTTCAGATACCAGAGTCTTGACGGAAATCTGAAAAGGGTCTCCGCTAAATTTGGGTGTAATAACAACAGTTTTAGTTCCAGACAAAACGAATTCCGCTGCTTCCCTGATGGCTTTCCTGCTACCAGCCCCATGCCCGAAGTGTGCAGTTCTGGCCTGCCACCTGGCGTACTCCTCTTCGTCAGCAATGTAAGCCGCGTTATCTGCTGGGTCATAGACGTTTCTTAAAAATGGAGAGCCGATGAATTGCCATATCCAGTTTCTATAAGCGAGATAGAAGTTGTCTGGATGAAGAAGGGCGCTTCTTGTTCTCAAATCATCACGAGAAGTGTTGTATGGCAGTTCACCAGTTTCATACTCAAACCAGTTGGCATACATCTGTGCAGCCTCTGAAATCGGCCATGTACAGATATCCACAAACCTGAAGAGAGGGTAAGTTGGGCTGACGGACTGACCATCAAACTGCCAGTAAAAGTCAGGCATATAAACCTTTGATGCCAGAACCGCTGGAGCATTGATGAATGCGTCGTCATTTACCACGGCTGGCATCGTCATGTAAATCGGTTGAGAGCCATGATTTGAAACTTCAACCTTGGCTGTAACCGTTGTCCCAACTGAGTATTGATAGGTCATTCTGTTGGAGCGAACAACACTCCAGACGGATGCATTGTGTGCTTTTGTCTCCCCAGCAACTATCTCTGAGTTTTTGTATATTTTCGTTTCTGTCTGTGCAGCATTGACTCCAAACTTAAAGACAGACGTAAAGACAATGTTGAGTCCGCTATCTCCCTCCAGGATTCCGTTTGTTGCATTCGTACTAATAGTTACTGGCGCAGAGGATGAAGGAATAATCTTCATCACATATCTATTACTTACAAAGAAGTCATCATTGATGAGCGATGCGGTGCCGTTGGTAACTGTCCAATAAGTTGAAAGATTGTAGTCAGCAATAGGCAAAGGCGCGCCAATAATATTGACGTTGTAGAGAGCCTGTCGCTCTGTGAGTCTCTGGAGCGTCCTGGCCATGGCTACTGATTGACAGTTAGGTTGACCGTTATGTTTACAGATGCAATTTCTGGAAGAGTGCCTTTCTGTGCAAACTCCGCTTCACCGCTGACTATTGTGGAGTTAGCATCGTTATTACTCAGCGTAATTGACGAGACAAATAGCACTCCAGGTACGTCACTAATTACTGGAATGAGGGAGTTTCTGCGCAGTTTGTCAGTGAAGGAATATGAAGAAGCATTAACTGCAACATCAACCGCTTCCTTGATATTTTCTTCAACAATGAGCGGGTCAAATGCTGGGTCATAGACGGCATCAATGGTGGCGTCCAAATCTGCTAGCACGACATCAAGAACACCAATAGTTAAGCCAGCGATTGCCCTATCGGCAACTTCTGTAAGAATCTCGTACTTGACTGCGGAAGACAAAGTTGCTCCACGGCCATAAACGAAGATGGTGATATGTCCAGGTTCGGCAGCGTCGGCAAAGTCAAGGCCACCAGTATGGTCTGTCAGGTCATAAACCTTTACCCTACTGACTGCTGGAAACGTGGACAGAATAAACGCCTCAATCTGTGAAGCCTTACCAAACGATGAAGACAAAGAGCCTATGTACGTTGATGCACGGTTCAGATACTCGTCATCAGATTCTGGCTCAATTCCCTGTTCTGTTGTTGAGTCAATAGTGGCCGTATAAATGTCAGCATTAGTAGATTCAATGGCAAGAAGAGAACCGTTATCTACTGGAAGAAGAACAAGAGCCTCTGTACCCCTTGCCTCAACTATTCCAGTCGGAAGGGGGGTATTGCCAGTATTTGTTATTGCTGCAATCTGCAACTCTTCCGTAGTCTCAAAATATACGGTTATTGGCGGCTCCAAAAGGTTAAAGTCGTATCTCAAGAGAGTTCCAGCCTCAATAACTGCTCCATCGTGAGTGGCGGCAGTGAATTCAACCTCAATGAGTGGGAATTCCCCTTCATTTCTTGGTACGCCAAGAAGATTGAGAACACCACTCATCAGTCTGTTGGGCAATGAATTGATGGCACTCAGGTTCGCAGAGCCAATATATGCACATGCCTGAAGAATTGCATCCTCTGGCGTGCCCTGACGAATAGTCAGTTCTGGCATCAACAGACGGGCATACTCAAGGGATTCTAGATAAATATCCGATGGAGCCTCATTAAAGACCGTGAGGTCAATGTAGTCAGAATAATCAATTGGCATCGTCTGCGACCTCTCGTATGTCAAAAGTGAATTTTACAGAGTATTTGCCAGTCTTTTCGTTAACACTTGAGGATACGTCCCTAACATTGACTTCTGGAACAAATCTTGCAGCATTGTAGATAAACAACCCGCCGTCAAGGCCATTGAATGCAGGGTCGGCAACACCAAAGTCTGGGGTCAAAGGATTGTCCCCAGGCTCAGTGAGCAGGGCAATTGTCAATAGTTGTCTGTAATAATCGTATGTTCCTTCTTCAAGTTTATTGAAACCAGTGGAATCAAAAGAAATCGGAAACTTTATGGTGTCCATCTAAACATTCTCCCACATCATTGACCTACAGCGAGATAAGCCTTGTGGTAGTTAGGGAATATGGGTAAGTACCCGCATTGTTTGCCTCGCAGGAAACAACGACATGACCATCACTTAGCACGGCATCAAAAGTCAATCTACCGTGAACTGATATTGTAGTTTCTTCATCATATTGCATTCGCTTGACGTATGGCGTTCCGCCGACAATCAGAATGACCAGTTCTTCGTACAACTTGCCTATAGTTTCATTCTCTAGCAATAAGCACAACTTGGTTGCCGAGTTGCCCTGAATCGGATGGCGATAAATCTCAACAGGCGTATCATCTTCGTCAAGTGTTGATTTTATGATTTTTGGATTTATGTCCAAGTCTGCAATGACAATTATCTCTGATGTTCCAGAGTTCATAAATGCCAACACCACCTGCTGCTCTGGTTCAATACGGGTTATTGCTGATTGTCCAGCAATTCTCAGTGGACCATAATGAGAGTTGAGTCGTGGGACAAAGACATTGACCCTTCCATCCGAGAGCATGGACTTGACAACGCCAACGTAGAGACCCCCTGGAGCAAGCGGGTGAGATGAGGCCTTTTCCCTGTTAACAAACTTGGTCATGTCAGCAACCGTATCCCACTGGGACAACCCCAGCAAGAATGCTCCGATATGAGGTGGGAAACTTCTTCTGTATCACGATGGGGGCCAACTGAAGAAGTTGCTCAACCCATGACCTTGCTGCGCTTTCGTCGGAAAATTTGCCTAGGTGCTGGTCATCAATCCCGTATTTGGTGATTGCTGCTGCTTCTGAAAGAAGTGCTGGTGAGCCACTCTGGCACCAAACCCTCTCCAGAACAACATAATCTCCAGAATCTACATGGATAAATGGTCGCGTTGTAACGGCTCTTCTATTTTCAACATAGATAGGTCTATCCCATAGAGAGATGTTTCCAGCCTCAATGATGAACGATTCATCAAAGTTGGGCGCTGGGTAAACCATTGGTCGGGCGGCGGTCGGCGTCGGTGACTGCCTGTAAACAGGTCTTACTGTTCCTACGTTGGCGGCAGCAACAGGAACTGCCCTATCTCTCTCAGTTCCTCTATAGATTTTATATATGTTGTCTACAACCGTGCCGATAGCAATGTCTTTTATTTTTTCATCTTTAAGTTTTGTTGGAGTTCTAAAAGACACCGATACTGGGTCCGTGGACTGCTCGCGATAGGAAACCTGTGTGACAAGATATTCTCCAGCAAAGTTCGGAATGTTAATGAATTTCACTGTCATGCCAGGACGCATTCTCGTGCCATTCATCCTTTCGCAGTTGAAAGAACCATCAGCAATATAGGCGTCATTGTCTGACTGAGTGATGCTGGGTATTTCAATAAGTCTGAAATCTTCGGTCATAGTGGATGAGCCAGGCGGCCAAGACATTGGGATAAAGCGCTTGTATGGCCTGAATTTAGGATTACCGTTTTTATCCAGAACCGCCCTTCCCCTCGCGTCAAAAATTTGATTTCCTCCACTGGCGTGTGTGCCCCATTTGTTCAAAAGCCATTTTTCCTGCCCAAAATAAAGAACTCCATCTGCCTCAAAGAGCACAAATTCTGCTTCGTCAGCAATGCTCTTCATTGCGTCCCATGTAGAGGTTGCCTGCTGTGAGCCATTGGCGCTATTGATTTTGTAACTCTTGTTGGTGTTTTGTGTAACTGGAAAAAGCCCGTACCTTCTGGCAGCATTCTGAACAAATTCACTTCCAGAACCTTTGATATTTTTTGGTTCTCTGTCTCTCTTCATCTGCTGAACAGCCTTGGGACGAGCCTTGATGGTCCAAGTCGGTGAATTGCTTCCATTCTGGCCAACAGTCACAGATGCCATTTCGTAAAAAAGGCTTGCTCTTGCGAATTCTCCACCATCTGCATAGTTGCTAATAAATTTGCCAAAACTATTCACGAGAAACGGCGAGACGGTTGATGCTGTAAAAATGACTTCTCTACCAACGGTGAAGTAACCGTTTTCCGCCATCTTGAACTGGGGGTCAATGACCTGAAAAGAGATTTGACTGGCCTCATCAATGGAGTAATTGACATCAAGAGATGTAATTGCCTCTGCTATTTCCTGAACTTGCCGTGTTGATAGAGAGGCAATTTGAATTGAGTTCTTATCAAGCATGGCTGATTACGGCTGCTGTGTCCTGGGGATAGGTATTGTCCACGAATCGCTATATAGACCGCGATTATTGGCTGCTGGTGGTCTGTTTGTTGAAGTACTCGGTGGTCTCTGTTGTGACTGAATGGGTGGCAGTTTTGCCAATTGAGTGACTGGCTCAACAAACTCAGTTAGCGTCATTGATACTTCAGCAGCGCTTGCATCCATTATGCCGCTTGGCAAGAATCTTGATGTTGTTACGCTCATGTCTGCGATAACAAACTTTGCTCCAGACTTATCCTCAATGAATGGAAACCGCATTGTATTGGTAAGATACGACTGAAAATTAATCAGTGAAACTGGATGCGGCGCTCCAGCAATTGCCCTGATTTCTCTTAGTTCTGGTTCAATGCTTGAGAGCAATCCATCACGAGGAATACTTGAAGGGGAATCGTCTATCAACCTGTCTGGTGATACATCGGCGGCAATAAGGAACTTGAAAGAAACTTTTAATAGATTGTATTTTGCCCAGTCAGTAATAGCAAAGTTTCCTGGCCTATCAACTTCGTTCCACGCAGCATTGACATTGCTGTACTGGAAGGAGTTGGGAATAATTTTGAGGAGAAATCTGCGAGTAACCTGTTGAGGATTGCCGTCAGCACCAGTAATGACAAATCTCTGCATAAGGTATGGCTTATTCGCCAATTCCGACGGAGACGGTCCAAACTGCAGTCCTGGACCAAAGTCAACAGTAATAGGTGCTGGCTGTGGTCTTGGAGTGAATCTCGCAGGAGGTGCTACTGCTGGCGCACCTGGTCGCCTAGACGTTCTTGATGAAGAGGAGGAACGACCGTTTGAGTTAGCCGCTTCTGCTGCTCGCGCGGCTTGTGCGAGTCTTTGCAGGTCGCCCATCTCAAACATCCGCGCATTCGCTGCAGAAGAAGGTACTGAAACTGTCGGAGCCCTAAATTGATAGTTAGTTGTAACCGCACTCAGGCTGTTTGTATTTCCAGTTATTGTCCTTCCCCTGTACACAAAACTGTAACTTCTAGACAAAGGTGCGCTATCAAGAATTAGCATTGTTATTCTTGGATTGGGGCCAGCGCTGACCAATTTTGTATTATTTTTTTCAGTGCTTCCACCAGCAAATGATGGTATAAACCTCGTGACTGACATCGCCCATGTTCCATTGTTTTGAATTAGTTGCCTGAATATTGGAAAGCGTATGTCGTATCCCGCTAAATTGGAACCATTACTATTACCGTCAGTTATCAGAAAGTCTCTGAGAATTGTTTCGCCAGTGCCTCTGAAATATTTTTTTTGTCCTTTGTAATTAACGGCAATCCATCTTCCTGCTCCACCGAGATTCTCAAAAACCGCCCTACCTGTAACACGTGTCTGCATTGTCGGAAGAGTGCCATCATAAACTGAATCAGGAATAGTTATTTGAGTTGTCACTTGCGTTCCCTCTTGTCCCTTTGTGTTTCTTCAATCTTTCGCATCACGACATTAGCAACCACTTCTGGGTCGGATGAATTGCTGGACACAGTAAAATTGTAGTTATTGTAGGTTGACCCGCCAGTGGCCATCATTGGTCCTGGAGTTGTCATGGCTGGAACGGCTGTGTCACCAACTGGGCCTGGAACGACGTGGAGATGCCTACTGGCGTTAGTCCCATGGAACTCCGCAAATCCACCAGTGCTCTGAACAAGTTGCTGATATCCCCCAAGGTTCTGCCCAGTTAGGTCATAGGCCCTTCCCGTCACATGGTCAGAGTTCATGGAGCCGAGTCCCCAGTTTCTCCATGCAGAAGTAACATTTCTCTTGCCAGTCAACATGTCGTCCATTACTGAGTGACGGTTCATTGTTACTGCTAGGCGCGAGGATGTTGTGTCCCCAATGCCAGCGCCGCGAGGGGTTGCCGTATCGTTGTTTTCATCAACAAATTTAATAAACTTATCAGTCATCCAGTCTGGTTTTTCTGTATATTTTGCAAATACTTTGTCAAACTCTTTGACCAGCGCTTCATATTGTGTCTTGAGTTCAGTTGGAAGTTCATCTAAATTGTCACGGGTAGTATCTTCTGTGGCCACTGTTGTGAGTCCAACGCCAAAATTTTGAAAGAACTTTAGTGGGTCGCCACCAAATTGGTTAACGGAACCAGTTGTAATTTGTGCAAACAACTCTGGATTGGTTGACAGAAGACTAGTTAGTGCAGTCGTTAGGCCGCCAACATCACCCAACTGCCTTCCTTCTGGAAGGGTATTTTGTATCTGGTCAATGATGCCTGGAACTGCTCCGCCAGCAAATTCTTTTATAACAAGCATAAGTTCATCTTGAACAGAAGCAAATTGCCCTTGCATTCCCTCAAATGGTCCGCCCTTCTGGAATGCGGTTGCATTTGGACCAAAAAAACTCGTAACTAGTTGAGCCATGGCAAGGTCGCCACTACCAAATTGGGCTATCAATGCTGGCATTGACTCTTTGAAGAAATCTAGAATTTGTTTCTCTCCACCACCACGCTGAAGTTTGCCAGACAATGCTTTCGCCATTTCATCAAGAATTTTAGGTGCTTCTTTTTGCTTGATGATTTTGTCAAACACGCCTTCAGCAGATGCGTATGCCTCTGTGAAGACGTTTTTCATTTGTTCCGCTGTCTTGACTTGCAATTTGCCCATTTCCTCAAGGGCTTCCATCGCTGTCTGGGTTCCGTCAAGGAGATTTACTCCCATGGTCTTTGCTAGCGCAAGAATTTGGTCTTCTGTTTGACCAGTGTAATTCTGCAAGAACTGCATTTTGGTATTGAAAGAGTCCATGACAATTTCGCTTGCACCCATCTGGGCATTGGTCTGCTTGATGTACTCAGATACTGCGGTATCTGGCTTTTCCATCATGTCTTTCAATTGGCTCTCAGTGATTTTGATGCCAAGCGTTAGTTGATTGTCAAAAAGGTCCTGCAATAGTTCTTTGTTTTGCGCCCTGTTTCCCATTCCAGAACGAACAACATCTCCGAATGACTGTGCTTGCGACTTTTGTTTTTGCAGTGCTTCCCTGATTGGGTTAGCACCCCTCCCTGGGCCAGCCATCAGTTCGGCAATAGCAAACTCTGCAGCACCAGTAGTAATGCTTGTTAGGGTATCAGTAACTGCTTTCCTGGCCATTTTTGCTTGTGTTTTGCTCTTATTGGTCCAGCCCCTAATTGCTCCAGCAATGCCACCAAGAGCGGCTCCGACCATTGCCCCAACTGGTCCTCCAACCATGGCACCGAGTGCGGCTCCACCGCCAGCGCCAGCCAGCGCTCCACTCAAGCCACCCTGGGCATTCATGGCGGCACCAAGGCCGCCGACTGCCAAACCAAGCATCGGATTGATTTGGGCAGCCATGCCGCCGAGCGCAAGGGCACCCTGCATCTCGGCTGGAGCGACGGCACTCAGCATTCCAAGTCCCATGCCGACTCCCAGTTTTGCTCCACCGCTTTGCTGGAATTTTTGAAGCCCCTGGTTTCTGTATCTTGCCCTTCTTAGGGCCTGCATGGTGCTGCTTCTTTGAAATGCAGTCGGCTGTTGCGCCCCTTTCTCTATTCTCCTGTACTCAGCCATGTCCATGGGGCCGAACTGCTGTGATGCATAGTTGCCGAATCTTGTACCGACATTTGACATGAATCCTCTAAAACCACCACGACCAGCAGTGCCAGCGGCAGCGGCAGCGCCAGTGCTGCTCCTCAGGCCACCGCTTCTTACCCCCATGCCTTGTCTTTGTGCTGCCTGTTGCTGCATTGTGGCGAAGTTTGAACCATATGGTCCATAACTTCCAGCAGGTGCAGAACCAGCAGCGCCAGCACCCACACCTATAAATCCACCTCTGGTGCCAGCCAACTTTCCTCCAAGTTGACGCATTCCAAGTAGGGCAAATAGACCGCCAAATTGCCCCATGCCACTAAACATGCCAAACATGCTGGATGTCAGGTTAACTACCTGTGTAAGTCCGTCAACGAGTCTGTTAATGAACGGCAGAAGGGTTCTATAAAGTTTGCCAATTTCCCCAAAAAGTTTCAATATCGCAGAAACAAGTTTGCCCATCTTGTCGCCAAACTCAACGACTTCCCCCCTGTTCTCCTGAAGCCATTCATTGAAGTCGCCAAACTTTCCAGAGACAGTCTCCTTGATGGGCTGGAACGCCGCCTTTAGGGCGTCCTCAATGACGCGAGCACCCTCAATAAACGGTCTTAGGGCTTCTTTTGTGTCTTCCCATCCCTGTCTGAACTTTGCCCACCATTTGGAAATGCCCTCAAAAACTCCCTCAGTTCTTTCAGTGTATTGGTAGATAATTTTTGAATAGAGTCTTTCTATCTTTTCTGCAACATTGACAATTCCATCAGTGAACGAGTTGATTCCCCTCTTGGAGAGGGCTGGGATTGTTCTGATGAACATTCTATTGAAGATGTTCATCAACTCGCTCATGGCCTCTTTGACTGGCGCAAGAAACTGCTGTCCAAGGTCAGCAAATCTTCCGCGAACAATGTTGAAGTACCCCTTGAGTTGGTTAATGAGGGTTCCGCTCACGGCGTCAAACTGACCACTCACTCCACCTAGCGAAGACAACTGGCCGCTATTGATGGCATTGATGAGTTCTTCTCTTGTATTGATTCCCTGCTTCTTGGCTTCTTCAAGAGCCTTTTTCATTGCAGGGCTTGATGCTTCGGCTGCTTTCTTGATAGAACCCCAGGATGACTTGGTGTCCTGGAGCAAGCCGATGAGTTCTCCAGCCTTCTCAACACCTTGCTCAAGTGGCTGACCAGCAGCCGCAAAGTCCATGAGTCCTCTAAGGAGTTGCTGACTATTTGCGGTCCATGTTGAGTTCTTGGATACTGCAGCAAATGCCTTGTTGAGATTCTCAACACCGATGAAAGCCATCTCACTGTCGGAACTAAGAGCCCTCATCAGAACTCTCGTCTGGTTCAGCCCAGAGCCGAACTGCGGAAGAGTATTGGTCTTGTAGGCGTACATTGCCGCCTGTTGTTCTCTCAATGCAGCAGCAACTGTTGACAAGGCAAAAACAAGTCCAGTAGCCGCAGCGCCAGTGGCATCAAGGGCCCATCGGTAGGCTTTCATTATCCCCTGACCAGCGGCAAACAGTCCATGGATACCAACGAGCGAGACGCTGAGAATCGCTAGTTCGGCAATAACGGCTTTGGTGGCAAGTTTCATGCCCATTTGCATGCCCTTGCCGAACATCTTGGTCAACTTGTCAAGTTCATCAAAGTGCTTCTTCCAGACCACTTGCTGCCCATTGAGCATTCCAGTGAGGTTTTTTGTACTGCTCCGCATGCCAGAATGGGCATTGATGCGGTCGGCAGTGCGGGCAATTTCTTTGAGTTCCCGATTGACTCTTTTTGCGCCACGAACGTCAGAGTTGACTTCAATCTTGATTGTGACTTTTTCGTCAGCCATGCCATCTCCGTGCGCAACGACGCGAAGACCAAGAAACTACTTGTTTTTCTTGGCCTGTTCTTCGCGGTCTCTGGCAACCACTTTAGCACAAGCAAGCCTAATGACCCATTCGTCATCAGTTGAGTCAAGAATCCTGACTGGGTCAGTTCCGAAGACTTCTCCCAGCCTCGCGGCTGAGATAATTACAGCCTCATCGGCTAAGTCTTCTATGACCCCTTCGTAGGGTCCACGGTATCTACGGTCTCCCCGTAGCCAGCCGCATCAAGAATCGCGAGGGCAGCAGCCTCAATATGTGGGTCAATTCCGAAGAATGCACGAACTGCCTCTGGGATTGGACGGCTAGTATCCGTCATCTCCATGATTACTGGAGAGGCAAAGTTCAGCGGATAGCCCTCTTCGTCCATGACCTCTTCGCCGTCAAAGGCGATTCCGACGGTGGTGTGTCCGATTACCGAACAAGCAAAGCGGGTGGCATCCATGCCGTTCTTGCTGTCCTCGCCAGCAGCCTTGCGCCAACGACGCATATCATGCTGACTGATGTTAGGGGAGATGATGAGGGTCACATTCGGACGCTCTGGAACCTCAAGGTGAACAGTCTGGCGCTCAACCTTCTTGGAGATTGTCTCCTTCAGGCGGTCAAGGACAGTTGGCTGCGCAGGGGCCGACTTGGCGCCCTTCTTTGGCTCGGGGGTTTCTTCTAGGTAAAGGGAGTTTTCGCTCATGCCAGAAACCTAGCACACAGCACCCACCCCGTGGGAAACTACCCTGTAAAGAGATTAACTAATCAGGCGTTGGTGCTAGGACCAGTGACGTTCTGGACCGAGAAGGTCAGAGCAAACGTCGCTGGGGCACCCGATGAAGAGTCGCCGTCTGGCTCGGTCAGGCCAACCAGGAGGCAGTTGCTGTAGATGCGGTCGTTGCCGTTCACCTTGAGGTCACAGTCGTATGTAGCAACCGTGATGTTGTAGTAGGCCTTGCCAACTCTGTCGCGGAGTAGACGCAGTTTGTAGGCAATACCATTGTAGTCATCAGACGGAGTTACGTCATCGTCAAAGTGGGCGGTTAGCGTGATGTCGCCAATCTCGTATGGGGCGCACAGCACCGTCGGGAACTGAGCACCACCCTCGTAGATTTTCTCCACAGACGCGGTGATTTCTCCACCTGACACCTGGGCAAAGCGGAACTCATTCCACTTTGGGGCCCCAGTGGTCACTGGGTCAATTGTCGCAAGGACCTGTCTCTGGGATACTTTTGCCATTGTTTATCTACTCCTAGACAATAGATGTAGTCAGGTTGGACTTGACGATTGTGACGTTAATCTTGTCGCCAATGCTGGACACCCTGATTCCAACCTCGGCCTTGATGGTGCCATCGGCTAGTTGGGTGAGTGGGTTGATGGATGGGTTGCACTTGACCGTGTAGCCAGGGTCAACCTGAACACCAAAGGCATCAAACGATGGGTACAGGGCGCCGAGGTTCTTGAGACCCTCAAGGAGACTCACAAGGCGCGACTCCACCGAAGCCAGGACGATGTTTCTGCCGTCAATGACAGAGAACACCAGGTCCTCAAGCGAGGTGAAGGCTTGCGTCACCACTGAGTTCAGAACATCCTGAGCAGTGTAGAAGCGGAAGTTGGCGACATCAGACGAGCATGAGCGTGCACCGTAGATACGGATGGTGTTGCTCAGAACGCGGATAGCGTTGACCTTGCCGTTGTCAAGAAGGTCGCCGTTGGTGCGGTCAATATCTGTCTCAACTCCATTGACGAAGCGCGAGCGTGACATCAGGCCAGCAGCAGGAGCGTGAGGTCCAGTCTGGTTGTGAGCCTGCGCACGCTTGGCAGCCACATAGCCAGTCGGAGGAATCAGGCGATTCACGCCATTCACGCTAGTCGGCACATACACCCACGGGAAGTAGTAGGCCGCGTGCTCGGCATGCTCAAGGTCGGTGATTTCCTCAGCATCAGCAATTACCGTTGACACAGAAGTGCCAGAGGCTGAGTGGAGAAGGGCGATTCTGCTGTGAGTGTTGGCGTGCTCAACCAGACCCTCTTTTACCGTGTCGGAGGTATTCTCCACAACCGCCACGGCGCCATCGCCGTATGAGTCATTGAACAGTTCAAGAGCATTGACATAGTCAGCAGCAACAACTGCAGCCCTATCATCGTCACCAGCAGAAAGCGCCGTAGCAGCGAGAACCGCTGGGAGTGGGTTGTTGTTGGTTGAGTTATCGTTGCTCGCAACCACATACGGAGAAGCCTCAACGCTGGTGTTGATGGCGTTGATAATGCCAGTCACGGTTGACTGGGCGCCAGTTGCGAAAATCTCCACATCGTCAAGAAGAATCTTGACGTTTCTGTCACCAGAGGCATCAACAACCTGAACCTTGATTCTGGTTGACCAGTTGCCCTCGCCAACAGCAGTGATAGTGATGGTGTTATCGTCGTCGCCGTCATCAAGAGTCAACGAACCAGAGTCAGCAGCCGAACCAACCACTCTTGCGACATAGGCGCGAGTACCGCCCTCCTCAAAGAAGGTCTGGACTGTCGGGTGGAGGTATGAGTAGGACTGATAACCGCCGAAGTAGGTCTCAAACTGCTCAAGGCTCTCAACCTTGACTGGAGCAGTGGTGGTGCCGCGCTCAGCGAGACCAACAACAAAGAACTGTGAAGACGCACGAACAGTCGCGGTTGAGGGACCAGTTCTTACTGCTGTTTCAATTACAATGCCTGGCATTAGTTACCTTCCTGCTGGTCAGAGGGGGAAGACTCGGTGTCTACAAGCCCCAATTGTACAGATGACTCTGGCTCCTCCGATGCAACTGTTTCAGAAACAGTTTCCTCATCTGGCGCTGGAACATCATTCTTCTTTTTCTTGCTAGAGATATACGACTTAGGCTCTTCATAGGCATCAACGACCTGAACAGACTTGAGCGTCTTGTTGGCAAGCCCCTCGGCAACGCCCCTGGCGGAGCCAGCGAAAACAGCAATTTCCCCTGGGAAGAGAGCAAGTCTTGGCTCACCAACCTCAATAGTTCTTCCAGCGACGTTTTTAACTACGACAGAACCAGCAGGGAACCCCGATAGGGAATCACCCTTCTTGACCTTGACGTTGACGACTTTATTCTGCATTGACTACTCCATGCTCCGAATGTCTAGATTGTACAACACGCAAAGGTTTCGTGTGCCCAATTCAGGTAATCATCCCATAAGTTACATCAATCTCTTGAATTTGCCCAAGAGTTCTTCTTGAGACAATTTCATGGATTGAAAGAGTGTATGAGAGGTAGGAACCAGCGAGAACCCTGTCGCCCTTGAGCAGCGTGAGGTCAGAGAATTCTTCTCTGAGTGACGACTCGTCAATTACGGCCTTGAATGTGTTTCTTGGGTCCTGGGCCTGAAGGCATGGATAGTCAAGCAGGGCTGAGCGAAGCACTGTTGTCAACCTGTCCCTCATGAGCGTTGACTCATACGACCCCTCTGTCCTTACCCAAACATAAGTTCTCATTGAATAAGTCACGTTGTAGAGGGGGTCAGAACCAGAGAAGTCAATTCTCTCCATGCCATTGGTTGATATGGCCACGGTGATAATGGTGGGCCAACTGTCCAGAGCCAGCGGCTCATAGGTAAAAAACGAAACTGGAGTAGGAAGAGTGATGTCGTCCACATTCCAGCCATTGCGGTAATCAACGAGTCGTGTTGGGATGTCTCGTTGAAGGTAGTCGTTGACATATTGCTTGGCAAACTGTGGACCATGCATTAGGTATGGAGTTGTCATGAGCCACCACCCAGTGCGCCGATTTCCTTCTCGCCACCAACGACATACTGAGCGACCTCTTCTCCCAGTTCTCTGGCGAATCTAGGTGGCTCAAAAATGACTTTTCTCGCTGGCATACGAGAGGTGCCGTACTGATGAAATTTGGCGAACTCAACCGAAGTGCTAAATGAAGCACTTGTGTCATTTATTGTAGTGTCTGCTGCTGCAAAAGAAGTGACCGACCTGAACAGTTTGCCGCTTCTAAAAAGAATGGGTGCCCCAGGAAAGTTTCTTGATTTCCATGCCCCATAGCGTGGGGACAATGGCTTCCATCCGCCAGACGGTAGGCCAGCCTGGGCGAAGTTCTCGGCGTTAGCGAGTTCAAGTTTTCTCTTAGCCCAATTGAAAACTGGCTTGAGATTTTTGGCTCTTTCCTGCATGTCGTCCATCAGGTCGTAGACATCATCTTCGCCAATCATTATGACGTAGACATCTCTATTGTTTCTAGCCATCAGCCAACGACCTTGCGTCTTCTGTATTTCCTGACCGACATGAGTTCGCGCTCGGAAAACCCAGTCTCCAATGGAGCGACATTTCTTGTATTTAGGTCTTTGACACCCACAACGTCATCATGCATGTTTTGCATCTCACGGGTTGCTGCTCTGAGAATAAGACTTCTGAACATAGGAATTTGCGTTCCATCAAGACCAGCGGTGTACGTGACCTCTACCGTGTCGTTTCCAATGAGATTAGCAATGTCAATGCCAAATCTTCTGACGATGTACTCGGTTGTCTCCAAAGTTCTCTCTACCCCGTTAAATGGGGTAAGTTTGACTTCCTCAACCTCAACTACAGGACTGTTTCTCAAATAGATGGTTTCTGGAGGCATTGAGTAGTTGACGATTGAGTTTGCTGTATTGCCTGGATATGTGTAAAAAGAACTCTCGGTGCTGGTGTTGTAGAAGAACGATGTCATCGGCATCGGGTCGTTGACCCCAGGAACAACATAGGTCTCCGTAAACTCTTGTAACTCAATGGGTCTATTCAGGTAAGCCTCAAGTTCGCTCTGCAGTCCTTCAAGAACGATTTCTGCCGCATCTTGCTGGCGCAGCGAGAAAGAGATGTCCATGTACGTGACTAATTCAGACACTGAAACAAGCATCATCTTCTCCTATGAAAACGTGTCCGAATAGACACGTAGATTCAGCGACGACGGCGAAGTCTGCGGGCGCCCTCGCGGATTACGTCTACTGGACGCTCCGCCTCAACCTCACCACCACCGACGCGACGACGGACATTCTGCGTGACTGAGCGGCCAAGGCGACGCAGCAGGCCCAATGAACGGGCAGTACGCTCTCTCGCTGTAAGTCTTGCTCCTGGCATAAACACTCCTTAGGGTTGTTTACGGCAAGTGTAGCATTTATCTGTCTGGGTTTGGTGGCGTTTCAATGGAGATGCCACCCTTCTCTACCGCTCCAGGCGGAGCCTCAACTGGCACCCATGCGCGCGAATACTTGTGTTCCGAGGTTTTGCGTTGCTTGATGATGGTGTTGTCCATCATTAGGTCAAATTCCATCTTTTTCATGCAAAGAGTCCTATCCAGCGATGGTCTGTCGCTGTGACCTGATGCAACAAGTTTACGCACAATCGCAGACATGGGCTTGGCAACGAGAGCGCCTCGCCCGCGATTGAGGCGAAGATGCATGAGCATGGCGTCGTACTTTCCACAATCAATCAGGACGCAAGGAACCAGCCCATCGCACTTTTCTCTAATATTCTTGACATTCTTTGCGAGGAGTACGCGCTCATTGCCGTCAATAACTTCCATCGTGGAGGCATGGACTGTGACTGGCGCGATGAAACCGAGGTCCATCAAGGAAGAAGAAAGAGTCAACAGGTCTGGCCTGAGAATATAGGTTGACTTGTATGGCGCAATAACCAGTTCATCAACATTGATGTAATCAATCTTCATATTCATTTATTTCCTCTTCTGCGGCTTTTTGTGCAGCCTTCACTCTGAGTGTATGTGCCTTTGTCTTCGGCCCAACTGGGGCGGCGGCATGTACGGAGATTTCGTTATGCAAAATGTTCCTGATGAGCCAGTTCATGGGGTACGAATAAGGGTCGGCGGCGTGCTTGCGTCTAAAGTCGGCTACATATGCCTTTGCCCGTCGCTTATCATCCTCAGACAAGTAGTGCGTCTCTATGCACTCCTTCGCTCCGTCAATGCCTTGGCTAGCGTAGTACTCAATGAGTTTCTCAATGTCAAATTCTGGCCACCAACGCCTCTGGGCATCAATATTGGGCCAAATCTCCACGAGCCTGTCATAGAATTCTGGCTCGGTAGCAATCAGGTCACCAATACGGCGAATAGCGACCGAGTGGAGCGGAATGCCAACTCTGGTGTTTGAGCCAGTAAGTGCCGCAAGGTCGTAATACTCGCAATATTCGGCATTGTGCTCTTCCGTGATGAATTTGAATACATCGTCAATTTGCCAGTCGTAGATAATTTTGGCAAATTTCAACGGAATTGACTTTTTGAGCCTGTATGGGGTAACTATGTAGTTTTCGTGCAATTTTTGCACACAAGAGCGATAGCGAACCATTGACTCAGCAGCCCTAACGCCAGTAATGAAGGCCACTTTGCCCTTTTTGCCCTGCATTGTGTAGTAATCAATTGCTTCCGTCAGGGCTTGCCCATCTGGGATTCCGAAGTGCGCTGGAGTGATTGCGAAAGGTGGCATTGGACGCACCCAACGACCAGTATCTCGCCTCTCATGACCCCAGAGCACAACTGGGTCTCTAGTGCCAAGAGTCCACACCTCGCTGCCAGATGTTAGGCAGTACCACTCCATGTCAACCCAGTCGTATTCGCGAATCTTCATCGCGTAGTTGGCAACAAGCGGGCTGACCATCTCTTCGTCACGGAAGATGACCTTTACAGGTCCGAGTCCCCTCTCCTCATGAATTTCTTTAGCAAGGTAAAGAACCGCTGTGCTGTCTTTTCCTCCAGAAAACTGAACGCAAACAGTATCAAAAGTATCATAGACATGTCTAATCCTCTGTCTCGCGGCCTCAACCACATCTATGTCAAGAAACATCCGCTGTCGCGTCATTACTAGACCTCTATGTGTTGGTCAATGAAGTCAATCAATTTCTCCGCAACCGTGTTCCCAGCAACCGCTGGGTCGTTACGAAGCCACTTGATGAATTCATACCAACGACGCTGCTGTTGAGGGTTGTCAAACACGATTGTGTATTGAACAACCGCCTGTGGAGCAGTTGCCGCACCGCCCTGAGTGACAGTGCTGCCCTGTGTGGCGATTTCCCGATGGTCAGCATCCTTAGGGGCATTGATGCGCAGTTCACCATCCTCATCTTCGCTAACCAGGGCGGATATTGCCCTACCAGCCATTTCTGCGGCAGCATTGATGATGGGTTGAATCACTGGGGTCGTGTAGGACGATGTCTGCTCGTCGTTCCAGGTCTTTCGCTCAACCTGCTCTTCCATCTCGGCAATTTCAAATTCATCCCAGCCAAGACCTTCAAACAACTCTGGATAAATATCCGCCACCTCAACCAACATCTCATTGAGTGCTGATGCCTCAGTGTGTCCAAGTTCCATCGTGCGGTTGTCAGCAAGAGCAAAAGCAATAGCCCTGCTGTCGTCCACTTCATAGCCGACGGCGGCAATGTGGCTCCACCCAAGACGCCTGGCTGCCTCTAGTTGGTGGTTACCAGCAATAACAGTTGATGTGCCGTCTTCATTGGGGCGCACGACAATCGGCTTCACCTGACCAAACTCTGCATAGGAGGCCATAATCGCGCCTATGTCGCCACGACGAGGATTGTTCTCAAGTGGGATAAGGGTTTCAATTGGAACCAGCAATCCCTCAAGTGCCTGCGCAACATTGTGTTTCAATTATTCACCTGTACTCTCACATTGGCGTTCAGTGTTCGCATGGCATCAATGGCAGTTCGCAGAGAAAGCAGTTTCTCGCGTTTTGCCTTGACAAGTGCTTCTGAAATTTTGTAGTCAAAGTTCTCGTCAGCCATCTTGTAGTCGGCCCATGCCTCGCGCTCTTTGATTGAACCCTTGGCTGACAGGTACTCCTTTGCCCAGTTGGACTTGTAGAGAGACTCTTTCTTGGAGGCATCTTCAGCCAACTTCTCAAAAGCCTCAGTCTCTTCCTCAAGTTCGTCAATCAGTCGGAGCAATTCGTGCTCAATGTCAACTTGACTAATTGGAGCATTCCTGGAAATCAATTTATTCTCCGTTTGTTGTAGTGGTCCCCGATTCTAGCGGGGACCAGTCAACTTTGTCCAGTGCTTCCAGTTGGGTTTTTGACCATGACCATTCGGACAGTCCGAGCCTGGCTTGGGCCATTTCCATCAGAACCCATGCATCGCACATGTCGTTCCCCCCAGAGCCAGCAAAGACAATTCCAGTTTTGGCAGATATGGCAGAAATAACTTCTCCCTTAGAGGCGTTCCCCTTGCCAGTTGCAAACTTTGCCCTTGATGTTGGCGGTACCTCCACATATGGGATGCCGTTTTCCCAGAGCCTCATTCTGACGCAACCACCAAGTTCCCCAATACTGTGGGCTTGACTATTGCGAGAGGCAAATGAGTAGCCCTCAATAACAGCGTGGGTGATGTTTTGGGCAACAACAAGTTTCATAATCTCTGAGGAGATATGAAACAGTCTTTCTGCACCACGTTTGTTGGTCGTAATGAGGTTGAGTTGTGAACCGAAACTAACCCCACTTGAGGTCAGGGATAGGTCCAGGGCGATGATGTTGATGTTGCTCATAATGTAAAAATCATCTTACTTAACAATCGGCACAAGGTTGAGATGGTATATTGAATGCGTCCCCCTGAGTCAAATGGAGAACATTAATGTCAACAGGAATTTCAGCCCCAATTACCATGACGCTTGGTATTCCAGGCACCCTGGCAACCACGAGCGAGGTCAAGGTTCGTATGCCTTTCGCTGGCGTTATCACGTCGGCCACGGTAGCAGTTACCACCGCCCCAGTAGGTTCCGCCCTCACCGCCGACCTCAAGGTTGGTTCGGATGTTGCTGCCGCCTTCTCAATCGCGGCTGCTGGCACATCTGATGACGGCACCCTCACTGCTGCCAACTGCGATTTCGCCGCTGGCGACATCGTGACCCTGGACATCTCGGGTATCGGCTCGGGCACTGCTGGTGCCAACATCGTGTGCGCCTTCACCGTCTACAACAAGTAATCAGTTTTCAAAACTGCAGAGAAGCGTCCCTTCGGGGGCGCTTTTTTGTTGCCCAAATTATTGCCAGTTATGCTTCGCTAGGCCTAGTTCAAAAGCCAGTTGCGGATAGTTTCCAATCCGCCTATGGCAGTCACGACAGACGCACATGAGATTGTTCTCATCAAGGATAGAGCCACCCTGAGAGCGTCTCACTATCTCGTGAACATCTACTGAACGCTTGCGCGTGTAGGTGGCCACACCATCATGTTCAGCGAACACTGGACAGGCTTGGCACATTGGGTTTTCGCTGAGAAGCCTCTCAACCAGCGGTCGGCGTAGCCTGTACTCCGCTTCCTTCTTCTTTGACCTGTGGCGCAATTTAGATGCTCCCAGGGTCAATGTCGTCAAAAGTCCACCTGTTGTCAAGGGCATCCCAGAGAGACCTATCAATAGCCGTTTCCTCAAGGTCGTAGTCCCTAAGCATGGCGCGGTGTTTTGTTATTGCCCTCTTGAGAAACGAGACTTCCTGCCAGCCGTCTGACTTGGCCACTTCGCCAGTCTCAATCATTGAAACGACATCATCAAGACGACGCTGGACATGAAATAGAAAGCGCTCCACCTTGGTGATTTTGAGTTTGTAAGCCTTTTCTGACTCAACAAGCAACTTCTTGCCGTGATGGCCCATTTTCTGATAACGCTCGGCATCGTTGATTGCGTCGGCCTTGATGTTGTCAATCTGCTCTTCCAGGTTTTCTACCAAATAGGTAAGGGCGGTCTTCCACCTGCCCCAGTTTTCTGGCTCCATCAGGATTATTTTTTGGTTGGGCGAGAGGCGATTTTTCACCTCTTCTGCGACCATCCGAGCAAAAACGTCGTCGGTAATCATCACTTTCTCCACGCTGGACAGATTGATTGATAAGAGCACCAGTTACACAGAATTGACTTTATTGGCTCAAACTCGCCAGTTTCACAGCAAACGTCAATCTGTTCTTTTGTTGACACAACAAGTTGCTCGGCACTGGTGAGGCTTTTTTCGGTGACCTTGTCCCTAAGCCGCTTGCCCTCTTTCAGGAACAGGAGTTCAACTTCTTCGGGTTCACCAACGCCTTCCGAGCGCAAGAGATGGGCATACAGGTTCAACTGGAAGAACTTCTCGCCTGCATACTGAGGCTTGGGCACCTTGCCAGTCTTGTAGTCGGAGATGGTTATCTTCCCATTATTGACGACAAACCTGTCTATGAACCCCTTGATTTTTACTCCGCCAACCAGACCATTCACTTCTCGCTCAAGTCCAGTCGGTGAGATACTCATGGGGTCTTCAAGTTTCCACAGGTTCTCCACGCACCACCACGAGTTCCATCGGAACATGTGCAGTTGCTTGTCGCCCTTCACCCATGGGGTTACCTCATCTCGCCACTTTTCTTCCCAAATCTTGGAAGCAAGAGTGCGAGCAAGGGCAATATCCCTCAGTTCTGGGTCGTGACGATAGAACTCCTCCATGATGTCATGGACGAAGTTTCCCATCAGGGTTGCCTCTGTTGGGTCGTCAGTTATCCCATCAATTTTGCTGAACTTGAATTTCAGCGGACACTGGTTGAAAGTGCCTATGGATGATGCAGAGAGATGAGGAGGCGGATTATGAATCGGCATCTTCATCCACAACAGTGGCGTTTAGCGAAAGAGCGACGCACTGTGTGATGAGAGCATCAAGTTGTTCTTCCGTTGCCGTGGTCTTCGTGGGCTTGGGGGCACCACCAGACCAGTTGGTCCAGAAAGAGTTCAACTCATTGCGCTGGTCTGCGCTGAGAGACTTGCTGAGGGAAACAAACTGTTCCCACAACTGGGAAATCTTCGGAGCAACCTGAGGAGCCTCCTCAACCACATCGTATTCCATCGCCTCTTCGGTGCGAGCGAGGTAGAGGCCAATGCCAAGAGTCTGTGCTGCTTTCTTGAGTGCGTCGGACACGGCGCCCTTCATCTCGTCACCGAGGTCAACAATGTCGTCCTGCTTAGTGCGCTTGATTTTCTGCCCACCGATACCGTCTCGCTTGACGAGGACGTTCTGACCAGCGGGATTCTCAATGATTGCCTCAAGGGTCACATGGGCGACGATGAAATCAGGGTCAAGAGCGTCACGCTCGCACTTGTTGATTTGGAAGTTCCAGCGACCAACGCCAACAACCTTGTTGAGTCTGGTGATGACCTCGCTGACGGGAATGTAGGTGAGGTACGCCCCACCTTTCTTGAGTTGACGCTCAACTTCCTTGGGGAAGGGTTCGGCAAACTGCTTGTAAATATCACTCATTGGTTTTCTCCTTTTCTAACAACAAGGCTGGCTTTTGCTTCGCCAGTTTCGCAGTAATTATCGGCGTTGATGCCGATTTTATTTAGTTCGCCAACCCGCCAATAGGAGGGCTGAACGTAGTCAAGGAGTTTAGCGACAAGTTCTTCATTTGTCAACAACACCTCACCAGTGTCCATATCCACGGAAGACTCAATAAGCCTGTGCGCCACATCCCTGGCAAGGTCAGCGTGACGCCAGCCTTTTCTGTCAAAAGCAACTTTGCGCTCAATTTGGGCACCATTGGAAAGCGCAAGGTCTTTGGTGGACAAGTTTTCCATCAAGTGAGACACGAAGGCGGCAAGACCGTCGTAGACGGAGGCAACGTCCCTTTTTGCGAGATTGAGTTGAAGAAGTGCCTCAGAGGCATGCTCCATCGTCGGCTCGGCATATGAATATTCCAAGACCATGGCATCAAGGTCAAGGATTGTTTGTCTGAGTGCGCCAATGGCAACTCTGAGGTCGTCTGGGACCACTTATTCTCCTAGTAAGTCGGGTTTGCTAGACGATGATACTGATTGCTCGTCTCTGTGGCAACCCAAGTCCAGCCAAATATGTGAATGCTCCTACGGCGGAGTCCACTTGGTCGTCGTGGTCACAGGCCTCAGGAAATGACGAAAATTCATCAAGCCAATCAGTCAGCCATGCCCCCCTTGCGACCCTGACATTGCCATTAGCAAACGCGGCAGAAAATGGTCTAGCCCTTGTGACCTTGTCCCCAGTAGAGCGAATGCCCTGAAAATCGTATCCAGGAAGCACATATCTTGCGTATTGGTCAACTAGGGCTTTTCCAGAAGAACCAGGTTCTTGCTCCATTCTGATGGGGACAGCATGTCCGTCCTCATAGGCGGTTTGGGCAATCAACTGCTCAACCTTCTCGCCGCGCACTCTGGCTTTCTTGACATCCAAAACGTAGGCGATTCCTTGGTCAAACATCATCAATGTACCGACAGTCCAGTCTGGATTGGGGTTTGAATAACTTGGCTCTGTAGCCGCCAAGTCCCAGAAACGGACAACACGAGCCGATGACTGGACCTGAGGTATTTCTGAGTGGTCAATGATGATTGCCGATGTTCTGTCAAAGAGCGTCCCTAGGGTGGTGGCAAACCAGTCGCCCTCCTCCAGCCTTCTTCTCTCAATAGGGTCAAGGGCAGAAAGGGCTTGACGGTACGAGGTGGCATCAATTCCAGGGTTGTCGGTCAGTTTGGAGGGCACGAAAATTCTGCCATTATCAATGCCCTCAACAATAAATCTTTGTCTCACCCAGTTGGGTGCTGGGTTGGATGCGGCCCTCATTCGGAGGGGAACCTTGGAAAGTGGTCCAGTAGCAGGGCGACGCAGTCGGGAGAACAGGTACCTATAGTCAGATTCACGAATTTCAGTGACCTCATCCATGCCGATGAACTGGAACTCAGAACCCTTGTATCGGAGGTAGTCGTTCGTGTTGTTCAGGTATCCGAAGGAGATTCTGGCCCCAGATGGGAAAGTCGCAACATAGGAGTTGGCGTTCCAATGAACGTCGTCGTAATTGTCAATCCATGACTTGAAGCGGTCCATGAGTGCTCCTGGGAGCGACAAGTCAGCGAAGGTGCGGCGGAAAAGAATGGCTGAATAGCCAGGAATATCCACATACTGCAATGCTGACATCAGAAGAGCGGATGACTTGCCTCCACCAGCCGCTCCCCCGAACAGCGCCTCAATGGCATAGGTTCTTAGAAATACCTTCTGGGTTATGGATGGCTGTTCTGGACAAAACCCAGGCATCTTCGGCTGAAGATACTCTAAAACTTTGTTCCAATCTGTTGACATAAATATGCCCTCCGACAGCCGTTCGTCGTATAAGGTAATGTTGTTCATATGCCAAGGCAGCCAAAACCATCACTACAGCAAAGAGCCAAAGCCCGCCTTCGCGTGTTTTGGGTCTCCATTCAACGCTACATCAAAGCGATACTTACTAGGCAGACATTCGCCAACCTCTTTATGCTGTCGTTTATACTGTTGACCAGTATTGGCGCGGGATTATTCAACCCTGCCCTTGGTTTTATTGTGGCTGGTGTGGCATGCGGAATATTCGGATTCCTTTTAGGGCTTGAGTAAAAAATGGCCTGGAATAGTTATCAAAATAAGTCACTGAACTCAGGTTCTTCCAAGGCGGCAATAGGTCCTGGCGCCCCCATCGCAATGAACCCCGCCTATGCAGGCCGTGGCTACAAGGACTCATGGGACATTGAGCGCGTTTATCGCGAGGGCATGCAGAAGGTCACTTGGGTGTCGCGATGCATTGATGCCATCGCTGGAAACCAGGCAAGGCTTCCAGTCATTCTTCGCAAGGATAACTCACCTGACGGGCAGATTCTTGGCGGCAAGGCGGCTAAGGACAGCCCCCTGTTGAAAATCTTCAATACCAAAGCGAACATAGGAGAGAACTCCTTCATCTTCCGATACAGGCTTTCCTCACAGATTCTCATGAGCACCAGAGGTGCGTTCATTGAGAAGATTCGTTCCAGAGACGGAACCGTTATCGCCCTGAACCTTTTGCCACCGCAGTCCACCGCGCCAATTCCAGACCCAAAGAACTTTGTCGCTGGCTATGAGGTCATCATGCCAGACGGCAGAACAATCATCATGAAGCCAGATGATGTGGTCTGGATTCGCAAGCCACACCCGCTTGACCCGTACCTCTCAATGACGCCTCTTGAGTCCGCTGGTGTCGCCGTAGAGATTGAGAATCTTGCAAAGGTCTATAACAGAAACTACTTGCTGAATGACGGTCGTCCTGGTGGACTAATCGTCCTCAGGGGGGAAATTGACGAGGACGACAAAGAGGAAATCAAGAATCGTTTCCGTGGAAACCTGAGCAGAACGGGTCAGACAACGGTTATTTCTTCGGACGAAGGTGTTGATTATGTTGACACATCTGCGTCTCCCCGTGATGCGGCCTACATGCAGATGAGGCAAATCACAAAAGAGGAGATTCTTGCTTCATTCGGAGTGCCAGAGTCGGTCATTGGCAACGCTGCGGGCAGGACATTCAGCAACGCCGCAGAGGAGCACAGAGTCTTCTGGAACGAAACAATGCTTCCGCATCTGGAAATTCTCGGTCGCGCCCTTGACGAACTTGATGAAAACAATTACATTGACTTTGATACATCGGATGTTCCAGTCCTGATTCTGTACGAGCAGGAGCGCCAGCGCTACCTCATGGATGAGTTCCAGAATGGACTCATCAGTACCAACGAGTACAGAATTAATTCTGGACGCAAGGATGTTCAGAGCGACCTTGCTGACTCGCTTCTCATGAACCCGAATCTCACCCCCATCGCCAATACCAAGAAGAAGATGGAAGAGGGTCCGCAGGCACAGATGCCAGGTGCTCCAGGAATGCCAGGGATGCCAGGGATGCCAGGGATGCCAGGTGCCCCAGGTGCTCCAGGAATGCCAGGAATGCCAGGAATGCCGCCAACTGACGCCGCCCCAGAAGGACCGCCAGATGCAACGACCATGCAGGGCGCCATGCAAATTGCTGCCCAAGCAGCGGAGCCGCCAGCACCAATGGGGCCAAACGATGCTCCACCCGAAATGGCCACCACAGAAGAGCCACCAGCACCACAACAAATGTCGGCGTTGGCTAACTCGCCAATTCAAACCAAGGTGGACCAAGAATTGGACCAAGCGTCCAATATTGCCCTCACTAGATGGACCCAGATTCTTGACAGAAGCCTAGAGAGAATCTTTGAGAGGCAACAGAGGGTCGTTCTGGAAAAGGCCAGCGGAGCCAAGGCGAAGAAGCAACTCGCCACGGCATCCTTGGAAATTGACTCCATCTTCAACAGGGAGACATGGACTAGACAGATTGAGGAAGACATCAGGCCAGTCCTGACTTCCATCATGAATGATGCCCGCGAAACCTATGCGGAGAAGCGTCTACCGATTGCCCCATTCACCCGAGAGGATGCCATCGCTCATGTGAATTCCCAGATTGAGCGCATCAATCTAGTGAATGACGAGACATTTGGTGAACTGAGTGCGTCAATGTTCACTTCCCTCAACGCCCCAGATGAGGACATCCGAAGCACGCTTTTCAGGAGTTCAATCGTCTCTACGTTCACTAACCTCTTGGGCAAGAAGAGGCCAGAAATCGCTGAACAGGAAGCCCGTCGTGCGTGGAACGCTGGCGTCCAAGGGTCATTTCAGTAAATAATTTACTGAAACATACGCATAAGCGTCATTACTTGCATCAACAGGACCCGCCGTTCGTTTATTATCAAAGAAGACCAAGGGAGTCTTATGTCTTTTTCTGATATTGAGTTCAAAGCGAGTTCTGGAACATTCAATGTTGACCAGGCTCAGGGCATCGTTGAGTGCTTCGTTGCTGGCGTCGGAAACAAGGACAGCGTCGGTGATGTTCTTCTCCCAGGTGCTTTTAACTCAAGTCTGAAGCGACGCAAGCCAAGAGTCGTCTGGGGACACAACTGGAATGACCCCATCGGCAAGGTTTTGGAGATTTACGAAGTTCCCCCAACCGACTCAAGACTGCCAGGAAAGATGAAGGCTGCTGGAATCGGCGGTCTTTACGCTCGCGTTCAGTTCAACCTCAATTCAGAGAAGGGCCGTGAGGCTTTCGCCAATGTTGCCTTCTTTGGTGAGGAGCAGGAGTGGTCAATTGGCTACAAGACCATTCAGGCGTCTTTTGACCCTAATCTTCAGGCCAACATCCTCAGAGAGGTGGAACTTTACGAGGTTTCCCCAGTTCTTCATGGAGCCAACCAACTGACTGGCACGATTTCGGTTAAGTCAGATACTACTCTGGCGGATGAGGAGAAGGGTCACGGAATGATGGGCATGCCAGGCATGCCGCACAGCCCTGGAATGCCGTCTGGAATGATGAAGCCAATGGCGCCGAAGCCACAGCAGGCCGTTCGCCCAGTTCGTCCATCTGCCCCAGAGAACCCGCTGATGGTTGCCCTCAGAAGGGAACTTGTCAAGCGGTCTGGCTCCAACGTCATCGTGAGGGCCGCAACAGAGAACACTGTTGTTTTTGACAGACTGACAAGCGACGGTGAGTCGTCAACATACAGAGTGGCATTCCACTTCCAGGATGGTCAATTCATGTTTGGCAAGCCTGAGCGCGTCCAGAGTCAGACTGTCTACACGCCAGAGATTCCCGCCATACCGTCATCTCCAGCACAGGCTTTTGCTGTGTCAATGAAGCCGCAGGGGGACGCCTATCTTGGGGATGACCCAGACGACTTCATGCCAATGCCAGGAAAGTCCGACGACTTGGACTTTGACGACTTCTTCCTTGATGACATTGAGGAGAAGATTGGCCGCTCGCTCAACAAGCGCAACCTTGCAAAACTGAAGAATGTCATGGAAATGCTCCAAGATGTCCTTGCTTCGGCAGAGAAGGAAGTTGAAGTGAAGTCAGCAGAGTATGTCATCCCAGTTGACATCAATAATGCTTTCCACACGAAGCAACTCCTTGACCCAATCATGGATTACCACCGCGTAGATTCATATGTCTCTGAAAAGGGAATCGTGATTACCTCTGGTGTCACTCCCGAGTTCATTGATGCAGTTGAAACTCTAAAGAAGGGGCTTGGCAATCGCATCGGGCGAGCGATTGGTGGTGGCGGAGGGGGAAAAGGACGCCGCCTCGCAAGAGGCCTAACCGCTAGATTTGACCCCAACGCTTGGGACGGTGACGGCGATGGCATCGTTCAAGAAGGGACACCGTTCCAAAGACCTGCGATTCCAGGCGTCAACGACAGGTCAACGCGTGGTCGCGTAAATACTCAGGCGGCAATTCAGGCCGCCCAGGGGCAGGGCATCAACACTGGTCGTGGTCTCCGTTCATCTGGTGGAAAAGACAGCAACGACGACGCCTCCATCTTGAAGCGCCGTGAGGCTGGAGAGTCCTTGCAGGACGTAGCCGAGTCCCTTGGCATGCGCCGCGAAGACGTGCGAAAGGCTGAACTTCGGGCAATCCGCCAGCGCGATGCAAAGCGCAAGACAAACGATGAGATTCTCAAGCGCCGCGAGGCTGGGGAGTCACTACAGGATGTTGCTCAGTCGCTCAACATGCGTCGCGAGGATGTGCGACAAGCCGAACTTGAGGCCAAGAACCGTCGTGATGGTGGACTGCGTTCTGGAACAGCAATTGAATCAATGGCAAAAATGTCTCCATCTGAAAGAAAAGAGGCTTTTAGAAATATCGTTAAAGACCAGTTGGAATTGTTTGATGCCACTGGTGACGATGAAATTGATTTCTACAGAGAATACCTGTCTGAACTAATGAGTGATTTTCTATCCGTGGAAGCGCCATCGGGTGATTACTCAGCATCCAAAATTCTTGATGGTTCAGAGAGCGTTGACAAAGAGAGCGTCAGTGACCTTCTGAGTGAAGTCCAGGATGCCTATGAAAAACTTGGCGGCAAGGGTCGCTTTGGTGACATGTATAAAACCAGAGGGAAGAGAGCAGTGTCAGAAGACGACCAAATTGCGTCTCTTCTTGCCCTCGGCACAGTTCTTGACTCAGTAAATAACAAGCGAGTTCGTAGTACGGATAAGCAAAACTCTGATGCGCTTCGTAACATGGTGCGTAGCATGCAAAGTGCTGGAGACTCCAAGGGTCGCCCTGATGGGCTTCGCTCAAGAACGGCAAAGGCCAATAGCGTAGAGCAAAGAGAAATTATTGACGCAATGGGAGACCGCTTTGCGGAAATGACCATAGATGAGCAGACAAAAGCACTTCAGCGAGCAATAGAGGCGCTTGACGCAAGTCTTGGCAATGACGGTGATACATCAATGGATGATGTAGATGAAATTCTCCTTGAAAACCTCGGGGAGGTTCTTTCGCGGTTTATGCCTAGCGAACAGGGCGATTACTTTCCCCCGCAGCCTGGTTCAGACTGGACAGTTGCATCAGTAATGCAAGGCGACATTCCAGACGAATTTCCTGGCGCAGAAGAACTAAGCGACCTTATTTCAACACTTAAAGACCAATATATAAAACTGTCTGACGGCGACAGAGATGATTTTACAAAATTCTTTCCGAGCAGAAGAAGGCCAAAGTCTCCTCTTAGCGAGGACGATAAGAACAACGCAAGACTGGCTTTAATAGCCACTCTCTCTGCATACGGAAGAGACCGTGGTGGTCCGTTTGAGGATATTCAGCAACTTGCTGATTCCATAGATGCGGGTGGCTCAAGAAGAGGCCTTCGTTCCTCAACCGATAGAGACGATGTTGATGCGCTGCTGGACGATATGCAGGTTGAGATTGACAGAGACAGGGCGATTGTTGATGCTCGTCTTGCTGGCAAAGTACTTGATGATGTTGCTGAAGAGTATGGTATGTCGCGCGAAGAAGTGCGGAAACTAGAAATTCAGGAAATTAAGAAGAGGGCGAAAGACCTCATCCCAGCACGAACACCAGCACAACTTGCGCAACGAGGGGAGCCAGGTCAGGAGCCGCGATTCCAGGACACCGATAGGGCTCTTGCTGAATTCATCTTGCGTAAGCGCTTTGAAGGAACGCCAGTTCGTGAACTTGCTGGAATCCTTGGCGTCAGAGCGGAAGACCTCCGTGCATGGGAGATTGCAGAGACCAGAGGAGACCCACGCATGAATCGTGCTCGTGGTCTCAGGAGTTCTTCAATGGACTCACCGCTGTCAATTACCGACCGTCGCGGCAGAAGAATTTCAGAGTTTCTGAGAGATATTGAAGAGTCACTAGAAGACTATCCAACCGCCTACTCGGCAAGGGGCGGCCTTGACAAGGATTGGGTTGATGGCCTCATTCGTGACATGAAGAATGGGACTACCAACTTTGAGGACATGAATAGAGTTCTCAAACTTGCTGTTGACGATATGAACATGGAGAGAGCCAAGCCAAGCCCAGACGAAGCCAGGCTCGCCAGACAACTTGAAGTCGCCAAGACCGCAAGAAGGGTCATTGTTGAAGGTGTTTCTAAAGAAGAACTTGAGAACCTGAACCCAGCGCGTCGCCGTAGTGGAATGCGCTCCACGACCGAGAACCTCGGTAAGCGCGGCTCTGGAATGGTCAAGCGTGATGAAAAGGGCAAGATTGACCCAACGGAGTCTCGCGAGGCGCGTCAGAAAATTGAGTCAGACATTGTTGGCAAACTCAGAGAACTTGGATTCTCAGAAGACGAAATCAATACCCTGACCAATGGGTTAAATAACAAATTTCCAACTACAGGAGTCCGTTCCAGCACTGGCGATGTAGAAGTCGTCAATATGAGGGACGTAGAGGCAGGGCGCGCATCTGCGGCAGCACAACAGGCGCGTCAGGCAAGACTTGATGCGTCAAAAGAGTTGCGTGACATCAGGGGGTTCATGCAGCCTGGGCAGCAGGGCGGTGGATGGGATGCCGCCACAGCAGACAGAGCGATGGAACTTTTTGAATCAATAGTTCTCACTGACATAACTCCAGAAAACATTGGCGATGAACTAAATCGTATCCGTCAGTCAATAATTGACATAGCCGCAAATGGTGTCAGAAACACTGGAGGTGGCGGAGATAGAACGGCTGTCACTGATATTGCCTACCTTGCTCGTGACCTTCTTGAGGAAAGAGTCAAGGCAGCGAACATCCCAGATAATGAGTATCTCCCTGACCCAGATGACCCAACGGGAGAGTGGCTGCGAAACTGGGACTCTTTCAGCAAAGATGAGATAATTGAACTTCTGGATGACTGGCGTGACCGCATGGAGCGCAATATTGAAAAATTGCCCATTCGTCCAAATCCAAACGATAAGCAAAAGGCACGCATTAGAGGTCTGATGTCGTCAACTCGTGACAGAAAAGACAGAGTGTCTGATGTGCGTAAAAGGGAGTCAGGAAGGTCAATGATTCGTGACCTGGATGAGTCGTCTCGGAGCAGGACTGAAGAACTCTTTGATGCGGCTGCCAACACCCCATTTACCAGAGAAAATATGCGTTCTCGCATGGATTCTCTCGCAGAGGATGCGGTCAGGCTCATGTCTGATGGACTATTTGGGGACGAAGGAGAAGAATCGGCATTCGTTGATGTATTGAACGGTTTTGGGGAAATCGTTGCCGAGCAAATTGCCAGCGCTCTGGGCATAGATGATGACTTCCCAGTGCAGAACCCGTCTGTTAGGGAAATGATGGGCCCATGGGGTGATGGAATAACTGAAAGAGTTTTTGATGCATGGGACGATAAAGGAATAGGTGATTTTGCGACCAGGGCAAGGATTTTCAAGGACTGGACTGGGAAAGACAGGGCGGTCACAACTGCGCGCGCCGCCAGGAAACCAAGACCCACCGTCAAGGAAGGTCTTGAAAGGGCAAAAAGAGAAAAAACGGAAAACCGAATTCTGAGACGCCGCGAGGCAGGTGAATCACTCCAGGAAGTGGCCGAGTCTCTCGGAATGCGTCGTGAAGATGTTCGCAAGGCGGAACTGCGTGCAATGCGTCGTCGCGAGGCGGCACAACAGTCACGGACCGATTCAGATGAGGGAATGCGTTCTTCAACAAGAAGAGTTGCAAACAATCTATCAATGACGCTCAGCGACGATGAGATTGCACAACTTCGCGACGAGATTCCAATGCTCAAGCGTTTTTCTGCCAATGGTGCAGCGCTTGATGCTCTTGACGAGAAACTTAAAAACGCAAGGAATGGCAAAGTTGACCTCACCCCAGACGAGGTTGAGCAGATTGAAGACGCCATTGAGTCGGCAAAAGAGCCACGCCGAGACGGCAGAACAGTTGTTACCTCCGACATTCAGGGCGTAATTGACCAGGCCGCCGAATCAGAGGGCGGAAAGTATGTGAGCCTCAACTGGGAAGACCAGCAGGCTGGCAAGCGCGGCAACCTAGGCCTTCGTTCAAATAATAACAATGGCGCTCCTGCGGACATTGATGAGGCCCGCCAGAAGAAACTCGTGTTCTTCATGAACAGCGCAAGGGGTGGAAGCCTCGGCGTCTCAATGAGAATCCGAGAGGAGTACAACAGGCGTGGGGACGGAACGCTTCTTGCGAAGGACTGGAAGGCCCTTGATACCCTGTACAGCAATATTACTGGCGATGCCAATCCCAAGAAGTCAAGTGGTCGTGGCATGCGTTCATCAACCAGCGATGACGATACTGGCGGAGGTGGAATCCGCGTAACAGGACTCGGTGATACTGGTCGCAGTGGCAGCAAAGGACGCCCGATGGGCTCTAGGGCCAAGGAAGACAGCAAGGGCAAGACATTCCAGAGCATGAAGCCAGATAACTGGGATGGCATGACGGCAGAACAACAGTTCAACTGGATGGCAGACCACTCTCCAGAGAGAAGTGGAATGCGCAAAGTTGACTATGAGCGCGTTATGAAGGAAGTGCTTGATAGAGAGGCTTCTGACGAAAGAAGGGCAGAGCGTGGGGCTCGTCGTGCCGAGAGGGGCCCAGTGCAGCCGACACAACGCCAGCCACAACAGGGGCCAAAAGAAGTTGCCGTCAAGCCTCGTCCTGCAAATGACGAAGACGCAACCACGGAGCGTAGAGACGACTCAAGAAGAATCAACAACTTCCTTGACAAGACCGTCAACGACGCTTCAAGACTTTCAGACAGGGGCAGAATTGATGAACTCCATGCTGAGGCCTGGGATGAAATCGCTGACATTATGGACAGCGAAGACCTGAGCAGGAACCAAATCAAGGCTGCCATCCAGAGAGTTAAGAACTACCTCGCTGACGCCGAGGAAGCCGACGATACCGATGGTCCAGCAGAGAAGATTATTCAGCGAGCAGAAACACTCTTGAGAACCCTTAACGGACTGGACACTTATTACAAGAATGACAAGTTCATTAAGGATGGACCAGAGATAGAGGTTGCACCGAGAAGGGGTCGCGCTGCTGCCGACATTGCCGACATTTCAGACGATGCGTTTGACGATACTGGCGGTGTTGTCAGGAGAGTTGAGGGCCGCCCACTGGACATTGACGACAATGTCCCAACTCCAGACGCGGAGCCAGCAGCAGGAGAAGTCATTACCCGACGCATGGGTGAGGGTCTCCGCTCAAGTGTCCCAGTCAATGCCAACAGGGTGGTGTCCCAGGAAGTTAGGGATTATGTGGCCGCCCGCTCGCGGAACACGAGAGGCCTGAGGTCGTCAACCGACTCCAAGCAGGGCCGCACGGAAATCAAGGCAGAAGCCACTTTCTTCAAAGATATTCTTGACTCACTGCCGAAGGAAATCCGTGAGGCAGACAAGGCTCAGGACAAGAGAACATCAGACGCCCTCAAGGCGCTTCAAGACCTCATCAGTCGTCAAGAGGCAGCCAAGTTGGGCAGCAGAAGAACCAACGCTGGGCGCATCCTGATGACCAGAGATGAAGTTGATGAAATCCTTGACGCCATGATGGTGGTCATTGACCGTCAAGGTGCCATCGGAGGCAACGAGCGTCAGCAGAAGTTTGCAACCATGCTTGACATGCTCGCTAAAGCAGCCATGGCTACATTCATTGACAGAACGGTTGAGGAGTTGAGTTCCAGAACGGTCAACCGACGCAATCAGCGCGGAAGAGAAGTTGAGATTCAAGACCTCTAATACGCAGTAATACCTTCCTACACGACGTGTGTGTAGGGTATACTTTTACACAGTACAGATAAACTCTACGACGGTTTACATTAAGGAGCCGACCAATGGGATATGACGAGAAGGCCGAAGTCAGCATTGATGCCGATGGCAATGTTCTTAAGTGCGCCAAGGGTGCCGATGCTGCTGAGTGCGGTTTCGTCCCTGGTGCGAAGGTGTGCGCCAAGTGTGGCGCCGTGCCCGTTCAGATGAAGATGGTTCCAATTAATGAGGACTTTGATGACCTCTACGAGAAGGCCGCTTCCATGGCCGAGATGGACATGGAAGACGACGAAGAGGATATGGAAGACGAGTCCGATGAAAAGGGCTGGGGCATGGGCGAGGACTACATGATGCCCAAGCGCAAGAAGAAGAAGATGAAAGCCTCCATGATGGCTCCCGACGAGGAGGAGATGGAGGACGAGGACATGGAGGATGAGTCCGACGAGAAGGGCTGGGGCATGGATGGCGATTACATGATGCCCAAGCGCAAAAAGAAGATGAAGGGCGCAATGGCCAAGCCCGAAATGGACATGGACGACGAGGACATGGACATGGAGGAGGAGGACGACGAGGAAGAAGACGACGAGGAGTCCATGAAGGGCTACGGCATGGGTATCCCAGGCGATATGGAGAAGATGCGCAAGCGCCGCCTCCAGTCCCTTGGTGTCAAGGCCGCCGAGGTCGGAAGAAACGCTTATCTTTGCTCCATTGAGCGCAAGGTGTACCCAGGTGGTGCCGCTGTTTGCGCTGACTGCCCAGGCGGATGCGTGCCTGAGGCTGGAATGCCAGGTCTTTTGCACGCCGAGGGTATTGCCGAAACCATGTTTGATGGCAAGGTACTTGACTCTGGGTACTCATCTGACGCCGACATGTTCGTCGTTGATGTTGAGGCAAAAGATGGTCGGGCTGTAGAAATGTTCATTGATGGCACCACCTCCGAGGTGCTTGGCTGGAAGAAACTTGACGAGAACTCTTTTGAGCAGAAGTCAGCGCTTGATTCAATGTTAGTTATTGATATGTCTGAGGCAGTAGAGATTGCCGTCAAGTCCATTGAGGGCGAGGCTATTTCTGTTGAGCCAGACATCTTTGAGGGCTTTGACGCCTATGCCGTTGAGATTAACGGCATTGACGGCAAGTCATACGATGTCTTTGTTGCCCTTGATGGTGAGGTGCTCGGTTACGACAAGTACGAGCCAGAGGAGGCCGAGGCGATTGAGGCCGAGGCTGCCGAGATTGCACTCAAGCGCGCCTTTACTGAGGACCAGCGCACCGCCATGGCCAAGGAGGGCAATGCCCTTCCTGATGGTTCGTTCCCGATTGCCAATGAGTCTGACCTCCAGAACGCCATTCAGGCCTATGGTCGCGCCAAGGACAAAGAGGCCGCAAAGCGTCACATCATGAAGCGTGCCAAGGAACTTGGCAAGGAGAGCATGATTCCAGTGAACTGGCTGACTGGCGGAGCCAAGATGATGGAAGAGAAGTCTGGCGATGGTTCAGATTCGTTCATCTCATCCCTTGTTGAGTTTGAACTTCTCAACTCGGAAATTGAGGGCAACGGGTCAGACCTTTCCTGAAAAGAAAGTGAATCCCTATGACGGGGGCGCGTTTTAACAAATATCGCTATTATGCGCCCAGAGTGTTTGAGGCAGAAAGCACACGCCCTGACTTCAACGAAAGAGCGGTCGCCTTCAAGGCCATCAGCGGAATACTCTCTAAGCAGGCGAGCCTAAACGCCAATGTATCTGCTGCCGCCATGCCCAAAAAAGGCAATACCGACGGCAAGAAAAGAACACAGGGCGAAAATGCCAACAAGGAACGCACTGGCATAATTTGGGACCCGAGTGCCAAGCGGAAGCCAGGGCAGTTCTTCAAGCATTGGGTTACCGATAGGGAGGCATTCATGGCCTCCCAGGGTCTTGATACCGAGCCGAATTACGGATGGGTCAGCCCTAAGAAAACCAGTTTCATGGAAGCCAGAGATTCACTGGTCAATGGTCCGCAAGTTGAAATCACAAAGCACAAAATCAACCCTAAGACTGGTCAAATAAACAAGACTCCAATAGAGGTCAAGGCTCTTGGGCGGAGCATAGGCGAGCGCAATCCTGCTGGAAAACTCGTGAACCGTGCCGCCGTGCGGGCTGGAATGGTTGTTGATGCGTTAGGCAGATTGCGTTGCCCTCCTGGAGTTCCAGCGGCCAACCAGTTCACGGACGCCCAGGGCTCAAACTGCTTCACCCTTTCCGTTGCTGACATAGGCAACATCATTTCTGAAATATCTCAAGCATTTTCTGGAAGACCCACGCTCTCCAGCGTAGGCATTGCTGCCGTCAATGTCGCTGAGGTTGTTTCGGAAGCAAGAGGACTCAGGTCAAGAACCAGTTTTATTGACAGGGCTCGCCAGGTCATGGGCAGGGTGCCGCCAGCCCAAAGAACATCGCAAGTCACAGAACAAGTGCTTGCACTTGCTCAGCGTGAGGAGGGTATGAAACTCGCCATTGAGCGCAGAATGAAAACAGTTCAACTTCTTGCCGACAGTCTTGGCGTGGATATGAGTGGCGATAGAACAGCGGCACTAACAAGCCTGTTTCAAGCAATGATTGATTCTGGAAGAATGAATCCAGATTTTAGGATTGACGATTTTCTTCTTAGTCCGTTTTCGGAGTCAATTAAAGTTGACAAAAATAAAAGTTTTGGAATTGAACATCAAGAACTACAGAGAATCCTTCAAGAACTCGGAATTAACCTGTCCGCAAATTCTTCTATTGAAGAGAAACTGAGAGCACACGAAGCAGTCTTCGTACATACAGCGTTACGCAATCTTGGTTATAACGATGCCGATGCGCTCAGGCATGCCCGAAGCCATCTCGCTGGTCAGGATTATCCAGACAAAGACCTAGTTGGTCGTCAAACGACGAGAATGTTTGACCAACTCAATGGACAACTTGAAGCGTTTGCCGAAGTGTCATACGACTATCCAGAAGTTACACAAAAAATGGTTCTCAGGACTGCATTTTTCCAGGCTGGAGACCAAGGGCAAGCAATAAGAACAACAGATGGTCAAGGAAATACGCTATATGCAATAGAGTACAATCCTCTTGAGATTCTTAAAGTAGATGAAACATCTCTTCAAAAACTTCAGGCAGATGAGACATTTCTCCTTCAGGTAAAGGAAGGAACAGAGGGCACTGATGCGGAAAACGCCATGGCGGTTGCTCGTGCTGCAGCCGAACTAAAACTTCTCCAAGACTATTCCTCAAAGTTCGCAATTGACTTGGCAGCAGCAGAAGGTGGATTTACCGAGAGGGGTACTCACTTTGTGTACCACGAATTCGGTCACGTTTTGCAAATGGAGCAGGTTGAGGACTTCCTAAGAGGCGCTGGAGTCATAACTAATGACATGACAAACGCCGAAATTAGCGAGATGGTTATGGATGCACTTACTGGCGGTGTTGATACATCAAAATACGCTGGAAGCGATATAGAGCAACTTATTGCTCAAAAAGTTGACCTGCTTGCTGGAAAAAGGTCTTACAGGGAGCAAATGGAAATTGCGGCAGCAATTCAAGGCGGTGAATCTGCCTCTACAATTCAAGATGCTCGTTCTGTCGCCTACCTTGAAACAACTGCAGAACTATTTGCACTGAAGAAAAGGGGCGTGATTTCTGGCGAGCAGGTTGATGATGCCATTGAGTTCATGGAGCGTCCGAAGCCTAGGGTTGCCCAGAGTTATGAACCCCCCGTATCTCCAGCAGCACCTCCAGCGAGCGTCGCTCCAGACCTTGCCGAAGAACTAGGAGTACCGACACCACAAGTACCTGCCGCGCTATCTGGGGGCAGAGATAATTGGGCTCCAGGCGGATTCAGCATGGGGGAGATTGACGGTCTTGAGTCAATGACCCCAGAAGAGATGCAGGAACTCTATTCAAAGATTATGAAGAGAGCCAGAAGCCGCTCAAAGGTGCATCAGCAGCGCAAAGACTTTATTGACTTCTACATCAAGCAATCGTTCGGAAAAGACAACCTCGGGCAACTCAACGACCGCGAATTAGAGATTCTTGCGAGGGCTCTAGACGCCCGCGCCGATGGGTACAGAGACTTTGGCGACGACACGCTTGAGAAGAGTTTCCGTGACATTGCCTCAGATATGAGGAAGATGATTCAACTGCGTCGTGAGAGACGGCGCAGAGAGTCGCCTGGTGTTGAGCCAGCGTCAAGACCAGACACCCCAGAATCTGTTGTCAATGACCCAGACATAGTGGACGAACTGGATGTTGTGCCTAGCGCTCCTCGCCCAGTATCGCCACAGCCAGAGAGGCGGCCCGCTGATGCTCCTGCTGGGCCCGAGCCATCAAAGCGTCCAGACGGCAAGAAGTTCAATAATACGGTAAGGAAAGAAAGAAGAAGCAGAATTTGGGAACGCCTGAAGAAGGCGCGCAGTACAAAAGACCCGTCATCCAGGGACAACATTACAAAATCACAAATACAACAAGAGATTGATGACATCAATGCCCGTGTTAATGGCGGGGATGATGGGAGATATGGTCCAACCACGAATTTAAGTTTTGTCCGCGAGTATTCACAAGAGAACTTTGGGACGACCGACCTTAGGGAACTTGATGAAGACCAGTTAATGCAACTAAAGGCCGCTGTTAAGAATGCCGCAGATGAAGCCATGCGTGCATCTGGCAATGAAAAAAGGCCAGATGAGGGAACCTTCCAGAGAAGAAAGCGCAATCAGGCTCTGGCCCTCAAGCGCTTTATGTCATCAATAGATGACCTTGCTGACTTGCAGGCTGTAAAAGAGCATGGCATTGAGGTGATACCCGAATACGGATTTGACCTATCAAATTTTGATAGGGAGGAAATGGATGAAGTCCCCATGCGTATGGGCTCCAGAAGCAGTTCTAGAATACAAGCAGTAACTACACAGCGCAATATGTCAAGGGAGCAGGCTCGCTCTGTTGAAGACGCACTATCTGGAAACGCCCCATACATGTCAAGCGACCTTGGGCTGAGAAGTGTTTCTTCTTCTTTGAGAGAGAGCGCTGAAATAAGAAGACTGCTCAACGACACAAGACTGATGGGCTCCAGAGGAACACCGAAGTCATCTGATTCATCCCTGCTTGACGAGCAAGTCAAGAACTATATGGCCCCAATGCTTTCTGCAATGGAGGAGAATCCACTCCTATTTGACGCCGTTGTTGAGATTGATGCAGATGACCTCGGAGATATTGGCGATATTGCCTCAATGACTCCAGGAACAGAAATTACACATACTGGGCTAATGAGGGGTGAATCTCGCGGCCTCAGGTCTAGCAGTGACCCATTTGCAGACCCATTTGCCGACCCGTTTGCAACTCCTATAAGAACAATTGCCACAACACCTGCTACAACCCCTGGCACCTATGACTCAAGCGACCCATTTGCCGACCCGTTTGCTCTTCCAGAAGTGACCACTCCAGAAGTTGACACATCTCGCCCGAGAAGAGAAAGAAAGAAGAGAAAAGGTGGACTTGGGGAGCGACTCAAGGGTAGGGCGCTTGACGCTATTGCCGAGAGGATGGGCCTTGACGAGGGTGAAAAAGAAGTAGCGGGAATGATTCTTGATACTGCTTTAGCGATGAAATTTGGACCCAAGGCTGCTATTACGAAACTAGGTCTTGAACTTGCGCGGAGGGGCGGTAGGGATGTCGCAGATTATGTTGTCGGCAAACTTGTTGAAGACGGAAAACTTAGTCAAAGACAAGCCAATGCAATAACTTCGCGCCTTGACAGAATTGCCCCAGAAGGACTTCCCGACCCACTCAAGGATGCTGCCGTCAATGCTGGGCGATTTGCAAGGGCAAGAATTGATACAGAAAAAAACAGGGAGAGGGCGCGCTCGGCAAGACAAGGAGTTTCTTCTGCCGCATCAAGGGCGAGAGGCAGGCTCACTAGAGAAGAGTCAACACAAAACCCCAGCGACCCGTTCGGTAATCCATTTCCTCCACCAGATACCAACGACGGTGTATCTAGGGCTGCAGATGCAGGCAGAAGGACGATGAGAAGAATTCGGGAAAGAATGGGGATGGATGAGGAGCCTACGGTATTTGACCCAAGCGACCCGTTTAGCGGCAGGGGATTACGCAGTTCAACTGGCAGGGGATTAAGGTCTGGTACACCCAAGCGACTTCAGCCAGGAGAGTTCAAGGGAGAAAAAACTACAATACTTTCGGACGAGGGTCTGGAGGGCTTTAGAACGGTTTGGGAAATAGAAGTTTGGGATTTTGCTGGTGAAAAAGTCATGTTTGGTGCCCGACCAGAAGTTGTTGCGAACAACCCAGAAATAAAAGATATGCCCCTGAATCCTTATGTTATATCTGGATTTCCAGAATCATCTGAAGAAGGAAAACAGGCTGCATCTGACTTTATATATGCAGTTACATATGCAAACAGTGAAGGGAGTCTTGATGAATCAGCATTTGTCGCAGCGCTTCTTTATGCGTCATCAAGAGGTGATACAGAAGCCGAAAAAACATTAAAGGAAATGGCACGCATTGGCCGCCAGATGGTTGAAGAATCAAGGAAAAAATTGCAAATTCAAAGAGAAGAAGGAATAAGGAAAGAAAAAGAAGAAAGACAGAAATGGATTGAACAAGTTGAAGCGATGGACATAAGTGACGAAACGAAAGAAAGACTTTTGCGCCCATCACGAGATAGCGACTTCTCTGGACTTTCGGTGGACGACTTATTCCTGGTTCATGAAACTCCCTATGAACCAGAAGTTGACGAGGACGGAAATTTGATTTTGCGCCCATCTGGAGATTATGGGGCGACAATGCCTATGGGCACAGAAAGTACTGGATATTACTATATTCCGCTCAATAGGGGCACCGTTCACTTTGCCCTGAACCATATTGTTTCTGGCCATTCAGCGAGGGAAACTCCAGAGTCAAGTCGTGCCATAGTTATACCACTAAGGGAATTTATAAAACATAATCCAGATGCTTTGGATAATCTTTATGGAGTTGATACATACGCATCTGCCGCTCCAGGTTCTGGATTGGTCATACCAAAAGGCTCCTTTGCCATGGCTGGCCTAACTAGGGAATCAAAAAGGGGAGAAATTGTTGCCAATTTACTAGAAGAAATGGGCATGCCCAGGGAAGTAAAACTATCGGGAGACAGTTCAGGACTTGGGTGGAATGTTGCCACGGCTGAAAAAAGAATTAGCGGTATCGCTGATGAACTTGGCGTAACAAATCATATGGCCAATGCTGGCGTTCAGGCGGAAACAGAAAGATTAAGGGTTCGGGATGTTAAAATGCGCCTGTATGTTAATGAACTGGCAACAATGAGTGAAAATGCAATACTTCGTCTCGCTGTAGGTGATAGATGGATTTCATCACGTCAAATACCTGACCCAAATCGCAAAGAAAGCGTTGTCTAATGAGCAAGAAAGTTCGTGTAAAACTTCCTGCTGGGTCCAAGGGAATATTCAAGTCCAACAAAGACCGTCAGAAAGAGGATGTTGTCCTACCTCCAGCCAAACTGAGGGTGGGTCAGCCTGACCCAGATGGCACCATGGTTCTTGAAGTTATTGAGCAAGACGGCCTGGATAAGGTCATGTCCGACATGGAGCGACGTGCCCAAAAAGCCTCGGCAACAATGACTGGCGATGAGCGGAGAGAGGCTGGCTTGCTTATTGATGCCATTAGAGATGTGCGTCAAGAGGAGAAACAGCGTCGCGGCAAGTCAACCAAGAAGTCAAGCAATGCCCTAGAAATTTCTCGCCGCAATGAGTCTGTTATCAGGGAGATTAAGGCTGCTGGCGGCAAGCCATTTGACCACTTCAGTGCATCTAAGTCCATGATGAATGACATCTCAAAGTTGGATGAGATGTACGGCACCAACTATGCGACGGATATTGACGACGCTTACGACGACTTCACCGACACTGTAATGAAGATTCTAGACGATATCCGAATGCCGTCCGTATCTGTCAGGGAAAACGATGTTGAGGTATCTAAATACCTGAAGAAAGCGGTGGAAAAAAAGACCAACGAAGAGATTATAGAGATTCTAGAGAAATTGGCTTTCAGATTGCATGCTGGGTTTGAGAGATTTGTCTCTGTTGATGCGTCTGTGGAGACACTATTTCTTCTAGCCGAGAGAAAGAAAATAGTAAGAGATAGGTCGTCTGGCTCACAAGCGGACATCCAGAGAGATGCTGACCTAACTTTGGGAATCAGCAGAAAGACGGGAGACGAGGCTCGCCCCATCTCTGGGTGGATGCACCACTCTGGATTCAAGTCCGCCGAGCCCAATAACAAGAAGAAGAACTACAAGTCCGAGTTCTTCTCAATGAACGACAAGATTCACATCCTGCTCAAACCAGAGGTTTTTGGACGCACGGGATACTCAAGAAACACTGGCATATTTGATAACGCCTACTCCGTTTCAACCATGTCAGAGGATTCTGAGAACATTGCCCTTGCTGTTCTGGGGAACATCAACTCCCGTAATAGCGAAGCCAGGAACCTTGAACTTCTGGAGATTTACATTGAGGCAGCCATTACTGGCGATTATTCGCAACTCATTGGACATGCCAATAGTCCTGGATTCAAGGCCTACATTCTCGGTGGAATCAACAAGAGCGAGGTTGAGGTCATCCACTACCCACTGTCAATGCTGGACATAAATTCGGTAGAGGTTCCCCCTCGCGACCCAGTTGTTGGCAAAGATGTCATAGCATTGAAACTAAAGAAGATGAAATTGAGCGACGAGGATGCTGTTCTATTCATGCAGGGCGGCGGCCCAATCGGGGGCGGGCTTAATCTCCCAGCAGTCACCATCTATCTCCAGCAGAAAGCGGCAGACAAAGTGAAGGTTGAGTTGAGTCCGCTCAACATTTCTGAAATTAGATTTGTCAACTCAGAAGGCGTTGACATCTTTGACCCTTATTCCTTTCAGGACATGACTACCAAACTTCTGGAGTCTGGTGACCGCATTGTGTCTCAAAAGGCAATTGAGGAAGTAGATGCCGCACTGCCAGACGCTGTCAAGAAGTTCCTCAAAGAGAAGGACAAGAAGAAGTGAAGGCAGTATTCGTAGCAAAGATTGACAAGTCCAATCTCTATTACATTCTGGACTCGGAAAGCCCATTGTCTGATGGTGTGGTTGTCCCAGAGGGGGCTGAACCCACTGTTGTTTCTTTCTGGGATACGGTGCGCTTTGCCATTGGTCTGCGCAAAAGCATGGAGACGGAATTTCACCGATATCTATGGTCAACTCCTGACAAGGACGAGATGGAGAGATGGTATAGAATCTTCGTAAGAAAAAATCAGAAAATTAAAGACAGTATGCTCAACGGCGTACAAATCAGGTCTGACATAATGAAGAGTGGAAAGAAGCAGAAGGGCTTATACGAAAAAGCCGTCTCCTTCAGGGTGGAACTCTCCAGCCCAGTAAACAGTTCTGCTGAAAACAAGGAAGTATAAGAATGAGTGATTTTGAGATTAAGGCTCCGCAGGACGTTCTCTTTGATGTTCCGCAGGAGCAACTCACTGGCGACATTCTCAGAGGTCGTGGCCCAAGAAGAGGCAACCTTGAGAGGCTTCTCAGATACTGGCGTCCCATCATGCGCAAGCCTGGTGGATTCCGCCGATGCAAGGTGATTCTCGCAAACCACCCAGAGTTGTATCCACTCAACAACATTTGCGCTTGGCTCCACCATGAGACAACTGGTCTCTGGCCAAACGAGGGCTGTCATCACCCTGGCATGAAGAACTGTCGCAAGAAGATGAGGGGAGTTGTTCGTGGTTCTGTCTGGAGCGACAGCGACTTCAACGACCGTCTTCGTAGAATCGCTGGCAAGAAAATGCTCAACATGGCTGACGAAGAGGGCTTTGAGGACGCCGTCGTCACCGTTGACGACATGCAGCACGCAGTGAAGGTTCTAGCAGATTTCGTTGAGATGGAGAAAGGCTTTGTAAGTCTCATCAACGATGACAAGAACTGGGAAATTGAAGGAGAGGACGAGTGGTCTGGGGCCATGAAGTCCATGCCTTTCGTTCGCAAGGATGGCGATGGCTGCTGCTGATTACTCCGATTGCTGCAATGGGATGATTCCCATTTCCGTAACGCGCATTTCACTTGTATCTAACTCATACAAGTCATTTGAGCGACCCCACAGAATCCTGAATGAGAGAATCAATCGCAACCAGAACATCGTTGAGTACAAGGCGCTCGCTAAAAGGGCTGGTATTTCTAAAAATTACGATGTCAAGGTAGGCCTCATTGGTAGCCACTCAACTATTGGACAGATTGCTCAAGGAGTAGCCTCAACGGTTATTCCAGGAAACCTCAGCCCAATCCGTAGCCCAATCAGGTCTGGAGTATTGGGCGCGCTGACGCCAGGAAAACCGAACCTTCCGCTTCGCGGGCCTGGTCGGGATAGGACATCACGCTGTCCTGAGGGCTACCAGTATGGTGGCCGATTCACGGACAACAGGCTTTCTACGTGTGGACAAAAACTCTTTGATATTCCTTCGCCTCTTGGCGCAACGATTGGCGCAATTCGCCGCCTGGTTCGTGGAGCCAATGCCGCCCTAACAGAAGGCGATTCACGACTGATTACTGGAGACGCTCCGCCAGATTCAATAATTCAATCCCGCCGTCCTCAAATTCCTCGCGTTGGGGTAGCGAACCTCAGATTGGCACAGCAACGCTCCAGAGAATTGTCCACCCAAATGGGTGAGGTGCGTCAATCTGGAATCGCCAGAATGGTCCGCAGAGATGGATATGTTCTGGAGCCAGTAGTGCCAGCGCAAGTTCTTCGCGCCATTCCAGACAACAGAGACATGGAAGGCGCGAATTATCTGGTCACAGTTGGTCAGCCAAGCGACATTGGTGGACAGGAACTTGGACTCCTATCAAACACTGGGGTAACAAAACTGACTTATGTAACTCCAGGTGGCTCAACAATCAGCCTTGAAAAAGTTCGTCCGCTGACCGTTGGTGAAAGAAGAAAACTCGGCAGAACCGTCAACTCTGCCGCCCAGATTCCAGTGGATAGAGACGCAACGGCAAGACTAAAGGAGGTCGTTGCTCAGACTGGTGACGGAATCAGATACTCAGAGGACTTCGTCAATATTGACAATCCGAACGAGATAGTTGCCAAGCCAGGCAAGAAGCCAACGCAGAGATGGGTTGATGAGGTATTTGGCAAGGGCAAGAAGGCCAAGCCGACATCCCAAGTGCGCGCTGGCACTGATTCAGTTGCCCAGATTGGCAAGAAAATCAACAACATTGATGACGCCATTGAGCACGTCAATGCTGGTGGTTCTTTTGCTGACATATCCCCAGACATCCTTCAAAAGGTTCTTGCTCAGAAGGCACTGCTCAAGATGACCAAACTTGACGCAAAGAGAACCTTGGTAGAGGGCAAGGATGGCACCAAGTACACCCTCCATAGCCCGTCAAGAAGATACGAGCATATTGGCCAGAGGTTGGCTTCAGACATTCAAGAACACCTCGGTCTTGAGTCGCCAGATGTCCTATTTGTCGGTAAAGGCGACAATAGAAAGTATCTAGTCCAGGATGCCGACAGCGTGATGCGCGGCTACAGAATGGACAGAAATATTGACTTCAAGGACTACGAGCCAGAGGACGTAGCCCGAATGATGATTGCCGACTACCTATCTGACCAGAGGGATAGAGACCCAGGCAGCATTATCCCCGTTACCGACGGCAAGAACCCCAAGCCAGTAATGGTCAATAACTTCACCTCAGGATTGACTGATTTAGATAAAATTGAGGTAGCCAAGCGCAGCAAGATGGGTGTGGATGATTTCTATTCCGCCCAGAGGGCGGCAATGTATAGGCAGTATTGGGCTGAACTAAAAGAGAATCAGAGGTTTGCTTTTAGAAAAATGATTGACACCTTGCTCAAGAGGGCCAGGGCGTTCAACTTCACAAATTTCAAGACTCGCCTCTACAGCGACGGACAACTTTCTGATGCTGAGAAAACACATATTGACATTCTCGGGCGAATCGTTGAACAGAGAATTGACAGACTCACAACAAGCAAGCAGACACTACTGCGTGTGATTGGGGACAGGAAATGAAAAAAGTAGCCATTCTTCATGACGCTCTTCAAGGCGTTAATTTTGGCTTTGTAGTGAAGAGTGCTGCTTCATACGAGTTCTATGGGGTTGACACCCATAGTACAAACTGGGCATCATGGGCCAACTCAACGAACGTCAAGAGCCTCTCTGCCATTGACATGCCGCCTGGGGTAATCGTTGGCGCCTTCAAGCAGATGGAAGATGCCATTTTTGACAGGATGATTTCTGGAGATGTTGACTCCGTAAAGGTCGCAATAGCCAGCAGGAAAGACTACATGTTTGCTGGAACCAATCGGGTTAAGTCGGCGTCAAAGACACCAGCAGTCTTTGACACACCCATTCGTCACTTCAAGAACTCCCAATATCTAAACGCCGTCAACTATAAGGGCCTTGCTTTCAGGTTTGATGCCCAGAAGTCATCAATGATGCGCGAAGTAAAGTCAAATGGATACGCATTTGATATTGACCGCGCCAAGTTTATGCCTCGCCCTTCCATTGAAGAGAAGTCGCTCATCCGTGAGAGAATTGAGTCGGCTGTCAGCACTTCTTTTGAGCGCAGACTGGGAGTAAAGGCTCTCAAGACAATTGTTCAACAGGGTGAGCGCAGAAAGGTCGGAGACTTCTTTAAGACAGAGGAGAAGGCTCTCGGTCGCGCAATCGGCGGAGGCGGCGGTGGCACCAGAAGCGCCCGCAGAATCGGAAGAGCAATAACTTCAAGATTTGACCCCAATGCCTGGGACGGAGATGGCGACGGCATCGTTCAGGACAGCACTCCATTCCAGCGTCCAGCAATTCCAGGTGTCAATGACAGGTCAACTGGCGGCAAAGTCAACACCAGAGCGGCGACTCGCGCATGGAATGAGCAGAGCCGCAGACAGCAGATGCAGCAAGCGGAAGGTCGTGGAAAGCCGCAGCGTACTTCACTAAGAAGCACAACCAAGCCAGCAGCATCCGAAGAAATTGATGCCGCGCCAAGAAGAGGAACGCGCCCAGCCGCTGGTCTTCGCTCCAGAATGGAGAGAGGCACCGTTGAGACTGGAATGCGTTCACGCACAAAGACGCCAAAGACTAAAAAGAAAACACGGGCTACTGCTGGTGTTGACAGAGTTGATGCAAAAGACGGCTCAGCATGGGCATCAATGACGCAAGAGCAGAGAAGCGCAGTAGTTCAAAACCTTGAAAAGAGAAAGCAGAAACTGCAAGGCATCTTTAAGAAAAGTGGTCTTTGGGATGCCTGGCTCACAAATCCGAAGACAAAAAAGCAATACCCAGGCATTTCACGCGACAGCGACTTTACCGATGAATTTATGGTTGTTCTGCAGGCCGAAATTCAGGAACAGGAACGCGATTCAATCACCAGAATAATGAGTGATATGGCGCCAGGCCCAGATAGGGATAAAAAACTTGCCGAGAACGACAAGGCGTTCCAAACTTTTTATCGCCAGTTTGACGACCTGCGCACAATCAGGAACATGCAGAAAAACGATTCGCATGAAATGCTTGAGCATCTTCATCCACCGTCCAAAGAGGCTGCGCTTGGAAAGGGCAAGGATTCTGGAACGAAGATTGAAGGAACATTCCCAACAATGGGAAGAGTTGATTCCACATACTACGGCAAGAGTGGGCGTGCAAAGAAATATGTTGCCGAAGAGACTCTTGAAACTGGAGAAAAAGCAAAAGTCAAGAAAAGAACTAGCGAAAGACTTGAAGGTCTTTCAAGAAGACTTCTTGACCCAAATCCAAAGAGAGTTGCGCGCCGCGAAAGACGCAAAGCACGTAAGGCTGGAGTCGGGCGAACCGCTGGACAAGCCGAAGCCGAGAAGAAGGGTATTGCTCGCCGCATCAGAAGAGCAAGGCGTGAGATTGCTGGACGACTCAGGGGTCAAGAAACAGCAGGAAAGATTGCTGGAAGAAATCAGTCAGGAAGACTGAAGCATCCCTTGAGCGTAACTGGAGACAAGCCAGCAGACCTCAAGGTCAAGGTTACTCCCGAGTGGACATCAAGAATGGCGTTCATTGAGGGCGAACTGTCTAGGTTTAAGCGCGGAGAGAAAACCGAATCCAAGAGAATTGGCAAGGTTACGAACGAAAGTCTTTTGTTGATTTGGGAAAACATGGAGCAGAACGGCCTGCCAACCCAAATCAGAGAAGACCAGGTTGAAATGCTTGTCACCGCTGGATGGAGACCTATCAACAGGGGTGTTGGCAATGACACTGGATTTGTTGACGCTTATCTCACCGATGAAGACAGATTCATTCCTGGACAGGGTGGTTCAGCATATGGCATTGGTGAATACTGGGCTTTTGAGGGTGACAGTTTTTCATGGAGCAGTTCTTTCGGAGACGCGAGAATGCTTGCATTCGTTTCTCCATCAGCGAGGGTCGTTAAGAGGTCTGAACTTGACAGAATTGTTGAAGATGGCCGAAAGATAAAAGATGCCATCAGAGCCTATGATGCTGGATTCCCAGAGGGAGAAGCGGAAAAAACAGACCCGAAAGATTATGTTACTGGCTTGCTCCAACACCTTGAGGGCAGGGTAACGGATGCCGATTGGGACACGCCGCTTGGGCAGGTCTATAGGCAGTTAATTGACAATTACGGGAAGTCATCAGGAAAAGACTCGGAAGATATTTGGGTAGCAATGCAGCATGTCGGCAAAATGTTTGCTCACGACATGAACTATTGGGCGCCAGTTCTAGGCTATGACGCTATTGATATGGAAAGCGGTGGACCTCTCGTTGTTCACAACAGAGGCGCAATTATTGCCGTCAATAAGCCGCTAACCAACGAGCAGGGTCAGAGAATCGTAAGAGACGCGCAGGCTGGAATTGTCAGCGGAGCGGAACCGAAGAAGCAAAAGACCCCCAAGACCCCCAAGGCCGCCAAAGGCAGTTCAAGCGCAAAAGTTATTGATACTTCTGGATGGACAAAAACTGGTGGACAACTTGGCTCAAATCCTGGCGGTCAGTACACCGCACCAGATGGCAAGAAGTATTATGTAAAGCAGGGACGCTCTCAGTCCCACGTTGAAAACGAAGTTCTTGCATCAGCACTGTACCGAGCGCTCAATGTTCCAGCATCGCGCGTTGATATTGGCAATGACAATGGACAAGTACAGGTAGTTTCCGAATGGGTTCCTGGGTCTGGCCCAATGTCTGGCAATACCCTTGGTGAAAGAATGGCAATGAGAAGAGGATATGTTGCCGATGCATGGCTCGGCAACTGGGATGCCTTTGCCAACTCTGGAAATATCAAGAACGACGGTCAGGGCCGTGCCGTTAGAATTGACCATGGTGGCTCATTGAACTACAGGGCCCAGGGCGCCCCCAAGGGAACCCAGTTCGGTGATGAAGCCAGGGAGATGGAGACACTTAGAGACCCGAACTTCAACCCAGGAGGCGCGGGTATTCTCAGAGATATCACTCCTCAAGAAATTAAGCAACAAGTTGACGACTTGAAGAAAATCACCGACCAGATGATTACACAAATGGTTTCTGATGCGATTTCAGACCCCAATGAGAGGGCCGAATTGATTCGTAAACTCATTGCTCGTCGTCAGTGGATTATCCAAAATTACGGCTAATTGACAGTAGTGCTAAGGTATGGACATGGAAGAAAACAACACAATTTACAAGAGCGAATGGGCCACTCCGCCAAATGCTACGGAAGAGCAGATGGCCGCCTTCCACGGCAAGCACAAGGAGTTATCAATACTTCTTGATTATCCGCCATTTACGATAAGCCGCACAAAACGCAAAGAGTTTCAGGACGGAATAATTTCTGCTGAACAAGAGATGACACGTACCGATAAGTGGGATAGACCATTCTCAACTCTTGAAGTGAAGTGGGATGATGACCTGGAAGAGGCGCGTCTATATCAGAAGCGCTATGGAAATCCATATGACGCTCAGCAAGCAGCCATGAAACTGAACAATATCGTCCCAGATGATTGGAACGAAGACATCTATCCTCTATACCCTTCTGCGAAGTAATTATGTCGTCGGAGCCAGCGCTTCAAGCAAAAGCACTTCGTGCTGCTTCTGAACTCGGCTGTTCTGGCGCCCATGTTGGTGAACACGGAGAATGGATGCCATGTTCTTCGTTCACAGAGTACAAAGACGCCATGATGCGCAAGGCTGGGGTTTCTAGGATTACTCAAGATGATATTGAGAACTGGAATTCAAGAAGAAAGAAGAAAGGCAAAAAGCGTCGCAGTGGCTTCCAGAAGTTGCGCGAAAGAGGTGTTCTTGGCATTGACACTCTTCCATCTGGGGGTCTTGTTTCCGCCCCAATAGCAACCGCTTCTATTGAATCCCGTGGCATGTCGGTCAAGGCAATCCAGGCTCCATATTCCCCTAGAGATGAGGATATGGATGTTTTCACTGACATTGAGTCGGCTAGGAAGCGCTCGCGCCAAATGGGCTGCATCGGGGTATCAAGAAGAGTAAGCAAAAGTGGAAAACTTGTATGGATGCCATGCACAAATATGAGCGACTATGACCGCCTTGCTGGCACAACACCACTAGGAAGAAGGCACCAGCAGCAGGCTTTTACCAGAGCCGTGAGAACCGTTCTAAAAGATTCTTCCAGAACACGAAAGAAGTCACTCGCTGAAGAACTTCACGACTACAAGGGCCTGGGCAGAACTTTGAGGAATGTTTCTGCCAGGTTTGACCCCAAGGCTGAAGATGGTGATGGAGACGGAATACTTCAGGACAACACGCCGTTTCAGAGACCTGCCGTTACGGGAAAAATTCAAAAAGCAGTAGGCGTCATCGCTGGTAAAAAGCAGAGGCGAGCGCCAGCAGAAGAGTGGTATCACTCAATGTCCGAGCAGGAGAGAGAGGACAGATTCGGCCCCTCAATTGATGCCATCGCTGAGTTGAGTCCCAAGGAAAGAGCCTCTATTGCTCGTTCAATGTCAAAGCCTGCTGGCCTTCGTTCTTCAACTACTCCGCCTACTGATAATCCAAAGGCTACAAAAGCAAATCCATATGCTGAACTCGGCGGAAGGGCAATGGGGAGAATAATCCTCGGAAGGGTTCGCCCAGAACACCGCAATAAGCCAGGGCAGAAAACCACATATTTCATTGGTGGAACGGTTGGTTCTGGAAAGGGAACTGTTGTTGAAAAGCACCTTCAGGCCAACGGCCTAATACCGAACGACGATGAGGCTGCCCATGTTGACCCAGATTTCGTCAAACTCGGAATACCAGGATTTAACGATGGGCGCGGTATTGAGGCGGTGCACAACACATCAAGAGTAGCCACGGACAAAATCATTAAAGATGCGGTGTCCGAAGGGATGGACGTGATAGTTCAGGGAACTGGCAGAAGAACGGAGCATCTTCGCGGCGCCAAGAGGAGCGGGTACAGGACTGTTGGTCATTTCGTTTATGCCTCAGACGATGTTGCCGAAAGACGGGCAACAAGAAGGGCGCAAACCAGCACCCAGCAAACACCAGTGAGGCTTGCCAGAAAGATGGCTGGAATCATTCCGTACTCAATTTCCGAGGCCTTCGGTGAAGGACTAATGGACGAGTTCTATCTTTGGGACAATGATTCCGACGATGGGGTGCCGAAACTCATTGCCCGAAAGGTTCCTGGCAAAGCCATGGAAATCTTTGATAGGCCCAAATTTGAGGATTTTGCTAAGGGAAAGAGCCGAGCCGACCAGTGGGAGAAAGACGCCAATGGTCGTGACAAGCAGTTATCTGGAGTTGCCTCCAAGAAGGGATGAACTGATAGCAGCAAGAGTTATAAAAATAAGTGCAATACCCATAAAGTCCTAAATGTTGCACTGCGGAACTGGTGAGTAAGTTATTATTTCCAATAGGGCTGGGTGCTTACCTAGGCCAGTCAAAACACATCCAACCCAAAACGTCTTTAAGGAGACAAATCAAATGACAGATAAGTCAAGACTCAACGAGTTGCAGGGTGCGCTCCGCCAGAAGATGGCGGACAACAAGGCCATTGCAGACTCATTCCAGATTCAGGACGGCACCGTTGTCGTCTCTGCAGAGCAGAAGTCAGCGTTTGACAAGAACATGCAGGACATCAAGGAAATCAAGGGCCTCATTGAGGGTCTTGAGGCCTTCACGCAGGTTCAAGAGTGGGGCACCTCTGCTCCTGCCGATTCAGTTGCCGCTGCCGCTGCTGCTGGTTACTCGCTGAAGGGCCTCGGCTCACAGCAGACAATCGGTCAACTCTTCCTGGATTCAGCCGAGTTCAAGTCCCTCCAGGGTGGCCGCAATGGCGCGAACATGCCTTCACCTTTCCAGGTCGGCGCTTCGCTCACCACTGCTGGTGCCTACCGCGTGAAGGATGTCTTCTCAGCCCTCCCATCGGGTACGCCTGGCGAGTTCGGTACCATTCAGCGTGACCCAATCGTGGTGCCGCCGATGCGAGTCAAGAGAGTCCGTGACCTCTTCCCGACCCGCACGACGACCGCTGCCGTGATTGAGTACTTCCGCATGCTTGGTTTCACCACGACTGGCGGTGGCACCAACAACGCGGCGACCGTCGCTGAGCGTTCAGGTGGAAACTTCGCTGCCAAGCCGCAGTCGTCAATGGTCTTTGAGGGCCACCAGGCTCCAGTGCGCACCATCGCGCACTGGGAGGCTGCTCACCGCAACGTGCTTGCCGATGAGCCGCAACTCCGCAGCATCATTGACAACGAACTCATGTACGGCCTCCGTCTCCAGGAGGATGCGCAGATTCTGTCGGGCGACGGTACTGGTGAGAACCTCACTGGCGTCCTTGAGACCTCTGGCATCCAGACCTATGACTGGTCGGCTGGCGCTGTTACCCCAGTGCCCGACACCAAGGCTGATGCGATTCGTCGTGCGGCAACGCTGTCCTTCCTCGCTTACTACGAGCCGAGCGGTGTGGTTCTCCACCCGAACGACTGGGAAGACATTGAGTTGACGAAGGACTCACAGGGCCAGTACCTGGTCGCTGTATCCGTCGCCCTCGGTGGTGAGCCGCGAGTCTGGCGTCTGCCAGTCGTTGAGACCCCAGCCATCCCTGAGGGTACCGCTCTCGTCGGTGCCTTCGGTACGGGTGCGCAACTCTACGACCGTGAGCAGGCCAGCATCCGCATCTCAGAGCAGCACTCGGACTTCTTCGTCCGCAACGCCATTGTCATCCTGGCCGAGCAGCGCCTTGCCCTCGCGGTGAAGCGCCCAGAGGCCTTCGTGAAGGTGACGTTTGACGCGGCTCCAGAGGCCTGATAGTCAACTAGCCAATCTAGTTAGGGGAAACCCCACTCTCTTCGGAGGGTGGGGTTTTTCCTTTTGGGCGGTGTATATGAATGAGGAAATGAGTTTTGTACCACTGGGAATACTGGAAAGCATTGAATCCCTCCGTGAACATGTGGAAAAAATAACCAATGAGGAATGGTTGGGGTTCAAAGAAAGAAAGAATCGCGGTGGAGCAGCAAGCGCCAACACGGACACAATTCCACTCCTGTGGGGCAAAGTAGACACCGTCGCCTCCCAGGAAGAACACGAACACATGTCTATATTCAGCAAATATATTGATGAGGTCGCAGGTCTTGGCATTACCAAATACGGGGAAAGCGATATAAAACGCGCTTTTTTTGCCCGACTTAGGGCTGGGGGAAAAATACCAAGACACAAGGACGTTGGAACAATAAGCAAGAAAACTCATCGCATACACGTCCCAGTAGTAACCAGTCCTGGATGTGTATTCACTGTTGGCAATGAATTGATGCACATCCCATACGGGGAAGTGTGGGTCATTGACAATACCGATAGGTATCACTCCATTGAGAACAACTCAAATATAGATAGGATTCATTTAATAGTTGATATAGGGTAGAATCAATAGATGATAAAATACTATTAGTTCTCCCGCTACCTTGGGAGGCAATCACCCCCAGTCTTAATTGGCTGGGGGTGATTGTCGTATGGGCTATGATTGTTGTATGGGTTACAATCCAGAAGATGGCGACGAGTCAATTGAAGAGTACCTAAGATACGCTGCACACTCAAAAGGCGTTCCAGACGACTTTGAGGACTGGGCAATAGACAACGGTATTAGATTGCCCAAAAAGAAAAAACGCGAAGAGAATTACGAAGAAGACTGAAATGCTCCCACAAAAAAGAACTAATGAATCAGAATATGATTTCATGATGCGTGTTATGGAAATGGAAGCATCTAGAAATAAGTATCTAGAAAATCTAGCAAAATATGAAAAACTAAAAAAGTTCATGCCTCACGAGGAAGCCTGGGAGTCCGTATATGGCCCGCTTCCTGAGGACTCAAAAGAGGAGTATGAGTTACTGAACTCTATGGTTTCTGAATACATTGGCTCCAAGAAAAAATTGCGGAACGAGAAAAATGATTGACGAGTTTTACATCCACAATAGAGGGTCGGCAGTATTTGACCCATCTTACGCTGTTGAACTGAAAACCCATTATCCAGAACTATGGGAGAAGTCAAGCGGAACTGCTGGCGACTATGTCTTCAATGTCCTCATGGAGATTGTAGAGCAAGACGGGTATGCCATGACTCCAGAGCAAGTAAAGGTGCTTGACCTAAGAGATGCGTGGATTGCAAGACACTCAAGAGACACTTCCGTTCCAGCACTAATCGCCCAAGTCAAATGGCTTGCCATTGGTCAACTCGGTGAGCCTGGAATGAAAAGGGCCATTGCCAGAGAGACAGATATCGTCCACTACAAAAGAGCAAGACTCAAGGACCCTAAGGGTGGGCTAACTGCCGCTGGAAGAAAGTTCTTCAAGAGAACAGAAGGGGCAAATCTCAAGCCAGGGGTAATGGGTCCAGCAGATACGCCAGAGAAACTGCGACGCAAGGGCTCCTTCTTGACCAGGTTCTTTACAAACCCCTCTGGGCCAATGAAGGACGAAAAAGGACGCCCAACTAGGCTTGCCCTGTCGGCAGCAGCGTGGGGTGAACCAGTTCCGCAAAATGCAGAGGATGCTGCGGCACTTGCAGCCAAGGGTAGGCGCATGCTTGAGCGTTACGAAAAAAGAAAGAAAAAGAAGTAATGTCAGAGAAAATGCACCCCCTTATCAACATGATTCTGTCTGGAATGCGTGTTGAGGTAAGAAAGCCAGAAATCAAACTTTCGGATGACGAGAGAGACTTAGCCAACGCGCTCGTTACAATCGCCCAGAAGTACGGCAAGTTCAACCAGGATGGAACTGGCATATGGGCTGGATATGAAGAGCCATCCAGCAACGAGGATGCCCGTATCGGGGTGAAGTGCGATAACTGCGTGCTTTATCAGGGAGGAGACCAGTGCAGAATCATTGCTCTGCCAGTTGCCCCAGAAGGCAAGTGCAGGTTTGCCGTCATCCCAGATGGTGTCGTCAAGTCGTGGCAAAAGGGTGACAATGTCTGACAATATTGACGGCCTGAAGAAAAGAGAAGTTGAACTCTACAATCTCTTTGAAGAGGTGGCGAAGAAGTTTGGTCAATGGAACAAGGGAGTCAAGTCTGACGGCGCCCACTATGTGGACAATTCCCCGTTCGGCAAGCAGGGAATGGTCTGCTCAAACTGCGTCTTTTTCCTCGGTGGCCGCAAATGCGAGATTGTTGAGGGAGATATTTCCCCCTCAGCAATCTGCAAGTTGTGGGTAATCCGAGACGGTCTGCTCAAAGAGCACTGATTACCTGACTGGGCAAGCCCCAGTTGCGCAGTTATCAAGGTCCAGGTCATCCCCACCCTTGGGGACGTACAGCGGAACGCTGAAATCAACCTTGGCGAGCATCTTCTGGTACTCCTCCTCCGAGCACTCCTCGTAAGGAGGAAGCGGGAAATTGTGGTCAGTATGCAGGAGGAACGAAACAGACTTCACGCTCGTGTCGTAGTTCTCCGAGAGCCACTGCTTGATTTCTGGCAGTTCTTCCTTGCGGTAGTAGACGGTCACAGAAACGGCATTGTCCGCCCAGATGGTCTGCATCTTCTTGACCCACTCCAACTGGTCAACAGCGGTCATCTCCGATGCCAGAACGGCATTGTCAGGCGACTTGCAGGGGAACTCCACCACATAACGGGTGTGGTCCTCACGCCCATCAAGCCCAATGTCCCACTGAACCTTGTATCCACGCTTACGGCACGCATCAACCAGCGGGTCGGCGGCACCGAAACGCACGCGACGGATGTAGTAGCGCGCATAGGCAGGGTGGATACCTGGGGTTACTCCAGGGAGGAGCGAGAGAGTGCCAGAAGGCTGAACAGTGGTCAGGCGCACCGACTTTGGCCACCCCTTCATTGACGACCACGCTGCGTCCTCCTTGCGGAGAGCAATGTACGCCTCGTCAAGCCAAGAGACCTGCTCCTCAGAAGCCTGAAGGATGCCAGTCACCGACTGACCAAGGCGAGCGTTCTTACGCACGATGTTAGTCGTCTTCTCGTATGGGTACTCCATGCGGGTGATGCTCTTCTGGACTCGGTAGAGAAGGTAGGAAATCTCCAGCAACTGCTCCCTGGACTCCACATTCGGGAGGAAGATTGTTGCGAGGTTGCACGACTCACCATCGGCAAGACCAATCTCGGCACACGGGTTGAATCCCTCAATTGAGTCATCCTGCTTCTTCTCGCCAAGACGACCGAAGGTGCGAGCAAGGCGACGATTTACAAGACCGTAGGGCTCACCAGTTCCGTCATAACCCTTCCAGAGTTCAGACATGATTTCGTCATAGTGGTCGGCATAGATGCTGTTGTTGGAGTTGGCGCGATAGGCGGGGACGTTGCCAGACGACCAGTTCTTTGCACGAAGGAAAAGAACATCGTCGGGGTCACCGATGGCAATTTGCGCTGAACGACGAGAAGAGCCAGACACGACGATGCGACCGATGATGTTGCAGATATCCAGCACATCAATGGAGCGGAGTTTCTTGCCAGCACGGTTCTCAAGAACCTTGCAAATGTCGGTCACTCCATCAATGAGCGCCCCAGGACCAGAAGCAGTACCACCAAAGGTCTTCAGTGGGGCACCGAACTCACGAATGAGAATCGTGGAGTAGGAGAAAGACTTCCCAGTATCAAAGTACGACTTCAGGACGCTGTGGAGCAAGCGACGCCATCCAGTGCGGGAATCGGGAACGATAATGTCGGCATCATTGGTCCGCTCATGGACGATGGAAACACCAGACTTCACCTTCGGCAGTTCGTGAATCTTGGAGCGCTCCACAGAAAAACCGACTCCGCCACCGAGCATGAGGTAGTCAAAGAGGAGTTCAAAATCCTCAACCTTCTCAATGTTGGTGAAATAGCAGTTGTTCAGCGATGTGGCATTGAACTTCTTGACGAGGGGGGTTCCCAACTGCCAGAGAGAGCGACCAGACGGAAGGCAACGCAGGTTGAAGCAGTGGTCAAACAGTTTCTCGGCCTCTTCGGTGGTGAGTTCGGCACCAATGTCATTTGCCCCATTGATGACGCGAGCAAGAGTCTCCACGAAGGTTTCGTTGTCACCATTCTCTTTCTGGCGGCTGTATGTGCGGAGGAAAACAGTCTCTCCCATTCCGTTGAAGCCCCACGGCACAACTTTCTGGGAATATGAGGAAAGGAAATCAGGTGACAGGGATGACATGGGCGTCTCTTTCTTAATCGCAAACTCTTAGGGTCTACGATGATACCCTAGCATCAAATACTGAAAGCGTCTAAAGAAGTCCGAACTTCTCTGCTTCTTCCTTCGTGATGTACGAACCTTTCCTGTGGATAACTACTGTCGTTTTGTAGAACGGAGTTATCTGTCGCTCTTCTTTGATGTCCTCTTCCACAAGAATCTTGCCTACTTCTTTTTGGTCGGAATACACGCCACCCATACCTGCGATTTTCTTTGGGGGCGGAGTGTCTCCAGTGCAATCCCCAGTTGGATGACCACAGACTGGGCATGGCATTCTGTCGGCGCGAATTATTGACACGCCATCAAATAGTTTTTCAGGACCACTGCTTCTATTAGAATGCCAATTACTCATAACCCAAAGTCCTGCGAGAATATTCCTCTTTCGTGGAATTCATCCAAAATCTCATCTTTGAGTTTGTCAGTACTGGGAAGGACTTCATTTTGGAGTGCTTTTGCCAGCATTGCGGGGTATTTTTTGTCTCGCAGGATATTGCCGCCACCCTCGGAATAGTAGATTGGGTCATGGAACTCCACGATGCGACCCTGCTTGTACTCATAGGGGCAGGCCATTAGTTGGATGTTTGGCTCGGGTTTGGGGCCATATTCAGCGTGGGTGATGGTTATGCACTCCATGACCTTGGAGTCTGGCTTAGGGAATTCTCTTGCCAATTCTAGGCCTTTTGTCTTTTCGGGGTCCTGGGAGCAGTACCCCTCTGCCACCATGGTTATGGCGTCCACTCCCCAATACTGCCTGATGGCTAGGCATAGGTCGGCGCAGACAATAAATCTTTGCCTATGGTCAAGCCCCATCAGTTCCTTATTTAGTTGCATGATGAGGGCGACTTTATTCTCTTTCCAGAAGAAAAAGTTGAAAGCGATGTCCTCCCCGATTCCCTCCTCGGACACGAAAACAGACTTGGCCATCTGAGCAGATGTCAAGGCAAGTGCTAATTTTCTTAGGTCTTCAACGTATTCTTCCACTCTTTTCAGCATACTTCATACATATCCCTGCTGGCGGTTCTTGCGAAACGACCAAGTAGCCGCTAGGATGACCGTATGGCAAATAAACCAGTTAAGAAGACAGCAAAGAAGGCTCCTGCGAAGAAGGCTTCTTCCAAGAAGGCGACCACCAAAAAGGCGGCGCCAGCGAAGAAGGCTGCGAGCAAGACCTCTCCAGCAAAGAAGAAGGCTCCCGCCAAGAAGGCGCCTACCAAGAAGGCTCCTGCACGGAAGGTTGCCGAGATTGAGGATGACATCGTTGAGACGCTGTCCTTCAATGCCGACAAACTCCGCAAGAATCAGGCTGGAATCTTCACTCGCTTTTTTGTCTGGCTGAAAAAGTAAGACTGTCGGAGACGACCCCCTGGCGAGAAAATTTGTTCGCCAGGGGGTTGTCTTTTTCCCACAACCAGTTACCATGCCAGTCACTATGGCAAGGAACCACGGAAGCAAAGAAGTGCAGGCTCTCTTCAGGGAGATTGAGAAACTCGGATTCAGAGTTGTCCACCTGAAGAACTGCTTCAAGATTTACCCACCCAACAAGGAACAGCGCATTTACACGACGCACGGAACACCGAAGGCAATCAAGGCCATCTATTCGGATTTCCGCAAGTTGTACGGCATTGAACTTGACCCGCTGTGGAAAGATTCCAAGTAATGGAAATCCTCAGCCCTCTGGACGACTACATCAAGGAACTCCATGATAGGTCTACCAGTGGACTGACATTGCTGGAGGTGTGGGATGTTATTAATGCGCTACTTGAGATACGCAATAACATCCACATCCCAGAATTTGTTCTAGATGGTGACGCTTTCACCAAGGCTGTTAAGGAGGCAAAAAATGAAGAATGACTGGTACTTCTATACCGTCGGCATCATCATCGGCTCAGTAATGGGTCTGCTGGTCGGAGCATTTTTTGGGAGGAAGCGTGGGTAGGAACAACGAATACCCAGAGCCAGTCCTCTCACTCCAGCCCGTCTATGACCTCTTTGATGGGGATGAGATAGGCGTTTACGAAATTGCTGAGGCGTGTGGTTTTGGCAGGGGTGCCTTTCTCAGATGGGAAAAGGTTGGAGTCACCCTTCTCCGTGCTGAGCAGATTGCCGAGCATCTGGGGCTTCACCCCACCGCAATCTGGGGTGCGGAATACAATTTTGCTGTCGCTGCACAAGACATCAGAAAGCGAGCCATGGACGCCGCTTCCAAGAGGAACAAGAGAAATCAGGGATTGGCAAAATGACCCAAGAAGAGAAGTTCAAGAAGATTGTCCGCTTTGTAATGGAATACACCAAGCAGAACGGCTATCCGCCCAACATGCGTGAAATTGGTCCTGAGATTGGATTGTCGTCCTCTGCCACAATCCACAAGGTTGTCAAGCAATGTCTTCGTCAAGGATACATTGAGATGAATCCACGCATTGCGCGGTCAATCAGGGTTTCCCCTGAAGGCAAGAAACTCGCCAAGTAGTGCCCTCGGCAGGATTTGAACCTGCGACCTGCGGATTAGAAGTCCGTTGCGCTATCCACTGCGCCACGAGGGCGAGATTTTTACTTTATCAACCTACCGCTATTGCGTCCACGGTTGTTGGTTGTGTTTTGACCATCAAGAATGTGTCGGACAAGGTCGGATATCGGTCTGATTTCAGATTTATTAGCCAGATAGAAGTCGTCAGTAATTTTTTGATACTTGTCATAAAGACTGACTTTTTTCCATTTCTTGAATGTAGAAGAACCAATAGTTACCATCGCGCCATTTGTGCGGCTGACAAAGACATACGCAATGGGCTTGACCTCTTTGCTCTCGTAACTACTCACAGTGTCAACAATGATGCTCTTGTAGGGGAATGCTGATGGCTCCCAGAAGAACTCCCTCCTATTGGACTTGACTTCAATGACGCTTCCAGAAGCGCTTATAACAACGTCCTTCTCGGAAAGAGTCATTTCTTTTACTTCTTGAGAGTTTTGGGCTATCTTTAGTTCTGGGGCAACACAATTGATTCCATGCGAACGCAGGTAGCCAGCAACAATCTCGTTGTAATAATGGCCCTCCTTGAAGGCCTGTACATAGTTGTACGACATGTATCCTCGCTTTGTGACCAAGGAGGGACTTGAACCCTCACACCTTACGGTACAGGAACCTAAATCCTGCGCGTCTGCCAGTTCCGCCACTCGGTCAAAGGGTGGTGACGCCGTTTATTGTTCGGACGCACAACGCCACCACCCAGCGGAAGGGGAGGGATTTGAACCCCCGTCAGGCTCACACCTGATTCTGTTTTCAAGACAGACGCATTCGGCCACTCTGCCACCCTTCCTGGTCCCAGCACTCTAGCCCGTGAAATCCAGGCTTGCAACCTTCCGCACCCCCTCCGCCCGTAATGTACAATGGCGGCAGACACGGAGGTTAATCGTGAGCCATTTAATGACCATCCAAATTGACAATCTTGAGACAAGCCCGAGCAATTATAGGCTCATCTCTTTCCCGCAAAAAGTACAGATTGAGTCGGTCTCGTTTGCCGTGAACGCAGAGGCGGCTGGCTCCGTGGAACTAGCAAGAGTGTGGTCTCTATACGCTGTCGTTGCCCATCCAACACCAACCGAGGAGAACCCCCTGTCCGAGCAGGCATTTCCTCTTTTCGGAGTGTTCGGTGACAGCGAAAAGCCAGTCGTGACCATTGCTGAGTCTGGTGTTATTAGCACCGTGAGCGAGACCGTAAGGTTGACCGTTCCCTCTGGCGATGTGACTCAGACGCATAAAAACGTAGTCCTTTCAGAGGGTCTTATGGGTCCACGCGACTACCTTGCCCTTTGGATTGAGGGTACGGCAGGAGACTTTGACGAGATTGACTACACTCTTGCTTCGGCAACAGTAACAATCGCTTATAGGCCAAGCACTGACCCGACTGCCTGGGAACTTATCGCCAGGTATCCAGCCATCCCCTAATATGCCCCAATGGGCAAGTTTGTCACTCTATGGTTTTGGCAGGCTTCTCGGTTAAACGCTGAATGGTTTGAGGCGTACTCATTCTCAAACGACGAGAGAGAAAAACCATCACTATCTCGCTCTCCAGTAAAGCCGACCAATGACGAACCATGGTCATACACCTCTCTTGATGACAGAGGAAAACTGCTCGTTCATGTGCCGAAAGAGCATCTCCCAGATGCTCCGTCAATGTGGTATCTCCTGGTCAGGGAATACGGAGAGTACCCGCCGAAACAGACACTCATAGGCTTTGCCAATGATATGTATGCAGACGGAACCGTCATAGAGCAGCAAGAGTTCTTGAAGACTGGCGTAGAACTATCCAGCAGGGCGGCGGCAATCAGGTGGGGAATGGGTGACCCCAAGATTGAGCAGATTTATGTCGCTGAACAGCACCGCAGAAAGAGGGTGGCCACGAAACTCATCAATGTTGCCGACATCGTCAATGTCGCTGGCAACTGGGGTGGCTTTATCTATGGGGGTGACCAAGTAACTGAACTTGGCTCACAACTGGCTTCCAGTTGGACAAATTCAATTAGACTCATAGAAACCAAGGTGAAATTACCGCCTATGGATTAGAGCCGCTGGTGGGATTTGAACCCACTATCTCCCGCTTACAAGGCGGGTGCATAGCCATATATGCTTCAGCGGCGAGACACCTACTTTGAGCAGGTAGTCACATCTGTGTCCAGAACATTACCTTCAACGGTAATGAACTCAGTAGACACCGTTTTTCCATAAATCTCAAGGAAAAGGGCGCCGCTCCCCTTGTTGTAGGAGAACACGGAATTCTCAATCTTGCCCACACGACGGACATCCTTACCGCCAGTGCCGACCACAAATTGCTTGGGGCTGGTATTGAAGCGCTCGTAATGATGGTCGTGACCGCTCAGAAGCATGACAACTCCGTACTTTGTCATCAGGTCGTATGCGTCCTTGACGGATGCAGAAGAGCCATGTGCCCCTGAGGAGAATCGGGGGTGGTGTGCCATCGCAATGACGCACTTGTCTGGATTTTGCGTCAACTGAGCCTCAAGCCATCTGTATTGCTCGGACCCCTTCTTGCAGGGGAGGTCGGAACAGTTGTCGTTGGTATTGAGGGCGACAACCATCCAGTCCTCGTTCAGTTCAAAGGAGTAGTACCCAGGATTGGGATACTTTGTCCATATGGCGTAGTAGCCCTTGGCTCCACGCTCTACATACTCGTGGTTCCCAGGAATAGGCTTAGAGATATCAAGAAGGTCAGCCCAGATGAGGGCGAAGTTCTCCCTGAAGTTCTTGACAGTATGGCTGTGGTACTGGATATCGCCAAGAAGGAAGAGATGGTCTGGATTCTGCTGGCGGACGATGTCGGCCACCCTGTCGTCCTCACAGAGGTACTTACCGCTCTTGCGCTGAGACTGGCTACAGGAGATGTCCCCAACAGCGGCGATGGTGACTGGCTTTATGGCCTCGGTCGTGGTGGTACTTTGCTCACCAGAGCCACCACAGGCAGACAAAAGCAGTGCAGTTATAGTAATTATTTTCTTCATGATTCCTCATTTCATCTATCTAGAGATACAACGACTATTCCAGCATCTGCCAGAAATTGCGCCACATCTCCCCACTGACTGTATCTAGGGTCGTTGTAATGAACAACTCTCGCTATTCCCGAGGAAGCAACCAACTTGGCGCACCCCATACAGGGGGGACCGTTCACGATGAGCGTCCCACCGCTTCGCATCGCTGGGTCTGACCACAGCAGTGCCCCAGCCTCGGCATGTTGCGCAATACAGGTGTCGTAATTGGAGCCTGGAATATCAGTCTCTAGAGCCCTAGGACAGCCTCCGTCTACGCAATGCGCCATACCAGGGGGAGAGCCGTTATACCCGAAACCCACGACACGCTTGTTGGGAGCAAGAACGACGGAGGCGTACTGACGCTTGGAGCAGGTGGAGAAAATCCTGGCGAGATGGTCGCAACCCTCAAGCCATTTCATTTCATGTTTATTTTTCATTGATTGACCACCTTGTTCCTGGTGCCCCCAGTAGGATTTGAACCTACGACCAGCGGATTAAAAGTCCGATGCGCTACCAGCCTGCGCCATAGGGGCTGATTGTGTTGGTTGGGGAAGAAGGACTTGAACCCTCAATCTCAGGACCAAAACCTGATGTGTTGCCAATTACACCATTCCCCAGTGAATTTTATTCGCCGTGAACAGCAAAACTCGCTACTGAATATATTTCGCTCAGGCAATCACTCAGCCTTTTGTTTTCTGCCCGCAGGAGTTCAATATCGTCAGCGGCTTCTATCATCAACTGCGTTTCGGCTCGGACACGCGTAATGCCGTTTGAAACAAGAGATGTTCTCCTGTCAACAGTCTCCCGTAGTCGGGTCACAATGTCATCGCTCATATATATCCTCTATTCCGTACCTTTTTTGAACAAGATTTCTCCACGAATTTGGGTTGCGCTCTTTGGCTAGTTTTTCCCATTTGTCGCGCTCCGCTCTTAGGCTTTGGTTCTCATGGATAAGTCTAAAGTTATCCGCAGAGATGGCGTAGTAATCTTTTACTAAACATGGATAACACATTTGTCCATTCATACTGGCGCAATCGCACTTTGCTTCATTCCCAGTCGGCATTTAGTTCATCCTCGCTGTAGTAGGTCTGTAATTCCTCAGTCAGTTGCTCGTTCATGTCACGCACATTTTCAAGGTCTGCCCGTAGGCGTTCAATCTCATCCATAGCCTCTTGAACTTCACGAGCCATAATCGGGTTACCCATCAACACTTCCCGTAAATCTCGTAGTCGGGTCACAATGTCATCGGTCATGGATTCTGAGCCCATTCTGTTCTAGGAATCTGGGAGAGTGGGATTTTGTTTAGCCTAGCCATACGCTTGTCCCATTTGACCATCTTTTTGGCTTCTTTCTTGGCTCTAGTTTCAGAAGTCCAGATAGCACCATTCATAGATGGGATAAGAAGCGCATGAACGCCGTTTTTACGC
>Ga0315903_10000225_pt1 | contig 84432 bp, 82 predicted proteins | sample LakEriMetagenome_7_FD_203524 | JGI IMG/M metagenome (GOLD analysis project Ga0315903, IMG submission 203524) | Freshwater fungal communities from buoy surface, Lake Erie, Ohio, United States - Buoy 2 MA119 | ecosystem: Environmental > Aquatic > Freshwater > Lake | place: USA: Lake Erie, Ohio... | reverse complement strand
CAGGCCGAAGCTACTTGCCTTGTTGACTAAGCCCCGCTCGCAAGCGAAGCTGAACCCTATCACTGCCGCCTGACCTAAGTCCTTTGATTCCAACCGGCAGTGCCATTCGTGTCAGGTACCTTTTTGAGAGAAATTCAACCCAACGGATTGAATAGGCAGCCCTCCCCGCTTCGTCGTCCCTCCTCAGGGACCCTCCCTGAGGGAGAATAAAAAAGAGATCTCTGCCTCATTGAGGTAGAGTGGCAAGCAGATGTCACCCTCCTCTTGGGAGGAAAAAAAGAGATCTCATTCTCCCTGAAGCAGAGTCTCAAAGAGGTCTCACCCTCCCCTTGGGAGGGTCGCGAGGAACGAGCGGGGAGGGTCTTTCCCCGCATCGGATTCCATCGCAGAGCTTTTTCTGAACCAACGGGCTGAAAAGGCAGCCCTCCCCGCTTCGTCGTTCCTCCTCAGCGACCCTCCCTGAGGGAGGGTAAAAAAGAGATCTCCGCCTCATTGAGGTAGAGTGGCAAGCAGATGTCACCCTCCTCTTGGGAGGAAAAAAAGAGATCTCATTCTCCCTGAGGGAGGGTAGAAGACCGACCAGAGGTTCGCGCATCAAGCCGCGATTGTTCGTATGGGTCTTGGGGCAGGATGCGGACGATTCTGCGGAATGTCGCGATAGGTGGCTAGCGATTTCGTTCGAGACAGTTTCTCGCTCTCCATGCCTCCAGTTCCTCCGGGGTGTTGACCTGTTCGAAGGGAGATTTGTCCGGCGATGGTAGGGTGATCCAATGGTGGCCAAGCGTTCTCTTCAGCGACTGCATCGACCGATCGCCCGCAGCCAGCATCGATTCCATCGTCCCCAAAAGGAAAGTGGAGAACATCCCTGGAAAGGGCTGAAAAGAATCGGCCTGCCAGGTGACTGCCTGAGCCTGGGGGGGGATATCGGCGAGGGGTGGAGGAACGGAAGCAAACCACCACGCGGGGTCGCAGGTCAGCGCGTCGCAGGTACCGACGACAATCCAGCGCGAGGGGCCTAGCTGCTGAGCGGATTGGGGATGGTAGAGTGAACGCTGGTGATTCAGCGCGGTGTGGAGTCCCTGCAGTGGACCTTGATCCGGGATTTGGTCGGAGATGACGGGGAGTTCCAGATCGGCATAGTCGTCTGGCGACCTGCTGACGACCCAGACGGAATGAAAGCAAGGAGCCAGCGCCTGGTGGAGTCGCAAGAGGTTCGGAACGCCGTCGATTGGCATCCTTCCTTTATCCGACCCGAAGCGACGGCTTCTGCCTCCCGACAGGATGTAGCAGTCTAGCTTCATCGCGACGGCTCGCCGGAGCCTCTGGCATCGCTGTCTCCTTTGGAGAGGCCAACCGCATCGGGTTCCATGCATTCCCTCTCCACCCGATCCCTCTCCCACTGCACCTTGGCCCAGCTCCAAGCAGCCATCGTCCGGGGGAAACCAAGGGTGGTCATGCCCTGGAAAATCGCCTGGGTGATTTCCTCCTGAGCGATTCCCATCTCCCCGGCTCGCCGCACATGGCTTCTCACCGCCGACTCCAGCCCTGCTCCGACGGCCATGCCGATTTTCACTAGCGCTAGCGATTTGGCGTCCAGTGGCCCACAGGCTTCGGCGGCCTGCCCCATCTGATCGTGTGCGGCGGCCAGTTCCGGGTACCGCACCATCAGCTCGCGGTACAACCCCGGCAGCTTGGCCGGAACCGGATCCGACGGGGACGAAAAACCAACTGTCCGCTCCGATTTTTCCTCGGGCCGATGCTCGGTGTCGCCTGATCCCATGGGGGACTCCTGAAAAATTTTTTTGCTCTGGGCGCGAACCTGCAGCAGGGAGTCGGTGTCAATTTAGAAGCACGAGCCTCCTGGTTGCTTGTCGGCTCTTCCTATTCTGTCGCGAAGAGCGGTTTGGGGCCAGGGTTTTGTGCGAGTGGGGTGTGTGGGTGTTAGGTTGCAGATTGGGTGCCGGATGTGGAGACCGATGCAGGAAGTCTCCTCGGTACCCGAGTTGCCCCGGCGGGTTTAGGGGCGATGGTTTTTTGCTGTTGCTTGCTTCGACCTGCTGGACTGACAATAATTCGCCCTGCGGAAAAGAGTCCCTTGGCTTGCGGATGTGGCTGCCTGTTCATGGCGACCTGCCCCGTAGGCTTGATGCCAGTAGATTGCTGGTCGTGGGGACGGCCAGGTATTCCGGTTCGGTCGATGGCGGCTTGATCGCTTGCGGTCAAAGTCGCATTGGCCTGATGCGGCAACCTGGCGGATCGCTTGGAACGATCGCGAAAGTTAACGACGAAGGAGTCCGCCATGCGCAAACCATCCCATTCTCAGGCGCCCCGACTGTCCGGAACGATGAATCCGGTCGGTATCTCGCCACGTGGATTGGTTCCGTGCGGAGTTCCATCTGGCGATCGATGGGGCTGGAGTCACGGCTGATCTGCCGTTTTGGATGAGTCTAGTCGTTCAGTCGCCCGACGCCCTTGCATGGAATGGAACACTTCCCAGATGGGAAGTCGTTCAGTCTGCTTCGCCTCTCCTGAATGCTGTCCTGGCATGGCCTGACATGCAGGACGGTTGGCAACGAGAAGGCAGAGCAGACTTCTAGGGGAATGGATGCAATAGACCGGACGGATTTTAACTGTCTGGCTCAAAGCTCTGTCCACAAAGTCTGGACCGAGCTCATGGATTGGGGAACAACCGATTTTTCAGAGCGCATGTGTCCTGGCGGACTCGTGGGGCTGGCGGCGAGCGGCTGGCGGATCCCTTGGTGGATTCCGTGTCGTTCGATGGTCGGCTGGCGGGAGTTTCGGTGGGATGCGAGGAGATGTTCGAGGTGGGCAAGTCGAAATTGCAGGGAATCGACGGGCGGAGCAGGCGAATAGGCAACCAAGATCGAGCGGGGATTGGGGCGATGGATCGGAAGAAGCAATCGGTAGAAAACGCTATGGAAGGCAAGGAAGCACAGCAGGTGGAGTGCAGCCAGATGCTTCATTGGCTGGCCTTAGCGCAGCAGGGAGATCAGGAAGCGTTCGCGCAGATTCATCGGCATTACAGTCGGTCGGTTCAGATGCAGGCGATGCGCATCGTCCGACAAAACTGGGAAGCGCACGATCTGACGCAGGAAGTCTTCTTGAAGGTCTTTCGCCATCTCCATACGCTCAAGGACCTTCATGCCTTTGAAGGATGGCTTCGCCGCATTGTGCTTCATGCGGGGATCACGTATTTGCAGAGGTCCAGACGCCACAACCAGCAGCAGGGAGATCTATCGGAAGTCGCCGATGGAGCGACCGATCGCGTGGAAGAAGAGGTTCGGGAACGGGAGCGGAAGGAGCAGTTGTCTCGATCGATGGAGTCATTATCGCAGGTCGATCGACAGGCGCTTCATGAATTTTACTTCGAGCATCGGTCGCTGCAGGAAATCGCAAATCGGCTTCAGATTCCGCTGGGGACGATCAAGCGTCGATTGCATGTGGCTCGCCATCGCTTGGCAAAAGACGCTCATTCGTACTTCGCAAGCTGACGTTCTCCTCGGCATTCACGGATTATGGTTCCGGAAACAGTCTTGATGGGGGGCTTGCAGTCCGAGGCGGTAGATTACGATAATGTTATCTTCGGGCGTGACAGAAGTTGGCGGAATCCACGAGCGTTTTCGCTGGCAGCCCGGGAAATCCATTATCGATACGTAGTGGTGTGGGGGATGTCGAGCATGTCGATTGAGGAAGTGAAAGGGAATTCTGGTTTTCCGGTGTGGACATTTTTGTCAAATCACGGCCACGTCCTCTTCTGCATTTACCGAGAGGAGAAGATTCGGCTTCGAGAGATCGCCAGTCTGGTGGGGATCACGGAGCGAATGGTTCAGAAGATCGTGACCGACTTGGCGGCGGCCGGCTACGTGAAGGTGGAAAAGGAAGGCCGTTGCAACCACTACTTCGTCAATCCGGCTCACCGGATGCGTCACCCTTTGTTTCGCGGCAAGAGCGTCGGGCAGATGTTGGAGGCGCTCAATTCGAAGGAAGTCTCTTCTCCGATGGTGATTCCTGATTAGATCGGTTTGCTGGTTGTCTCGCCGTCTGGGGAGCCCAATCGGTGATGATGGTGGCGAAATGGATTTGAAGAGCCATCGGGTGCGGCGCGGCATCTTCTCGCTATGTCGTCTGCAGCTTGGTTTCTTGATGGCCAGGCAGTGCTCAGGGACTTGAGGTTGGCGACGGGGAGCTACCGGTCAGGCGATTGGCGAAGGTGTCGACCCAGTGGAGTTCCGGGGCGCGGCAACGGGTGACGCAGAGTTGTTGCTGCTGCACCCAGTAGATCGCATCTTGTTTTGCCGCGAGGCCCAGTGCGATCGCATCGGGAAGCGTCAGATCGCAGGCCCAGCTTGGTTCGAAGTGGCTGGTGGTTGGACTGTAGCCGACAATCCGTACGTGCCAGACCGCACGCTGTTCGATCGCGGCTTGAAGAAGTTCATCACCCATGCGATTGGCGTCTTCTGACCATTGTTGGCCTGTGGTGGCCAGTCCGCTGATGATGGCGAACGACTGGGGCCACTGGACGACTGCCGGGTAGTCGCGAAAGCGAACCTGAAAGTATTCGGGATGCAGACGGTGTGATTCCATCGACCTTCTGTCCTTGGCCTTGACTTGCTTGATGGTCTGGGCTTGATCGTTTGGGAACGGAAACCGCATGTGCGTCGATACTGGGGCCACCTGCCGTCCAGGGGTGCGTCCATCTGCCTGGCGCAGGCATGCGGAAGGTGCCATGCTATCGAGGTTTTGTGGGCAGCTCCAAGGTCTTCCGGCGCCGATGACGGCAGGGAAAACTGGAGAAACCTGCATGAAGGGGGTAGGAACCCTTGGAGAAAAAGCGGCTGGGTGGTCTACAATAGGCTCCAAGACGCCTGGAAATTTCACGAAGCCATGTGAAACGGCTTGAAAATTTAGGATTCAGCACGCAGCGAAGGAGTCATTCGATGGCAACTGGCGGCGAGATGGAAAAAATCGTGATCCGCTCTTGGCCCAAGATGGTGTTTCTTTGGCCGACGGCCTTGGCCTCGCTTTTGGCAGCGCTGGGGATGACCTTTGCCGAGCCTTGGAAGAATGTGATCGGCGGGATCTTTCTGACGGTCCTTGCCTTGAATCTGGTGGTGCTGACCTTCGATTTCCCTCGTTCCACTTCCCTGACGGCCTTCATCTCGGTGGTCGCAGTGGTGCTCTTGGTGATTCTGTTGAACCAGCAGTTTTCGATCATCGCGCCGGTCAAAAAGTGGATCGAGAGTCTGCATGTGGCCGCTTCGAGGGATTTCTATTGGGGCATGTTTGTGATGCTCTTTCTTCTTTTTATGGGCATGATCTTCGTGACCCGATTCGATTATTGGATTTTGACTTCCAACGAGCTGATACGGCATTCGGGATTGTTGGGCGATAATGAGCGATATTCGACGGCGGGCCTCAAGTTGAATACCGAGATCAACGATGTCTTCGAGTACATGCTGGCGGGATCGGGCAGAATTGTGATGAACATCCCCGGGAACTCGCGGCCGGTGGTGCTGGATAACGTTCTTCGCATCAACTGGCTCACCCAGCAGTCGACCGAATTGCTCAGCCACCGCGTGGTGGAGGTGAAGGATTCCAGTGAGGCGTCCGATGGCCAGCGCAGCGCGGAAGGGGATTACGAGTGAACTGTCGATCGTTTGGGAGGATCGATCGCCGTGGGGCGATCAGGATGCTGAGTGCTCTCCCGGTGGCGCTCGCGTCTAGTCCGGTGGGGCAGGTCGTTGCGGCTCCTGTGGCGGTCGATCGGGATCCCCGTTGGGAGACAGCCATTCGCAATGGGCTCGACTACCTAGTGCGCAACCAAAGTTCGCGAGGTCAGTGGAACACGCCCCCCTATCCCACTGCGATCGCTGCGCTGGCCGCGACCGCGATGCTCTGTTCCGGATCGACGGCGACGCAGGGACCCTATGCCAAAGCGATCAGTCGCGCTGCCGATTTTCTGCTTAGCAAGAGCCGCGACAATGGGTTGATCGGGGAGCCGGTGGCGGATATCCGCTACACCTACGGTCATGGTTTTTCGATGCTCTTTCTCTCCCAGGTGCTGGGGGAGGAGGGGTTCTTGGAGCGCCGCAAGGAGTTGGTGGAGGCACTTCGCAAGGCGGTTCAGTTCTGTGGGCAGGCACAGACGCCTTCGGGAGGTTGGGGGTATGTGAGCGCACGCGACGGCAATGACTACGACGAGGGATCGACGACCATCACACAGGTTCAGGGTTTGAGAGGATGTCGCAACGCCGGTATCCCAGTTCCTTCGCAGATCATCGAAGCGGCAAAGAAGTACATCTACTCCTGCCAGAACCCCGATGGTGGCATCAGCTATTCCAGCAAGCAGATGGGAACCTCGCGTCCTGCCATCACCGCTGCTTCGCTGGCGACGCTCTACAACGCAGGAGATTACGACAGCAAGCATGTCCCGGAGATGCTCGCCTACGCCAAGCAGAAGTTGCACGATATCAACAACGAATCGGAGACGTTTGGTCACTGGCACTACACCTACCTCTACTACAGCCAGGTCGTTTATCGCCAGGGCGATACCGAATGGCTCCCCTTCCGTGATCGGCTCTACAACAAGATCGCCAATGAGCAGAAGCCGGATGGTTCGTGGGAGGGTCAGATCAATCCCGTCTACGTCACGGCCTGCAATTTGATCATGCTGCAAATGGATCGCGGGTATCTGCCGATTTTTCAGCGGTGAATCATGGCTTGGCTGGGGAAAGACTTTTCCGGCCAACTGGCCCCTTGGCTGGAATGCCCAGTCCATCGACAATCACAGACGGCTTGGTCTTCTTGGGCTTTACCGGAGATCGACGCACAGCGATCTTTGGTATCTCCTTTTTCATGCGATGGATGACATCCGATGGACAGCTCGTTGGCTCTGGTTCAGATCGATGCTCGCGGTCCCCTGCAGCAGGAAGCCTGGAATCGGCTTTGGCAGCGGTGGGTAGGAGAGGGCCAGGTCGTCAGTCAGCGAAGTCGTGATTTGACGATGGCCGTCTTCGGAGAACCGCTCAGTCCGCAGCAGGTGGTGGAGCGGATTTGTGGGGAGGTGCGTCGCGAGGGAGGTGAGGCTCTGGTGAGGTATTCCCAGAAGCTCGATCGTTCCGATCGCTCGGTCGATCAGATTCGAGTCCCCATCGATCGGATGCAGGAGGCGCATCGTGGTGTGGAGCCGGAGTTTCTGCAGACGGTGCGTCGCATTCGCGATCGTCTCATGGTCTTTCAGAAGGCGATCTTGCACCAGGATGTGGCGGTGGAACCGGAGCCAGGGTTGAGGCTGCAGCACCGTTATAGGCCTTTGGAGAGGGTGGGGATCTGTGTTCCGGGAGGCGCTGCTGCCTACCCGTCGACCGTCTTGATGGCGGCGGTTCCGGCAAAGGCCGCCGGGGTCAAGGAACTGGTGGTGATGGCCCCGCCCACCCCATTTGGCGCCGACAATTCCCATGTCCTGGCGACCTGCGTCGAACTTGGGATCGAAGAAGTCTATGCGATGGGTGGCGCCCAAGGGGTAGCGGCTCTCGCCTACGGTACCGATCGAATCCGTGCCGTCGATATGATCGTGGGGCCGGGCAATCAGTTTGTAGCGTTGGCTAAAAAGCAGGTCTTTGGTCAGGTCGCGATCGATTCGATCGCCGGTCCCAGCGAAGTCGTGGTGCTTGCCGACAGCAGCACGTCTCCCGACTACGCGGCGGCCGATCTCCTAGCGCAGGCCGAGCACGCTCCGGGGGCCAGTGTCCTGATTTCTTGGGAGCCAACCTGGATGGAGGAAGTCAGCCAGTCGCTACGTCGTCAACTGGCGACGCTGGACCGATCGGAAGTCACCAAGCAGTCGCTGGAGTCCTACGGCGCGCTGGTGCTGGTCGACGACCTTCAGCAAGCCTGTCAGTGGACGAACCGGCTTGCTCCTGAACACCTTCATGTGGCGACTCGTGATCCCCACTCGCTGGTGGCTCTGCTGCCCCACGCCGGTGCCACGTTCCTCGGTCCCTTCGCACCGGTGGCTCTTGGCGATTACGCAGCCGGCCCCTCCCATGTGCTTCCGACCGGCGGCACCGCGCGCTGGGCCTCCGGGCTTTCTTCCAACCATTTTCTCCGAAGTTCCAGCGTGATTGCATGCGATGAGCCGGCGCTGCGGCGGATCGGTCCGGAGATCGAGCGATTGGCGACCGTGGAAGGCTTGACCGCACATCGCCAAAGCGTCACGATCCGAACGCAAAACCAGAGCGGTGGTTGACGAGACCAAAGAAGCGGCCGGCAGTGGACCTGCCGAGTCGCTTGCCCTTTGCTCCTCCTAGGACATCCTTTCACTTCCAGCGTACCCATCGGCTCAAACTTCCCTCTCCTCCTACGGATTGCTCATCATGTCGAAGCTGGAACCGGTGGATCCTGGCCAACTGCAGCGATGGTTTCGCGCCGACGTGCAGAGCATGACTGCCTATCAGCCTGGGGAGCAGCCCCCCTGGGGCAAGACAATCAAGCTCAATACGAACGAAAATCCCTATCCTCCAACGACGAAGATACGCGAGGCGATCGCCGAGGCAGCTGGTCGGCTAGAGCGGTATCCCGATCCACTGGGCACTCCATTTCGGATGCAGGCTGCGCAGTTGCATGGAGTGGAACCCGATCAGATCCTATGTGGAAACGGGAGCGACGATATTTTGACGATCGTCACCCGAAGCCTGCTCGATCGAGGCCAATTGCTTCGTTTTCCCTATCCCAGTTACATCCTCTATCGCACGCTAGCCCAGTTGCAGGGCGCAGTGACCCAAGAGGTTCCTTTTGCCGATGGATTTCGACTGCCGGAAGGGCTGAGCTCCCCCCATCCACAGCTGCGACTGGTGGTGATTCCCAATCCGAACAGTCCCAGCGGCACCTGGATCGAACCAGAGCATCTGTTGGATCTTGCCAGACGGCTCCCCTGCCCTCTTCTGATCGACGAAGCGTATGTCGATTTTGCGCCGAGCCATTGCATCGATCTGATCGCTCAGCAGCCGAACATCATGGTCTCCCGGACGCTCAGCAAGTCCTATGGACTGGCAGGGCTTCGGTTTGGATACGTAGTGGCTAGGCCCGAAGTGATCCAGATGATGCGCAAAGTGAAGGACAGCTACAATTGCGACGCCCTGTCACTGGCGGCGGCGACGACGGCCATCAGCGACCAGGGGTGGGTGGAAGAGAATCGCCGAAAGATCGTTGCGACCAGGCAGCGGATGCTGCAGCGGGCCCGCGCGATCGGTTTTATCGTTCCAGACAGTCACGCCAATTTCATCTGGTGCACCCATCCGACATGGAATCTGAAGGAGATGTACCAGAAACTAAAAGATCAAAGAGTGCTTGTTCGCTACATGGACTATCCTGAATGGGGCGCTGGCCTGCGGATCTCCGTGGGGACCGATGCGCAGAGCGACGCGTGCATGGATCTGTTGGAGTCGATGCGATGAGTGGGATGGAAGGGGCGAAGCGATGCGCCCGTGTCGAACGCGAAACTGGCGAGACCCGGATTCGCCTGGTACTGGACATCGATGGGGATGGCAGCCACCACATCGCTACCGGTATTGGTTTCCTCGACCATATGCTCGTCCTGCTGGCTCGCCATAGCCTCTGGAATCTGGAAGTCCATGCCGAGGGAGACCTCCACGTCGACGATCACCACACCACAGAAGATGTCGGGATCGCGCTGGGCCAGGCGGTGCGGGAGGCACTCGGGAACAAGGCGGGCATCTGTCGCTATGGCCATTGCACACTACCGATGGACGAGACTCTGGTGACCGCTGCGGTCGATCTGAGTGGTCGAGCTGCGGTCGTCTATCAAGCGCCCATCGCCTCACCTAAAATCGGGTCGTTTGATTCGGAGCTGGTCGAGCATTTCTGGACATCCTTCGCGCATCAGGCAGCCTGCAACCTCCATGTCCTGCTGCATCACGGTAGCAACTCCCACCACATCGCCGAAGCTGTCTTCAAAGGGTTGGCGCGAGCCCTTCGGATGGCCTGTCAGGTCGATCCTCGACAAAGCGGCATTCCAAGCAGCAAGGGACGGCTGGTCGATTGATCGGTTCCTGGAGGGCTCGGTGGCTCGATGGGGCTGGGTTTGAACTTCGGTCGATGCCCCGCAATTGGCAGGGTGTCGGGGGCTCTTCAGGAATGATGGTGGCTTCGGAGCATGTGCGACTGGTTTTTCCTTCGTACTCGTGCTCCAGAAAATGGGACTCGGACTCGAAAAGAAGCCTTGGGACGCTGGGGCATCGAGTCAGAGAACACGATCCGCGTTGCTGAGTACGAGAAATCAAAGCAATGACCGGCAAAATCCTTCGAGGAGCCTCTTTCGGGTGGATGTGTCCCGGACCAATCGGCTCGTCCTTTAGCAAGCGGGGGGAGGCTGAGGTGGTGCATCGGCGGCGTTTGGAAGGGTCGCCATCATTCATCGCTAGGGCTCTTAGTCCTTGAGCTAGGTCGAATCACGACGCAGGAAGCTGTTCCTCCGCGGCGGCATATCGGCTTGTGGCTTGTCGCATGGCTAAGCTACCTCAGAGGAGATCGTTCAGGGTATAGCTCTGGTCCGAGTCTATCGCGATCTTCATCCTCGCACGGCGGCAGGTTGCCGCAGTCGGATCGCTTCTTATGGAAGCCAGGGAACTTGTCGACAGTCTTCCACCGCATCTTGCCGAGCGGTGTCGATGGATGGAGTCGCCCAGGGGCCCAGGGGATTTCATGCGATCGGGGATGGTGGTGTATTGGACACACCATGCGTTGCGAACGGCAGAGAACCCCTCGCTAGACATCGCTAGATCTCTTGCTGCATCCAGGAAAGTGCCCCTTTTGGTCTACCAAGGGCTTTCGGAACGTTACCACGATGCGTCGGACCGCCATCATCGATTTCTTTTAGAAGGTGCAGCGGACCTCCAGCGGCAGTGTCGGGACTTGGGGCTGGCTTATCGGTTTCATTTGGAGCGGCCTGGTCATCGGCAGCAGGTGTTGGTCGATTTGGTTCGCAGCGCCTCGGTGCTGGTGACCGATGACTTTCCACTGGCACCCACTAGGTCTTGGGTGGAGCGATTGCGGAGGTTGACGTCGCTTCCCATTCTCCTGGTCGATGCTTCCTGCGTCCTTCCGATGACCCGGGTGACGAAGGCGTACACTCGGGCGTTTGCTTACCGGGATGCATTTTGGAAGGAGTACCAGAGGCGAGTCCCGATGCCCTGGCCATCGCTGGACCTTCCCCCCGCCATCCACCCCGAGCGATTGCCGATTGAGGAGATCGAGGTGGATTCGGCGAAGTTTTCTCAGTGGATTGCCGAGTGCGAGATCGATCACAGTGTCGGGCCAGTGTTGGAGACGCGAGGTGGCAGCAGCGCGGCGGAAGAGCGATGGGAGTCGTTCCTAAGGAATGGGATCGATCAGTATGCAGCGAAGCGCAACGACTGCGCTGTGCTGGGTGTCAGTCGCATGTCCCCCTATCTGCACTACGGGATGATTGCTTCGATGCGGATGGCTCGAGATGCTGTCGCTCGAGGAGCGGAGAAATATTTGGAGGAGCTTCTGATTTGGCGCGAGCTGGCATACGCTTTTTGCTACCACACCGAGGAGGTCGATGACCTTTCTGCGATCCCCGAGTGGGCCAGAAAGACTTTGTTGGAACATCAGAAGGATGCCAGGGAATCGATTCATTCCTGGGAGTCGCTGGCGCGCGGGGGATCGGGTGACCGCCTCTGGGATCTAGCTCAGTGCAGTCTTTTGCGGCACGGGGAGTTGCATAACAATCTGCGGATGACCTGGGGCAAAGCGATGCTCCAATGGACGCGCAGTCCCGAAGAGGCGCTGCGGATGATGGTCGATCTGAATCATCGCTACGCACTCGATGGGCGCGACCCGGCATCGTACGGTGGGATTCTTTGGTGCCTGGGACAATTCGATCGTCCTTTTGAGCCATCGCAGCCGATTTTGGGGACGGTTCGGTCGAGACCGACCTATGAGCATGCTCGTCGGGTCGACCTGCAGCGTTTGGAGCGACATGTCAAGCGACCGGCGGGCGCGAAGCGATGGCGCGTGGCGGTCGTTGGTGCGGGGCTGGCGGGGCTCCATGCGGCTCGCATCCTTTCCGATCACGGCCATGAGGTCCAACTCTTTGACAAGGGGCGAGGGCCTGGGGGGCGAGTCGCAACTAGGAGGATCGAAGAGGGATTGCAGTTCGACCATGGAGCTCAGTACTTCACGATCCGCGACCGGCGGCTTGCCAAGCTCTTGCAGAGTTGGCATCAGACGGGAGTGGTGGTCCCATGGGCAGGGAAGATCGTCTCCATCCTAGCTGATGGTACGGTCGCGCCGACCGAACCGCTTCAGCGATGGGTAGCGGTTCCAAGGATGAGCCAGTTGGGGCGCTATCTGGCAGAGGGGCTACCCCTGCATGCCCAGACGCAGATCTCTCAAGTCGTCGCTCAGGATGACGTCCAATCGATGCTGATCGATGGCAGGGGAGATCGGCATGGTCCCTTCGATGCCGTGCTGCTGAATCTTCCTCCTAGACAGATCGGACCGATTCTAAGGCAGCCATGCCAGTGGGTGGGGATGTTGGAGCAAACTCAGTTGCTCCCCTGCCTAGCGGCGCTGGTGGCGTTTGCCGAGCCGTTTGAGACGGGCTGGGATGGTGCGTTTGTGCAGGAGCATCCGGTGCGATGGGCGGCAAGGGATTCCAGCAAAGTCGGTCGCCCGAAAAAGCTCGACTGCTGGGTGCTGCACGCCGACGCGAACTGGTCGATCGATCATCTGGAAGAGGATCCGGATCAATCGGCCAGACGTTTGCTGGGGTATTGGAACGACCGATTGGGTGGGGGGGTGCCAGAGCCGATTTTTGTGCAGGGCCATCGGTGGCGTTACTCGATCCCCAATCCCTCGCTCGACTGCCAAGCTCTCTGGGATCCTGTTCGTTGCTGGGGAGCTTGTGGAGATTGGTGCGCGTCGGGAAGGGTGGAAGGGGCATTGTTGAGCGGAATGGCGATGGCTGGTCGCGTCCTGAATCATCTGCACGACCCTTCGCTGCGACCGACTCCACCGCCACAGCAGGCACTCCTGCCGTTGCAGTAATCATCGCTTCGATCCCGACTCACTTAGCAAATAGCTGCCCTTCGATGTCGGCAAATGCTTTGAATTCGAGTGCGTTGCCGGTTGGGTCAAGCAAAAAGAAGGTGCGCTGCTCACCGACCTGTCCCTGGAACCGAATGGTTGGTTCGATCACAAAACGGACGGCGGCGGCTGTCAGTCGGTCGGCCAGTTCTTGCCAACGATCCAGGTCCAAGACCACACCGAAATGAGGCACCGGCACACCATGACCATCCACTCCGTTGTAGTGGGAAGTGATGGTGCCATCGCGGCCTAAATTTGGGTTCCAATGGACCACGAACTGGTGGCCGAAGAAGTTGTAGTCGATCCAGTGCGAATCGGAACGACCTTCGGCGAATCCCAGCAGGTCGCCGTAGAATGCCCTGGCTTCCTCGAGGTCGCGGACCTGAATGGCGACATGGAAAGGAGTCAAAGTTGCCATCGTGTCGGCTCCGTGAGGGGCGATGGACCGCTAAGAGTCATCGTAAGAAGCGATCTAGGAAATCTGGAGGAAGATAGTTCCGCAGTCGTTCGGGAATATACCGCATCGATCGATCGGGGGAAATGATCGAGGGGAGGCTACCGAGCGGTGCACGAGGTTCGGTGGGGCATCGGGTGGCCAGATGTTTCTGTACGCAAAACCGCTCCTGCATGCGGAAACTGGCGTCGCTCCGGGTGGCTGGTTTCAGGGGATGCGGGATTGCTCCGCAAGTTGCAGTCCTACCTGGATGTCGCCGGCAAGAATGCGTTCATCATCGACTTGGCGGCCGACGACAAAGCCGTATTGTCCGATCTCCTCCGCGCCAAGTTGTTGGTAGAAGGCCATTGCGCGGTGGTTGCCACTGTAGCAACTGACAACCCATTGGGATGCCTGTTGTTGGATCGCCTCGCAAAAGAAACGCTGCATCATCAGTTGGGCGAGTCCCGAACCGTGCAGGCTTCGGTCGACGTAGAGTTGTTTCAGTTCGATCGATTTACCGGGGGGGACTTTCGGAAGGCTGGGGGGCATGGCCTTCATGTGCGCTGCTAAATGCCAGAGGTTCCGATCGGGCAGTAGCACTTCCGCGACCCAGCATTGGGCACCTCGATCTAGATCCGAGGCGATGGCCTGAATGGTGTAGCACTGGTTGAGGAATACCTCGAGGTCTTCGGGATCGTAAAGGTAGCTCCAGGTCTGAAGCCCCAGGAACCGTCCCAGTTGGGAGAGGCCGGAAAGATCCGACAATCCAGCTCGCCGGATCCGAAATGGGGTGTCGCCAAGTTTCCCCTGCAGTTCGATGGAAGCAGGGTCGGTGGAATGGGGGGCTAAGGGGAGCATCAAGGTGGATTTCGGGGAGTTCCTGGCTTGCCTGATGCGCCTTTGCGTCCTGGGCGATAGCCACTGGTGTTTCGGGCGCGACGTTGCCGTTTTCCTTGCGTGGGAGTTGCTGCGGATGAGGGGGGCTGGTTCTCTGGTGCCGGCATGCGGTGGACATATTGCCCGGAGAAGCGGGCGTTGGCGTCTTCTCGGCGGCGTAGCATCGCTTCCCGTGGTGGCTTGGAGGGAATCAGGGAATCGCAGCCATCGCCGACCAAGTCCATTCGTCCGGCCTGCCTCAACGCTTCGCGCACTTCGAAGTAATTTTCCGGCTTGAAGAATTGCATTAGCGCCCGCTGCAGCTTCCTGTCTTTGAGTGCCTTGGAGACGTAGACAGGCTTTTTGCTGAAGGGATCGATTCCGGTGTAGTACATGCTGGTGGCGACATCCATCGGGGCAGGAATAAAGTCCTGCACTTGATCGGGTTTGTAGCCATTGCGTTTCAGAAAGAGCGCCAGTTCGATCATGGCATCGATGTCGCTACCGGGGTGAGATGCGATGAAGTAGGGAATCAGATACTGCTTTTTGCCTGCTTCGGCGGAGGCATCGCGAAACTGATCGGTGAAGAATTCAAAGTCGTCGTTGGCCGGTTTGCGCATCCGGTCGAGGACTCCGGGATCGACATGCTCCGGTGCTACTTTGAGGTGGCCTCCGACGTGGTGGGTAGTCAGTTCGCGGATGTACTCGGGAGAGCTTCTTGCTAGATCCATCCGAACTCCGCTTGCCACCAGGACCTTTTTGATCCCCGGGACGGCGCGGGCCTCGCGCATCAACTGGATGACTGGCTGGTGGTCGACCCCCAGCAGCTTGCAAATCTTTGGATGAACGCACGACTGCCGCCGACAGACCGCTTCCACTTCAGGGCGAGTGCAACGCATCTGATACATGTTTGCGGTCGGGCCGCCAATGTCGCTGACAACACCTTTGAACTCCTTGTCCCGCGTCATCGATTCGATCTCGCGAAGGATCGACTCTTTGCTGCGTGACTGGATGATGCGTCCCTGGTGCGCAGTGATCGAGCAGAAGGTGCAACCGCCGAAGCAGCCTCGCATGATCGTCACGGAATCCTTGATCATCTGATGTGCAGGAATCGGCTTGGTGTAGCTGGGATGCTGCCGTCGCGTGTAGGGCAGTCCGTAGATGCGATCCATCGCTTCCTGCGAGATCGGATGCTGGGGAGGGTTACAGACCACCCACTGGTTGCCATGCTGCTGTACCAGTTGCCTCGCGTTGAAAGGGTTGGTTTCGTGGTGGATCATCCGAGTCGCTTCGGAGAACTCCATTTTGTCGGTGGAGACGGCTTCGTAACTGGGAAGCACCAGAGCGGTTTCAGGTGGTTTCTCGGAGGCACCCAGCGCATAGGCGATGCCGCGCATGTCGCGTAGTTGCTTGATCGTTTCACCGCGTTCCAGTCGCTGAGCGATCTCGACGATGGCGTTTTCGCCCATGCCGAAGACCACCAGATCCGCCTTGCTATCCAGGAGGATCGACCGTCGTACCTTATCGCTCCAGTAGTCATAGTGCGCCAGTCGGCGGAGACTAGCTTCAACGCCTCCAGCGATCACGGGGATCCCTTTGTACGCCTCGCGCGCCCGCTGGCAGTAGGCCAAGGTGGCTCGGTCTGGGCGCCTGCCGATTTCGCCGCCCGGGGAATACGCATCGTCGTTGCGCACCTTACGATTGGCGGTGTAGTGGTTGATCATGGAGTCCATGTTGCCGGCACTGATCCCGAAGAACAGCCTTGGCCTGCCAAACTCCCGCCATGCCTCGCAGGAGTGCCAGTCGGGCTGGCTGACGATACCCACTCGGTAGCCTGCCGCTTCCAGCACTCTGCCCAGAATGGCCATCGCGAAGCTAGGGTGATCGATGTAGGCATCACCCGTGACGATCACCACATCGACCTCATTCCATCCTCGCGCCAACGCCTCGGCTCGTGTCATCGGCAACGGGGCTTTCGCCATGGGACCCGTCGGCTGCCGTTTTTCCTCCCCCAATCGGGATAGGTAATCGGGAGTTGGAGGCATTGGGGGGGTGCGATCGATGATCGGCAGCGACATGGAAAAACAGTCCAGGCAGGATTCAAAATTCCGGCATTTCGGGCGATAAAGATGGTCCAAAAATGGTCCGAAGGATCGCCCGACGTCACTGGTATACTAGACTTCCTCTGGAGAATCGCCAACCGGAATTCGAAGCCTATTCCCGGGGGCGTAAAGGCTGGTCAGCAAAGTTCAACTCGCAAAGTAACTCCAAACCCAATCCACCATTCCATAACTCCCAGCCTTTACCTAATCGGTGCCACCCACCTTTTTCCGATTCGATGTTTGCGTATTCTGGGTTATTCGCGACTTATTACCTAATCGGTGCCACCCACCTTTTTCCTACCTAATCGGTGCCACCCACCTTTTTCCGGTTGGATGTTTGCGTATTCTGGGTTGTTCGAGATTTTTTGGGGGATTGGGTGCCTTGGGTGGCATGGGTGCCCCAATCGGTGCCACCCACCTTTTGTTGTCTGCCTTTTTGCGGTGTCTGGGGTGGATGCTTGGTCTATGGTTGTTTGGGTGCTTCGGGAAGTCTGTTGCTGGCTCCATTTGGTGCCAAGCACCAAATGGATCGATACCCCCGGTGAGGGTGGTTCTTCTAGGCTGGTCGATCCTTCGCCTCGTCGCACTAGATTTTGATTCTGGTTTAGTTGGAGTTTCGGGGCTGTGGGGGTGATGGTTTGGTGGTCTGGGGCTGGGTGACTCCCTGTTGATTCGATTCTTCTTTTTTCGTTGCCGCTCGTTTATTTCGACCGATACCGGGCGGAGTGGTCGTTTGCGGGTTCCGTCATGAGGTGGTGGAGGGGGGAAATGCTTGGCATTGGAGTCGACAGGCCCGTACAATCGTTTCAAGTGGTAGGGTGGCGCGGGCAGGTTGGTCCTTTCCGTCGTCCGGTTTGGCCGAATAGGTATCTGCTAGGAGTTCCTGCATGATGATTCGAAATGTTGGTTGCATCGCCTTGGCGGCATTGGTTTCCTTCTTCCCAGCAGCGGGATCAGCTAAGGAACCGGCCAAGGGACTGCAGTCGGGAGATGCTCTGGGAGCGTTCACCGTTCAGAAGGTAGGTGGTGCTGTAGAAGATGGCGTTGAGATCGGCGAATCGCTTTGCTACCGCTGCAAATTCCAGTCGAGGCCGATGGTGCTGGTCTTCACTCGGACGACCGGTGAGGGGGTGGGTAAGTTGGCTAAGGAACTTGATTCCGCTATCGCCAAGCATGAGAAACAGCAGCTTCGCGGCTTGGTCTCGGTCATGGGATCGGACGCAAAGCAGGCCACGGACGTCGCTAAGAAGTTTGTCCAGTCTCAGGGGCTGAAGCACCTTCCGATTGCGATTCCAAGCGACATCCAGACGGGCCCGCGAGACTATCGAATTTCCCCGGACGCCGATGTGACTGTCGTGGTTGCCAAGGAGGGTGAGGTGGTGCAGGTCTTCACTTACAAGCAGTCCGAAGTGAAAGCCGACGAGGTCATTCAGAGCGTCGAGAAGATGCTTAATGGTTGATTTGAAGCATTCTGCTTCCCTTTGTTGTTCCCAGGCAAAGCCCGCCGCAAGGCGGGCTTCGTTTTTTTTGGTGACGCACCATCCACTTTGGACCTTTCTGCCCGCACGATTTTTCCGACGACCCCGATTGTTCTCATTCTGACGGTCGCGCGAGCAGGAAAAGAACAGCTCTTTCTTCCAAAGTGCCAAATTCTATTGGGGAGCTGGATGGAGCATAGGTTGGGAGTAGTCTAGGGAGGATGCGCGAGGGGGTACACCAGATCCGCTTTGCGTGGAGCTGCCGACTGCGTTCGCAGTTCGCCTCCCCTTGTCGATCGAACGCGGAGATTTTTTCATGCCACGTCGCATTCGCCAGATCATGCAGAAGCTGGATCGGCATGTTCAGCGATTCGCTCGCACGAACGAAAACATCGCCAGCAAGACGAATCTACTTGCGCTCAATGCGGCCATCGAAGCCGCGCGGGCTGGTGATGCGGGAAGAGGCTTTGCGGTGGTCGCCAGCGAGGTGAAGAATCTCGCCGAGCAAGCGTCGGGGAACTCCAAGGAATTCCGTGGCGTCATGCTCGGTGAAATCTACCAAGGAATCGAACTGGTCGATCGACTGATCCAGGAACTGGAGGGAACCCATCTGGTCGAGATGGCAGGGACGCTGATTCAATTGATTGTCCGGAATCTCTACGAGCGGACGGCGGATGTCCGATGGTGGGCCACCGACGAAGCCTTGGCCGGGGCGCTTTTCAACCGCACGACGGAGACGCTCGCCAAAGCTGCCCAACGACTTTTGGTGATCAATCGCTTTTACAGTGTTTACATGAATCTGGCGATGATTGGATCGGATGGAACTATCCTCTGCTGCTCCCGCCCCGACCAGTTTCCTACCTGCGTCGGATCGAATGTCCAGAGCGAACCTTGGTTTCGCCGCACCATGGCAACCGCCAGTGGCAACGATTTCGTTGTCGATGAAATCCACTACAGTTCGCTGCATCGCAATCTGCCTGTGGCGCTATACTCGGCCGCCGTTCGCGCGAATGGGGAACTCAACGGGATTCCACTAGGAGCCTTGGCCGTTTTTTTCGATTGGGGTGAGCAGTCGCGATGCATCGTCCAAGATGAACCGATGCTGTCGGATGAAGAGTGGAAGCGCAGTCGCGTACTGTTGCTGGATGGTGCTTTTCGTGTGATCGCTGCCAGCGATGCCATCGGGATTTTCCAGACCTATCCTCTGAAGACCCAGGGAGGCGATAAGGGAGCTTACATCGATACATGGGGTCAGACGGTGGCCTTCGCGCGGACGATCGGCTATCAGGAATACGACGGTCTGGGGTGGTATGCGGTGATCGAGCAAAAGCCTCCGAAGGTGGAATCCGACTGAACTGTCTTATGATTCCTTCGCCAGTCGCAATCGGTCTGGCTATTCATTTTCCTGCGTGCAGCACCAAATGCGCTAGCTCCGGCACGATCAATTTTTCCATCGCCAGACGCACGCCGTTGGGGGAGCCCGGCATTGTCAGGACCAGCTTGTGACCAACACGACCCGCCACCGCGCGACTGAGCATCGCGGCAGGTCCGATCTCTTGATAGGAGAGCATCCGGAAAAGCTCCCCATAGCCCGGTACTTCGGCGTCGAAGAGTCGCTGCACGGCTTCGGTTGTCTGATCGCGAGCGGCCAGTCCGGTACCACCGGTCAGCAACACCGCATCGACTTGGGGGTCAGCCAACATCGCCTCCACCGCCTCGGTGATCCGCTCCTGCTGATCGATGATGATCGATCGAGCCATGACGCGGTGTCCTGCTAGTTCTAGCAACTGGACGATCAATGCACCCCCCAGATCATCGAGGCGCGTCCGGGTGTCGCTGACGGTAATCACCGCCACTCCTACCGACTGGGGTGCCTGATCGCGATGCGACTGCGATGGGGAATTGTCAGGCACGGCTGGTACTCCTCTTTTGCCGGATGCGGAAGGCTTCGCGAGGGGGATCCTGGGCGTCTACAATGTCGAGGACGTTTCGGCGGACCATTTCCTCTGAAATGACCAACGACGATGATCATCGTAGCGAAGGAGCTGGATTCTTGGATCCCCATCACCCGACAGCCACCCCACTTGTCTCGCCACATCGTCTCCCGGAGATGCCTCGCTACCTAGCCCCTTTTCATCCCAAGAGATTGCAGCACGCTTTTGCTGACGTGCTGATTATCGGTGGTGGCCTGGCAGGCCTGCGAGCGGCGCAGGAGGTCGATCCCGCGCTTCGCTGCATCGTGGTGACCAAAGATGTCATCGAGGAATCCAACAGCGCCTACGCGCAGGGTGGAATCGCCAGTGTGTGGGACGCCGAAGATCGTTTCGACAACCACATTCAGGACACTCTGGTGGCCGGTGGATCGCTGTGCGATCGAGCGATCGTCGAGATGGTGGTGAGGGAAGCTCCTCGGCATGTCGAAGACCTGATCGCCTGGGGCACGCATTTCGATCAAAGCGACGGGAAGCTGATCCTGGGGCGCGAAGGTGGGCATTCGCATCAGAGAATCATTCACGCTCTTGGTGATGCCACCGGTCGTGAAATCATGCGAGCCATGATCGAACGAACCCGCAGCAACGGCAACGTGGAGATTTGGCCTAACACCTTCACGATCGATCTAGTGACACACCAGGGAGCCTGTCGAGGTGCTTTGTTGGCGCCTCACGGAAAGCCCCCCATGATGCTTTGGGCCTCGCAGACCATTCTCTGCACCGGAGGTTGCGGGCAGGTGTTTCGGGAGTCGACCAACCCCAGAGTAGCTACCGGCGATGGTCATGCGTTGGCTTATCGCGCGGGAGCTCAGATGCGCGACATGGAATTCATGCAGTTCCATCCCACGGTTCTCTACATCGCAGGTAGCTCGCGGACCCTGATCACCGAAGCCGTGCGAGGCGAAGGGGCGTTTCTGATCGACTGCAATGGCAATCGCTTCATGAGCGATTATGACAAGCGGCTGGAACTGGCGCCGCGCGATGTCGTCAGCCAATCGATCGTTCGGCAGATGGAAAAGACGCAGCACCCCAGCGTCTACCTGACGATGCAGCATCTGGATCCCCAGCGTGTCCGGCAGCGATTTCCCGGGATCGCCGAAGTCTGTCGCAAGTTCGGACTCGATATCGCCACCGACCGCATCCCGGTACGCCCAGGAGCCCACTACATGATCGGTGGCGTTGTGGTCGATGACCGAGGCCAGACCACCATCCCGGGACTTTTGGCAGCCGGTGAAGTCACCAGCACGGGGCTCCATGGAGCCAATCGACTAGCCTCCAACAGCCTGCTGGAAGGCTTGGTCTTCGGCAAAAGAGCCGGTGGACTTGCCAGTCAACTGGCCACCACCACCCAGGGCCGACTGGAAGTGCCACCCGTCAGCGCACCGGATGTGCCCGATCCCGACCAACCGCTCGATCTCTCCGACGTGCGAAACGCTGTGCAAAGTCTGATGTGGCGTAAAGTAGGAGTCGAAAGGAATCAGCAGCGACTGGCGGAGGCAGTGGAAGGACTGGAGGGATATTGCCGGTATGCACTGGCCAACTCCCAGCAGACGATCGAAGGATGGGAACTGCAGAATCTTCTCACGGTCGCTTTGATGATGGCCCATGCGGCCCTGGCCAGACAGGAATCCCGTGGCGTCCACCTGCGAACCGACTTCCCGAAACTAGACGACACCCACTGGCGACGCCATTTGGTCTTTCGACGAGAAGCCGTCGAGTAAGAGGCACTGGCAGGAGTAGGAGTAGGAGTAGGAGTGGGAGGGCGTTGATGGATCCCAGCGCAGATTGATGGAATCGTAGGCAGGTGGCCAGTCGATCCGTTATCTTCGTCGATGGTCGAGTGGTGGGAAGACAAGCGAATCTTCGGGCGGGGCAACTTTTCTGGAGAGAAGGAGAGGCGACGATGAATTGGGGAGTCTTGGTGATCGCGGTGGCGGTCGGGTTCTTCGCGCTGCTCTGGCTGACGCAGACGCTGCTGCGACCCTTCTCCACCGGTCCAAAGCAGCCACGGGAAGATCGGCCGCCTCCGATCCCCTGGATCGATGCCGATCAACAGGCGGTTATCGAGCAAACGCTGTGGTCGGAGGGAAAGATCGAGGCATGCAAGAGAACGATGGAGATCGCTGGATGCGATCTGCGGACTGCCAAGGCGATTGTCGACAGTTTGGAAGTGTTGCGGAAAGGGGATCCGCGAGGCTGATCAGGCTTCTTTGAATCGGTAACCGACGCCACGCACCGTTTCGATTGTGTCGGCATGCGCCCCCAGTTTGCGTCGTAGCGCACGGATATGGACGTCGATTGTTCGCACCAACACCAGAGTGTCCCCACCCAAAGCCGCATCGATCAGTTCGGCCCGATCAAAAGCGCGTCCCGGCTGACGGATCAGCGTGTCCAGCAGTCGAAACTCACTCTTGGTCAACTCCAACTGCTCAGTCCCCGCCATCGCCTTAAAGCGTCTGCGATCAACAGAAATCCCCAATCGCGCCACCACATCTCCACTGGCATCCGGCAGTTCTTCCGTGCGCCGTTTGAGCGCCTTGATACGCTCCATCAGCACGCGCACACTGAAAGGTTTGGTGACGTAATCATCCGCTCCAACGTGAAAGCCCAGAAGTTGGTCGGCTTCTTCGGCCTTGGCCGTCAACATCATCACCAGCAATTCCTTCGTCTCGGGATTGCTTCTCAGCTGACGACAGACTTCGATCCCATCAAGTCCAGGCAGCATGACATCCAGCAGGACGATATCCGGAAGCTTTAGCTGGGCCTGTGTTAAACCGTCGCGACCGTCCACAGCGCGATGGATTTCATACCCTTCGCGCTGCAAATTGTAGGCCAGGATGTCTCCCAGCGAACGGTCGTCCTCGACGATCAGGATACGAGTCTTTGCCATAACGAATTCACTCTAAGAGCCTTGCTGCAGGCTTATCCTGCAGCCTGGGTTGGCAGCGCGTCGGACGGTCCGCCGCGCCGGTGCCTGACGATGATTCCTTCCACCATGTAGACGAGGTCGGAGGCGATGTTGGCGGCGTGATCGGCGATTCGTTCCAGATGCCTGGAAACCGAAAAGCAGTGAAGCGCCGTCGAGATCCAATCCGATCGCTGCGCCATCAATCGTGTCAACTCGTCGATGACTCGCACATTCATCTGATCGATCGCGTCATCGCCGGCGATCACCTGGTAAGCCAGTTCCAGGTCCTGTTGCACAAAGGCATCCAGGCTGCGTCGCACCATCGAGGTGGTCATGGCAGCCATCCCATTGAGCTGCTGGGGGATCGGAAACTCACCCTCGCTGCGAATGCTCAACGCCCGCTCGGCAATATTGACCGCAAGATCCGCCATCCGCTCCAGATCGTTATTGACTTTCATCATCGTCGCGATGCGTCGCAGGTCGGCGGCTACCGGTTGGTGCATCGCAAGGATCTTCAGGCATTCCTCCTCGATCCGCACCTCGGTCTGGTCGACATGTTCATCCCTTGCGATCACCCGTTCGGCCAGATCCGAATTCCGCTCCACCAACGATCGTACCGACATCCCGATCATTTCTTCTACCGAGCCGGATAGTCCGAGAAGTCGGTTGTAGGCTTCTTCCAGATCATGGATCAAGTGGCGAGACATGCTGAAGGCTTTCTGGGTTGCGACCGATTCCGTGGCTCCGCCCACAAGCGAAGGGCTTGCCGATGCGGACCTCTCGAGTATTTTGGACCGCCCGCCCGACTTTCGCCTAGGGCCCCTGAAAGGCACTGGCAAAAACCACAGTGGCTAAGGGAAGCCGCTTCTGCAGGCGAAAGTCGCACAACTTGACCTGCATGCACAACCATCGGACCGATTGTGAACCAACACCGGCTCCTAGCCTATCGAAGAAGCATGAAGAATTGGTTCGGTTTTCGTGAAGATCCCCACGGAAGGGGACAGTTGGACTGGCCTCTTCAGACCGACCCGGATTCGGCAGGGGCCCGTGGAATCCGCACCCGCATCGTGGTCCCCTCCCCTACCCGACTGGTCGGTTCGATCGACCCCCCATGCGCCTCCACCCACTGCCTGCAGATCGCAAGGCCAAGACCCGATCCTCCAACCTGACGCGATCGGGATGGGTCTGTTCGATAGAAACGATCGAACAGATGAGGTAGATGCTCCTCAGCGATACCTGGTCCTGTATCGCTGACCAGCCACTGGGCCCACGGTCCTTCTATGCCGGATGTGACCGTGACGCTCCCACCGGCTTGGTTGTACTGGATCGCATTGCTCAACAAGTTATCCAGCACCTGCCGCATGCCGTCGCGATCGATCGAGGCAATGGCGGAGCTGCCTGCGAGTTCAAGCCGTACTTGTTGCTTTTGTGCCAAAGGTAGAAACGAGTCGACTGACTGCTTGGCCAGATCCTGAAGATCTGTCGGCTGCCTCTCCAGAAGCTCCCGGCCTTGGTCGCCGCGCGCCATTTGCAGGAGATCTTCGATCAGGCGTTTCATTCTCGCGCCCGATCGAAGGCATGTCTCCAGCGCAGCGCGATACTCGGTCTCGCTTCGGGACCGACTGAGCGTTAGCTCCGCCTGGGACATCCAGATAGCCAAAGGTGTCCGCAGTTCGTGCGATGCATCCGCAGTGAACTGCTGTTGCTTGGCGAAGGCGTCGTCGAGTCGATCGAGCATGGCGTTGAGCACCTGGGCCAGTTCCGAAAGCTCGCGATCCATTCCCCTGCTATCGACGCGTTCCCCCAGCCGATGACTGCTGACCAGACTGGCTGTGCGATGGAATCGTTCCAGCGGCGCGATGGCTCGCCCAGCAATCCACCACCCGACGGCTAGGCTGCTGACCCAGAAAAGTGTCGCCAGCGCCAAGGTGATCAGCGATGAGATCATCCCATGGCGCTCGACCGGTCGCATGTCGATCGCAAGCAATAGATCGCAGCCATCGACCAGAGGTACCCGGCGCGAGCGAACTGATCCGCCATCTGGCGGCGATGGCTGGAACTCTTCGCGCAATACCCTGCCATCGGGAGCTACCACCTGCAGCGACATCGCTTGTAGGGTTGGCCATCCCATCCAACGGCTCAGCCAATCCGCAGGCCAGCCCCAAGGGGGAGCTGGCTGCCCCGGTCCCAATCGTGGAGCCAGACTAGGCTCTTCGCCAGGCCATTGAGCAAAAGGGGCTCGAGGTTGGCCCAAACGACCCGGAGGCCCATTGGCTGGACCAGAGCCAGGGCCTGGCGGTGGTCCGGGGCGAGCCATCGCTCCAGCCATGGGACCAGCGTTTCGCGCTGCGAGCGGATCCCGCTTTGGATCTTCCGCCGCTCTTGGTTCCATCGGTGCGATTGGAGGAGGTGGAGGGCGTTGGGGCCGTTGCGAGGTCATCGGCCATTCGATGGCGTCCACGCCACCCCAGGCAAAAGCATCCGCAGCTCGCCGTATCATCTGGTTCCATTGGAGATCGGCCATTGCCATCGCGTGGCGCCGCTGCTGGCCGATCAACAGAAATGCAAACGCCAGAATCACCAGAGCCAGCAGGATTGCATAGCCGCATTGCAGTCGCCATCGCATCGAACTAGCCATCGATCGAGTACCCCTGGCCCCGATGGGTCACGATCGTATCGGCTCCAAGTTTCTTGCGGATGTGGGAAACGTGGACATCCAGCAGGTTGGAGAGGGTGTCGTCTTCTTCATCGAAGAGATGATCGTACAGCTCGGTTCGGCTGACTACCTTGCCGCGATGCAGGACCAGATAGGCGACTAAAGCGAATTCCCTCGCCGTCAAAGGGACGATCGCTCCGTCGCGCGCAATTCGTCGCTTGGCCAAGTCGACTTCCATTCCCAACGCTTCCAGAATCACCACCGACTGCGACTGGCCTGCTGCGCGGCGAATCAAAGCGCGCAATCGCGCCAGAAGTTCAGTCAATGAAAATGGCTTGACCAAGTAATCGTCCGCGCCAAGATCCAGTCCGCTGACACGATCTGCCAACGTATCGCGCGCCGAGAGAATCAGCACCGGTGTGCTCCGTTCCATCCGAACTCTGCGCAACACCTCCTGGCCGCTCAGTTTCGGTAGCATCAGATCGAGCACCAAGCAATCGTATTCCCAGATGCTTGCCTTCTCGATCGCCTGCTGGCCGTCGGTAGCGATGTCGACTGCATAGCCCGCTTCGCGCAGGGCCTGAGCGATGGTTGATGCCAGATCTGGTTCGTCTTCTACCAGCAAGACTCGCACAGGCTAGTCCTTATTCTGCCAAGACACCTCGTCGCGTCGCCCTCGTGCCACCGGGCTGTCGCTACCTTGTTCGCTTCACGCCATTGGATATAGGCCATCCATCGAGCAGGTTCATCGCATGAACGGCCGTTGCGATCGATCGTTCTTCTCGTACTCAGCGGAGCGGCACTCGTACTCAGCGGAGCGGCACTCGTACTCAGCGGAGCGGCACTCGTACTCAGCGGAGCGGCACTCGTACTCAGCGGAGCGGCACTCGTACTCGAAGCACCGGGTCTCGATTGGTCCTAGGTAGTCGATTGGTCACGAATACAATAAAACAAACACAAAAACGAGCACGAGCACGAGCACGAGCACGAGCACGAGCACGAGCACGAGCGGAAAAGAGGGGGGCAGGAAGTCATCCGAGGAATTTCGAAGAAAGAAAAAATCCTCACCCGACCAGTGCTTTTGATCGGGTGAGGAAGATCGGCTAAATCGTAGCGCACGCTAAATCTTGGTTGGACCATCACCACCTGCGGGGGCATCATCAGCGGGTGGCCGAGCGGGCCGTTCGCCGTCACCAGGAGGTCCACGACGCTCTCCAGGACGCCCTGGCCGTTCTCCTGGTCCGCCGCCGCGACCTGCACCAGGACCACCAGGGCCGCCGCGACCTGCACCAGGTCCACCGGGTCCACCTGGGCCTGGTCCCATTCCTGGTCCGCCTTGTCCCATTTGAGAAGCCCGCGCGGCCATCTCCTTGGCGAACTCCATGAACTCATCGCGGCTCAATTGGCTGTCGCCGTTACGATCAAAACTGAAGGCTCGTTCGGCCATCCGTTCCGGCGATGGGCCGCCACGCATACCCGGACCTCCAGGTCCACCAGGGCCCATGCCGGGCCCACCGGAGCCTGGGCCACCACCTAAGCCTGGGCCACCACCGAAGCCAGAACCTCCGGGGCCACGACCTCCCGAACCACCTGGGCCACCAGGACCACCACCGAAGCCTGGGCCTCCAGGTCCACCTGGTCCGCCGAAGCCAGAACCTCCGGGGCCACGACCTCCCGGACCACCAGGACCACCACCGAAGCCAGGAGGGCCGAAGCCTGGGCCTCCAGGTCCACCTGGTCCGCCGAATCCAGGGCCTCCTGGGCCACGACCTCCAGGTCCCCCGAAGCCGGGGCCACCAGGGCCGCGCGGGGGACCTTCTCCTGGAGGTGAATCAGGTCGATCGCTTGGCGGTGGAGGAGGATTGCCGCCTTCAGGGGGAGGTGGTGGTGGACCGTCGGGGGGTGGTCCGCCCTCAGGTCGACCACGCCGGCCACCATCAAACTCATCGGGGGTCAAGACGCCATCGCCATTGCGATCGAGCGACTTGAGGCGTTGGGCAGCAGCCGCCATTTCGTCAGCGCTGATCTGATGATCCTGGTTGGCATCGAGTGCAGCGATCAGTGGATGCGGACCGCGAGGACCTTCCGTGGGGCGATCCTCGAGCCGCCCGGGCCCACGTCCTTCACCTCTTGGTCGTTCTCCATCGCGGGGTCCTTCCCCATCCCTCGGTCGCTCACGCCGTGGTGGCTGATCTTCGGGGGGCCGTCCCTCAGGTGGCTGGGCCAGAACGACCCCAAGTCCACCGATGCCTAATGCCGCCAGCCATCCCAGTTTCTTCTTCATCGCTGTTGCCTCCTGAATTGAACTTTTCTCTCCGCAATTTGCTGGGCAGGTGCACCAGCTCCTCGCACCCGGCATCCTACAGAAATGAACCTGAAAGGAAGATGAAAACTAAGAAAATAGTCGATCGATTTTCTGAATGGTTCTTCGCTGGCCGTCCATGCGCCGCTGGTTCATCGTGTGGGTTCTGCAACGCCCGAATTTGTTCGTGGTCAAGAACTGCTTGCAGCGCGGCGAGCCTTCTGTCGCCTTCGGGCAGCGATCGGTTGCCACAGCATCCATAGGCCGGTGCCCCACAGGCCGAGAAGGGCCAGAGCCATAGGCAGGAAGATCCCTAGTTTGGAAAAGTCCCCGGCAAAGAATGACCCGTCGTGCAGCGACTCGATCCAGTCGCTGCGTCGGATCGCCCGTTGCAGCATCCCGCCACTGGCCAGATCGATCTGCAACTCCCAGCCATCCTTCATCAGCACCTTGGCGATTCCCTTAGAGGGACGCACATCGATTCGATCGATCTGCTTCCAGGTGGCATCCTGGGTTGCCGATCCGTCGCTGGCGCGCACCGTCTGGAGGATTTGCTCCCAGGCCACGGTCGGCTCCCGCGCCTCCGTCCGCTGCTCGGGAGGCTGCACCCATGCAATCTGCTTTTTTAGCTGGAGTGCGATACCGGTGACGATCACCAGCAGCAGGGGCAGAGCGATCGCCATGCTCATCCAGTAATGTACCCGTCGGTTTCGCATCGATCCTTTGCCCACGATGTTTCCTTCTCTGTTGCTCGTCCTACCCTCAATCTGCCCGGCTCATGACGACTTGGTTCGGCTTGCTTTCATCGGTGGCGGGTATGGCCCTGCCGACATTCCGTTCCTGAAGTGGTTTCATCGCCTCAGGCCCAGGGAAGTTCCGCCTGCACGCCTCGCATCCGATCCAGCAGCAGTCCCACGGCTTTGACCATGGTATCTAAAGGCATCGAGGCAAGGCTGCGTCCACTTTCCCGCACCTGCTGATCGCTCAGCGGCAGGTGGATAAACGCCACTCGCCCCGCCTTGCCATGTGTCTCCAGCCAATGGTGCGACAGGTAGAGAGCGGCGTTGCAAAGGTACGTTCCGGCATGGTAGGAGACGCGTGCAGGGATCCCTGATTGCCGCAGGTAGCTGGCCCAGACACCCAGCGGAAACTTGCTTCGGTACCCAACCGGTCCACCCACCACCAGATCGCCAAAGTCGGCTCCCTCCGCTTCGGTGACCCCCGCCACGTTCACCGCGATCGCCTCCAAGTGGATCTGCGAAATTCCGGGTGCCTGTCCCAGGTGGATGATGCTGTCGAATCCTCGCGCCAGATCGACCTCCAATCGCTCCTGAAACCTTGTCAGGCTGACCGGATAGCGTCGCGTGATCACGTTGGGGATCGTGCCTCGGACGCGAAGCAGTTCGACAATCGTCTCCCAGCTGGAGTTGCTGCTCCATTGATCGTAGGGTTCGAAAGCGGTCAGCAGAATGCGCACGGATCGTCTTCTCGAAAAGCCCCAGAAAGAGCCTGCGGAGGATTGCCCTGCCAGGGCCCCACGCCACCATCTCCTTGAAGTATAATCGGGCGAACCCCGTGAGAATGGTTTGCACCTCCTGCTGCAGCCAGCTCGCTATGGCGGGGACTGCCAGACCCACCTAGAGACGCGGTTCGTTCCCAACGGACCTTCCTCCCAGTCAAGGTAACCTAGCGATGAAGCTGCTCATGAGCCATTTTGCCCGTCTGATTCCTGTCGTTGCCGCTGTCCTTTCCTGCGTCGCAGGCCCTCTGGCCGCTCAGTCGGTCTTCCCCGACAAGGCTCTCGAAGCCGCTGTCCGAAAGGAAGTTTTTGCCAAGCGATTCAACGAAGAGCCGATCACGGCTGATGACGTGAAGAACATCTCCCAGGTGGTCGCCAAAGGAAAGGGAATCACCAACCTGGAGGGACTGCAGCACTGCGCCGCGATCATGCTGATCGATCTGGAAAATAACCAGATCGCCGATCTGGCTCCTTTGAAGGAACTGAAGCAACTGCAATCGGTGAATCTGGCGGGGAACCAGATTGAGTCGATCGAACCGATGGCGGGGCTGGTTGCGATGCAATACCTGGAACTCTCCCGCAATAAGGTGAAGGACATCGCGCCTGTCAAGGCGATGACCAACATGCGGTCGCTTTATCTTTCCGACAATCAGATCACCACCCTGGAGTCGGTGCAGGAACTGAAGAAGATCTGGACCCTTTATGCGGCGCGAAATCCGATCGCCGACTTCGCCCCAGTCGGCCAACTCAAATGGCTCAGTTCGCTCGACCTTCAAGGCTGCCAGATCAAGGACCTCAGCTTCCTCAAGCCGCTGACGGAACTGCGTTACCTCATGCTGATCGACAACCAACTGGCCGATCTTGCTCCGCTGGTGGAAATGTGCAGCGCCGACTCGCAAGGGGATAAGCGGTTTGCTCCCTTCCTGAAGCTTTATCTCCACAACAATCCGCTCAGCGATGCAGCAAAGAATGAACAGTTGGCCAAGCTGAAGGAGATCGGCGTTCGGCTGAATCTGGATCCCATCAAGAAGTAGGTCACGACTCGTCGAGGCCAACTCGTTCGACCGAATCGTAGGATGGACTTCCAGACCATCGCGCCGCAGGACAGGCTAAAAGTCGGTCCTCTGCAACCCCAGCCGCGGAGGCGCAGCATTTCTCTTGTTGGGGCCGCGAGGCCCAGACGGAGAGAAGGAAGAGAATCGACCCACTCCCTCTTCGGGCTGTCGCCACCTTCAATCTCTGAGTCGGCTCAGCGGGCCTGGGATACGCTGCGAGGATTCTTTGGCGGCGCATGCCGCCATGCGTCGCCTTGGATCGATAGCGTGCCAAGCGGCCCCATGTGGATTTGCAACAGCAGCGCCAAGGGGGCGGCATTGCTCTAGCTGCGGCTGGGCCCCCAACGCGGAATAGGAAAAGCGCAGATCCTTCCCTTCTGCAGGCCGTCGCCACCGGAAGTTCCTGTGTCGGTCCTCTGGGCCTAAGCTTCGTGTGAGCGAGCATGCGACCGTCCTAGAAGCGGGGATGCGAACGGTGCTTGCCGCATTCAATCCATTGCGATTAGCGGGCAAGAGTGGAATAGGCGCACACGGTCGGAAAAATTTCATGCCTTCGGCATCTTCTCATAGGAAGGATTCGTGCGACAACGTCGTGGTAGGTTGTAAGCGGATGTGGGTAAACGATGCCGATTCCAGATGACTTGCTCTCGGAATGCCTGACCCGTTTGATCGCTCCCTGAGGCGACGGTCAGAAAAGAGGTCCATCGGACCACACCGCGGGTCTGCGGGCCAATCTCCACTCACTGCGACACTCCGGCGTCATGCTGGAGTTGCGCCCAAGCTTAGCGGTATGGTTGCGAGCTGTCCGGTTCTTTTGCGCCGGCAAAGGCACAACGGAGGGCTTATTGTTTTGTCGATCTGGGATTGTCTGTGAGCGGGGGATCCAAGCCAGCCAATCGGAAGGCTTTTAGGGACGGCCTCCAACCGAGGGAAAATTTGTCAGTTGGCTACCAAGCAGGGAAGTTTTTGCCTCGTGATGGCCCTTTCGACCGGATCTTGGAGTTGGTTGGTCGCACGCGATGACGCGAAGAAAGGACGCGGTAAGTGCGTCAGCACATGACGACCGGTTCCAAGCGACATTCGACCTGTCGGTTCGATTGGCAACGAAAAGTCACAGCCCATAGCCTACAGAAAAAGGTGACCGGACACCCTTGTGGGAATCGCGAATGGGAAGGGAGGCTCCGTGGCTTCATGCCTTCGCGGCTTTGCGTGAGCCAACAAGGAATTGCACGATGTCGCAAGAAGTCATGAGGGGGCAAAACTTCGTCCAGCTGGCATTTTTCGGCATGGCGTTGGAATTCCATGCATCCCGATCGAATTGCCCTTCGCAGGTCACCGGTTGGGAAGTTTTGTGATGCCGGAATCAGGCGGCCGATGTCATGTGGCAAGCTTCGATGGCGGAGTTGATTTGCGGAACAATGGATCGACAGCCTTGTCGGATCGACCGGAACTATGGGAGTTTCATGACGGGCTGGGGCGAGCCGACCTGCAATCCAGCTTGGCGTTTTCAAGCGAATGCTGCGAAGTGATCGCTACCCAAAAGAAGCCGGATAGACCAAAAAACGAACCGTCAGGAAGTCTCTGGACTGCCTGACGGTTCGTTGGATTTGGGCAAGTATTCGTCGCAATTCCTGACCTGCGACGCAATCGATTCCCCGTCGGCAAAAGATTGACGGTGTGTTGCAGTCGTTACTTTTTCCGCTGAGCCATTTCATCGCGGAGTCGAGCTGCCAGTTCGTACTGCTCGGTGGCTACCGCATCGGCCAGCCGTTCGGGCAGCGTCTTCCCTAGCTCATATTCGCTCCGCAGCGACTCGCGGAATTGCTTCAGCTTCTGCACCATCTCATCTTCGTCGTAGAGATCCTCTGCCTCATGTTCGGCGAAAAGGTCTTTGAGTGTCTGCAACCCATCGTTGATGGCGTTGACCGCTTCTTCGGCGTCTTCGTTTTCCAACGCCAGGAAGGCGAGTGCCTGGGTGCGATGGAAGAGGACGAAGGGCCGGTACTGTTCGTGACTCATCACCCAATCTTCATCCGGTCCATGGTCGCGGCAGACATCCATCAATTCCAATGTATGGTCGGCGTCCTGGACGGCTCGCTGGTAATGCTGCAGTCTCAGCCAGGATATCCGGCGATGGTAATACTGCGCGAACTCCCTGTCGGCCTCAAAACACTGCTCTTCGGACATCGCGAAGTCTGGTTCGTCCGCTTCGCAGTTGAGTAGATAGGCGAGATAGGTTTCAAATCCATCAAAGCGACTTCCGTCGGGACGGCCCGTCGTTTCGATCTGCAGGATCCCCATGTCGATCCGCATCTGGATGACATCACGACCATCTTCGCCTTTGACCAACCGCACCGATAAACTTTGCGGATCGTAGGACCAATCCTTCAGCAGACGATCCAGATGTTTGTCACTCGACATGGAGTGTCGCCTCCGTGGGGGGCTCACAGCGTCAGGGTTCTGATTTGGATTTCGACTTTCGCATTCCATTGTGTTCAGCCGATCTATTGGAAACCAGACCCCGACGGGGCAAGTGATGCCGCCTGTACCTTTTTTGACGATGCCGGACGACCGGCCTTGCATCTGCCAAACATCTTTCGATCCACTCTGCCGAAAGAGAAGAGCCGGCCAAGAAAAACCATAGGAAACTCAGCAAAGACGGCTGGGACAATTGGAGATCGCCGGCTTGGGGCCATCGCTGCGATGGAAGGTGGAGGTGCATTCGAAAGAGAGCCAGCATCATCCTTCCCAGCGGGGGGTCGACCGGCCGGACTTTTTGTCGGCTTGACGCTGTTTGTTTTGCAGCCGACGGCGGACCGATCCGTGGGTAGGACGCGTCGGTCGGCGGGGGATGACTGGCTGCATCGCCTGCAGGATCCACTCTCGCAGGCGTTCCTTGCACAGCCGCTTGTTGGTCGCCTGATCTCGCGAGGTCTGGCTGGTGATCAAGATGGCGCCATCCTGAAGCCAGCGGCTTCCCACTAGGGCTCGCAGACGCTGCTGAGTCCGATCGTCTAGTAGCGGGTTCCCCTCGGCTTGCCACCGCAGCGTCACCTTGGAGTTGACCTTGTTGACATTCTGACCGCCTGGGCCGCTGCTGCGCGCGATGATCCATTCCAGCTGCGTCTCGGGAATCAGCAGATTGGTGTTGATTGCTATCCCGTCCATCGGTCAGTCACCTCGGCCAAGCTGCTGTCGTCTCGGGCTGGTCGTCTCTGGCTTCTCTCGGCGGAATGCATCGCTGGAGCGGCCTTTGCGGGCCCACCGTCTCCCAGAAGGTCGGTTATCATCATAGCGTCCTTCGTTTTGGATGCATCCCGCTTGGTGAAATGACTCCCCTCGCCCCATCGTGGTTGCGTCACACAACCCAGGAATCCCCAGATCACTAGCCACTGGCCCTGGTGGATCTCTCTGGTTTTTGCGCTCGTTCGAAAGGAATCGCCTCATGAACGCTACCGATCAGACCACTCACTTCGGTTCATGGTTCGCGCTCCGGTCGCTTGCTGTCAGCTTGGCGACCACACTATGGTGGGTTGCCACCCCCCTTCCCTGCTCCGCGCAGGACGCTACTTCCGGCGATGCCAAGCTGGCGGCTCCCGCGTCGCTTTGGAGTCGCGATGGCGAGGATTGGCCGCGGATGCTAGGACCTCATGGCGACAATCGATCGAATGAAGCGGGGGTGCGGCTGGAATGGCCGGCCGGCAGCGAGCCGAGGATTGTCTGGACGCTGCCAACAGGAGTGGGGTATGCCAACGGAGTCGCTGCGTATGGACGATTTTTTCAGTTTGATCGCTTCGGTGATGTGGAACGATTGACGTGCGTTCATGCGGAGACGGGCAAGGTGCTTTGGACCGCGGAGGGGCCAGTCGAATACACCGACATGTATGGCTACAACAATGGTCCGCGATGCAGTCCTCTGGTCGATGGCGGTCAGGTCTTCGTCCATGGCGTCGCGGGAAGGCTGGCTTGCTACCGCGTCGAAGATGGGAAGTTGCTTTGGCAACGATCTTTGAACGAAGAGTACAACGTGGTCCCGAATTTTTTTGGGGTCGGATCCGCACCACTCGTCGTCGGGGAACTCCTCTGGGTGATGGTTGGCGGTTCTCCCAAAGATGCTGCCGTGATTGTGCAAGGTCAGTTGCAGGGATCCAAGCCCAACGGGACGGCGCTGGTCGCCTTGGATCGTTGGACCGGCGTGGAAAAGCATCGCCTGGGCGATGACTTGGCCAGCTATTCGGCGCCGATCTTGGCTACCATCGAGGGGAAGCTGTGGTGCTTGGCTTTTTGCCGACAGGGGCTGATCGTCTTCGACCCAGCCAATGGTCAGATCACCGACACGTTCGACTGGCGATCCGATGTATTTGAAAGCGTCAATGCGGCCAGTCCGATCGTGCGAGGTGACGAAATCTGGCTGACTGAAACGTATGGTCCGGGATCGGTCAAGCTGCAACTGAAGGATGGGAAGCTGAAGGAGCTGTGGCGGGATGAGAAGCAGCAAAAGAACCAGGCGATGCGAGCTCACTGGGCCACGCCGATTCTTCGCGATCGCTACCTGTTCGGCTGCAGTGGACGCAATGAACCCGACGCCAGTCTGCGATGTGTCGACTGGGAGAGTGGGAAGGTGCAGTGGCAGGTGCGGAATCGCGACCGCACCACTCTGCTGGGGGTGCAGGATCACTTTTTCGTCTACGGCGAGTATGGTCAATTGGCGCTGATGAAAGCCAACCCGGAACGGGCGGAGGTAGTCATCGCGTGGGACTACGAACAGAAAAGGGGAGACGACGGTCGTCCCCTGCTGGAAGCGCCTACCTGGTCGCCGCCCGTGCTGTCGCATGGCTACCTTTATCTGCGAGGGGCAAGGCGGTTGGTCTGTCTGGACGTCCGCCAGCCGACTCCCTGATCCCTGCCTGGGATCCCAAGGAACGCTTCGCGAATCCGTGGCGATCGTTTATGATGAGCCGTGACGGGTGAGGCGGTCTGGTCATCGACCGCCGCCTTGAGGTTGGGAGAGGTGGCAGAGCGGTCTAATGCACTGGTTTTGAAAACCAGAGTCGGGGTAACCCGACCCAGGGTTCGAATCCCTGCCTCTCCGTTTTCTTGGAAACGTGTTTCAGAAAATCTCTGGACTCCGACGAGTCGATCTAGTCTCCCTCAGAAAAAAGGAAGCAGATTTCCGCGAGTATGGGACGGAGGCGGCGATGGTGCGTCATTCGATCGTAGGCCTTCTGATGATCTTGCTGCTTCCGGCCGAAGGGGGATTGGGACAACAGGCGAAACTTCAAGAGCCGCTGGAGTTCTCCGAGTCGTCGATCGATTTGGAGGAAGCGGTTGGTTCGCCAATTCTGCCTCAAGCTGCCGATCGTGGTCCGATGGCCGGTCCGGGCTTGTCCCTGACTCAGTCGCAACCAGAACCGTTCTACAATCTGCTGTCGGCACCCGAAGAGCCCCAAGGAGGCGCGTTCATTCGCGTGCAATCCTCTTCGCCCAACGTGGGGCTGCTGATTTACGGGCGAATTGCCATCGACACGGTGACTTCCATGGGAGATTGCTGGCACCCTATGGCTACATCTTCCTGGGGCCTCGCTTCGAGGAAAGCCAGTGGACCAATGTCATCAGCGCTCGGCAAAGCTCCCTTGGTTTCCTCTTCACAGGTCCCGATTTTGGTGACTATCGATCGCTGGCTCGCTTTGAAACCTACTTCCTTTCGTCGGTTGTCGATGCCAACGTCTATGGTCTGGCGCAATATTTTCTTTATGCCAAGCTGATCAGTGACAATGGAGCATTCACCGGAGGGGTGACGACAGCGCTGGTCAATCCGCTTGTCCCCAGCGTTCTGAATCCTGCTGCGGGATCGAACTTTGGAAACCTTGGTTTCATGCGACCGCAACTCCGATGGGAGCGGTTTCTGCAGATCAGCCCCACACTGCGATGGACACCCCAATTTGCTTTGTCGTCTCCGGTTGGTACCGATTTCTTTCAGCAGCTGAATGTTACCGACCAAGGAGCCCAGCTTCGTGAAGAAAACGGATGGCCGAATGTCGAAAGTCGATGGGGGACGGCCATCGGCCAGAAGATGGAAGGGGACAGGTTTGCTCCTTTGGAGTTCGGCGTGTCCGGAGCGGTTGGAGAGCTACGGCTGACGCGAAGCGATTTCCAGTCACCAGCTGAGCGATTCACGACGTTGGTCTGGATGTATGGACTGGACTGGCGATGGCAGATGACACAGCGGTTTGCGATTGCAGCAGAGGGATACTATGGAAACGCTCTGGGTAGCTATGCGGCTGGAAACAAGCAGAGTTTTAACTTGGAGACGGGTGAAGGGGTACGAGCGACCGGGGGGTTTGTCGAGCTGCAGTACAAGCCACTTCCGAAGTGGATTTTCCATGCAGGCTGTATGATTGACGATCCTCTGGACCGCGACGTTTCACTGGCCGGCCGGGTGCGCCAGCAGAATATCTATAGCAATGTGATATATCTCCCCAGTCGTTACGTTCAGATCGGTTTCGAAATCGCTCACCTGAGCTCTGGCTTCAAAAATCCGATCAACGGCGACAACGAGGCTTGGGTCTTCCACAATAAGTGCACGTTGACGTTTTGACCACAACTGGCCTACCGATCCAAGCCGCTAGGCAGCGGGGACGGAGGACGAGTTTGCGGCGACCAGCCCACTTGGTGTCTCGGCAGAAATGATGGTGGTGGTTCCATCCGCGTCGGGAACCAGCCGCACTTTCTTTGGTCCGCCAGCGACTTGCAAGATCTGGCCACTGACCCAACTGCCTGCAGGTGAAGCAAGCCACAGGAAAGCGTTGGCGACATCCTGAGGCGTCCCACTGCGACCGGTCAAAATGTTTGGATGCATCAGGCGATCTTGAGCCTCCTGGTCGAGTCCAGCAGCGGCATAACCTTCGGTGATGACCGTACCGATTACCACCGTGTTGACGCGAATCTGCTTGGCGAAGGCATGAGCCAGGCCAGTCATCAGATGGTTCAGTGCCGCCTTGGCCGAACTGTAAGCCAAAAAATCGTACGCGGGAAGGATGCCGACCATCGATCCGGAGTTGGTGATACTGGCGTTCTTGGATTTGCGCAGATGGGGTGCACAGGCTTCGATCATCCGCAGGGCGGAGAGGGTGTTGAGCGTGTAGGAGGCGATCATTTTTTCGTTGGTGACACCGAGCGGATCGGGGTTCACTTCACCCCAGCCGACATTATTGACCAGCGTTGTCAGGCCACCAAATGCATGCACCGTCTCTGCGACACACCGTTCGATATCGGCGGGCTTGGTGACATCGCAGGAAATTCCCAAGACCTGCTGACCTGTCTCAGATGCGATCTGATCGGCTGTCGCTTTGGCCTTATCACCATGGAGGTCGGCAATCATCACTTTCGAACCCGCCGCTGCAAAGGTCCTCGCGATGGCTTCACCGATGTTCTGAGCCCCTCCGGTCACAATGGCGGTGTGGTCATGCATCCGGAAACTGGCAAATGGATCGAATGTCATGGAGTGCTTTCCTTCCGTTCAGAGTTTTAGTCGAGTTCCTGGACACCACCGCCACTGACGGTCAGGATCTGCCCACTGACCCATGAGGAGGCAGGAGATACCAAAAAGAGAGCCGCAGCGGCGATATCGAGTCCTTCCCCCAAACGGCCAAGGGGTGTGTGTTTCAGCATGGCTTGTTCGACCTCGGGAGTCAGTACTGTCGCCAATGCTGCCGTTCGAATGGCGCCGGGAGCGATCGCATTGACGCGGATGTTGTCTGGTCCCAGGTCAAATGCCATGTTCCGCGTCAAATGATCGACGGCGGCCTTGGAGGCGCCATAGGAGCACATGCGTTTGTTCTTGTTGGAACCTGCCATTGAACTGATGTTAAGAATCGCACCGCCGCCGCCCGACTTCATATGGGGTGCCGCCAGTTGGCTCAATCGGAACAAAGAGTAGACATTCAGCTGAAATGCCCACTCAAAGTCGGCCAGTGGCATATCGAATGGCTTGGGACCTCCCCCACCCGCATTATTGACGAGGATCGACAGATTCCCAATTGACGCACCACTTGGTCCACCACATCCACTCGCTGCGACTCATCGGTGACATCCAGCGCTAGCCCAATCGCCTTGCCTCCGAACCTGCGACATTCCTCCGCGACTACCTGTGCTTGTTCGCCATCGCGATCTGTGCAGGCGACGCTGGCCCCGGCTTCCGCAAATAGAAGCGAAATGGCTTTGCCAATCCCTGCTCCAGCGCCGGTCACCAGGGCCGCTTGATCACGCAGCGAAAACAATTCCTGAACCTTCATGGTGCATGATCCTCCTGACAGACTATCGCGCGCAACGATCGTCAACTTCTAGCCGACATCGTTGATGTACCTGAAAAAAGAGAAACCAATATAACCGATCCGTCCGGAAGTTCTGTGGAGAGTATCCCTTCGGCCGACTGGATTAGGGGGGATGGCGTCGTAGGGGCAAGGGCTACCGATACCAGGCGTTCAGAGGATCTCGCCCTCTCTGCGGGAGGGTGACTTGGTGCTATGGCTACCGACAAGTCTTGAGTCGCAGCAGTGAAACGATCGCAACCCACACAAAACTCGGATGGACTTTTTAACTTCTCTGCTGCCAATTCGTCGCTGTCCAGTTTCCTGCGAGTTCGTGAGCGATGTGAACGCACGGGTAAAGCACCGGGACGGTTGGTCCGCTTGAAAAAGGTCGATACGTAAATTCAGTGAATCCGTGCGACACGATGGAGCGAAGGAATCCTGATCGCGCGTAGTGGCCGTTCCTTGAAGCACAGAGCCAAGGAGAGTGAACGGACCAATCAACTCTTCACGCATCGGTGTGCCCTAGTGACGTGGTGAGATCTACTACGTGAGTTGAGCTGGCCGGGTACGATGTTGAGGAAGGGCCTTTCGTGTGGTTCATCCGGTAAGCTATCGGATCATCTTTCCGACGACCGCTGGGGTTCCCCTGCCGGGATCTCAGAGCCATATTCGCCACAGCACCTTGAACCGTCCGTGGGCGATTCCAGATGGATGCAGGGAAGGGGTCGCTACCGACAATCATCTAGATGAACCTTCGATTGACGGCGGAGCACTCCAGGGGATCCACCCAGACGGCTCCGAATCGAGCGGAAATCCTCGCAATCGAAGCAGGTGGGAATTTCTTAATGAGGGGAAGTCCCTGCCATAGCTTGGGATGCGATGGCAGGGACCGAAGTCTTTTCGAAAGCGACTCCGTCATGGGTCGCCAAAGGAAACCCCTTGCAGTTGGAACTACTGGGGTGGAGTTTGAAGCGTGTAAGTCATGGAAAGCCCGCTGCCTTTGACAGGCTGGACCATCGCGATCTTCATGGTGGGAGGTCCTTCCTTGGGGATGGTGACCGTCACCTTGCTGCTATTGACCAGCTTGGGACCCAGCAGCTCATTGGGGTCTGGTGAGGTGATCAACCGGTACTCAGCGATCCGGAAGACGCGATCCTTCCCCTCGCATGTCACCAGCCACTGGCGACCAAACTCCCCCTTGATACGCATCTGAAATCCTTCGTCCGTTCTTGCGGTGATGATCCCTTCAGCGACCATGTGCCGATCCTTGCCCCCCGGCCCGACGCCATCCATCCGTCCATTCCAAGGAGTACCCACCGACAGGTAGTCCGGCTGGTTCTCCTCCTTGGTGACTTCCATTCTTTCCCGGTCCAGCGCCAATTTCAGGTCTTGGATTTCCTGAGCCATCGACACGATCTGAGCGCGCAGCTTTTCGTTCTCCTCACGTAGTTGCATTACCTCCCGTCTCTCCACTTCCCCGGTCCGCTCCTGAGCGTGACCGATGCGATGAAAGCTGGTGGACAGGGAGCAGGCAAGCAACAATAGGATGATTTTTCGCATGTGGGATTTCCTCAAGCTCCTGTAGACGGTTCGTATGGCGTCAGGCAATGGTGGATGGCGGTTTGTTTGCATCCGATGCACTACAACACTAAGCGGTAGCGTAACAGAGAATGCCAACGATTCGGATTCGGTTTTGGTCGTCAGACAATGAGTTGATCAGCGCGTCGATGGCTGTCGTATCGAACCGGAAGTTCAGCCTTTTTCTAATGTTTTACCTCCGCATCAGAATCAAAAAATTTTTTCGTTGATTCCCTGCGCCGTCTCAAGACGGCGACCATTCAGGCGCTTTCCGGCCGATCGGCGTCTTTTGGTTTGCCGTCGGACTTAGGTTGATAGACTTGTGGGGGAGGCTCGCCACGCAGGGTTCTGGTTGCTGCGTGGCTTTCGCATGAAGGATGCATCATGGACAGTCTGGGTTCCAGTGCCTCGTACGATCTAGTTGTCTTCGGCGCCACCAGCTTTGTAGGGCAGATCGTCTGCCGATATCTGATGGAGCGATACGGGGCCGGTGGTTCTTTGCGCTGGGCGATGGCGGGGCGGTCGGAAGAGAAACTTCAGGCGCTGCAGGAGAGTCTTGGAACGGAGGCAGCGGGGATCGGACGGATGTTGGTCGATTCGCGCGACCAGGGGACGCTGGATGCCATGTGCCGTCAGACGCGAGTTGTCGCATCGACGGTCGGACCTTATGCGCTCTATGGCGAACCGTTGGTGCAGGCCTGCGTCGAATCGGGGACCGACTACTGCGATCTGACGGGCGAGGTGCCGTGGATGCGGCGGATGATCGAACGATATTCGGAGGCGGCTAGGCAGTCGGGAGCGAGAATCGTCCACTGCTGTGGGTTTGATTCGATTCCGTCGGACCTGGGAGTCTGGTTTCTGCAGCAGGAGGCACTCCGCAATTACAACCAAGTTTGTACGCAAGTCAAACTTCGAGTGGCCGACGCCAAGGGAGGCGTGTCGGGAGGCACCGTTGCCAGTCTGCTGAATGTGGTTGAGCAAGCGGTTGGCAGTCGAGCGATTCGTCAGGGTTTGGCCGATCCCTACTGGCTTTGTATCGATTCGGTAGCTGATCGGATCCAACAGCCCAGCGACATGCCGATCGCATTCGATCCCGACTTCGATCGTTGGATCGCTCCCTTTGTGATGGCTGGTATCAACACGCGCGTGGTGCATCGCACCAATGCCTTGTCGGGGTATCCCTATGGTCAGTCGTTTCGATATGACGAGGCAGTGCTGCTGGGAAAGGGGCTGGGAAGCAGAATGCAGGCGAATGTGGTTGGGCTGGGGCTGGGGGGTTTTCTGACGGCTACCGCGTTTGGTCCACTGCGCTATCTGTTGCGGCGATGGGTTCTCCCGAAACCGGGCCAGGGGCCAAGTTTGGCGACTCAGGAAAAAGGGTATTTCGATCTGCGGCTCTTTGGTCGAACGGCCCGGGGCCAGACGCTACAGGTTCAAGTGACCGGAGATCGTGATCCAGGCTATGGCTCTACGGCCAAAATGCTAGGCGAGGCGGCAGTCTGCTTGGGGACGGAGTTGGACCGGTCGGAACGACCAGGAGGCTTTTGGACTCCTGCTTCGGCCTTTGGGGACCGATTGAGGAAGCGACTGGAAGAGCGAGCGGGTGTGAAGTTCGTGCGAATCTAGTAGTGAAGGAGTGAGGGGGTCTGGGGTTCGGTAAGCGGATGCCTGCGTCTTCTGTCGCCTAGCTGGAGCCTTCCAGCGGTCGCAAAGGCCATTGTGGGGCGATGCAAACATTCTTTGGGTCGTATCCGTCCGACCAGATTCGGTGGGATGGAGTCCTAGGGGCAAGGACTACGGAGACAGGGCGTGCGACGGATCTCAACCGGGAGGGTCGCTGGGTGCTATTGTCACCGGCATTTCTTGAGTCGCAGCGGTGAAGCGATCGTAACCGACACAATTCCCGGATGGACCCTTTGGTTGCCAATTGAATCGACAAGTCAAATTGCGCAGGAAACCAATCGTCATGTACCGACAAACGATATGGGACTTGTTTTTCTTCGCGTCTTGGCGTTTTCGCGTGTGACCAACCGACTTCCACGCCCAATCGACAGGGCCATCAGGAGGTGAAAACTTCCCCGCTTGGTAGCCAAGTGTAAGCTTTTCCTTGGCCGTCAGCAGACCATAGAAGCCTACTGCATGACTTTCTTGGATCACCGCCCACAGAGCTGCCAGATGGAATCCATTTCGGGCTTGGTGTCGGAAATGAGTATTGTGAAACTTTTTTCATCTGATGTGGGTTTCCAAGGTGCGATGACGGAATACGAAAAGAAAAATAGGTTTAGGCTAGGTGATCGAGTCGAGAAGAATCCAGCAACATGGCGTCCCAATACGTTTGATGCTTGGGGGCGTGGCGAGGGAGTTGGGGTGGTTGTGGAGCCGCCATTTGCGATCGACGATCTGGAATTAGTCGATGTTCGGTGGCCTGCGGGACGATGCATGGAAGCGATCGAGGGGTTACAACTGGCTTCCAGTGACCGCTCGACGGCTGCAGGCGATTCAACTGCAAATCCTATTGAGCGTTGAGTGTTCGTCCATTGTTCGCGAAGGGCTACGGTCCAGCTAGGGAGTTACAAGATGCTTTTCGAGGGGACCAACTTTTATCTAGTTTTTTTGCCAGTACTTCTGGCATTGAATTTTTTCTTCATGTTCTGGTTCTTCAAGGCGAAGTCGATCGAGGGTCCGGAAAGAAAGTGGCTGTGGTGGCAGCAGGGTATTGCGATTGGGCTTGGGGGTGTGCTGCTGTGCCTCTGGTTTCTTCTGCCGCATACGCCTGTTCTCTCTACCTTCGGTTATCCACAGCAGGCGGCGGAAATCGATACTCCGGAAAAGCTTTTGCGCCATCTTCAAGAAACCAATCGCGCGTTGGTGCGCACGATTGATGTACTGCATGTCTTCCTTTTTGCATTCGTCTGGATTTTTTTGGCCTCAATCTATGGACAAAGCAAGTTGATGACCAAAGAACTCGATACCAAGAGGGCTACCGAGGTAGAGCATGGTGGGGACGCGAAGTAACGGACATTCCGCCTTGGGTTCTGGTTTTGTGCGCGGTCGGGAGGTGCTCGATGCTCCCTTGGTTGATTCAACGGACGGACAGTGAGTCGGAGGGTTCGGTCGACTACGGCGATGCTGAGCAACAGCACCGTGAAATTCCGGAGCAAAGAAAGCTACCGGGGTCACCGATCGGGGCAAGCGTGATGGAAGACCAAGCCCGACGGGGGTGGTGATTTCAAACGATCGATTTAGGGAAGTTTGAAGTTTGAATCGGAATTCCTGAAGAGAACGGCAAGCGAAGAGGTGTTTTCGATGGCATCAGATCCAGTTGTCAAAAGAAAACTGAATGACTCAGGTTGGACCGCGTTGATGCTTACCCAACTGGCCATCCTGGTCGGGTCGATCTTATTAGGTGCCATCGTTGGGATGGCGGTCGTGCACTACTCACTCGAAGGGCAACGAACCGCCTCGCAAGAAGTCGGCGTGGACGTCACTTTAGACGCAACGGGCCGGTTGGTGACCGGCGTGATGACGGGGTATCTGGGTGGCGGTGGGGGAGCGATTTCAGGGGCGATTTTTGGCTTCCTTTTTCTGCTCTTCATGACTCCGCGCTGGCTTATCCCCAGGCTCAAGCGTTATCCATGGCTTTGGCAGTCGGACTCTTCCGATGAATGATTCGGGAATCGTGTTTGGGGTTGGGACTGCCCATTTCAATTCGATTCATGGCGGCTCTTGAGTAGCCAGAAGATGGCAGCCAAGCATCCGACCGCTGCTCCCAGGTAGCTGAAGTTGTGCATCGTTCCAGCGCGAGCGAACGCCAGATCGTCGTCGATCGCATTGCCGTAGCGCGATAGCTGTTCGATCGTCTCCGCATCCCCAGTCACCATCGCCAGCATCAGTCCCAGTAGACTGGCGGATGCAGCTACAACAACCACCATGGCAAAAGCTTTTGTAGTTCGGTGCGTCAACTGGTTGGGTTGGCTGGTGCGATGAATGATTGGCAGGAGCAGCGTTGCCAGAGGTGCACCCATCCACCACGCGGCCAACCAACCGACAATCGAAGCACCCACTCGCGGCGGCACGGTGGAGGGGATGCGAAATTGGATGAATTTGAATCGAGTGAAGTACTCGTGGGAGATGGTGAAAGAGATCTGGTTGTGAAGAGCGCCGAAGAGGCCCGCCAGCAGGCATGCGAAGGCGAACCAGGGGAGGTTTCTTAGAAGAAGTCGCGCGAATTTCATGGTGCAGGAGTCTGGGAGTCGACCTGGATGTAAAAGGGATTGGCAAGCAGCCAAGGATGTTGTTCCTCCTCGGTTTCGATCCACCCTTCCACGCGGTAGATGCCGGGAGTCACCAGCTTCCAGGATGCTTCTTCCCCGGAGCTTTTTTCGATTGGTTCCCCATTTCGGATCAGTCGCCACTGGCAAGGGATGGGAGCATGTGCGCGAAGATCGAGTGGCAGCTTTGCTGCATCAATGCGACTCCCCAGTTCCCATCGTTCCATTGTCCTGTCTTCCTTGAGCTTCTCGATTCCGATTTGGGTTCCCTTGGAATCGGCCAGCCAGTCGAAGGCGACCCAGCCTCTTCCATGTTCCAGAGCCTGGAAGACTTGATCGGGATCGAGCGATGGGACTAGCAGGTGCGTGCCGGCGTGGCGAAGGGAGCACTCGTAGGGATCCAGTTGAGCCTGGAAGAGGATCGCTCCTTCCGGGGCATCATCGGGGATTTTCAGGAAGGGAGACAGCACCAGTCGGGGAACTTTAGCGAGCGTTTCGCCTAGCGCGTCTTCGATGGCTATCTCGGAGGTGGAGGCCAATCGGATGCGGATGCCGATGTTTTCATGGGCATCGTTGGCGGCAACGCCGGTGTGGGGGGCGAACTGGCAGAGTTGGTCCCATCGTTTCAGGTAGTCCTCCGGGTACGTCTGTAGCGCGGAGAAGGACTCCTGGGGATAGTCATTGAAGAGCTTTGCGAGAGCGACCAGTTTGAGCGGATCTCGCAAAGCCTTGCCGAGTGAATCCTGTTTCTTGAAATCCGCGTGCGTGTTGTAGATTTCAATGCCAGTGATTCCCGGCACCTGCCACTCCATCCTCTCCTCCAGATGGGAGATGAAGATATGGCCGCCGCGACGGCGAACGATTCCGGCCAGTTCCTCGGGAGCCGCTTTCATGAAGGGGCGCAGGCTGAGCGTTGGGTAGACTAGCATCCCCTGCATTTCGGCTCCTGGAATCAGCAGGACTCCTTCTTTCATACCGCTATGCCCTTGGGTGTAGAAATCGACTTCCTCCGAAGGATGTTCGGTGAACATCAGCACGTCCGTACCGGCTCGTTTGGCGGCAGCGACGATGGCATCGACTTCTCCACGGCTGTCGTGTGAGAGTTTGGAATGGACATGGAGATTGGCGCGAATGTGTTGTAGCGAAGAGCGGGAGGGAACGTCCTTTCGCTGGCTGGCCAGTTGCTGTCGAGTCTGCTGCATCTGGTCCAGCCACTTTTTTTGCAGTCGATCGAGTGCCTGCTGGGCTGCGACGACTTGCGAAAGAAGGAACCAAAGAGGGGCGGTCCAGAGGAAGGCGAGAAGGATCGGGGAGCGTTGGGATTGGGGTGCCATCGCAGTAAATATTCCTGGTCTTCTAGATCGTATTGGTTCCCGAGAATCGTCTTGAATTTCACGCTGATTTGGAATGATATCACAGAAGTTCATACACTTCGCGATTCTGGTTCGCGTCTTCTGTTTCAAGGGCTTAAGGGGCGTCTTGCCCGTGGTGCGTCTTGCATGGCCGAGCCGGCCGTGCCTCGCTTTTTTCGAATAGCTGTCATTCAGAAGGTGCCACCCACCTTTTGAGGTTTTGCTCGCTTTCGGTAGCCACCATCGCCAGATGGTGGATGTGCTGCCATTCAGGAGGAAGCGCGTCTTGTATGGTCGAGACGGCCGCGCCTCGCTTTGTTCGAATAGCTGTCATTCAGAAGGTGCCACCCACCTTTTGAGGTTTTGCTCGCTTGCGGTAGCCACCATCGCCAGATGGTGGATGTGCTGCCATTCAGGAGGAAGCGCGTCTTGTATGGTCGAGACGGCCGCGCCTCGCTTTTTTCGAATAGCTGTCATTCAGAAGGTGCCACCCACCTTTTGAGGTTTTGCTCGCTTTCGGTAGCCACCATCGCCAGATGGTGGATGTGCTGCCATTTAGAAGGTGCTGCGTCTTGCATGGCCGTGCCTCGCTTTTTTCGAATAGCTGTCATTCAGAAGGTGCCACCCACCTTTTGAGGTTTTGCTCGCTTTCGGTAGCCACCATCGCCAGATGGTGGATGTGCTGCCATTCAGGAGGAAGCGCGTCTTGCATGGTCGAGACGGCCGCGCCTCGCTTTTTTCGAATAGCTATCATTCAGAAGGTGCCACCCACCTTTTGAGGTTTTGCTATCGTTTCCTCCTGTTCAGTGAATCGGTCGTGGTACGCGATGCAGCGGTCTTCGATCGGTCAAGGGAGATCGCGCACGAGCAGGAGTGAGACATGAGCTAGCATTCGGGTAATGGTAGCGTCTTAGATAATGGCTTACGCCAGGGCATGAGCACCTGCAATCCATCCTTCTTCCTGTAGGACCTTTTCCATCTGCTGGCGGGTTAGGTCCGACGGTGGGGCCAGCCAATCGAGTAACTGATGCTGTCGATCCAGGTCCCTCAATCGCTGAGCGAGGGCTGCAACCTGCGCTTGATCGACAATCGACTCCGGGTGCTCGTCCAGCCATTGGGTTACCTGCTGCCGGGCAACGCCTGGCCATACTTCCGCCAGGACGATTTGCGGCCACTCCGATAATGCGTTGGCGAGAAATCCTGTCTCCATTGGCCAGATCCCTATGGCATCCCGAAAGGGCGATTCGAATCGCAATCGATGGCACATCGCCAGCCCCAACAACGACTGACTGCCTACCGATCCGACTCCCATCAGCTTCCATAGTTCCTGCGTTCCGGGGAGCCGAGTCTCAACGATTCGCTTACGTTCCACCGTGCGACCTTGAGGCGAAAGGAATGGGAAGGTAGGGCTGCGCGCTGGCAGGGTCGGCAGATCGCTGTGTTGAGGGCGTCCCCAAAATGGGCCTGGCGACTGACCGCTCGACGCGACGGAGTTCCAGTGCGCGGCGGCTTGGAAGCGGTTGTTCGATTGGTCGGGATGATCCTCGATCCCCTTCCGCACCTCCTGCCACCATCGCAGCCAAGGAGCACCGGACCGCTTGAGTCCCAGGAGGTCCGACCATCCAGCGGGAGCTCCAAGGGAAAAGTCGACCCCCAACAAGACGCGCTGTCGATCTTTAGACCACCGGACTGCCTTCAGTTCGTGTTGGAGGTGTTGGAAGGCTTGATGGCGTGTCCTGAAGTACTGCGTCTTCACCTCCCGCCCGGTCCGGGTGGCTTCGGCGATCCAGATGGCATTGGAACTGGGGTGGGCTGGCGAGGGGCTGCTACGGGCGCTCCAATCGACCACCCAGTAGCGATCGAAGATGCCTTGAAGTTCCGTTTTTCTACACGTGTTCTTCACCTGGATACCAAAGAGGCTGGACCTCGGATTCACCGGCAGAAAGGTCGATCGGCACTTTCCGACCGCTACAACTCAGAAAAATGTTGTAAAATCCCGATGCGGCCGACACCAGAACCGATTTGGACCTGCGGTCTATTTTTCTCAACGGCTTGCGTGACAGTCGGTCAAGTTCAACTATACTGTTGCTTCTCGACCAAGTTCCAAAACCTTACCCCTCACGGTGCGAAAAACTCCGAGGTTACTGGATGCCCAAAGCATTTTGTTGGACCGGGTTTGGCGTTGCCGGCTTGGTCTTTCTTCTGTTTTTGCTCGATCTAGTCGCCGGGATCCCTTTCCAGAAGGCGTCCATGTTGATGGACATCCTTTTCATGGTTGGATCCTTGATGCTGGCCTATTTGAGCTGGTCGGCTCTTCGAGAAGTCCGCTGACCACTGCGCTGAGGAAACCTTGGCTTGGTTTTCGAACCTGCGATGATGGTTGGGGGACAGTTCGTCTATTCCAACGATGAGGTTTCTTATGTGGAAAGTGGCGACGCGAACCCTCGGCTCGCTGCAGGCCATCATCTGCTATCCAGCGGAGAAACCAGCGACTCACCTAGTGGTGCTCTGTCATGGCTTCGGGGCACCTGGAGACGATTTGGTAGGGCTGGGGGATCTCATAGCCGAGCGATCCGACCGACTGGCGATCTCGCCTCTTCTGATTTTCCCGGAAGCTCCGATCGATCTGGCGGACGAAGGATTGGCCGGTGGCCGCGCCTGGTGGCGGCTGAATATGACCCAGTTGCTGATGATGGCCGAATCGGGGGGCTTTGACGAGCTGCGCGACCAGCAGCCCCCAGGGATGGAGTCGGCTCGGGCGGCGCTGGAGGAATTGGTCATTGTCGCTAGGGAATCCTACGGACTGGAAAACTCCCCACTGGTTCTAGCCGGCTTTTCCCAAGGCGCGATGCTATCGGTCGACTTGGCGTTACGAGGAGCGATTGAACCACCCCAGGGGCTGGTGATCTATTCTGGAGCGCTGCTTTGCGAAACGGCATGGCGGCAAGCATCGGGACGACTGGCAGGCACGCGTGTCTTTCAGAGCCACGGCACCCAGGACATGATTCTTCCAATCGAGACCGGAAGATGGCTTCATGAACTGATCCAAGATAAGGCGATCGACGCCCGTTGGTTCTCGTTCACCGGTCCCCACACCATTCCGATGCAAGGGATCGATGGGTTGATGGATCTCCTAATGGCGATTGGGCCCGAAAAGGCTTAACCCTCCTCTGCCTCAGCCTATCGCTTTTTTGATGCGCAAGCCCATTTCCAGGGAGCAACGGCTTTGTATCGATCAATCGATCTGGGAACGGCGGTAGGCATCGGCCAGCGACTCATCCAATCCAACCGTCCATCGCCTGCCGTCGCTTTCAAATTCGGCATAGTTGGCGCCAACAGCCACCACCTTGCCGATCACGCTCCCCAGTTTGATTGGATCTCCCACGGAGAGGAACAATGTCTTTCCTTCCAGCTTGGATCGGATCCATACCTGAGGCTTGCCATCACTGCCAACTAGCAGGGCACTGATCGATGCCTGCGATGCGATATCAAACGATGGCTCCTCCTTCTCCGGCGGTGGTGGAGGTGGCGGTTCCACCACTTTGATCGTCAGTTTCTGAAGACTGCTCTGACTGGGCAAACCTTTGTCCGTGATGGCGATCGCTACCTGGTATTCACCAAGCTCCTTTGGAGACCAGGAAACCTTGCCAGTGGCCTTGTCCAGTCGCATCCCCTGCGGGACCTCGCCATCCCAGGCATACTCCAGCTCGTGACCGTCCGGATCGCTCGCCCCAGGCTCATAGGAGAGCAGATCATCCTTGGCCACTTCGGTACTGGCCATTTCGCGCACGTTCGGAGGGTGGTTGGCGGGAGCGAACAGATTGCGTCCAACGATCTTCTGCTGGTATTCCGCCAGCGTCCTGCCCACCCGATGCGAAATCGACTCGGGTGGCTTCTGCTTGGGATCTGCCGCATCCAGGCTGAGCGCATCGATGGTCATGCCAATCGCAAGTTGGTACGGTTCATTGGGAACCAAGTTGACCTTCAGGTTGCTGATCCGGTGTAGATAGTCTTTTTCGTGGAAACGATAGAGCAGCGTCACCAACTGTTGGATGGTGCCGCGTCCTGTGAGGTTGAACCGTTGGCTGCGGTAGACCCCCTTCTCCGTCTGTTCCGAAGTGCGGCTCCACGTCGGTTCGGACAGCCCCGATTCATCGACGACTTCCTGAAGCCAAGTTCGGTAGTCGAGGCTTGCCTGCTGAGGGTCGGTCGGCAGAGAACGGCTGGTCAGCTTCTGGAATTTCTCCCGAGCGAACAGTCCGTCGGTGATGGTGTTTTCCTTGTCGGAAATCTGCTTTTGTAGGTCGGTGATCCGCAGGTTCTTGTCGTTGAACCCCTTTCGGATGCGCGAGATCATGAACTGAGCTCCCACACCGAAGACCAGCAGCAGGACAATTCCAACCAAAAAGCGTTCGCGCTGGTTCATCGGGCAGCTCCTTGTTCCCCAGGCTGAGCTGGATCGGGCAATGCAGGTAGGGCAGGTTGAGCCTTCTCAGCCGGATTTTCTGCCCCTCCCGAAGCGGGACCCGCAGCAGGTCCGGGAGCCGTATCGGGGATCGCCTCCGAAGACTGCTGGGGAGCGGGCGGTGCGCCCTCGGAAGGTGATTGCACCGGGGCGGACGGGGCGTCCAGCGGTTGCTGGGGTGCCGTCGGACTGGGGGCCCGGGAGTCTTTTTCCCCTGGCGATGCGAGCGGGACCGGGTCGGCCATGGATGGCTTGGTGTCTTGGGGATTTTCGTCCACGATGCTATCCACCTTACCGTCCGAAGTCCCCGATGCCGCCGCATCGCTAGGGCTCGCCTGCGATCGATCCGATGGCGCGATCTTTCCAGGTTTGGGTGGCTTTTGAAGCAGGGCATCGATCTCGTCGACCGATTTCGGTTGGACGGCCATCGTTGTGGTACCAATCCATCGGTACATCGATTTCTTGTCGCGCGTCTCGTTGACCTGCTTGCCACTGACGATATGCCGTTCGTCCCGCAGTTTCTCTTCAAAATCTGTCATCAGTTCCGGTTCCACCATCGTCACCGGTCCACTGAAGGTGCCGACATCGGTTGCTGCGTTGAGCGCGTAGGCCCAGTCACCAAACATCATCTGCTCGGGAGGCAGGGAGCGTTCCGAGATGTAGACCATCTCGTCGAGGATATTCGTATCGGCCTGAAGGAACTTTTCTACCTTCTGCCAGTCGCGAATGTACTTGCGCGATAGTTCGACCGTCTGGTTCATCTCGTTGCTGGCTTTTTGCAGTCGAGCGATTTCCGAATCGAGTGCGCGATGGCGGCTGAGATAAGCCCACAGCCCGATCGCTCCCAGGAGCGCCGCCGCCGACGCGGCGGCGATGTAATGCCACAAGGGGCGTTTGACTTCGATCCGTCGACGTGGGTTGAGGAAATCGATCGAGTTGCTGGAGGTGCCTGCGGCCTGCGCCAGTAGTCCCACCGCCGGAACAAACCGTTCGGGGTCATCGCCAGCAGTGGAGACGCTTGCCCCGGACTTCCAGGTCACCGCATCGCTCAGTCCGAGCGAATCGACCGCCAAACCGGTTTCCTGCCGCAGGGTAGCGGCCAGATCCTGACCTAATCCAAGGTCGCCCCACAGCACCAGCCGATCGACCGCAACCTTCGGCTCCTGAGACTCGGCAGCAAACCGCGTCCGCTTGATCTCTCCCAGCAGCGACTTGACAGCCAGATCGACTTGTCCGTCGGCGATTCTAGCCGTTCGCATCAGCGTCACGATGCCGTTTTGCGATACGATCAAATCGAGCTCTTCCCCGGTCCGCTGAATCAGCAACGAGGAACTGCCGGCTAAGTCTCCGCGAGCCAGTTCCGCAAGGGCTTGGGAGGCGAGCGGGCGGAGGCGGACTTGCTTGAGCGGAAGATTGGAGGCCGATGCAATTTTCTCCAGACGCGTCAGCGCGGGGCCTTGCATCGCGGCCGCCAGCACCAGCTGATCGGTCGATCCTTCGGAAGGAAGCGGCAGGTAGTCGAGCGGCCACTGATCCCCGAGCTGCGCGAAGCGGCTTTGGGCGGAAAACCGGACCATGTCGGGCAGCTCATTGGCATCGGCGGGCGGCAACTGCAGGGAACGCAGTTCGACGCTGCTGCGATTGGCCGTCAGCAACAAATCCCCCTTGCCGATCGCCCCCTCCGCCGTCAGCTTGGCCAGCGCCTCGGCGACTGCGGTCTCTGGAGATGCTGCATCGGGCGAAAGAGGAACGGCGCGCAGAAAATCGACCTGCACCGATCCCGATCCTGGGGTGCCACCGACCACCCTCAGTTCTTTGGAGTCCCAATCGACGGCGATATAGCGAGCCATCCGTTGGTGTCCTTCTGGTTGAATCACCTAAAAGTTGTTTGAACAATCGTTGTTTGCACAAGTATTCAGTCGTTCTCAGGGAGGCGGAGGTGCGGTCAGCCCCATCGCGGCTCCTCGAAGTCCCAGTGTCGCAGCCGGGAAGCCGCGTCCTAGGTGGTCCAGTCGCCGATAGGAAATCACGATGGGGGTTGCGTCGGCCGCATCGATCACTGCCTCCAGCCGCGCCGCCGAGGCGCCTTCTTCGAAATAGCCAACCACCTGCGCGCGGTAGACGTCGCCTCCTCCGGTCAACAAAGCGCCCATCGAGCGCATCTGTTCCAAGCTGATGTAACCTTCCACCAGCGGCCACGTCTCAAACTTGCGGTTCTCCGATTCGCTGCCATCGCTGCGAGCCTGGAGGATTTCGTCGAGGATCTCCGTGGTCATGCCGGGGAGCCCGGCCAGGATTTCTCTGGGGGCCTCATTGATATTAATTCGGCCTGGCAGAATTGGACTTTCTACCGAGGTGAGTTTGTCCATGAGCGCGGGCAGATAGATCGCCATCGCGACAGGATCTGACGAAAAGGGGGATAAAAACGTCGTCTGCTCGCCGTTGACATCGACGGTGAAGGAGGCGTCGATCAGCTCCAGGATCTGTCCGATTTGCCCTTGCGCGGGCTGGGTTAGATCCCAGGCGACTTGACTGGTGGCTCCAGCGGTCCATGGGACCATTTTCCCCGATCCCCCAGAGCTAGCACCGCCGCCGGCCATGCCGCCGCCGCCCATGGCGCCTCCAGCTCCGGGGCGAGTGCCACCGCCACCGGGGCGTCCACCACCCATTCCACCACCGCCGCCTTGACCGCCACCGGGGCGTCCACCACCCATTCCACCACCGCCGCCTTGACCGCCACCGGGGCGTCCACCACCCATTCCACCACCGCCGCCTTGACCGCCACCGGGGCGTCCACCACCCATTCCGCCACCGGCGCCGCCGCCTCCCTGGCCGCCCCCACCGGGCCGGCCGCCTCGTTGCGCCAAGTAGAGTCGATCCGGTTCAAGCCGCAGGGTTGGCATACGCACTGAATGTTGCCATGGAAATTCGAAAACCACCGTTCGATCGGAATTGAGGAGCGGAATCGCGCCGGTTCGCCCGCCACCTCTTCCGCCCGCTCCACCACCTGGTCCACCGCCGCCGCCACCGGGTCTACCAGCGCCTGGTCCTGCGCCTGGTCCACCGCCGCCACCGGGTCTACCACCGCCTGGTCCTGCGCCTGGTCCACCGCCGCCCGGCCGGCCACCTCCCGCTCCAGGCCGACCACCACCACCGCCTGGGCCCATACCGCCGCCACCACCGCCTGGTCGCCCGCCACCGGCGCCTGGTCTTCCATCGCCGCCGGGGCGTCCACCGCCTTGGCCACCTTGTCCGCCGCCACCTGCACCACCGCCGCCTCCGACCGCTCCACCTCCTCCGCCGCTGTCACCGCCGCTCGAAGGTGCTCCCGTTTGCTGCTGGCTTTTGAAGAGTCGGTACGCGATGACGAAGGTTGCCCAGTCTTCATTTCCAAGGGCTGTCGAAAGATCGGCCTGCAGTTGCGTCAGATCTTCCGCGTTGACGAATACGCGTGGGTTGCCTTGGAGGTCTTGGTTTTTCTCTCGCGAGTACAGCGTCAGGTACTGCGCCCAGCCAAGGGACGGCGCGGACTCCCCTTCGGCGTTGGCAGAGTTGGCATTCATCATCGCCCCCGGAACGCTGGCGAGCACCCCGCCGTTGAGTTCCGAAGCTTCCAGCGAACCGTTGCGGTTCTGATCGAGCCCAAAAAGCAATTGGGGCGTCACCCCACGAACAAGCAACAACTGCTCCACCGACTGCAAGGGTTCATTGAGGGCTCGATAGGGATTGGGTAGCTGGCTGTAGTAGTCGCTCTCTGCACCAAACTCTCGTGCTTCCTCATCTTCATCGATCCAATCGAGGATGGCATCGGCGATCTCTTCGGTCATCCCAGGGAGTCCCATCAGAAGTTGTCGGCCGACGTTGGTGAGCGATCCAAGGGAATCGGCAGCGGAACTGAGTTCGGAGGGGATTCCCATCGCCGAGAGATCGGCACCACCGGTCATCTGCTGCATGCCTCCGAACTGCTTGTCGATGACCACCAGGGCATTCAGATTCAATCGAGCCGATTCATTTTGGAGCCCGAAACGGAGTCCCGAATAGCTTCCCATTTCATCCAGGTTAGGGGAGACGATCGAATAGTTGCAGATCCGTTCGACGTTCCTGTCGGCGATGACATTGATCGCCTGGAAGTAATCTGGATTATCCCAAAGGCCTCCTCCTTCTTCTCGCACCTCGCGAGGACTGGAGAGGAACAGACGCACGGCATCAAGTCCTGAGTCAGCGGCCATGCGAGCCTGAAGCTGTCTGCCGGCCAACACCGACTCTTCATTGCGCAGCACCATCGACTCGCTGAACGAAAGCGCCGAAAGCGTCACGACCGAAATCACTAGCAGCACCATCAAAAGCAGGAAAGCACTGCGTGGTGCAGAGCGAATGCGACCGACCGCAAGCCGATTGGGGCGTTGCGGTTGTCTTCTCTTCTTCCGTTGGCTCATGATGCTATTCCTTAATTTCATCCCTGCCTTGTCGCCTTAGAGTCCAAGCGATCCCATGCCCGATGCATCGCTGCCGGATCCATCTTCCGTGGATGGCTTGGGTAGCAGCATGGCACCTGGGATGGCGACCGAAAGCGAATAGATCTGAATGCCACTGGCTTGCAGGGAACTGGTATCCAGCCCCGAGAGGACCAAGCCGGGCTGTACTGGATTCTCGGCGGCCACGATGGGATCCTGCATGGCGATGGTGATCGAAATGAGCGCTGGGAGTCCCAGTTGGCTGGAGTCCCATTCGGTGAACCACTGAGCGCCATCGAAATACTGAAACTGGATTCCAAGCACTTCGCTTGCCAGGATTTCACCGGTGCGATTGAGCGAATCGCCTTGGCCTTGCTCGGATGCCCACTGGCTGATCGATCGATCCAGTTCGCGTCGCACCAGACCACCACCATTTCCGACCGCAGCGCCGGTCGCTAGTGGATCCTGGACTCCGTAACTGCTTGGGGCCTGGACCGTGTAGGAGATCTGTTTGATGTCGCTGGGTACATCAGCCAGTTGCCCACTGAATAGATCTCGCTGTTCCACGAAGTACTGATCGGGTCGCGGCAGGCGACTGACGTCGATTTGGAGAATCGCTTGAGTCCCATAGAGACCTGGGGGAGGTGGGAGGGTGGAGTTGTTGACGGTTGATGTATCCGAAGCCGCATCCGCCACCGCTGGATCACCGGTGGCTCCCATCGCCTGGTCGAGCAATCCCCCTGCAGCGCCACCGACCATCCCCGAAACGGCGCCCGAGAGGACCTGTTCCAGGGCGCTGGAGTCGTAGGGTTGGTAGCGGACGACGCTGCGGATATCTTCGGCGATCGTCGTCAGAATCGTCCTGGCCAGCTGGGCTCGCTGAATCCGCTCCCGAGCTGCCGAATTCTGTGCGATGTAAAGCTGGATCAGAAAGCCGATCAGGCTGGTTACAAGCACCGTCAGGCCCAGCGACAATAGCAGCTCCAGTAGCGTGAATCCACGTCGTTGCTTCTGGAAGTGTGGATGTTGATTTTTACGCGAATCGATCATGGTGCAGTGCCTCCCGAGTTGGCAGCGGAACCTGCACCGCTGGCAGCAGAGCCGCCAGAGTTGCTGGAAGAGCTGCTAGAGGGAAGCTGATCGAGTCCCAGGGCGGGATCGATCATCCATCGGACCAGCTGGTAGTCGGTCGGTCTTGGCGACTGGCGGTTTGGGTCGTCGGTCACCTCCAGCAGCACCCCGATCATATCGGGGATTTCTGGCGTCAGGATCTGCAGCTGGATGTACCACTGGGTGGAGGAGATGGACGAGCTGACGGGGGTCCAGGGCATCGCCTCGGGGAGGATCAGTCCAGCGACGATCTCGGACATCTTCGATTCGGCGATCAGTTGCGCTGCAAGCAGTTCCTGCGACTGCACGCCACTGTCGCTGGCTAGCTGCATCGACTGCACCAACACCGCCGTTGCTGCTCCGAGGATGACCAGGGCCAGCATCACTTCCAGCAGCGTCAGGGCCTGTCGATTTCGTGGGATCGATCGGATCACTGGTGGGTGCATCGTTTACAGTTCCCCCGTGCCGACCGAGGCAAGTTCGAGGATGCGGCACTGACCAGTGAGGCCGCGGAGTTGGACCGAGCGTCGGCGACCGCGAGTATCCTGGAGGACGATGATGGCGGTTGTCGAGGTGCCATCGGCGTAAAAGAGGATGGGGGTCGACCAACTGGTAGTCGCTCCACCTGCCATCCCCGCCTCCTGTTCGGCCATCGCCGCTCGCGAATCACGTACCGACTGAGCCGACGCGACTGTGACTCCTTCGGGCAACTGGATGGTGGTGCCGGAAGTCGGTGCGAGGGTGGATGCGTAGGGGTTGGAGGAGCTGACTTCGACGCGCTGGCCGCTGAGATCGACCTGCGTGGCGCCGGCTGCCGCATTGAGGCTGTCTTCCTGAGACAGCCAGGCATCGGAAACGTACTGGCGTCCACCGATTTCGAAACGAAAAACCTGGGCTTGTCCGGTGCGCATCGCTTCGACGCGCGAGGCTTGCATTTTGAGTTCGATCCCCTCGGCCGATTCCTGCAACCTTCGTTCCACAATCATGCTGTCGTAGGTGGGGACCGCCACCGATAGCGCAGCGGCCAGAATCGCCAAGACCAAGACCAGTTCCAGAAGGGTAAACCCCGCTCTAGATCTTTCGATCATTTGGTTTGGCATATCGAAAAGGCTCCACCGCAGAAAACGACGTCAGCCGGGCTCCTTGCGGAGCGACCGGCCTGGAGTGGCGGGGCGATCGAGCGGTTGACTCGACCGCCCCAGGGATCGACCTGCTGCGACCTGTGGTAGCAACTGGCGCTAGTTGACGATATCGTCCTCGGTTCCCGATTGGCCATCGGGACCCAGGCAACGGATCTCAAAGGTGTTCCCGTTGAGCTTGTATTCGTAGGGGCGGCCCCAGGGATCGGGAGCCACTGGCTTTTCGAGCACGGGGGACCACTTCGATCCATCCGCCAGGTCGCTCGGCTTCTCATGCAACGCCGACAGCGAGGAGGGATAGGATCCCACCAGGAGTCGGTACTGTTTGAGCGAGTTGGAGATGGCGCTGACTTGGCTTTGGGCCAGCTTCTTGAAGGCCTCGTCCTGCGTCGAGAAAATGTTCACCACGACGATTCCGGCGATCACCGCCAGAATCACCACCACCAGGAGCACTTCCAAAAGGGTAAAACCCTTGCGACGGCTGGGCCGTCTCCTGCGCTGCATCATCGAACGATTCATCTTCTGACACCAACTCCTTTCTTGAGCGGTCGGCACCTCTGGGTGCCTCGCGATCCTCATTTACAAACTACTGGAACTCTTGAGCACGGGAACCATCAGCGCCAGGACGACGAACATCACCACCCCTGCCAACAGCAGCAGCATCAGTGGCTCCAAAAGTCGCACGGCGATCTCCAATTTTCGGAAGGTGGATTTCTCCAGACCCTCGGATATCTGTACTAACACCTTATCGAGCGTGTTGGACTCCTCGGCGACAGAAATCATTTCCACCACCGAGGGAGGGAAGTGACCGCTTTCCCCCAGCGGCTTGGCCAGTCGCTCCCCGGCGGTGATCGTTTCACTGGCTTTTGCGATTGCGTCCGAGAGGATCAGGTTGCCGGTGGCTTGCCGTGAGATTTCCAGCGAACGGAGGATGGGGACACCATTTTCCAGGAGGGTTCCTAGCACGCGGCAGAAACGAGCCACCGAGAGATTGAGGAAGACAGTCCCCAGGAGAGGCGTCTTGATTCTAGCCCAATCGGCCAGCCGTCTCCCTTTTTGACTCGCCAGATAGCTTCGCAGGGCGATGAACGCGGCAGCGATCAATCCCAGGACGATATACCAGTACGACTGCATGAACCGGCTCATCGAAAGTAGCAGTTCGGTGGCGGCTGGCAACGATCCCCGTTCTCGCATTCTGCCGAAGAGGGGTTCAAATTTCGGTACGAAGTAGACCAACAGCACGGTGACGACGATGGCGCCGACTCCCATGATGAAGAGGGGATAGGCAAGAGCACCCAGCGTCTTTCCCTTGAGATCTTCCTGTTGTTCGATGAAGCCACCGACCCGTTCCAGCGAGTCTTCCAGGAATCCGCCTTCGGTTCCCGCTTTGACCATGTTGACCGACATCTCGTTGAAGACGCGGGGGAATTTCGCCATGGCATCTCCCAGCGACTCCCCTTCCTCAACCTTCGCCTTGACTTCGCTGAGCACCGACTTGAGCGTGGGGTTGTTGGTCTGTTGGGTGAGGACCGTCAGCGACCGGAGCATTGGAACGCCGCTTCGCAGCAGCGATGCCATCTGCGAGTAGACGGTCGACATGACAGACCCTTTGACTCGGCCAGTGACCCGAGCCTTGGTTCCTTTGGCGACCGACAGTTGGATTGGGAATAGCGATTTGGAGCCCAGCTGCGCGGCGGCTTCCCTTTCGGTGGCGGCCGATAGCATGCCGGTCACTTTTTTCCCGGCGCGGTCTCTAGCTACATAGGCGAAGTCAGGCATTCGATACGCTTCGTTCTTCTTGGGTGCCGCAGGCTACCGGTCCCCTTTGGTCGCCCGCAGCACTTCGTCCATGCTGGTAGTCCCTTCGATCACCTTGCGCCATCCATCCATCCGCAAGGTCTTCATCCCACCTCGGATTCCAGCCTTCTTGATTTCAAAGGCGCTAGCGCGGTCGTGTGCCAACTGACGCACCTCTTCGGTTGTCACCAGCAACTCGTAAATCCCAAACCGGCCTGCGTAGCCCACCTGACGGCAGATCCGACACCCTGCCGCTCGGTAAATTTTCCGCTCACCCAGCTGATCCCAAGGGAAATCATCTGGCACTTCGTCGTGGCGTGGCTGGTAGGCTTCCTTGCAATGCGGACAGAGTCTACGAACCAGTCGCTGCGCCATCACCCCTTCCACGGTACTGGCCACCAGGAACGGTTCAATTCCCATGTCGACAATTCGCGTGAAGGCGCTGGAGGCGTCATTCGTGTGAAGCGTGCTGAAGACGGTATGGCCAGTCAGCGATGCCTGAATGGCATTCTCTGCTGTCTCCGCATCGCGGATTTCCCCGACCAGCACGATGTCCGGATCGTGTCGCAGAATGCTTCGCAATGACGCGGCAAAGGTCAATCCGATTTTCGGGTGCACCTGGATCTGGTTGATCCCTTCCAGTTGGTATTCCACTGGGTCTTCGGTGGTGATGATCTTGTTTTCTGGAGATTTGATCTCCAGCAGGGAGCTGTAGAGGGTGGTGGTTTTCCCCGAGCCGGTGGGGCCGGTTACCAGGATGATTCCGTGCGGCAGGCGGATCAGTTCGCTGAAGATTCGGTAGGTGTCGGGGTCCATCCCCAGGCTTTGCAGGTCGAACTTCATCGCACCCTTATCGAGGATACGCATCACCAAGCCTTCGCCATGGATCATCGGAATGACCGACAGACGGATATCGATCTCTCGGCCATGAACCTTCAGTTTGATGCGGCCGTCCTGAGGGAGCCGTTTTTCTGCGATATTGAGTCGGGCCATGATCTTCAGGCGGGAGATGATCGCAGCCTGAAAGCGATTGATCTCGACCGGGACCGGCTGGGTATGCAGGATCCCGTCGATGCGGTACCGGATCACCAGGCCCGAAGCTTGCGATTCAATGTGGACGTCGCTGGCGCGGGAGTCGATGGCTTCGACGAGGATTTCGTTGACCAGCCGAACCACGGAGGCTTCTTGAGCCATCTCGCTCATTTCGCTGCCGTCGGTGACGATGTCTTCGAGGAGTTCCACTTCCTCGGTTTCGTCTCCACGGGCAGCCATCAGCCCTTCCACCGTCTCGCTGCCGACCCCCATATGCTTCTTGACCAGCTTGGCGATCTCGTCTCGCTCCGCCACCACCGGGGTGATCATCAAGCCTGTGGTGGCGGAGGCTTCATCGAGCGGGTAGAGGTCGAGCGGGTTGCTGGTGGCGACGACTAGAGCGGATCCGTCGCGTCGGATCGGGAAGATCGCATGACGGTAGATCAGCTTTTGAGGAAATTGCTTGAGCAGTTCCAAATCGATATCGATTTGCCTGAGGTCGACGTAGTCCAGTCCTACTTCTTCAGCGAGCGCCTGAAGAGCTGCCTCTTCTTTGACAAAGCCCTGCTGGATCGCTGATTCAATCACCGATCCCCCTTGAGCTCGTTGCCTGGCCAGCTGCAATTGATCCGGCTCCAGCAGCCCGCGCCGGAGTAAAATTTCGCCCGCTTCGGTGATCATGTCTGGTCAGCGTCCCCCGCCACGATTGGTACCGCCGCGCTGCCCGCCACCCCCTTGGTTGCCGCCGCGCTGCACTCCGCCACCGCCCTGGTTGCCACCACCGAAGCCACCGCCACCGGGAAAGCCGCCTCCGAAACCTCGGAAGCCACCCTGCCCTTGTCCACCCTGGCCGCCTCCACGCTGGCCACCAAAGCCACCGCCTCCCGGGAAGCCACCACCACCACCAGGAAAGCCACCGCCGCCACCAGGAAAGCCACCGCCGCCAAAGCCGCGTTGCATCATCATCTGGCGGAATGCGTTGGGGTCGAACCCCTGTCCTTGTCCATTCTGATTGCTGTTTTGACGGGTGCGATTGTTTGTGTTGCCATTGTTGGCCGTATTCCCCGTGGCGTTGGTCTGAACCTTGTTGCCAAGAATCGACTGGAGAGCCGATTGGACTACGGTTGGATTGACATTGCCCCCCAACTGCACCACCTGCACCTGTTCTTCGTTGGCGACGCTGGCTTCATCGAGCATCGCGACCAGTTCGCGGACCTGTTCGTACATCTGATTGCTGGAGGTAACGATCAGCGAGTTGCTTTTGGCATCGGTGGCGATTGTCATCGTCATTTCTTTGATCTTCGACTGCCCGCCGCCACGGCCTCCGCCACCGCCGCGTAGTGCCTGCAGGAATTCCTGAGGCGATGGGGGACGCTGGGCGGCCCCTGAGTCCGCTCCGGCAATCCGATCCGAGAAGACGCTTCTCACCACATTGGCAACTTCCTCCACGTCGCCATTGACGACGGGAATGATTCTGGGAGTCCCTCGTGTTTCGACCTCGACTTCGCTGTCTTCCTGATCGATTACGTCGATCAGTTGTTCGATGAGGTCGAGATCCAGCGGCGCGGCTTGGACGATCAATGCGTTCAGACGGGCGTCGGGCGTGATGGTGTAGTCGCCCGAAGCGATGCCTCCGGAAGAGGACGAGGAGGAACTACTGGAAGAGCGGCCGCCACCCAGCAGACCACCGATCAGACCACCCCCCAGTTCTCCCAGCATGCCGGAGGCCATGTTGCCAAGTAGCCCTCCACCACCGCCTGAGGAGACTTCGCCGGAAAGGATGCTCTCCAGAAGCTCCGCGGCGGCTTCGGCCTTCACGTACTTTAGGTAGACGACTGTCGGTTCCGCTGCTGCCGATGCCAGTTGATCGCTGAGCATCCTCGCCAGCTGCTCGAATTCCTCGAGCGCTTGCTTGTCATTGGAGGTGACGACCCATCCCGTGGGGCCCTGGATAACGACGATTTCCTTGCCGCTCGGATCGGTCAGCGTGGTGGCGCCGTCCTGCGTTGGCTCCACGGCGAGCGGGTCGCTGGCGAGGGAGCTGTTGGGGTCCTGTGAAGGGTTTGCAGCGGCGTCTTCCTGAGCAGCGTCTTCCTGAGCTGGCGGCTGGGATGCAGCGGTGCTGGTCCAGCGTCCAGCGGGCGCCGAGCGAAGTCCAATCTCTGGATTGGCGGGCGCAGCTGGTTCCGGCTGAGCGGCCGCCGGTTCGCTTGGTGGCTCCACAGACGGAACCTCAGGTTCGGCGGGCTGTCGGCTCTGGGGCTCCAAAGTGCCTCTGGGGGGCAAGGAAGAAGCTGAAGGAGTTGCATCCGGTCGGGCTGAGGCGCTGTTGGCCGATGCTTCCGTTTCTGCGTTAGGAACGTTCGGCTGGCGGCGGGCATCGCGCCGTGGATCCTTCGGCTTGATCACGCGGATCCGATTGGTCTTGCCACCACTCTGCCACAGTTGCTCCAGTTGCTCCATCACCCGTTCACTGGAACGGCCTGTTAGAGGCAACGTGCGAATCGAATCGCCGAAACTGGAGGCAGCAGGTCCGCTCTCTTCCAGTTTGCCGATCAGCGTCTGGACCTGATCGATCTGATCTTTCGTCCCCTGCACCATGATGGTGCGAGCCAGGGTATCGCCATAGAACGTCGGCCCCTTGGAACCGCTTTCGCCTTCGCCGCTCTTCTTGCCAAAGAATTTTTCAAGCGTCAGCAGTGCGGCCTGGGGATCGATCCGTTTCAGCGGGATGACGGTGAAGTCGGCGCTGTCACCGGCAAGTTCTTTCAGCGTCTTTTCGATCAAAGCGTGATCATCGGGGGTTGCGAAGGCGATGATGTGGTTGGTCATCGGATCTTTCGCCAGCCGTACGTTGGGAGCGCCGGCCATCAACGTCTGCAGCACTTCCAAAGCAGTGTCGGGATCGCTGGAGATGACGCGATGGGTTTTCAATGAGGGCTGCGCAACATCGACGTTCGTCCCCGATTTCTCTTCGGGTGCAACGTCGATCGCTTTGGCTAGATCGCGGAGCTTCTGCATTTTCTCAGCCGACCCGGTCGCATAGATCGTGTTGCCAAAGGTATCGGTCGAGAGGTTGATGTCGGCGGAAGTATTCGACTCCCCCTGCAATCCCAGCAGAGGGCGGACGACGGCTAGGAGTTCGTCGGCGCTCAGGTTCTTAAGCGGCAGGGTGATGATCGTGCCCTGGCCAGTGGTGGGGTCTTCCACCCGCATCAACATGTCTCGCACCAGCCGAAGTTTCCCCGCCGTCTCGGTCACCAGCACCTGGGAGGAAGATGGGAGAGGGATCACCGATCCTTGTGGACCGATCAGCATCTCAATTTCTTTCTTCGCTTCCTCAGGAGTCATGCGCGAAAGGGGAAAGAGAGACTTGAGCAGTTCGTACTCTCCACGGTCATCCAGTTCCATCGGATCGACTAACTGAGCGACTTCCCGGATGTAGCCGCGGATCACATCGGCCGATTCGCCCGAACCCAGATCAAGCACCATCAAGACTCGTTCGCGTCGGACCAGGGAATACCCTTTCCCAAGGAGTACACCGTTGATGATGTCCATCGCCTGCGCGACGCTGTAGCGTCGATAGGGATCTCGGTAGGTGAAGGTTCCTGCGGGGTAAAGGTCGGTCTGTAGACTCAACTCGGCTTCCTTCGACAGCCACTTCAGCACGTTCTCCCAAGGCTCGCCGTCAAAGTTCAGTAGCAACTGAGTGTTGGGGGCAGAGGGCAGCGGCAAGGAAGCGGTCGCATCGCGCGAGCCGGCGGGTGGCTGCAAGGCGGAGGGCATCTCCGCTGAATCTACGGGGCTTGAAACGATGGGAGTTGCTGGGGCTGGTTGGCTTTCGTCGGTGGCACTGGCCGACTCGTTGGGCTCCTGCTGGGCTTTGGGTGTCTCGGGAGGAGTGTCGGAAGGTGGCGTCTTCGCGACCGACTCGATTGGTGATTCCTTGGGTCCGCCCGTAGCGGCGTCGGCAGACTGACCGGCCATCGCTTGCCAAGTCGCCAGTTGGGAAACGGTCAGGACCGACTTGAGCCGGCGGTCCATTTCTGCGGGTGCCTCGCTGCGACCTACTTGGCGAATGATTTCGGGGCGGCTACTGAGAATCTGCTGCACCTGCTGGACTTGGCCTTCACTGAGCCCCACAGTCTCTACCACTTCCTCGTCGGCAAGGCTGAGCATGCCGATGCGGGAGAGTCGGACTTTTTGGAGAGCCGAGCGTTGTTGGGCGTTAAGAAGCTGGAAGGCGGCGCGTTCGGATTCTCGAACGAATTGCCGTAACTTCACGTCGCGATCTTCGGATGGGAGATCCCGAAGTTGAGCGGCTAGTCCCAGAGCCAGATTTTCGCGATCCTTGACGATCTGCTGAATGGCGCTCAGTTGGGCTTCCGAAAGCGCCAATTGGTTGGCCACCTTGGGCTCATCCACCAGTGCCGCTAGGACTCCCACGGTATTCCAGTCGGCTGACCACAGCGGTGACCAAGACGAACCGACTAGCAGGCAACCTAGAGCGAACCGTGCAGCGATTTGGGGCAGCGAAAGCTTCGAACGACTCATGCGACTAGATCTCTTTTCTGACGACACGATGACTGGCAAACTCTGCAAATGGGTCACCAAAAAGCAGAATTGGGATGCCGGACATCTTTTGCGAATGAAATCGCGGTTTTTCTCTATTTTCACACCCTGACAACTGGCTTGGCTTCCCAGCTTGAGGGGGGGAATGCCTTCACCTTTATTCAAACCCTACCGTAACCCTTCAGTTTCGGCGCTGAAGAATTGGAATCCGTCACATTTTAGCTAGCTTTCCGATTCTTCCTTATTTTCCATCCTTGCAGGATGGCGAGACAGTTTCATCGCGGCACGAATCGAACGCCGCAACCGGCATTCGCTTCCTATTCCTCCGTATTGGAAATCCCCAAATTGGCCACCCAAAATAGCTAAATCCCCAATTGGTGCCACCCACCTTTCAAGATAAATCCCCAATTGGTGCCACCCACCTTTCAAGATTGGTGCCACCCACCTTTCAAGATTGGTGCCACCCACCTTTCAAGATTGGTGCCACCCACCTTTCAAGATTGGTGCCACCCACCTTTTTGATTTTGTTCGACGTAAGTCTATTTTTACCAAAGGTTTACGATGGGTTCAGGTAAATCCCCAATTGGTGCCACCCACCTTTCGAGGGTAAATCCCCAATTGGTGCCACCCACCTTTCGAGTATGGAGGTACCCACCCTTCGGGAGGGTTTAGGCATTCCAGCGAGGCTGATGTGTCGCTCTGTAATGACTGCATGGCCCTTACGGCTATGCCACGGCATGGATGAAATAGCAGCATTCCAATTGGTTCCACCCACCTTTTTTGCTTGAATAGCAAGCATTCAGTGGGGCTCGGGGTTCTTCAGCGGCGCTAGCGAGGTTGAGATGCCCATGCCAAGGGATGAATGCAATAGCGGGTATTGACTCGCCATGCGAGGCGGTATCGATTCCTTCCATTTGTGGGGTTCGACTTAGCTCGTGCCGGTTGTTCCGGCGGGAAGAAATCCAATTGGTGCAGAAATCCAATAGGTGCCACCCGCCTTTCGATTTCTTTCCGACGTAAGTCTCTTATCGATAGAGGTTTGTGGTAGCTGCGAAGGTGAGAAGTTCTGGGACATCCTTCCTAGTGTTTTGAATGGACTTCCGATTTGTTCCATTGGATCGTTTGGGGAGCCTGTAGGCGAACACTGCCCTCGGTCCGATCGGGTGACATAATGGCTAGCTTGCTCGCCCAGTTCATCTCCCCATCCCGTCGTTCTTTCGTCTCCTTGCTCCACGCCCAGAAATCCGAATTTTCTCCCCCTTGTTTTTATTGGTAGGAACTGAGTCTTCGCTCATGGAGAGAGGTGATTCGTTGCCGGGCTGCGCAGCCTTGTCTAGTGGAGGCCGAACTTGACGACTCCCCAAATGTTGTCATCCATCTGTTGGATTCTGCTACCTGATGGATGAAATAGCAGCATTCCCGTTGGTGCGACAGCATTCCAATAGGTGCCACCCACCTGTTGCTTGAATAGCAAGCATTCCAGTCGGGTTCGGGGTTCCTGCGGCGCCAGCATGGTTGAGACGCCCATGCTCCGTAATGAATGGGTTAGCAGTATTCACTCGCTATGCGAGACGGTATCGATTCCTTCCATTGGTGGGGTTCGACTAGGCTCGTGCCGGTTGTTTCGGCGGGATGAGCATTCCAATTGTTGCCATTCGTGCCACCCACCTTTTGGATTCTTCCGACGTAAGTCGTTCATTGATAATGGTTTGGGGTAATTTCGGTGCTGTGATGCGCTGGGGAACCTACCGCTTTCCTCGAATGAACTTTCGATGGGTTTGAGTCGCTTCCATAAGGGAGTGCGGACCGCGCTGCGGATGAGCCAAAACACCATCAGCATGCTGGCGCGATACATCGCCAAAGTCCGTCGTTTTTTGTACTCCACTTCACACGGCTTCTCCCAAAATCCAAAAGTTTTTTCCTTTGGTTTTTATTGGGCGAAATAGGTGCCTTTGACTCGGTGAAGGAGCGCCGATGTTCACCCTCCAAGCTGGAAACCGTGTGGAGGAGTTCCCTTGTCTGTCGGGTGAGATCTTTCCGTTTTTTCTTAGGAGACGCCAGATGAGATATGTGCGACTGCTATACGGGATCGAAGAGTCACAGAAGGCTTGGGAGGCATTTGGCAAGCTACCTGAGCGACTTTTTGCGATGGGAATTCGTCGCATGCTGCTGTGCCGTGACTTCACGCTGAGCCCTTACGACTTCGACCTGTTGCTCAGGAATGACCTAGCAATTGCAGGAGTCGGCAAGAGTTTGTTCGACGGTCTGGGGCCCATGCTGCTTTCCCATAGTCCGATGCGGCAAATCGGGATGAAGTGCATGCCGAATGACGTCACTCTGCGGATTCGGATTGTCGAAAGGCATGGCAAGCCAGTGCTGCGTCTGGTCCGCGCGATTCCTGTGCACGGCAACTGACCGGCAACCCAACTCCATGCGGTCGACGACCGAGTGACCTTCTCCCTTGGGCTACCTCTTAAGTCCCCAGGATGTTCTCCACTGCGGAACTATTGCCGGTGGTGTTTCAAAACTGCGTTTCGAACTGCTTTCTCTCGTTTCTTGATTTCAAGGAAAAACCGATGCGAGACAACCGACGGCAAGATACCTTTCCCAACTGGAAATCCTCACCTAGGTCGAATCCTATTCGCTCTGGATGCAAAATACCGTACGAATCCTCAATGGTCTTCCAGAATGTCGATCGATCGAAACGAGGCAACACGAACCCTAAGTCCATTGTGCCGCCCTTGCCATGCAACCGGGTGCCTTTCTTGATCAGCTTCCATCGCCGCGCTAGGCCACGAGGTCTTTGAGCAGCGACTGCAATCGCATGATGCTTCGAACGCTGCGGTAAGTATTGGTGTTCTATTCTGACCGACCGAGCGGACGGAGAGATTTCCGATCTCGTCCGGTCGAACAGCCTAACCCCGTGCATTCACGCGATGCACGGGGAACTCGACCTGTTGTTCGGTTGAGATCAGACTTTTAGAATCGGGTCTTCTTCTTCAAAGCCGACGCATCGGCAATGCCTTCCTTCGTTCGGGAGCCTACCCTGTGTCGCTTGATCCTTCGCAAATCCCAAGTGGAGATTTCTGGGCAGAAGTTCTGCTGGCTTCATTTCGCAGGCGAACCGGCTTCAGTCTGTTCGATTCCAGACAGTCGACTGCACCGCTTGCGAGCCAACTTTGGGAAAGCCCCTGGGTTGTGGTGGCTCATGGGAATGAACCCGATCCGCTGTTTCATTACGGAAATCGAGCTGCGCTGGATCTATGGGAAATGCCAGCGGAGGAGTTTCTCGGGATGCCATCGCGGCTGACAGCCGAACCGGTCCATCGCGAGGAGAGAGAACGGGTCTTGGCGTCGACTCGCAGGGATGGCTTTGTCGACGATTACAGTGGAATACGGATTTCCAAGCTGGGAAAACGATTTCGGATTCACCGAGCCTGGCTGTGGATGGTTGATCGAGAGGATGGGCAGGTGATTGGACAGGCGGCCGCTTTTCGTGAGTGGTCTCCATTGCCAGCATCGCCGTGACCCAGTGATTACTGTGCCAGAAAAGCTGGTCACGTTATGAACTTCTTGCCTACCACGCCAAGCTGCGCATTCCCGTTTGAGCTTTTCTGCTTTCGGTAGACGCTCTCGATGGCGCGAATTGCTGAGGCATCGTTACGATTCGGCTAACTGGGATCGCACTGCCCAGGCAGGGTAAGCCGAGTTGGCTTGGCAACCATCGAGCTTTCGAATGCTGGCATTACGGGGGGCGATCTCCGATGGGATCGGCCAATTGTATGCGCGGCATGCCACGTGGCTATGGGGTGGGGAATCCGGATGCGGTCCATCTGCTCTTGGAAGCGGATCTGAATTTCTCTACCATCCGCGCGCAGGTGGCGAACCCGCCTCATGCCGATCGATTCTCCAATCTCCAGCAAAAGGCCCCATCCCATGGCCAGCAGTCCCTTCGGTTTTCGACGGAATCACTTTCTGCTCTCCGCCTGGCTGCTCGGCAGCTCTCTGCTGTTGGTTGGCTGCCACTCCAATCCTAACCCCTATGCCAATCCGTATGGCACCGTGCCCAGTTACGGTACGGCCCCGGGTTATGGTGCAGCACCTGGTTACGGAGCGGCGCCCAGTTACGGAGCGGCGCCCAGTTACGGAGCGGCACCCAGTTACCCCTATGGAACGCAGCCACCGGCGACCTGGGGATCTGCTCCCAGCATGACTCGCGTCCCACCTCCACCGACCGGCAGCTACGCTGTCCCCGGCGTCTACTCCCCGCAAGCTCCCGCCGCCAGTGCAGCTCCTGGAGCCGTGATGCCTTCCACTTCCGTTCCTTCGATGCCGGGTGGCGCGGGACCGGTGCTTCCCGGCACTTCGTCCCTCCCCAGCTCCAGTGGAGTCCAGCAGGCCTCGGCACAGGCCTCCCTCCGATCCTCGACCGCACCGCCATCGAGCACCAGCAGCACCGCTTTGGCCAGCAATCCATCGGTGGTCGATGCGGCTTGGCATGCCAGCCCAAGCGGACAGCAGAGTAGCGTCATTCCAGCCGGAGGCTACTCACCGTCAGCCTCCACGAGCAGCCTCAGTCCTGTCGGGACAGGAGTCACCTCCTCTACCTCCCTGCCAGGTTCGATGCCACCGCCCAGTTGGAGCAGCCTTTGAATCGTGCCTAACGAATCATCACAACCGGCTGCCCAGGGCAAAGATGGTCGGCTGATTCAAGCGTGGTCCGACTACTTGACCAAGGTGATATCGGTCATTTTCTTTTCTTCGCCGCGCTGATACTCGACCGTCACCGTCTCTCCTACTTTGTGGCTGGATAGAGCCTCCATAAGGGCGTCAGGTCCTGGCAGTTCTTTATCGGCCAGTTCCAGAAGTTTGTCCCCTGGCATCAGCCCCGCTTTCTCGGCGGCTCCCCCAGCCTCGACACTTTCGATCACCACCCCTTCGGCATCGGTCTTCAGTTGGATTTGCATCCGAGGCCGTCTTGGGACAACCGCCTGCGGGTTGGCTCGTCCTGCCACCTTCACAAACTCTGGTTTCTCAGAGGTCGTTGCCAACTGCAGGGTCAGTTCGGTCACCATATCGGCGATCCGCACCATGCCATCGACGTTGATCTTGTCGGGGTCATCGCTGGGGCGATGGTAGTCATTGTGCAGTCCGGTGAAGAAGTGGAAGACCGGAACACCAACTTCGAAGAACGAAGCGTGGTCGCTTGGCCCCAACCCCGCCGGAACTTTATCGAGATCGAATTGATGCTTTGCATTGAGCGCATCGACCCATGCATCAAACTGCTTTGCCGATCCTGTCCCGAAAATCGTCAGCCGATCCGAATCCAATCGACCCACCATGTCCATATTGACCATGGCGACTGTCTTCTCCAGCGGGAACCGTGGATTGCGACAGTAATGTCGGCTTCCCAGCAACCCTCGCTCTTCGGCAGAGAATGCCATGACCACCAGGGTTCGCCTTGGGGAAGGCGGCTGGATCGCTAGTCGGCGGGCCACCTCCATCAGCGTCACGGTCCCAGACCCATTGTCGTCGGCTCCGTTGTGAACCGCAATGGTGCCAGGGGCCAGCGACCCTGGTCCCCCCATGCCAACGTGGTCATAGTGAGCCCCGACGACCACATATTCGTCGGCCAGTTCGCCCTCGCCCGGGAGCATGGCGATGACGTTGCGGACTTGGATCGATGCCTCGACCAATTCCGCCTGCCCATCTGCCTTCCATCCGCCAAGTTCTATCGACCGTGGCTTTAAGTCGCTGTCGATCTCAACCTCTAGGTCGGCCAGGGTTTTTCCGGTGGCCGACTGTACGATCGGATCGACCGCAGCGCGGCGTGCAAAGAGAACGGGGATCTTGTTCCCTGCCCGAGGCGCGCGACCAGCTCCATCGATCGAAAGCAATGCGTCATTCGATTCCTCCGAAGTCGCTTTGTCGTTCACCAAGATGACCCCCGCGGCTCCATGAGCTATCGCGTTGGTGACTTTCGTCGCAAAGAAGGCATAGCGACTAGACTGCGTCCCCTCAAAGGGACTCTCTGGATCATTCGGGCGAGGTTCCTTTCGGAGGATGACAACAATTTTGCCCTGGACATCGATTCCAGCGTAATCGTCATACTGCAGCTTGCCTTCTCCCTCGTCAGCGGAAATTCCGTACCCGACAAAGACTAGTGGCGCGGTAACCGTCGCATTGCTGCCAAGAGAAACTGGAGTGAAATCCTCCGATAGCTTCCAGGGAACCGACGTTCCCTGAGGATCGATCAGCGTCATTCGATTCGATTCCGAGGCTCCCATCGTAAGAGGTCCTTCAATGCTGAAGGCTTGATACGGTGTCCCGTCAAACAGATCGGTCTTCCACCCAAGGCTCTGCAGCCGTCCGGCAATCCAGTCGCCGGCATGCATCAATCCGGCCGTTTCCACGCCGCGTCCTTCCATCGCGTCGGAGGCGAAGAACTGAATGTCTCGCGTGATTCTTGCTGCCGATTCCGCTGCAATCGCCTTGCCGATCGCAGGTCCATCCTCTCCCACTGCAGCCGTACCACAGCTCATCAGCAGCCACGCTATTCCAAAAAGCCCCCTGGCTAACCTGGAATCGATCCCGCGCTGCTTCGCTCCTTCGACTCCCGACTGGCCGGAATACACTCCACAATCCAGCAGCCCTTGACCGTTCACCCCGCGCATGAATCCACCCTCTCTGGAACGCTTTTTCCAACGCCACTTTGGCCGGCTACAAGATCCTTGTCGCCAGGTTCTCCCAGCAACCCTCATCTAAGATTCCGATTGTAGCCGATTCCATTCGCGGGCGGCGCTGTACCATAAACCTCGGATGCAGGCCCCGTGGAACCTCTCGTCGGATTTTCACTATGACTTTTGCTAACCATTTCCATTTGCCGAACTTGGCCAGCCGTTGGATGGCGATCGGCTTGTTTTGGATTGGGCTTTCTGTTTGCAGCCATCCGTGCACGGCGCAACCACTGTCCGCCCAGTCCACGACCGCCAGCGGAGCTCGCCCCAATATCGTGCTGATCCTCGCCGATGACCTGGGCTACACCGACCTAGCCTGCTACGGCAGCGGCTACTACGAGACACCCAACATCGATCGACTGGCCAAGGAAGGTATGCGATGGCTCAACCATCATCATTGCCAAAACTGCACTCCGACGCGTGCCGCACTGCTCTGCGGACAGTATCCAGCGCGGACGGGTGTCTACACCGTCGGAGGCATCGATCGATTTGACTGGAGCATGCGGCCGCTGCGTCCGGTCGAAAATGTCACGCAGTTGCCTTTGGATCGGATGCTGGTAGGGGAGTCACTGCAGCAAGCCGGGTACGCCACGGCCATGTTCGGCAAATGGCATATCGGACAGGCCGGTCGGTTCCACCCCAAGTCGCGCGGATTCCTGGAAGCGGTGATCTCCGAAGGAAGACACTTTCAATTTGAAACCAAGCCCCCCACCGAACTCCCGGATAGCACCTACTTGGCAGACTACCTCACCGATCTGGCGGTTGACTTCATCGACCGCCATCACGACCAACCCTTTTTCCTCTATCTGCCCCACTTTGGAGTCCATGCCCCGTTGCAAGCCAAAGAGGAATTGATCGCCAAGTATCAAGGCAAACTGCCGTCCGGAGGGCATCGCAATCCCGTCTATGCCGCCATGATCGATTCGATCGATCAAAGCGTCGGACGGATTGTGCAGACGCTAGAGACGCACCATCTAACCGATCGAACACTGGTGATCTTCGCAAGCGACAACGGCGGGGTCGGTGGCTATCAACGCGAGGGATTGGATCAAAAGGAGGACACCACGGACAACGCTCCTTTGCGCCACGGGAAAGGAAGCCTCTACGAAGGTGGGATTCGAGTCCCATTGATCACCCGCTGGCCGGCGATCGTTCCCGCCAGCACCACTTGCAATGAACCGACGCTCCACGTCGATCTCTACCCTACCCTGCTGGAACTGGCCACTGCACCGCCACCCCCACAACAACTCGATGGCCTTTCGCTGAAACCGCTGTTCCAGGATCCAACCTCAGAGCTTCCGCGAGACGCTATCTTCCATCATTTTCCGGGCTACCTAGGGCAAGGAAAGAATCGATGGCGAACCACTCCCGTCAGTGTGATTCAGATGCGGCAGTGGAAGCTATTGGAGTTCCTCGAAGATGGCCACCTGGAACTCTATGACTTGGAATCGGATCTCTCTGAGTCACACAACTTGGCTTCGATCGAACCCCAGCGAGCCGTCATAATGCGGGAGCGACTAGAAGCGTGGCGCCGTGAAGTCAGCGCGTCGATGCCGAAACCCAATCGCTCGGGCGATGGCAAGTGATCGGAAGGATTGGACAGCAGCTACCAGGGAGCAGCGCTGCCAGAAGATTGCGTCTCACGCGATGCTCTCTCTCGTACGCAGGTTTGTCCCGCATGCGATGCTGTCGAATTGAAAACCCCCGAGTCGCCTCGGGGGTTTTCAATTCGACGGTATGGATCAGTAGCTCATGTCAGTCGGCTTCGATGTTGGCGACGTTGCCATCGGCCATCGCCCCCAGCCGCTGGTAGGTCAGGATGTCGATTTGATCGGACACCCATCGGACCGCACCGTCAGCCATGGCGAACTGTCCGCCACCGGTGTGGGAGCTGAAGAAGCCGGAGTTGTCTCCCCAAAGAGCGGCACAGGCCTGCAGATCGCGGGTGCGATTGCCGGTCGACTGGCACTTGGCTTTGTCATTCAGCGGCGTCAGCGTCGTACCGGTGGCAAAGTAAGGATGTCCCCAAGCGGTTCGATTGCTGTAATCGGAAATCGACTCCCCTACCATGAAGACGTTGGACTGACCATCTTTGATGTCAGCAAGGCGTGTGGAGCAGTCGGTGCGGTCGGGGGTGAGGCTAGCGGTGCTGACCATCAAACCAGGGTAGAAGATCCCGTTGTTGGCGCTGAAGGCCCAGACGGAAATCTGCTTGCCATTGGCGCTGACGGTCGAACCACTGATCGCTGGATTGACGGTTTGGTCAAACGAGTTCTTCTTGGCGGTGAATGTGCCATCCAGAGGCGGGCTGGCCATGTCGTACCACAGCCAAAGCGAACCCATCACCCCTTTGTAACTGGTGCCACCCATCGCGATATCGGCCGGAAACCAAGATGCTTCCCCCCGCTTGGTCTGCGACTCGTAGGAAGTCCCATCGCTGGGGCACTGGTAGACGGGGATGCGAGTTCCAACCACGGCTAGGTTCGCAGGAACGGACAAAGGACCTGTCAGGTATTGCATCTGGCCATAGACTGGTGCTCCGGAATCCTGACGGAAATCGATTTGATCGTAAAGGACATTCTGTTCCAGATGCGGAAGAATGGCGGTCATCCACGAGATACCATTGGGCGTCTGATTCCCGCTGGGATCGGGGCGAGTGGCGTTTTTGGGGAACTTCTGAGCGGTGGTTGAAAAGTTGATCGCCGCCAGCGCGATGTTCTTCATGTTGTTCTGGCAGGAAGCTCGCCTAGCCGCTTCACGCGCCGCCTGAACGGCTGGCAGCAGAAGACCGACCAACACTCCAATGATGGCGATCACCACCAGCAATTCCACCAGCGTGAAGGCTGGTCGAGGGCGAAAACGAACGGGCATCTCGAAACTCCCCAAGATAGACGAGTAGAAGGAATCAATTCCCGATTGATTTTATGGGATCAGGCTTTCCAAAAGCAACCAGTAACCGATCAATTCCCCTGCGGTTGGGCCTGAAACCGCTAACTCGCTGGTCGAGTGAGCTCGGGACAGTTGTTTTCCTAGAGCGGTCGCGCGTTGCTTGCTTTGAGAGGGGCGGTACGCTTGCGCGGGGGGGGCGGAGGGATGAGCGAACTTGTTGAGGATGGCCATCGTAGCCATTTTCCTCCTCGCCAAGTTCAGAGTAAGTCGCCCAGCGTCAGACGAATCGTCGGCTTTCGCCTCCGTTTTGCGATCGTTTCCTTGGGATCCCCCATCCCATGGGTTTCCTCGATTGGTCACTCGGAGCGCGACGAACAATCGGTTGGGAGTCGTTTTTTCTGCAGAGGATTGTTAGGAGCGGGGCTGTGGCGGAGCCATGGCTGAGCTGTTGGGGCGAGGGTTGGATAGGGAGTTGGCGCGATCGGGATGAAGGGTTCGCGCCGGAGAGGTGGCAGGAGAAGCTTGTCCAATGAGTCGGGGGGATTTTTTGCGAAGCCTATGTACAAAACCTGTTGATCATCGCCATGACTTGGTTCGCGTGGGGAGGGAGTCGCCGAAGAGCTTGTAGCGGGTATCGTCGGGTGGGCGGTGTGCGGGTGGCTCCCAAGTCCATTGCGTTGCTTGCACTCATGGAAAATCGCTCTTCCCCTACCGATGGGGAAAGAGCGGAAGATGGCGGGAAGTGCTGGCTGCCTGCAACTAGCTCTAGGTAGAAGCGATGCTCCCTGGATCAATCTCGGTCGATCGAAGCCGATTGGCCATCGGCCATGGATCCCAGCCGCTGGTAGGTCAGAAGGTCGATCTGATCGGAAACCCAGCGCACCGATCCATCGGCAAGAGCGAATTGGGCGCCGCCGACATGGTTGCTGTGAAAGCCCGAATTATCTCCCCACATGGCGTCGCAAGTTTCGAGGTCCCTGCGGCGGTTGCCAGTCGAAGCACAGCGGGCGCGATCGTTCAGGGGAATAGCGGTTGTCGCGGTCGACATCACCGAATGGAACCAAGCGGTGCGACGCGAATAGGCCGCGACCGCCTCACCCACCAAGAAGACATTCGACTGGCCATCTTTGATATCGGACAAGCGGGTCTGGCAGTCGAGCCGTTCGGGGCCAATCGCCGTCCCTGTTCTCATGAAGCCTGGATGATAGATGCCGTTGTTGGAGCAAAAAGCCCAGAGGGAAATCTGTCTGCCCCCGCCGCTAACGTCGCTCCCGGAAAAGACCGGATTCACCACAGGATCGACTAAGCCGCGTTTCCCAGTGAAGGTCGATTCCAAGGTAAGATTGGATGGGTCGTACCAATTCCACAGAGACCCCATGACACCCTTGTAGCTGGTTCCGGCAAGCGGAATGATCGACGGAAACCACTTCGCTTCTCCTCGATTGGTGAGCGCCTCGAGGCTGGTTCCATCACTAGGGCAATGAAAGAGCTGGACGCGGGACTGCGCGACTGCCAAGTTCTGAGCGGTTTGATTTCCAAAGAGGTAGACTTGTCGACCAAAAAAGCTGAAGACCGGATCCTGGCGGAACTCCAGTTGGTCAAACAAGCTATTTTGTTCGATGTGCGGGAGGATTCCGACCATCCACGAGACACCCTGCGTTCCAAAATTCAGCACACCATTGGGACGCACCGAGTTCTTCGGGAACGTTTGATTGGTGGTGGCGAAATTCAAGGAAGCCAGAGCGACGTTTTTCAGGTTGTTCTGACAGCTGGCGCGGCGAGCTGCTTCGCGCGCCGACTGAACAGCGGGAAGCAGCAATCCCACCAAGACGCCAATGATGGCGATCACCACCAGGAGTTCCACAAGCGTGAATCCCCTACGACTTGAACATTGAATCCCCATGCCCCTGTCCCCCCCTAGAAAGAACCACCCGCAAGAACACCTGCAAGACAGTCAAATTCAAGGCGTCCAAGGTTTCCAGCCTTGCTGCCGGAAAATTCTTCCCAAGGCACCTATTTGTCTCATTTTTTTCAAGCTGTGCGTTTTTTGGCGATTTTGACGCCGACGCTAGAACGCTGGCTATCCTGGCAAAAGGTGGTTGGCACCGATTGGAATGCTGGCAAAATGGCAAAAGGTGGTTGGCACCGATTGGAACGCAGTCTCGGCCATGCGAACCCAGCGGATCGCGGCCGCTGCCTCGTGAGCAAGCTAGCTATCTTGGCAAAAGGTGGGTGGCACCGATCGGAATGAAGTCTCGGCCATGCGAACCCAGCGGATCGTGGCCGCTGCCTCGTGAGCAAGCTAGCAATCCTGGCAAAAGGTGGGTGGCACCGATTGGAACGCAGTCTCGGCCATGCGAACCCAGCGGATCGTGGCCGCTGCCTCGTGAGCAAGCTAGCAATCCTGGCAAAAGGTGGGTGGCACCGATTGGCGAAAGGTGGGTGGCACCGATTGGCAATTGGAATGCGCCGGCAAAAGGTGGGTGGCACCGATTGGCAAAAGGTGGGTGGCACCGATTGGAATGCTGATTGGCAAAAGGTGGGTGGCACCGATTGGAATGCTGTCACTTGACGCAGTGGCATGGCCGTCTCGGCCATGCGAACCCAGCGGATCGCCGACATTGACTCGCACGAACGCTAGCTATCCGCGCGATAGGTGCATGGCATCTTTAGGAATGCTCTTACGTCGTCCGTTGTGGCGCTGTCCAGCTAGCATCGACAATACGCGAAAAATGCTTGTTACCGCACAAGCATGGTTGGCAGGTCGTCAAAGAGGTGGTGGCACGAATTGAAATATCGTCACCCGGCCCGCAGGGAGAGAAGCTGCGGGCCTACAACCTGCGATATTTGCAAATCCTAGAGCCTCTAGTTCTCCAGGCCTGACCCAATGCCTCTTCTGCGAGACTTGCGGATGCGGCGCCCGAGGCTTATCGCCGCGAAGCCGATCAGCGCGGACATCGTCGATGGCTCCGGCACCGCGAACTCACCGATAGGCAGCGAGGTTTGGAATACCCAGACGCTTTTGTTTGGGTCGCCACCGAAAATCGACAAATCAGCACCAGGGCCCAGAAGGCCGCCTAGACTGCTCACTGCCACGAGGACGCCGGTCGACGCATTGTAGATATTGCCAGACGGGCCGATGATTCGCTCGTTTTCAAGCAAAGGGTAGGCCACGGATGTATCAAACCCGCCCATGGACAAATCGGCGGGCGATCCCGGCAGCAGATCCACGCCATAAATGGTGGTGAACAGTGCGCTGTCCGTCGGAGGGGATGCATCGTCATAGGTCACGTAGGCCGCGGCTACACCGATTCGGTTGGTCAAGTCGATGGGATTACCAATCGGACCTCCCACAAAAACGTAGTCATTGAATGTGTTGATCACGAAGCCAAAGCCTATCCCAGGCATTCCCTGCGGGAACGGATAGATCGTCGCAGGTGCGCCCCACGTGGGAGGATTGTACGGCGAGCCCCAAACAGTGACCCAGGTGGATTTCGTCTCGAAACCGCTCCCGTTCGGGACCAAACTGTAGTCGCCTTTCCAATCGATCGCCGGCGACGAGGTCCGCAACGCCGCAACGGATTCACTGCAAAGTCCCGCCACCAATGCCACTGTCCATATCAACGCCCATGTAGCACTTCGGAATTTCATCGCATGCACCTCTGTTACAAAAACTGAGACGTCGAAGAGAACCGCAGACCTGACGCTAGCGGGTTTGCACTGGTGTCGCAACTAGCCCGAAAAGGAATGGCGCTGAAAAATCAAAAATAACCTTTTTGAGACTTTCACACACTAAAAAATGTCGATCCAGGATTGCAGCGGGAGTCGATGGGCTACATAGATCGAGGCTGAAATCGCCCATGAAGGGTCGTCAGACAGTGTGTGCCGAACCACTAGGAATCATAAGAATCTTCGCTTGAGTGGTTCATCTCTTAGGTTAAAAGAAATCAAAGTGCCAATGCATCTTTGGTTTGCTTCGGGGCCAGGGATGTTTTTTTGGGGGTGACCAAGCAGAAGATAGGATTGCCTTTGGATACTCCTAACCATTGGTCCATTCAACAATGCGATCCCCCCAACAATTTTGCGGACCAGTGGGCCACACAGGAGCAAAAAATGGATCGCGACGATTTGCCTTTCACGAAGACACCGAGACATTCCGAGTGAATGGACCGATGGATTTCTCTGGTATCTGGGTACCTCTTGGATTGCGTGAGATGAATGGGCCGGGTGCGAGTCTGGCTCTGGCTCTTTTCTGGTCCATCCGGCAATTCGGTAGGTTGTGTCCGTCCGGCCGAACGGAGTGGGCGGGATGGAGCCATGTGGGCAAGGGCAACGGGTGCCATGGGTGCGATGGATCTCACCCTCACTTAAAGGTGTCAGGGTGCTGTGCCTGTGGACACCGGCAATTCTCGCGTTGGTCCTCCGGGCCCGACTCCCCTAATCGATCGAATCAAGGGCCGTCAGGAGTCAAAAACCACTGAGCCTAAAAACCAAGTGAAGCATTTTCACTCTGGCTGTCTGCAGACCTGAAAAGCCTATTCGTTTGCGTTCATGGAGCACCGCTCACAGAAATCCCAAATACCAAATAACTCCCGAAAGGTGCTTGGCACCTTTTGAGTGTTGCCCCACTAGCGACGGATATTCATTCTCGCAGCGGACGGAGTGGCGCGGTCAGGAATTCGGTGCGCCGTCGGTGATGCATCCTTCGGAGGCGCTGCGGACTAACTGGATGTACTTGTAGAGGGTACCCCGAGTCGCTTTGAGTGAGGGGGCAGTCCAGGATCGGCGTCGCGTCTGCAGTTCCTGGTCGGAAAGATCGACCGAGAGCCGATTGTTTTCCGCATCGATGGTCACCATGTCCCCATCCTGCACCAGAGCCAGAGGTCCCCCCACCTGAGCTTCCGGGGTGATGTGGCCGACGATGAAGCCATGGGAACCACCGGAGAAGCGGCCGTCGGTCAGCAGGGCGACGTCGGACCCCAGTCCGGCACCCATGATGGCCGAGGTGGGGGTCAGCATTTCGGGCATCCCCGGGCCTCCCTTGGGTCCTTCGTAGCGAATGATGATGACATCCCCTTTCTGGATCTCCTTCCGCTGCAGTGCCTCCAGCATGGCCTCTTCCCCGTCGTAGCAGCGAGCGGGACCCGAGAAGACCAGTCCTTCCTTCCCGGTGATCTTTGCGACGGCACCTTCAGGCGACAAGTTGCCGCGCAGTATCTGGATGTGTCCGGTTGGCTTGAGCGGGTTTCCTACGGTGCGAACAATCGACTGGCCTTCTTTGAGCCCGGGGAGGTCGCTGAGGTTTTCCGCCAGCGTCCTTCCAGTGACCGTCCGGCAGGAACCATCGAGCAGCCCTTCCTGAAGCAAGTACTTCATCACCGCAGGAGTCCCACCGACCGAGTGCAAATCCTCCTGCACCCATTTGCCGCTTGGTTTGAGATCTGCAAGGTAGGGGATGCGTTCGGAAACCCGCTGAAAGTCATCCAGCCCAAGGGGGACATCCACCGCGTGCGCCATGGCGATCAGATGAAGCACGGCATTGGTGCTGCCGCCCAAGGCCATCACCACCGTCATGGCGTTCTCGAATGCAGATCGGGTCATGATGTCCCGCGGCTTCAAATCGAGTTCCATCAGCTTCCGCATGGCGTGGCCAGCTGCGATGCATTCGGTATGCTTGGCCGGGTCGACGGCAGGGATCGATGCGGAGTAAGGGAGCGACATACCGAGGGCTTCGATCGCCGAGGCCATGGTGTTGGCGGTGTACATCCCGCCACAGGCCCCCGCCCCAGGACACGAGTTGCGCACGATCTGCGATCGCTCCTGATCGTCGATCTGTCCAGAGAGAAACTGGCCGAAGCACTGGAAGGCCGAGACGATATCAAGCGTCTGCCCATTCCATTTTCCAGGCCGTATCGTTCCTCCGTAGACCATCAGTGAAGGCCGGTTTAGACGACCCATCGCAATCAAGCATCCAGGCATGTTCTTGTCGCAGCCTGGAATCGCGATCAGCCCGTCGTACCATTGCGCCCCCATGACCGTTTCGATGGAATCGGCGATCAGGTCGCGAGACTGCAGTGAAAAACTCATCCCGTCGGTGCCCATCGAAATCCCATCGCTAACTCCGATCGTATTGAATCGCATCCCGACCAAACCCGCTTCCACAACCCCTTGACGGACCGAGGCCGCTAAGTCGTTCAGGTGCATGTTGCAGGTATTCCCCTCATACCACATGCTGGCGATCCCTACCTGTGGCTTGTTCATGTCCTCCGGCGTCAGCCCGGTCCCGTATAGCATCGCCTGCGAAGCGCCCTGGCTTTTGGGTTGCGTGATGCGGGAGCTGTAGGGATTCAGCGGACGGGACATCTTGGTTGCTTTCCTTCGATTCAGGGGAAAGGGGATGGAATGGGGGAGCCAGACCGAGGTGAGCCGGTTGGGATGAGCCGGTTGGGCAGCCGGTACAGGTGCTTGCCGAGCCAGGACCACCTAATGTAATCGTTCCCGTTCGCTCCGCGAAGAAGGTTCGCCAGAGGATCGATGCCGATGGGATCCCAGGGAATCGCTTCCCGCAAGTACACTTGAAGCACTGGCGGATCGCCTGAGTCCCACTTTCTTGGTTCCCTCATTCGGATTTCTTTGCCTCACCATGCCACCAAAGCCAACCGCCGATCTCTTCTTCTTTTTTGACCTCGGTAAGGTGCTGGTCGACTTTGACCATCAGGTGATGGTGGCAAATCTGGCAAGGTTGCTTGGGGTGCCAGGTGAATCGGTTCGTACCCTTCTGTTCGATCATGGCTTGGAGGATGCCTACGAACGAGGCGATATCACCAGTGAGACATTTGCGGCTAGGTTGCTGGCCATCGGGCACCATCCAGTCGATCACGACGAATTGCTCGATGCTGCCGGGGCGATGTTCACCGTCCAACAGGACATGGTGCCGGTGCTGCAACGGTGCCGTCAGGCTGGAGTGGGCATGGGGCTGCTATCGAATACCTGTGAGGCGCATTGGGAGTGGCTGCAGCGGCATCCGATGGAAACGGTCGTCGGCTGGTTTGATCCGATCGTTTTGAGCTATCGCGTCCATGCGATGAAGCCGAGCCTGTCGATTTATCGCACCGCCGAGCGGATGGCGGGCGTCGGGCCTGAATCGATTTTCTTCATCGATGATCGAGCCGAGAATGTCGAAGGAGCTCGCGCGGCAGGATGGCGAGCGACCCAGTTCGTCGACGCAGCACGTCTGCAACAAGAGCTCGATACCATCCTCCCTCCCCAGGTAGCAGGATCGGCCCTTGGGGAGAGTGAGATCGGTTCTTTACCCTCCCCCAGGGAGGGTCGCTGAGGAGGAACGACGAAGCGGGGAGGGCAAGATGGTTGTTCGGTTGAGTCAGCATGTTCTGAGTTGATTTTGTGCTAAAGGAAAAGGTCCCTCCCCGCTCGTTCCTCGCGACCCTCCCACAGGGAGGGTGAGATCCATGGCAAGTCTTGCATCCCACGGGCAGAGTGAGATCGGTTCTATACCTCCCCCAGGGAGGGTCGCTGAGGAGGAACGACGAAGCGGGGAGGGCAAGATGGATGTTCGGTTGAGTCAGCATGTTCTGAGTTGATTTTGTGCTAAAGGAAAAGGTCCCTCCCCGCTTGTTCCTCGCGACCCTCCCACAGGGAGGGTGAGATCCATGGCAAGTCTTGCATCCAACGGGCAGAGTGAGATCGGTTCTATACCCTCCCACGGGTCGGATGGACTCAAAAAATGGAGCAGCCTGCCGAATCTCGCTTTTCACTGCCGACCTTTGAGCCTACGCTGAACCGCAGCCATCGGATTGGGTGGGATGTGCCCTCCTGAAGCAAGGCTGCTCCAGTCGCCTCTTTCGGATTCCCTATGTCCAGCAAGCCATCCTCCAACACGCCTCAACCTACCGAGGTTCCATCCCAACTGCCGGTTGCGGTGATCGATATCGGGGCGACCAGCATCCGCATGGCGATCGCCGAAATCGATTCCTCCGGATCCTTTCGGTCGCTAGAATCGCTCACCCAGGCAGTCGCTTTGGGTAAGGACACCTTCACCGGCCGGCGGATCCGCAAGCCGGCGATGGAAGACTGCGTGCGCGTGTTGAAAAGTTATCGTCGCCTGCTGCAGGAGTACGGCATCACCCGCCCTGACCAGATGCGTGTGGTCGCCACCAGCGCGGTGCGGGAATCGCTGAACCGACTCGCCTTCATCGACCGGATCTTCATCGCCACTGGGCTGGAGGTGGAGGTTCTGGATGAGGCGGAAGTCAATCGAATCACCTACCTGGGAATTCAGCCTTTCCTGCAGTCCGATCCTTCGCTGGCGCAAAGCCGAACGGTGGTGGTCGAAATCGGCAGTGGAAGCACCGAGCTGCTGATGGTGCGAGGCGGGAATGTCATTTTCTCCAACACCTACCGACTTGGTTCCTTGAGATTGCTCAGTCAATTGGAATCCTACACAGTACCCCAGGGGAAGCTGCACCAGTTGATGGAGCGACAGATTGAGCGATTTGTCGATCAGATCACCGAACAGCTGGATACGCATGGTCCTGTCGAAATGGTTGCCATGGGGGGAGATGTGCGTTTTGCGGCATCGAATCTTCTGGAGGATTGGGATGGTGAATCGCTTGCCTCCATACCGATCCAGCAATTCGAAGCGTTCGCGAGATCGATTCTGCCGATGTCGGAAGAGGCGATTGTGCACCGCTTTGGGATCAGCTTTCAGGATGCGGAAACGATCGGTCCCGCGCTGCTCAGCTACTCCCTCCTCGCTCGACGCCTAGGGTGCTCATTGGTCCGCGTCGCGACGACCAATCTGCGAGATGGATTGCTGCAGGATCTGGCTCACCGCGACAGCTGGACCGCCGAATTTCGCAACCAAATCATTCGCTCGGCCATCCACCTAGGACGCCGATTCGGTTTTGACGAAAAGCATGCGCGCCATGTCGCTTCGCTGAGCCGCAAGCTATTCACCGATCTGCAGGCCGAGCATTCCTTGGATTCGCGGTGGGAGCTGATTCTCTATTTGGCCGCTTTGCTCCACGAGATCGGACTGTTCATCAACGTCAAAAGCAATCACAAGCATGCGATGTACATGATTCGCAACAGCGAAATCTTCGGGCTTAGCCGGAAAGACTCGTTGCTGGTCTCCCTGGTGGCCCGATACCATCGTCGTAGTTCTCCGCAGCCTAGCCATGAAGGGTATGCCACCTTGGATCGGCAGGATCGAGTCGCTGTGGCGAAGCTGGCATCGTTGTTGCGGCTGGCGATCGCTCTGGATGAATCGCGAAGCCAGAGGATCTCAAGTTTCCGATGCCGAAAGCAGGCCGACCGCTGGGTGATCGCCGTGGCCGGTGTGGAGGACTTGTCGCTAGAGCAATTGGCATTGCGGCAAAGCGGCAATCTGTTCGAGGAAACTTTCGGTTGCGGCGTCTTGTTGCGAGGCACGCGCCGATGAGCGGGTGAGCTTGGCGAAAGGTGAGGTCGGTTCGCGCGGCGGCCACCGTAGGGCTGGTACGCCTTGGCAACGGCATTGGGTGATGATTTTCTTCGGAGAAATCTAGGCCCCTTCGGCGTGCCGCTCCAGCCAACTGTGGATGCAGCGGTCCAGGCAGAGTTGCGACCAAGTTTCCAAACGCGAACGTTCACGCCTCAGTTGCTCTAGCGGCACAAAGCCACTGTCGATCATCTGGTCCTCGCGTGCTGCAACCCAGGGGCCGGTCAGATGGATGTGGTGGACCACTCCCAGGTGGACGCGACCCACCTCGCTTTGATCGTCATAGATCAGCCCGGCCATCGCCTGAGCGCTGAGCAGCGATTCCCATGGATCGGTTTGCCCAGCAGCCCCAACCCAATGAAGCTCCTCGGTTACCTCCCGCCTCATCCCACTCTCATACCAGTGGTCTCCGGAGGTGTCTTCGGTGGAGATGTGGCCGCCAATCCCGATGCTCTGAAGCGCGTGCAGTCTCGCCTCCCCTTGGCCACTGCCCCGCGTGTACCGAAAAACTTCGATCTCACCTTTGGGATTCGCGTAAGTGAACAGCACATAAGGGATCAACTGCTTGAACCGGGGGTCGGTCTCGCATTGACTGCGAGGCAGGAACGATTGGCTGGAGCGATCGAGAACCAGGAGGCGAGCTTGATCGTTGATTGGCAGGAAGCCGGAGAAAGCCCCCAGCTGCAGGAGGTGGGATTCCGGTACGCAAAGCACCTGCTCGTCCTTCGCCATGGGAAACTACTCCAGAAA
>Ga0315903_10000223_pt1 | contig 85007 bp, 67 predicted proteins | sample LakEriMetagenome_7_FD_203524 | JGI IMG/M metagenome (GOLD analysis project Ga0315903, IMG submission 203524) | Freshwater fungal communities from buoy surface, Lake Erie, Ohio, United States - Buoy 2 MA119 | ecosystem: Environmental > Aquatic > Freshwater > Lake | place: USA: Lake Erie, Ohio... | reverse complement strand
GTCCCATTTTGGTTGCACGCGATGAAAATGCCACCGTCGGCTATGCTGTGCTAAGCGAGGGAACGGACTACACCGTCAGCGCTGGGGCCGAAGAGGGAGAGTTCACCCTTACCGTGGTCAAACCCTTGGCCGATAACGACTATGGCGTTTTGGCAAAAGATGCTGCGGGCAATGTCTCGGCACTGCCAGAAGTTGAAGACAGGGATTTTGTTTTTGTGGTTGACACCAGCAAGCCAAGCAGTCCAATCATTACCACCAGCCCAACCCAACGCTTGACCAAGGACACCACGCCCACTTACAACATCACAGCAGAGGACGGCGTTGCTCTGGTATTGGGCAAAAGAAACCTGGATGGAACCATTTCACAAGTCGATAAAAGTTCTTTTGTTGTGAGCAAGTCGCTCACGGGATCAGGGTACCTGTTGGATGTGAAAGTGGATTTATCACAAGGCAGCTACGGCATTGTGGCTGTGGATCAAGCGGGTAACTACTCTCCCACACCAACCAGCGCTGCGGACCCGAATACCTTCCTGATCGACACCACGCCTGCAGCACTGGCCAGCGTCGGCGCTATCGTTTACAACGATGGGGGAGATGGGATTCTCTCTGCTGGAGAGTCCATCACCTTGCGCTTCACGGAAGCGGTCAAATTTGGAACGCCAGCCCAAGGCAGCAACTACACCCTGACGGCCGTGAACGCGGATATCTATGGTTTCAGCACCACCTACACCCTGGGACTGACCACGAATTTGTCGGGCCTAAGCCAAACGATCACCTTGCCCACCCTGTCTGACATGGCGGGTAACTTCACATCAGCGCTGGCGTTTAAGCCTTCTGACGGTGTACCCGCATTCAACATTGCTGCCCTTTTTGCGAACGAAGTCGCCGACGGGGCAAGCTTAGATTTTCAGATGACCGATGCGACCACCGTGGTCGGTATCGGTTCTTTTATCAATGTTGAGCTGATATACGGCAGCGACAACGAGGAACTATTGGGCTCGCAGAGTATCGTCTTGATCGAGGAGGATGCCCAAGGCACAGCAACACTGACACGCGCTGACTTACCGCTGGGGGTCTTCACTTTATCGAGCGATATTTCGGACACTTTTGCCCTACAAAAGCTGTCTCTGACTGACAACAGCGACGGCACCTTGAAAGTCACATCGTCCGTGGAAGATCTTTCACAAGCCGCAACGGGTTCAGTCAGCCTTTACACCCTGACATCGGCAGAACTGGCAGCGGCCATCAAAGCCGCCAACGGCGGCATGCTGACACTGCCCACAGTAAAGCAAACCTACAGCAAAGCCCAACTGTCTAACGACAGCATCAGCGATTTTTCGAGCAGCTTCTTTTCAATCGATGGCATCGGCGACGCCAGTAAGCTAAGCAGCACACTCTCCGGCAAAACAAGTCTGCTGGTTCAATCCTTTGCTATGAATGGCAACAACTCAAGCTATTTCAATGTAATGGACGGTGCAACACCCTTCAAATCAATCGGCCTCGAGGGCGAAGTCCGTGGGCTTGAAATCGTCGGTGACTCAATATTTGCCCAATTAGACAAAACCGGAGAATACAACGGCAGCGGCCTCTATTACGTCCATTTGGACGTCCTCAACGGCGTGAGCAGTCCGATTGATGCGGCAACTCTTATTGCTGTGGTCAACGGAAACGATGTGCTTCCCTCGAACGTTGGTACCAGCGGCAACGACACCGTCATGCCCGCTAACAGTGCCATTGGCCAAGGCCAGGGCCAATGGCTCTATGGCTTTGCCGGCAATGACACCCTGACGGGAGGGATCGGGAACGATTCCCTGCGCGGCGGTCTGGGCGACGACAGCCTCAATGGTGGCCTGGGTAACGATAACCTTGGTGGCGGATCGGGTGCAGACACCTTCAACTTCTCGGCAGGCGGAGCCGACACGGTGCGCTACATTGCCACCTCCGATTCGTCCAGCACCCAGACCGATACCTTCATCGGCTTTGCTGAAGATGACAAGCTGGATTTCACGAATTTGTTGACGGGCTATACCTCATGGGAGATCAAGCCCATCTCGGTGGCGAACGATCTGGCCGTTACAGGCAAAGTGACGGATCCAACCACAACTGCAGCATCATCGGTACAACTCACATTCGAGTACACAGGTGAAAAACCAGTCGACTATTTCTCTTTAAACATTGCAAAAACACAGTCTACTCAAGCCCAAGCGACCGTTACTACCCAGGACTCGTGGTCTCAAACAGTGTTGGATGGGCAAGGTGCAGTGTTCATCGATACGAGCAATATTGATATAGCTGCCCCTGCAGTTGCCGATGATCCATTAACAACGGACATCAATGAAGGCTTATTGGTTCAGATCAAATTCACGCTAGCTAAAGATGTTACGCAGTTTGTACTTCAAACCAGTGATCTGGAGTTGAGCTTTAACGACGGCACATCCAAGCTGGTTACCCTTTCAGATATGACTTTCAACACTTCGGGTGTCGTTGCTGATTCGTTAGTACCTAGCGCAAATAAGCTTGTCATCGTCACAGATTTGAGTGGCATTTTGGGTTCTGGAGACAACGAACTTCATTTTTATCAAAATGCTACAACAGGTCAGTTGCAAATGCAGTTCGACACCAATCCTGAAGTCGGCGAAACCGCTCTCTCCAGCATCCTGCAGATCAATGGCATCACCATACCTTTGCAAACCAGCAATTTTGTCTGGCCCACAACGGTCTGATTTAAAGCCTCATAAAGTATTAATAACATCTCAAATCAATGCTTTGAGATGTTATTAATTAAGCCTTTCGTTTTTTGGTCGCTTCTGTGCAAGTTCTGCCTTTGCGGCCTCACTGCAACCACATGGGTGGGTCTGTCAGCATCCGTCTGTTAAAGAGCTGCCGTTATCACCTCATGCAGCCGCATGATCAGCGGCCAGTTTCCAGTGGGGCTCAAGCCTGGAGATCACCTAATGTTTGTACCGGCCAGATTTTGATCCCATCACCGCCTTGTCTATCCTGACTTAAATGTTCATAATTCGACTTGACAATATTGATAATTTTGACAATTTGAATTTAATGTTTATTTTTGAATGACGTTTGTCAAATCGGAGAAACAGCCATGCGCGAATTTGATCTTATTCTTGATCCCAATATGAATGACAAGCTGTTGGCCACCATCAAAGTGGCCGAAATTGGGGGCATTGCCAAATTGGAGTTTATTGGTGAATGGCCGACCGATGGCAGTCAGCCCCGGCCAAACCAACTCACACTCGAAATCGATAATGGGGGTTCATTGACTTCTTTCGTCTACACCCTGGTGGTGGCGGACGATAAAAAATTCACTGCCACAGCCAACATCGCACAGGGTGCACTGCCAGCCCCCATGCCCATCTTGACCGGCGAGTTCATCAGCAGCACGGGCACCCCACTGCCAGGCAGGGTGCGAATCGACCAAATTTTGGGAGCATCAACCCCAAGCAACTCCGTAGCCATGTTTGCCATTTATGCCTCGGAAGTCGGTATTTACAACATCTTGCTCAACGGTCAAACGGTCGACACCCTAGAGGTCATCGCAACCGACATGCCCGTGTTCTGGATGCCTCCCGAATCTTTCGAGATCACGGATGGCAACTACACCTTGACCGTCGAGCCTGACAGTGAGCAAGCCACTGGGGCGGCCCTCTTATCGATCATGGGCGGCAGCAAGCTGGCCAGCGTGAGTCTTAAGATGGTGGCAGTAAAAGACCTACCAGTCGATGCAGCCAATGACACCGCTTATTACCTGCTGCACGACACGCAAAAAGCAATCATCGACGCAGGTGTCACGGGCTCGGTGCTGGACACACTGGTCAAAAATGGCCAAATATTGGGGGTGATCAGCCAAGACGGCACACCGCCTGCAGACGGCTCAAACGTGGCCGATCCTTTGCTGACACTCGCCAACAACTTGCAACTGCCCATCTTGGCCTTTGACCAAGAAGACAACAGTGGTGGCGGTAGCGGCGGCAGTGGTGGTGGCGGCAGTGGTGGTGGCATCGTCAATGGCATCCATTTCTGGGCCTCCACCGATAAATGGGGCATGAATAACATTCAAGGCACAGAACAAGACGATGACATCAATGCCGACGCACTAGGCCAAGCCAACAACGCTCTTACTTCGCGCGACTGGATCAGTGGCGGCGCTGGCAATGACGCCATTGCTGCTGGCTTGGGAGGTGACGACATCAGAGGGGGTGAGGGCAACGACAAAATCGACGGCGGCGGCGACTTAGGCGACTCGCTGCTGACCGCCATGCTGACAGACCCGAAGGCCAACTCTTGGGAACTAGAGAGCCGGGTCCATTTTTCAGGCCCCTCCAGCCGTTACACCATTTCAGAACCCGTCGAGGTACTCGGGGTCTTGACCTACACCGTGACGGACAACCGAACCAACAGCCCCGACGGCACCGACACTGTCTCGAATGTGGATGTGCTGCAATTCAGTGACAAACAAATCCGACTAACCCCCAGCATCTGGGTCGATCGGGGCTGGGACCCCATTGGCAACCAGCCTGGCACCACCGTCAAGGGGGTTTACATAGATGGCACCAGCGGCAATGAAGTGATCGGTGCGGACGACACTCGCTTCGCTGGCTCTGACCGTTTGGTTGGCAACGCTGGAAACGACACGCTTTACGGCGGCGCAGGTGCCGACACTTTCCGTGGCGATAAAGGCAATGACCAGATCGATGGCGGTGCCAACCGCTCGGATAACGCAGACCCGAACACTTGGGACCCTAACGGTTCTCGCGGCTTGGATGTGGCCGAGTACAGCGGCCCTGCCTCGCGTTACACCATTCGCGAACAGGGGGGCACCTTTACCGTGACCGATGCCAAGGGCGCGACTGGGGATGGTACGGACACACTGACGAATGTAGAAATTCTGCGCTATGCCGACGGTGAGAAAAATCTGGTGGTCGTCAAAACCGCCCAAATGCAATATTCGGGCGGCCCAACAACCGGCACCGTCATCGGCTACAACTGGGAAGGTACAGAGTTGGCCGACACCATCGCCACGCAGCCCGTGGGTGCTAGCCCGTTGCGCGACTGGGTGAACGCCGGTGCGGGCAACGACACCATCGCCACCGGAGGAGCGGGCGACTGGATCGACGCGGGGGAAGGCGATGACACCGTCGACGGGGGAGACAACGGCAACAGCGTCAACTCGTGGGAGAACAAAGACCAAGTGCGCTATGAGGCCCCAATTTCACGCTTTAGCATTGGCCAAGGACAAGACAGTGAGGGCACGTTCTTTACGGTCACAGATGCACTGCCTCAGGCGTTTGGAGGCTACGGCACAGACAAGCTTTACAACATTGAAGTGCTTCAATTCAACGATGGCAACAAAGAACTCAATGTTCAATTTAATGCAAGTGGTCACCAGAACAATGTTCAAGGAACCGATTTCGATGATCAAATTGATACTGATGCTTTACTCCAAGCAGATTTGGCTAAAAAAGGCAGCAACACACTGAAACTGAAAGCCGAAGGGCAACAAGAGCTGAGCTTTAGCGTTGAAGGCTTCACCCCAACCAATGGCATCACTTATGTGGCCAAACTGGGATCTCTTTTTAATATATTCAATTACCAAACGCAAACTCAGGAAAGCTCCTTCCAGCCTGCCATGCAATGGGACCCAGTGCAAATGCGCCAGGTAGGCATCGAGTTTGATGTGATCGGTCAAAGCAATGGGACGCTGAAGGGTACGGCCAACTTGTCATCCCCAGGCGTCTGGGGCACACCCGTTTTAATGTTGTTCGAAAAATCTGCCAACAACACCACACCCATCCCGAACAGCTCGGTTGCGGTGGCTATTGTGAACGAACGTGACTGGGTGCAAAGCCAAGCGGGCGATGACGTGGTCTTGACGGGTGCGGGTGGGGACACCATCGAAGACAGCGCTGGAAACGACATTTACGATGCGGGGACAAACGGTAACTCGGCCACCGACAGCTGGAACAACCTCGACCGTGTCAATTTCTCTGGCGCTCAAATCAGATACACCGTTGAAGTGTTGTCTTATGCTGATCTGGTCGAAGGATCTGCAATCCTTGAGTTCATTGACCAACAATACCCTAACGGAGCGCCAGCAAATTTGGTGCGTGTGACGGACAAGGTACCGGACGGGGATGGGGTCAACTACTTGATGAATGTGGAGCAACTGCAGTTCAACGGCAGTAGCCTCAATCTCAGTTACAACGTGAATCCATGGCAACCAACGCCGGGTGGCGTCAATCCGTGGGTGGGCAGTAACAGCTACGAAGGCGGCCTGCTTGATGATCTAATGGATGCTACCGATCATGATGCAGTCTCTGTGTCCGCTGGCGTTAACGGTTTTTACAGCAACAAGGACTGGATGCGCGGCAATGCCGGTAATGACACCTTGCTGGGCGGCACCGGTGGTGATGAACTGATCGGTGGCGTCGGCGACGACATGCTGGACGGCGGCCCCAACGCCAGCCCTGGCACAGGCAACAATTGGGACGATGCCGACAGGGCTCGCTATGACAACATATCCAGCCGATATGAGGTGTCTTTCTTCCGACTCGCCAGTGCTACCGAGAGGGCCGACGAGACCCTGACCAAATACAACCAAAAAGCCTTGGCTGTCAGTACGCTGGACACCAATAGCCTTTATTACGTGACCTCACCCTACTATGTGGCCGAAGGCTTGGTGGTGGTGCAAGACAAGGTCTCTGATGCCCAAGGTGGCGATGGCCGCGATGTGCTTAAAAACATAGAACTCCTGAACTTCTCTGACACGGGCGAGTGGCTGATGTCCAACATCAGCACTCAGCCCATACCGGGATCGCAAGCACTGCAATACAACAGCAGTGGCAGCCGCTACGGTGACAAGCTTGTCGGCGAAACCGGCCAAGTGAATTGGATGGATGGCCGTGGTGGCCATGATCTGTTGGTGGGCAGCACCCGAAACGACACGTTGACAGGGGGTGTCGGTAACGACACGCTAATGGGCGGTGATGGCGCAGACAACGCCAAGTTGGCCGCACCCCTGATTCAGTTCACCCTTCAGCGGTTTGAGGATGTCACGGGCCTGATCACCGGAACAGTTTCCACGCTCAATGCGCCAAGCTACTACTTCACGTCAACCCACAAAATTTCACAATTGATGGGTGGCTTGGGCACAGACACTTTAGTGGGCGTTGAAAAACTGCAGTTTTCTGATACCACCATCGACTTGAGTGTGCGTGCTGATGTTTCGACAACAGTAGGTGACCAATATTTTTCGGTCGGCGGTTCCCAAATCAACACTGAAAAGAAATTTTGGGGCACCCTCTTTGATGACACCGTGAGCGGCAGAACGCCAGAAAGCGGGACTGCACAAGAACAATTCATCATGTATGCGGGTCATGACACGGTGTTCGCTGGCAACGGTGGTGATTACGTCGACGCTGGTGAGGGCAACGACTACATAGAACTGGGCAATGATCCCTTCACATCAAGCACAACAGGCCCAACGTGGTTAGATATTGCCCGATTGGGGCCAGGCAATGACACCGTGATTGGTGGTACCCAGACGGACACCGAGGTGCCCGACTCCGCATTAAACGTTCCATCTGGCACGCAATTTGTGGTCACTAACACGCCCGAGGGCACTGCCAAATATTACACGGACACGCAATGGGACATCGTGCGCTACGACGACGATGCCAGTCGCTACACCGTTGAACTGCGGGAACACAGCAGCATTAAAGGTGTGCTGGGCAACCTGGTGGCCACCTACCAACCCGGCACGGTGTCAGATTTTGCAGGCTTTGAGATCAACGCCGACGTATTCCGCGGTGGGTTTGTCGATGCCAACAACGCCAGTTTCAGCAGTGCTTACACCACCAACAAATACAGCAAAAAGGCACTTGATTACAACAAGTATGTGGTCGTGGTGCGCGACTCCTTGCCCGATCACCTGGGCGGAGACGGTGTAGATGTCTTGTTGGGAATAGATTCAATTGCTTTCGAAGGGTGGTCGCTTTACCTCAACAACACATCCTCGAAACTCACTTTCTCAGGCCCCTCTGAGGTGGTCCCTGACACACTGAATGGCTACAAAATCCCCCCCAGTGACGACGGACGCACCCAAACCCTGACGGCAGACAACGGCACTCTGGCTGGCACTTTTGCGACCATCGTGGCGCCGACCATAAAAGGTTATATCGATGGCAAGCGCGTCAATGACAACTTGACCGGCACCAGCGCTAACGACACCATACAGGGCTGGGCTGGCGACGATTTAATTGACAGCGGGGCAGGAGACGATTACATCGTGGGTGGCATTGGCAACGACACGATCAACGGTGGCGCAGACTTGAGAACCGATTCGGGATTAATGGCCTCGGGCAATACCTTCAAATTTGGCGACGTTTCTGCTTACAAAAACAGCTTGCCGATCCGCTTTGAGATCCGCAAATTAGTTGACGATGACCTTGGCACGGTCACCGGTATGGCCAACAAGGTCTATTACCGGGTGGTCGACACGGCATCGCTCAAAACGGTCAGCAAAGCTGACGGCTACCTGACCGAAGCCGCACTGTCAGCAGACAACCTCAAAACCGGTCTAGGGTTTGGCGTGGACATTCTGATCGATGTGGAACACATCCGAATCGGCGACACCACTTTCACCGTGGCACCTGGCATCAGCAATTGGAAGTCGCCCTCCGGAGCCGATCGCTCCTACATCGGGGGCACGATGTTCGATGATGTACTGCAAGGCACAACGCACGGCGACGAGCTTGATGGCCGCGAGGGCAACGACACGCTTGACGGCGGCATAGAAGCTGCTGGACTACCTGGCAATGAATGGGACCGGCAAGACGAAGTTAAATACACCGGTGATCGCGAACGTTTTGATGTGCGCGGCGTAATGGTACAGATTGGCGGCACCGAGACCAACAAAACCTACAAGTTGCTGGCGGGTGGCGAAACTGCCGAAGCTGGCACCAAGGTGCTCAACGGCATTCAAGTGACTGACTTGCTCCCAGCAGCAGTGGGCGGCAGTGGCACCGATCTTTTGGTCAACATCGAGCGCCTCGTTTTTAATTCGGTTCCTTTCAACATCGTCCCGCGCATCAATGAATACGAGGACATGTCGGCCGAGCCCATCAACGGTTTGCGCCCCAAGTCGGTGAATGCCACTGGCACTGATTTTGCTGAGCGCATTGATGGCAAAACACAAAACGACTGGCTTTCTGGCGAACGGGGTGACGACATGCTGGTGGGCGGCGCTGGGGGCGATAACCTGGAGGGCGGCGCTGGCAACGACACGCTCGATGGCGGTCTGAACGGTGTCATCGATCAATGGGGTAATGTGCAGACCGACACGGCCCAGTACAAGGCTCCTTTCCAGCGCTTCAGCGTCAGCAAAGTGATGCTTGATCGCGACGGCGATGGAATCAAGGAAACTCAGGCCATTCAGGTGCAGGACAGTCTGCTGGCAGAAGACTCGGCATCGCTGGGCACGGACATCCTGATGGATGTGGAAAACATCAGTTTCAGCGACCGCTGGGTGGACCTGCGCGTGGGTCGCTGGGAATGGAGTGATGACCGCGGGCTCACCAGCGGTAGCCAATCTGGCACCCCCTTTGACGATACCCTGACTGGCGATACGCGTAAAAATGGCGATTTGGCAGCAGGCCAGTCCGACAACCTCAACGGCAATGACGGTCATGATGTGCTGCTTGGACGTTCGGGCGGTGACCAGCTCAATGGCGGCAGTGGCAACGATGTGCTGGACGGCGGCGAGAACGGTAACTCTGGCGATTCTTGGCGCAATCAGGATCATGCCTATTATTCGGGCAAGCAAAACCAGTACACCCTGTTTACGGTTAACGTGAGCGCAACCGAAAGTAGCAACTACACCATTTCGATCAATGGCCGTGAAGCTGCCAAATCTGTGGCGCAGGAGTTCACCATCACCGATACCACACTGTCGGACGATGTGATTCAGGTACTTTCTTTGGCCCACCAAAGTCTGGACCTGGCCGATGGTCAACACAGCCGTGGCATTCTGGTGGTGGACAAGCTTTCCGCAGATCTCGGGGGCGAAGGCTCCGATTTGGTTTTTAACGTTGAAAGCTTTGGATTCAAAGATGGCCAACTAGAAATCGAGACACGGATCAACTTCGACGACTGGAATCGCGATGGCCTACTTGATTGGGTGAACGCGACGGGTACCAGCAGCGCCGATGTACTGACATTTAACGAAATTGTTACCCGCACAGGCAAACCCGCTAATGAGCTCGAGGCCACACAGATAGACATTGATTTGCGCTCAGGCGACGACGTTTATTGGGGAGGTGCAGGTGGCGAGTCGATACGCACAGGTGCGGGCAACGACTTTGTGGATGGGGGCGCCAACACAGGCCTCAACGCTTGGGGCGGTGAAATGCGTGACGAGGTGCGCTTTGAAGGTAAGTTCTCGCGCTATGTGTTAATTGATGTGAGCCTGAGCAAATCGAACAGCACCTGGAGTGTAAGCAGCAGCAAGGGACTGACCTACACAGTTGGAAGCGGCGATGCCATCACCTCCAACAACAGCGAGATTCAACTGTTCGATACGAGTGACAAACTCAGCATGGGCAAAGCCATAGATGCCATGGTAGCCCAAGCGGGTGAGCAGACCTACTTCACAGGTTGGATTGTGGCGGACCGCTTGCCTTCGGCCTTCCAAGGCACCGGGGTCGATGGCTTGATGAACGTCGAAGCAATTTCCTTCAGCGACAAGTGGATGCCGCTGAATATGCAAGTTTTCTACCAACGCGCACCGGACAGCAACACCATAACTTCAGCCCATGTAGATGGCACCTCGCGCGATGACATCATCGGTTATGACGGGGCACGCAGCGCTAATTTGTACAACTACGAAGGTGATGATCACCTCCGCGGCAACGAAGGAGATGACAACATCTTGGGCGGAAATGGCGCTGACTGGATCGAAGGGGGTGTCGGCAACGACACCATTGATGGGGGTGCCGATGGCACCGATCCGCAGGGCAATGTGCGTGGCGATACCGTGCGTTACAGCGGCGACTTTGACCGTTACACCATTACGTCCGTTGGCGGTAAGGTCACGGTGACCGATTCGATGGCCGATGATGGTGAAGGTACCGACACGCTCACCAACATCGAGGGTATTTCTTTCAAAGATCTTTGGTTGCAACTGGGTATAAGCACCTGGATCAACCGCGACATGAAGGACAACAGCAAGATCATCGATATCCATGTCCGGGGATCAATGTTGTCGGAAACCATTGATTTTTCAACCAAAGAGACGGCCTATCAAATCTGGGGTAACCAGGGTGACGACAGCCTAGTGGGGGGTTCTGGCCCCGACCATTTTGACGGTGGCGCTGGAGATGATTCGATCATTGGAGGAGCCAATGGACTGGATGCCTGGGGTAATCCGGGGGTGGATGTCGTGCGCTACGAGGGCTCATATGGTCGGTACACCATCGAATACAGCGTTGACGCTGGCGCGACATGGTCGAACACGCAACCTGCCACTGGCACTCTTTTAATCAAAGTTACCGACTCCTGGTCTGACGACGATGGTGGTGCCGGAACGGACCTGTTGAGTGGCATTGAAGCGATCAGTTTCTGGGACCGGTATGTGATGCTGGAGACCTTGAAGACTGCACAGGATCTGAACGGCGATGGCGTTGCCGATGTGGTCGAAGTTCGGGGTACAGCCAGTGGTGACACCCTCAACGGCGACAACACAAATGACCGTCTATTGGGCGAAGCGGGCGATGACAACCTTTTGGGTGGTGCAGGGGGAGACTGGCTGCACGGCGGAGCGGGCGATGACCTGATCGATGGCGGAGGCAACGGTATTGACACAACAGGTCGCGTGCTTTACGACGTAGCGGCCTACGACAATGCTTTCAGCACTTACACCATCACGTTGAACAACGGTGCTGGATTTACTGTCTCTTCAGGAATAGGCGGAAACGAGGGAACCGATACCCTCACTGGGGTGGAAGGTCTTCAGTTTAGCGATCGGTTCATCAGCTTGGTGATCGATCGACGTGAGCGTGACCTTGACAAGAACGGCACAAACGACCTGGTTGAAGTGCGCGGCTTGGACTTGCTAGGCTCGGGAGATACCCTAACGTTTGACACGGGAAAACAGTCTTTACCCCATGCCTTTATGGGGGGCTTGGGCGACGACGTTTTGACCGGAGGTGATGCGGTCGACATGCTAGAAGGTGGTGGTGGCAACGACAAGTTGTTTGGTGGCCAAGGCGTTGACCGTGCACGTTTTAGCGGTAAATTTGACGACTACACCATTGTGACTATCGCCGATCTGACGACGGTCACTCACAAGCTCAGCGGCCCGGACGGGGAGGACTCCCTCCAAGGAGTTGAGGAGTTGGTGTTTGCCGACCGCAGCTACAGGCTGGGGGTTCAGAACACCATCAGCAAAGATGTGGACACCGATGGTGACAATTCTCTTGACAAGCACTTTTTGTCAGGCACAGACGCTTCAGACAACTTAGTGGGAAGCGTCACCCTGTCCAACGTGATCGATGCAGGCAGTGGCGACGATGTGATCACCGGTGGCGACCTGGGTGATGACATCACACCCGGCACTGGCGATGATCAGATCAACGGTGGCAGCAATACAGGACTCAATGCGGCGGGCAACCCGAACATAGACCGGGTTTTTTACCGCAGCAAAATGGCGGATAACACTGTCAGCGCCTGGCAAAAAGCCAGCTTCACGTTGTCGGGTAATTTAGAAGTGGGTGATCTGCTTTCTGTGAAGATAAACAGCAAAACCATTACCCACACAGCGGGTTCCGCTAACTTGTCGACCGAGCTCACCGCCTTTGCTAACACCATCGCAACAGCCATAGGGAACAGCATCGGTGATTTCTCAGTTACTGCCACCAATGGCCAGGTCAGTTTGCTTGGCAAGGGCTTGTTTGCTGTCTCACCTGCTGTCATCAACGGTGATCACACCCTGAGTGGAAATTTCTCTGTCGATGGCGCAAGCCAGACGGGCAGGACCCTGGTGGTCAGCACTGTTGCGAACCTAGACGTTGGCATGTCTGTGTCCTACAGCGCTGGTTCAATCGGAGCAGAAACCACCTATGGGCCCTTCCTTATTGAGGCAATTAACGCTTCAGAAACTAGCCTCAGCTTGTCAGACAACATCACAAATTCGCCCAGCGATGGTGCAAGCCTCACGGTGACGCAGACCAACGTCGACACCACAACGGCTACCACGGAGGTGGTCTATGAGCGTTGGCACGAAGTGAGCTTGAAAGACGGAACTGAAACCGATATTTTGTATAACGTGGAACAACTCTTGTTTACCGATTCGGCCATTCAGTTGTCTTTCGTCACCAAACAAGTCAACGTCGACGGACAGATGGTGACGGCCTTTACGGGCACGAGCTTCGATGATCTGCTGATCTCAAGCTCGGCGCAGGAGATTTTCGCAGGCTTGGGGGGTAGTGACCGTTTTGTGTTGGCTGAAAACTCCGGCTCTGACGTGATCAAGGACTTTACCCCTGGTGCCGCAGGCGATGTGCTCACACTCCTTCTCCCTTTGGGCGAGAGCAATGGTTTTAACAGCACTGGCATCGATTCTGTGGACGCCATCATGGCCCAAGCCGTGCAACGCGGAACAGACACCGTCATAGACTTGGGTGCCGGCAATGAGGTCAAGCTGATTGGCGTAACACTGAACGAGCTTACGGCGGCTAACTTTGAGTTGCTCTCGGTATTTTGAAAATAGACAAGTCCAATAATATTCAAGGACCAGACCATGCAGTATGAATCGGAAAGTCCCAAAGGGAGCATCTTCCAACCCAACAACTCGACCGACACCGCAAACGCACTGGTTGTCGACGCTTGGCTGGAGGCCGCTCTTGACAGTTCAGGGGACATTGATGTCTTCTCGATCTATGCCGAGAGTGCTGGACTGATCAGGCTGAATTTTGGCAATTCGCTCACAACCGCCACCCCCATCTGGCGTATCGACTTACTGAACTACGATGGGGATTACCTGAGCGTATTGGGTGCCAATAATTTTGGTACCCCCATGGTCTCGGGTACGGCCAACAGTGGCAAATCGCTGCTGGTCTCTGGTCTGAGCAGCGCTGTATCCATTGGCAGTCGCTTCACCTTTTCCACTACCGAAGCTGACAGCGTGATCTATACGGTGGTGGATGCAAGCAGGCCCAGCGGGGGGCAGTCCACACTGACATTGGACAAATCACTGACTGCAACGCCCACTGAAGAGACTCCTTTGGTTTTCGCGCCTACGCAAATCAGCGTGGCAGGTTTAACAGGCGGCAACACATCCTTAACGACCAGCGTTTCTGCGGCGGGCAACTACTTTTTCAAAGTGAGTGCGGAAAACTGGCAATCAGACAGCTACCTGCTCAAAGCCAGCTTTGTGGCCACCACCGAAACTTTGCTCAACGATACGAAAGTCCTCGCTGTTCAAGAGGGCAACCGTCTACAAGCAAACGCGTGGATGACGGGTGCATTGACCACACCCACAGATGTAGACACCTGGGTTTTCACCACGGCTGCCGCTTCAGACTTCAGTATCGACTTTTCAGCCAGCAGCGGAAATGACAATTCCCCGGCTTGGGAAATCTCTCTAAGCCAATGGAGCGGTGCCCCGTTAACTACCCTTCAGGGTGTGATTTTGGGGGGCAGCGTAGGCTCATCGGGCAGTTATTCGATTGACAACGAAAGATACAGCAGCGGTGGTACGTTTGTGGTGTCGGTGAAGGCCGCCACTGGAACTTATGACTCCGGCGCTTACACCCTTCGCCTTCGCGGAGACAGCCTCGACCTGAACGACACACCGATCATGACCGTAGGTTCAGTAAGTTCGGGCGTGGCCAATCAGCCCGTACAGACCGCTGAATCGAACTCCCTCGAAGTGTCGATCGCATCGAAGATCAGTCGATTGGCGCTGAAAGACCTGTTCACCATCAGCGATGCCGATGTGATTGCAGGCACGCAAACCTTGAGCTACAAAGTTTGGCTAAGCACTGTGCAGAACCAAACGGCGACGGGACAGATTCAGATCGAGGGTGAGCCCACGGCTTACAGCAATGGCAGCTTAATGAGCGCTTCGCAGATGGCCAAAGCTTTTTTGGTGGCTGGTACTGATGAAGGCGATCTGAGCCTTGGGATTCAGGCCTTTGATTCCTCTTGGACAGCTGACTCTGATAACTCGGGCAGCAGTGCGCTCATGTACCAAACCATCAAATTGGTGGGGGCTTCAAATTCCAATCTTGTTAACTTGAGCGGCAGTGTACGGTTTTGGAAAAACAATGACATCAAGCTCGATGACGTCTTGATCACAGCACCTGAGCAAAATCCTGTGGTCTCAGGCGAAAAGGTAACAGGCGGCTTCACAATCAATAACCTGAGTGCTGAAGCGGCCACGCCTATCGCTTTGAATGCTGCCAAGTCCATCACGGTGACAGAGCCTAGCCAAGCGGGTATCAACCTCAGCGATGTACTGGGTGCTCTAAAAGTCTATCTGGACAAAGACAAAAGCTCACCCTTCAAATACATCGCCTCTGACTTTGATGGGAACGGCAAAGTGGAGCTAACCGATGTTCTGTCTTTACTCAAGTTTTACCTGAAAAAGCCGAATGCGCCGGTGCAGCCCAGTTGGACCTTCATCGATGCAGCCGATGTCAGCGAATCTGGCATTTCGGGGCCAATAGCAGGTCTGATTTCAAAATCGGCCACACAAGCGCATGCCATCGATGTGGATCTGTCGAGCACCTCTACGGTCGAACTTGTGGGTGTTTTACGTGGCGATGTAGACGGTAGCTGGACACCGCCGAGCAGTTAAAAGACAAAGCTTTCAACGAATCATCTGAAATTTTGATACTTTTGAGAAAATGGGCACGTCTCACTTGCCCTTAAATTTTTGAGGAACTTATTCTTCAAGTCACCCATAGCCCCCATCAGTTTGGCGCTAACGAACCTTAGCTCAACGGCTAGGACAGCCGAACCACGTTTTCCCAACTAAAAAGGCCGCTCACTGGATGTCAGTGAACGGCCTTGAAGGTGTCTTGGTGGTGATAGGTGGATTTGAACCACCGACATCAGCATTATGAATGCTGCGCTCTAACCAACTGAGCTATATCACCGAGTAACTTGTTGCTTCAAACTGTAGAATTTGAAGGACGATGACACAGGTCATCGAGCTGAAAATTATACACAAAATTCAACAGTCCTTTTCAAATCTAACCTAGCCATAGGCATCTGTCCATGCAAAAAGAACCCCCTGACATGCACCAAGCCGCTCAAGTCCTTTGGGCGCATTGGCAATCGGGCCAAGTGCTCAAAGCCCTGCCCGAAGCGTGCCGCCCCCTGACTGCTGAACAAGGTTATGCCGGCCAAGCGCAATTGCCACTGGTTTCGGGGCGCGAGGTGGTGGGTTGGAAAATCGCCGCGACCAGTGCCAATGGGCAAGCCCACATCAATGTCGGAGGGCCTATGGCCGGTCGATTGCTGTCTGGCCAGGTTTTTGAAAGTGGCGCTACGGTGCCCTCTGAGGGCAACCGCATGCGCGTGGCCGAACCCGAGTTTGCGTTTGTGATGGGACAAGACCTGTTGCCGCAAGTTGCGCCCTTTACCCAGCAGCAAGTCATGGGCGCGGTGGCTGCTTTGCACCCTGCCATTGAGGTACCCGACTCACGGCTGTCACCTTTTACAGAAGCTGGTGAGGCTCAATTGTTGGCCGACAACGCCTGCGCCCGGCACTTTGTACTGGGTCAAGCCGCGCCTGCTTCATGGCGTGAACTTGACTTGAGTATTTTTAAAGTACATGCCAAGCTTGAACACGGCCAGAACCTGAAACTGAGTCGCCAGGGAACGGGTGCCAATGTGCTGGGGGATCCCCGCATGGCCTTGACCTGGCTGGCCAACCAACTTTCTGCCTTGGGCATCCCCCTTCAAAAAGGGCATGTCGTGACCACGGGCACCTGCATGGTGCCTCTCGAGATGACGCCTGGCGATACCGTCATCGCCGATTTCGGCATGCTGGGCCAAGTTCAAATGACATTCTCTGCCTGAGACAGCTGTTCTTGCAGTGGATCGATCAGTCAGCGACACTGCCCTTTGTTTTTTAACCGGAGTTTTGACATGCTGAAATTTTTCTTCAACGCCGCCCCTAACCCCATGAAAATCGCCCTGCTGCTAGAGGAGTTGGGCCTGCCTTTTGAGGCCGTTCCGGTGGACACGCGCAAGGGCGAGCAATTCACACCCGAATTTTTGGCCGTGAACCCCAACGCCAAAGTGCCCGCCATTTCCGATGGGGATGTGACAGTTTTTGACAGCAATGCGATTTTGTTGTTCCTTGCTGACCGTGAGCAAAAATTTGTTCCGGGCATTGGCCAAGCCAAAGAGCGGGGTTTGCTGCTGTCTTGGTTGCTGTTTATTGCCAGCGGAATCGGCCCTTTTTCGGGCCAGTCGGTTCACTTCAGACATGTGGCACCGGAGCCCAAAGAGTACCCCTTGAACCGATACGACTTTGAGGCCCACCGCCACTGGACGGTGCTGGAGAAGCACCTCAGTCAGAACACCTACATCTTGGGGGACACTTACAGCATCGCGGACATGGCTTTGTGGGGCTGGGCCCGGTTGCTGCCCTATGTGCTGGGCACTGGCGATGCCACCTGGACGCAGTACCCCCACATCAAGCGCTTGCTGGATTTGGTGAACGCCCGCCCGGCGGCCCAACGTGCAGAGGCCTTCAAGGCGAAATACACCTTTAAAACCGAGATGGATGCTGATGCCAAAAAGTTCATGTTTCCACAAAACGAACGCCTGACGCGGCCTTAAATCAAGGGTTTGTATCGCTAAAGAGCTCAGGCATGAACCTGACCGGTGGAAGTCATTGGCATTGGCGTGCATGGCGATCGCAAGCGCGCTGGGCCTCTGCGAGTCAGCAAATATCCGATTGGCTGCTGACCCAAAAAATGCCGCGCCAGCGACTGGTTTTAGTGGGTGCCAGTGCCGGCTGGATGCTGCCCGTCGCTTGGCTGGCCCAATTCAAGGAAATTCATGCTTGGGACATTGATCCGCTGGCCGCCCCCCTGTTTCGATGGCGTCATGGGGTCCACTTGAAGCGTCAAGGCACGGCCTTGCATCTGCACACCGGCGATGGCTTGGCCTTACTAAATGAGACTTCAAGGGCCATGCCGGATGCCTTTTTCTGGTTTGACAACGTCTTAGGGCAATTGCGCTTTACCAACGAAGGGCTTGATTCAGTAAGCCAGCGGCTGCAAGCCCTGCAAAACCAAATGCAGCAGGTGGCCTGGGGGAGTGTGCACGACCGGATGTCGGGCCCCACGCTGCCGGGTACGACTTTGCCCCCGGCACACATGGCCAAGTCGGGCTTGGCCATGGAAGCGCCCGAAGGGCAAAAGTGGCTGCAGCAAATGGGGGCCATCAGCCCTTGGCTGGACCATTTGACTGAAAACGTCTTGCCTCAGGGCACGCCTGTACAGTTCACGGCTTGGTCGTTCAAGCCGGGTTATGCCCACTGGCTAGAGATGGGTTGGTGCCCTGCCCATCTCTAGGGCAGGCAAGCCGCAGCCCAGCTTTAACCGCGGCATATCAAGGCTTCAATGCTTCCAGCGAAAAACCGGCGATCTTTTTGTAATCGTCAGAGATCTTGCGCAACTCAGCCTGACTGATCACATCATCGATGTGCCTGAAGGGTTGGCCTTGCGTCAACTCGTCGACCTTGATGTTGATGAAATCAGGCGGCGTGCTGCGGTTGGTCAGCACCACCTTGGAGGTCAAGGGTCGGCGCACCGCCTCGTAGCGGTGAAGTGCCTGCAAGGGATCTTCGCCGGGCTCGGTGGCGGCCAATTCATCGGCCAACGTCCGGGCATCGACCAGCGCCTGGGCCGAACCATTGGAGCCTCGCGGGTACATGGGGTGTGCGGCATCGCCCAGCAAGGTCACACGGCCAAAGGTCCATTGTGGGATTGGGTCTTTGTCAACCATGGGGTATTCCAAAATCGATTCGGCGTTGGCAATTAATTCGGGCACATCAAGCCAGTCAAACTTCCAATCCTTGAACAAGGGCAGCACATCTTCTATCCGGCCTGCCCGGTTCCAATCGTTTTGCGTCAGCCCTTCCCTGCGGATCTCGGCCATCCAGTTGACCAGTTGCCTGCCCTGTTTGTCTATTTGATCGACGATCGGGTAAATAACCATCTTGCCGGTCTCGATCGAGCCAATGCGCATATAGGTTTTACCACTCAGAATCGGGGCAAAACGGGTCACGCCTCGCCAAGTATTGATGCCGGTAAAAACCACTTTTTCATCAGGATAAAAAATTCGGCGAACCGCTGAATTCACCCCATCTGCCGCCACCACGACGCGACTGGAAACCGGCGGTAAGTTATGGCCCTGTGGATCGGTAAATTGAAGGCTCACTCCGGCATCGCTTTGGGTGATGCCCACAAAGCGATGGCCCGTATGTATGCGTTCGGTGCCCAAACGCTGCACAGCAGCATCAAACAAGATTTTGTGCAACTTGCCCCGATGAATGCCGATTTCGGGCACGGGATACCCGGCATGACGACCGCGCAACTCACTGTAGATAAACTGCCCATGGCGATTGAAAAACGCACTCTCCAGATTTTCGATGCCCGCAGCTTCAAGGGCAGGCTGCAAGCCAAGCACCGCCAACTCGCGCATGGCGTGTGGCAACAGTGTGATGCCCACGCCCAACTCACGGACTTCGGCCACGGCCTCAAAAACATCGCAGTCGACCCCTCTTTGGTGCAGGTGCAAGGCCAGCGCTAGCCCGCCCACGCCACCCCCCACAATGGCCACGGAATGGGTGTGTTCTGTCATATGAATTGCCGTGTTATCTGAAAATCAGTCTGCCGAAATTTGCTTTGAACGAATCACTGTGCCCCAACGCGGATAGTCTTTGGCCACAACAGCAGACAACTCTGTGGGGCTGGAGGCCACAGCGTCCATGCCCGCTTTGCCCAAAATTTCTTTCACTTCGTTCAGTCGCAAGATAGCAGCCATTTCGGTGTTCAGGCGCGTCACCACGGCCTGGGGTGTTTTGGCCGGCACAAAAAACGCATACCAGAGGTCAACCTCAACACGCTTAACCCCGACCTCTTCAAAAGTGGGCACATCGGGGGCCACCGGGTGACGCTTGGGACTGCCGACAGCCAGCGCGTTCAAGCGACCGGTTTTCACCAGCCCTTGGGCCACATGCACCGGCAAAAAGCCCACATTCAGCTCACCACCCAACAAATCTTGCGTGTAACCTGCCGATCCACGGTAAGGCACATGCAACATGAAGGTGTTGGATTCGAGTTTGAACAATTCCATGGCCATGTGGTGTGGCGTGCCCACACCTGGCGAACCGAAATTAATGGCGCCCGGCCGGGCCTGCGCTTGCTTAACCAACTCAGCCACCGATTTGATGCCCGTCTTGGGGTGTGCCACCAGCATCAGGGAACCGTAAGCGGCCATCGAGACTGAAGCGAAATCCTTGACCGGATCGAACGTCGCGTTTTTGTACATCTGGGAAGCCATCAACATGGTGTTGGCCCCCATCAGAATGGTGTAGCCATCGGGTGTCGACTTGGCCACCGCATCGGCACCGATGTTGCCACTGGCGCCGGGTTGGTTTTGTACCACCACGCTTTGGCCCAAGCGTTCGCTGAGTCTTGGGGCCACCACTCGGGCAATGGTATCCATGCCGGTCCCGGGGGTAAAGGGCACGATGATCTTGATGTTTTGACTGGGATAACTGCTCTGAGCCGAAGCCCCCAAGTGGAACATGCCCATAAGGGCTACTGCCCAAAAAGCCCATGCACGGTGTTGAATTTTTGTCATGTGTTGTCTCCTGTTAAGCCATCAAAGTGATACGGTTTTGCTGAGCGGTGCAATTTTGAACAAGCGCTCAGCATTGTCCTGGAAAAATGCCTTGCGAACTTGGGGTGCCATGTCCAGATTTTCGAGCATAGCCACCTCTTCGGGTACATATTGGTAGGGGTAATCCATCGCGTACAGCACGCGGTCCGGCCCCATGAAGTCTTGCGTGAACTTGAGCGCAGCACCCCAAGCCACACCACTGTTGGTGATGTGGAAGTTCTCTCGCAGGTAATCACTGGGTTTGCGTTTCAGGGGCAGCACGCTGGGGTATCGCTTGGACCGCACAGTCGCCGCATGCATGTAATCGAGCCGGTAAGCCCAAAACGGCAAGGCTTCGCCCATGTGCCCCAAGATGACCTGCAGCTTTGGAAAACGGTCAAACACCCCTGAGGTGATGAGGCGCAGCGCGTGCAAGCCGGTCTCGACCCCAAAGCCGTAAATGGCCCCATCCAGTCCCGCCTCAATAAAGTGCTGAATCATGCTGGCCGGCATGGCGTTGGGGTGCAAATAGATCGGCGTGTCCATCGCTTCGGCCGCCTCAAAGATGGGCCAAAATTTGGTATCCGACAGATATTCACCTTGCGTATGTGAATTGATCACCACCGAGTGCATGCCCAATTGGTTGACGCCCCGCTGGATTTCTTTGGCTGCTGCAGCCGGATCTTGTGGGGCCACCGCAATCATGCCCACCAAACGGTCGGGGTGGCGACGCATGGCATCGGCCAGAATGTCATTGGCCACAGGGGCAAACGCCACGGCCGTGTCCTTGTCCATGATCTGCACGCCGGGAGAAGTCAAAGCAATCACCTGCACATCGACCCCGGCTGCGTCCATGTGTTGCAAACGCAGCGCGTCCAGGTCAACCAGGCAACGCATGATGTGCTGCGCCCTTTCGCTGGGGCTGCTCATGTAGAAGCCCATCAGGTGTTGAAAGCCGACATCCACGTCCTCTTTGGCCAGGATGCGTTTGTATATCTCCAGCATCTCGGGCGGAGAGAACGCTTCTTCAGTGGCAATGCGCCGATAAGGGCGCTCGGGTAAATGGAGAGAGGCTGCATTCATGATTTGGTTCTTTCTTGATAACGTTGGCCCAGCGCCAGCAACTGGGGGGTTTCGATGACGGCATTGAGGCCATCAAAATCGAGCATTTGGTCTTGCCACGGACGCGTGGTCTGGTGCTGGTGCAAGCTGGCGTAATAGCCTTGCAAGGTGTGCAACACCGCCCTGGCTGTGCCACCAGGAAAAATAACGATCCTGAAACCCCGCTCGCCCAATTCGGCCGCGCTTTGCACAGGCGTTTGGCCGCCCTCCACCATGTTGGCCAGCAAAGGCACGCGCTGGGCAAATTGAGCACAAGCCAGGTTCATTTGCGCGTCAGAGCGCAAAGCCTCGATGAACAAGGCATCTACGCCGCACGCCAGATAACGCTCGGCGCGCTCCAGCGCGGCGTCAAGGCCTTCCACGGCCACTGCGTCGGTGCGTGCCAAGATTAAGGTTCGTGGGTCATGCCGGGCATCCAGCGCGGCACACAGTTTGCCCTCCATCTCGGCGACCGACACCACCCCTTTGCCCTCGAGATGGCCGCAGCGCTTGGGAAAACTCTGGTCTTCGATCTGGATCATCGAGGCCCCCGCACGCTCAAAGTCGCGCACGGTTCGCTGGGTGTTCAATGCGTTGCCAAACCCGGTATCGGCATCCACGATCACCGGAATGTTCACCCGGTCGGTGATGTGGGCCAAAGTCTGCGCCACCTCGGTGGCGGTGGTCAGCCCGATGTCTGAACGACCCAAGCGCGTGTAGGCAATGGAGGCACCCGAGAGGTAAACCGCTTCAAAACCGGCTTGCTGCGCGACCAAGGCCGTCAGCGCGTCGTACACACCAGGGGCCAGCAAGGGCGTGGTTTTTTGCAAGCGCTCGACCAAGCTGTTGGGCTGACTCATGGTGTGACACCTTTCAAGTGTTGCTTGAGGGTTTGAGCCGCAGTTTCAGCCGCAATATGGCCCCCTGCGATGGCACTGAGCAAGCCGTTGCCCGACAAATAGCCCCAAACCTCTTGGCCCGACACCCCGCGCGCAGCCCCACCGGCTGCCAACAAATTGGGCAGGGGCGAGCCGTCATGGCGCAACACCCGTGTTTGCGCGTCAATGTCCAGGCCGCCTTGGGTATGAAACAGGGCCCCGGTCACTTTGATGACATGAAACGGTGCTTGCAGAGCACGCCTGAAATGGCGGCCCGTTTGTGGATCATGTCCGGCATGAACCGCGTTCAAAGTGGTTTGCAAGGCTTGGGGCTCGCAACCGATCAGTTCTGCCAACGCTTGGGTATCCAGAACATGCTGCACAGCACCTGCACTTTGGGCAGCCACAAAATCAGGAAAGTCTTGCGCAAAATCGAGCAGCGCATCGTCCAGAACATTCCAAGCCACCCCGCCTGGTTGCGCCAGCACATGCACCGCCGCCTCCGAGTAACCCAGGGTTTCATCGTGAAAGCGCTGGCCTTGTGCATTGATCTGAACGCCACCTTCCATCATCAATGCCCATGAAATCAAGGCCCCTTGTGGGATAGCCCAAGAACCATGGCCTTGGTAGGCGCCCAAATCAGCCAGACGTGCGCCCAGTTGCCGCCCCCAAGCAATGGCACTGCCATCGTTGCCCGCATGGCCTGCATAAGTGGCCTCAGCCATTTCAGGCAAGAGTTGTTTGACCCAGGGGGCCGCGCCGCCAAAGCCGTTACAGGCCAACAACACCACATCACATCGGATGGATTCCAACTGCCCATTTGGACGCACAAAGCCAAGGCCGTGAATGCGTTGCTGGTCATCCGCCCACAAGGTCGTCACCCGCGCTTGGGTCAGCACCACCACACCCTCGGCATCAGCGGCCGCTTGCAACCGGTTCATTAAACCGGTACCTGTTTTTTCGGGCACCGCATGCATGCGGTGCGCACTGTGACCGGGATACAAAAAATTATCCAACACTTGCCAGGGCAAGCCATGGTGTTGTGCCAACGCGTCCAAAGCCGGACCAATGTTTTGGGCATAAGCCTGAACCAAATGCGGTGCGGCCTGACCATGGGCTTTGGCTTGAATATCTGCAGCAAAAGCCTGCACACTGTCATCGATACCTTGAGCGCGCTGCGCCTGTGTGCAAGGCGCAGGGATAAAGCCCGAAGACAAAGCGGTTGAGCCCGCCGGAAACGCATCGCGCTCCAACACCACACAATCTACCCCCAGCCGATGCAAAGCCAGCGCTGCCGTCAAGCCGCAAGCGCCAGCCCCGACGATGACCACTGGCACATGCGCGTCGGCCTGCAAATTGGTGGCAGGTGAAACTTGACTCTGCAATTCGCCCATTGACTCAGCCCAGTTGTTTCAAAAAGTTGGCGCTGTCCATGACCTCGGCCACCGAGCCCATGTCGGCCAGCGCCGCTTGATGAGCGGATTCACTGAAAGCGGCGCACCCATCCGACAAAACAATGACGTGGTAGTCACGCACATGCGCATCGCGCACCGTGCTGGCCACACCGCCGTTGGTCACAATGCCGCACACCACCAAGGTGTCAATGCCCGATTTTTTCAGAACCCAGTCCAATTGGGTATTAAAAAAGGCCGAATAAGCCACCTTGAACACCGACACATCCACCCAAGGGGCCAGCAGATCCACGTTGGCCTGACCCCTGCTGCCCGGGGCGAAGTCACCTTTGCGTAAAAAAGGACGCCGCTCCTTCAGGTGCGCTGAAATCATCGGTTCCCCCTGTGCATCGGGCCACAGCGTGAACAGGCTGGCTGCAACCAAGCCACCGGTTTTCTTCACCGCCTGCGCCACTGGCAGCATGCGTTCTGGAAGCTTCAAGGCCTCAGCGCTTAGGGTATTGCCTCGCGCGTAAGCGCCATCGGGTGCCAAAAAGTCGTTTTGTAAATCCACCACCACCATGGCCATTCGGGCATTTTTCAGATTCATGTTGTGCGCTCCACCAACAAGTTACCCAACGCGTCAACCCTGCCTGCAAAGCCGGGTTCAAGCCAAACCGTGGTGTCGGGTTGTTCCAAAATAGCGGGCCCTTGGACCACGGTGCCCACCGGCAAGCTCAAGCGTTCGAAGCGTTTTGCGGTCCACCATTGGCCTTGGTGGTAAATCTGCTGTTCACCCAGCGCTGTTGTTTGGCCCTCGCCATGGGGGGCCAACACAGCCAAGTCAAATTTGGGCCGTCGCCCGATGCGGGCATAGCGCAAGTTCATGACGCGGATCACCGGGCCTTGCAATATGCGTCCAAATGCCACTTGGTAGGCAGCCTCAAAGGCCTGCAGCACATCTGAAGCATTCAATTGATTGCGCAGCACATTCACTTGCAGGGTGTGGGTCTGCCCCATGTAGAGCATGTCAAAGCTGATCACTTCATCCACGCGCACGAACTTGACGCCCGCAGAATCCAGCCGCACTTGGCAGGCCGTAGCCAAATCGTCCACACGCTTTAACAACAAGGGCCACACCACATCGGCCAAGGCCACATTCAAGGTTTGCACAGCGTCATGGCGCATGTCAGCCATCACGCAACCCAGTGCCGATGTCACCCCTGGATAACGCGGCACGATGCCGGTGGTCACGCCCACTTCACGCATCATGGCGCAGACGTGCAGGCCACCACCACCGCCAAAGGGCATATAGGCAAACTGGCGCGGGTCATGCCCCCGCTCAATCGACACCACCCGAATCGCACCCGCCATGCGGGCGTTGGCCACCGTGAGGATGGCCTCGGCTGCGGCCAAAGCGTCCAATCCCAAAGGCTCCCCAACATGACGGGCAATAGCTTGTTGGGCCGCTTCTGAGTCGAGTGCTTGCAGCAAACCGCCACCCAAGGGCCGGTCGGCCGCAATGCGGCCCAACAACACATTGGCATCGGTGACCGTGGGACGGGTGTTGCCGCGCCCATAGCACGCCGGACCGGGATTGCTGCCCGCCGATTCGGGGCCCACTTGCAACATGCCTCCCGCATCCACCGAGGCAATGGAGCCGCCCCCTGCGCCAATCGTTTCGATCTGGATCATGGGCGAACGCACCACTAAGCCGAATTCAATGGATGTTTGCGCCGCCAGCGCGGCCTCACCCCCCGCCACCAGTGACACATCAAAAGAAGTGCCCCCGATATCGCCTGTGATGACATTTTCAAAGCCCGATGCACGGGCAATTTGAGCGCAGGCCATGACCCCTGCTGCAGGGCCAGACAAGGCCGTACGCACCGGCACATCACACGCGGTCTGGCGCGACATGACGCCCCCATTGCTTTGCACGATGAGCAATTCACCTGCAAAGCCTTGGGCACGCAAATCGCCCTCTAGGCGCTGCAAATAACTGCCCACCACGGGCTGCAGTGCCGCATTCAGCGTGGCCGTCGAACAGCGCTCGAACTCGCGAATTTCCGGCAACACTTCGCTGGCCGCAGTCACGTAAGTGTTGGGCCAGATCTCGCGCACGGCCGCCACGGCGGCTTGTTCATTGGAGGGGTTTGCATACGCGTGAACAAAAAACACGCACACGGCCTCACAGCCCTCAGCCAACAAAGCCCGGGCTTGATCACGAACTTGCTCCAAATTGACCGGGGTGTGCAACTCGCCATTGGCCAGCACCCGCTCGTCCACTTCCAAACGCCAGGCACGCGGCACCACAGGGGTGTAGCTGCCGCGCAAACCCCAGGTTTGCGGACGGTCTCTGCGGCGCATTTCAAGCACATCGCGAAAACCTCGGGTTGTGATGATGCCGGTGCGGGCAATTTTGCGTTCCAGCAAGGCATTGGTGCCCACCGTGGTGCCATGCACGATGGTGGCGATGTCCTTGGCCCCTTGCGCCCCGGTGATTCCGGTGACCTTGGCAATGCCGTTCATGAAGCCTCGGGCCTCTTCGCCACGGGTCGAAGGCACTTTGACAATGCGGGCCTGGCCGGTTTGTTCGTCCAGCACAAACAAGTCGGTGAAGGTCCCCCCGACATCCACGCCCACCACCCAGTGGGGCGAGCTCAAATCTTGGTGAAACTGGGGGTCGCTCATGCTTGATCCTTGGTGTAGCCCAGTGCGATATCGCGTTGCCGGTCATCGCTTGTTCGGTCAGCAGGGGCCCCCCAGCCACCCCCCCCTGGGGTTTGAAGCCGAACTCGGTCGCCTTTTTTCAATTGAATGCCCAGCATCTTGGAGACCATGGGCGGGGTCTTCCACTCGCCGTTTTGACAATATTCAAAGACGTTGGGCAAGGCAGGCTGGCCGCCGTGTATGCCCTTGGGGGCAGACTTGCCACGTTCGCCAAAAATGAAGGCTTCGGCTCTGTCTTCAAGCAATTCAATTTCATAAATTGCCCCCAAGCCACCGCGGTGCTCGCCGTCTCCACCCGAGCCGGGCCGCAAGGCCCACTGGGTAAATCGCACCGGATAGGCCGCCTCCAAAATTTCCATGGGCGGAATCGTGGCAGTAGAAATGGGGGCGTTGCCATGTGACAAACCATCGCCATCCGAATGGCCGCCATGCCCGCCCCCAAAAAAGCTGAACATGACCCAGCGCTGGCCTTTGCGCTTTTCGTCGCTGCGGTGCCCGGCAATCGACAAAGCATTGATCGTGCCGTAAGCATGGGCTACCGCACGCTTGGGATCTGCCAGGGCCGTGGCGCTGAAAATCACGTCGATCATGCGCAAAATGGTTTCGGTGTAACCGCCCACCGGACGCGGACGGGCGGCGCTGATGACCAAGCCATCAGGAATCACAAAATCCACCGCATCCAACACACCTGCGTTGGCAGGCACATCGGGGAATACATGCTTTAAAGCCACATAACAGGCAGCCACGGCGGTCGCCCGAGAAATATTCACCGGGCCTGCACACTGGGGGGATGTGCGAGAAAAGTCCAACGTCAAACTGTCCCCCGTCACCGTCATGTCGAGCGCAATGGTGAGCAATTCGTCTTTGACCCCGTCGTTGTCCAGCACGTCTTCAAAGCTGTAGCGGCCATCGGGCAGACTGCCGATGTGGGCGCGCATGAGGCGTACCGCACGACTGCGTAATTCACCCAGTGCCTGTGCCACTTTGGCGTCGCCGTATTCGTCGAGCAAGCCTGCCAGACGCCGAGCCCCCAAGTCCAGAGCAGCCAATTGACCGTTCAGGTCGCCCCAAAGGCTGTCGGGCAATCGGGTGTTTGCCCGCAAGATGGCCAACACATCCTCGTCCAAGACCCCGGCCCGCAAGATCCGCACCGGAGGAATTTGCACCGCTTCTTGCCAACACTCGGTGGCCGCCGGGTTGTAGTTGCCGGGCACCGCGCCCCCCACATCGTGCCAGTGCGCGGCCGAGGCCAAGAAACAATACAACTGGCCATTTCTAAAGCAAGGTTGCACCAATTTGAAATCGTTGGCGTGGGTGCCCCCCTCATAAGGGTCGTTGAACAACCAAACGTCACCCGGCTGCATGCCCCCGCGTTCCTTGGCCACGCGCATGGCCGCCCTCACGGCAAAGGCCATGGCCCCCACAAACACCGGCAATCCCGATTTGCCCTGAATCAGGGTGTCACCCGTGGTCGCGTCGTACAGCCCGTGACAGGCATCGTGCGCTTCGGCAATGATGGGATTGAACGCGCTGCGGTAAAGGGTGGCGTCCATTTCGTCGGCGATTTGCTCCAGTCTGCCCCGCAGCACGGCCAGCGTGACCGGGTCCATCGCAGGGGCTTGTTCAGTCAATGAATTCATCAGGCTCATGCTGACTTTCCTTTTTTGAGCAGGGGCAACAAGCCGCCTGCTTCGACCATGTCCATTAAAAAATCAGGAACCGGGCTGCAAGCCAATCGCTGCCCATTGGCACGCACCAACTGGGGGATGTCGCCTTGAAATTCCAAATCTACAGGTTCTGCCTCGGTCATTTGGGCAGCCTCGGGGCAAGTCAGAAGTAACAAGCCCAAGTTGAAGGCGTTTCGAAAAAAAAGCCCACTGTATGAGGGTGCAATCACTGCCGCCAAGCCCAAATGGCGCAGCACGCCGGCTGCCTGCTCACGCGAAGATCCGATGCCGAAATTAGCGCCTGCCACCAAAACATCACCCTTGCGGACACCCGACGAAAAATCGGCTCGCACCGCTTCCAGGCAATGTTGACCAATCACCTCCAGGCCGTGTTTCATGTAGGCCCCGGGGGCCAGCGCATCGGTGTCCACATCGGCACCTACACACCACACCCGGGCATTTTTAAATCCAGAGGGGTTCATGCCAACAATTCCCGCGCATCGCTGATGTACCCCCGCAAAGCCGAAGCGGCCACGGTGTAAGGGGATGCCAAATAAACGTTCACACTGGCAGCCCCCATGCGGCCCTTGAAATTGCGGGCCGTGCTGGAAATCACGGTGGCCCCATCAGGAAACGTGCTGCCATAGCCCGCACAGGCGCCACAACTGTTGGGCAGCACAGTGGCCCCCGCGTCTTGCAGGATTTGCAGCACGCCTTCCTTGGCAGCTTGCGCTTGCTCGCGGGCACTGGCCGGCGCAACCATCAACTGAACGCCGCCCGCCACGCGTCTGCCTTTCAGCACTGTGGCAGCGGCTCGCAAGTCTTCAAGCTTGGCACCTGTACAGGCCCCGATATAAGCAATCGTAGGTTTTATGTCCGAAAAATAAGCCACATCATGGGTATTGGCGGGGCTGTGCGGGGCCGCCACCTGGGGACTAAGGCGAGTGGCATCGAAGCTGTGTTGCTCAAAATCCGCATCTTCATCGGTGAACCATTGTTCTGATCCGGTCAATTTTTCGGGTGACATACCGATCGATTGCAAATGGTTCAGGGTGGTGGCATCGGCGGCAATCAAACCCGCTTGCGCGCCCATTTCGGCACTCATGTTGGACATGGTCATGCGCTCGGACATGGACAAGCTCTGCACCGTGGTACCGGAAAACTCGATGGCTTGGTAGTTGCCACCGTTCATACCGAATCGGCCAATCATGTGCAGCATCATGTCCTTGGCAGACACCCCTGCTTGCAGGTGACCGCTCCAGTGCATGCGCAAAGTCCGTGGGACCTGAACCCAAATCTGGCCCGTGACACAAACGCCCAACATTTCGGTGGCCCCAATGCCGAACATGTAGCAACCAAACGCCCCCCCAGTGGGCGAATGGGAGTCGCCCCCCACACAGAACATGCCGGGGCGCAAGTGCCCCCGTTCGGGCAAGACCACATGGCAAATGCCCTCGCTGTCAATGACGTGGGGCAACTTCCATTGCCTGGCCGTGTCACGCGCCAGTTGAACGATTTGCTGCGCATCACGGTCTTGCGCGGGAACATAGTGGTCCAACACCAGCACCACTTTGTTTTTGTCCCAGATTTCCGCCCCCAGCTCGTCCAACATGGGCTTGAGCCTTCGAGGGCCGGACGAATCGTGGAACATGGCCAGGTCCACTTGGCAAGTGACCAACTCGCCCACGGCCACATGGCTTCGGCCTGCCGCGCGAGCGATCAGCTTTTGCGCCAGGGTTTTCGGTGGGGCCATGAAAGCGCTCATTCGGGTTTGGCTCCGGCGTATTGCACGACAGCCCTCCAGCGCACGATTTCGCTGTCCACAAAACGGGCGAACTCTTCGGGGCTGTTGCCCACAGGTGTGGCTCCTTCATTTTCGATGCGTCGCCTCACCTCAGGCGAATGCACCGCTGTACGTGCAGCGTCGGCCAAACGACGCGTCAACTCAGGGCTCATCCTGGCCGGCCCAAACAAGCCAAACCAGGCACTTGACTCATAGCCCGGCAAGCTTTCAGCAACGCTGGGAATATCGGGAAACGCCGCCAATCGCTTGGCGCTGGTCACCCCCAACGCCTTCAGCTTGCCGGCCTTGATGTGAGACTGCACATTGCCCACTGCGGCAAACATCAGATCAACTTGCCCGGCCAGCACGTCTTGAACTGCGGGTGCCGTTCCCCGGTAAGGAATATTGACAATGAAGACGCCTGACTTCATTTTGAAAGCATCTCCCGCCATGTGCAGCGAGGAACCCAAGGCGCCAATGGCAAAGTTCAGCTGTCCGGGCTTGGCCTTGGCCAGCGCAATCAGCTCGGCCACATTGTTGACCGGCAGTTTGGGCTGCGCCACCAAGATCGAAGGCGATGTAGACACCATGGTCAACGGCGTAAAGTCTTTCACCGGGTCAAAAGGCAGGCTGGGGTAGAGCGTCGCGTTAATGGCATGGCTGGTGAAGCTCATCAGCAGTGTGTTGCCATCCGGTGTGGCTTTGGCCACCGCATCGGCCGCCAGATTGCCCCCTGCACCCGGTCTGTTTTCAACCAAAATGGTGCGGCCAAGTTGTGCGCCCATCACCTGCGCCAGGGTGCGGGCCATGGTGTCGGTGGTGCCGCCTGCAGGGGCGCCCACCAAAATCCGGATCGGCGGCTGTGTCTGCGCCAGCGCCGGAATCACAGGCATGGCCAGGCCCGACCAAAAGATAAAACACAAAAATACCCAGTGAAACGGCGTGTGGAAGTTCATGAATATGCGTTCTTTAAGCGTGCGCATTGATCGGGTTTTGGTTCTTTGAGTTGGTTTGAGAAGCGAAGACCTTGAACGGCTCACATGCCCAAGTAGGCCCGCCGCAAGGTGTCGCTGGCCAACAATTCAGACGGTGTTCCGCTAAACCGGATGTGCCCGTTTTCCATCACATAAGCCCGGTCGGCAATGTCCAGGGATTGGCCCACGTTTTGCTCCACCAGCAACACCGCCAGTCCCCCCCCCCGCAATTGGGAGATCAGGCCAAACAACTCTTCAACCAACAGCGGGGACAAACCCAGCGAGGGCTCGTCCAAAATCAACAATCTGGGTTCCGCCATGAGTCCACGGCCAATGGCCAACATTTGCTGCTCCCCCCCACTCAAGGTTCCAGCCAATTGGCTGACCCGCTCTTTCAGGCGCGGAAAGGTTTCGTAGACTTTCTCTAGGTTTTGCTCGCGCCGTTCACGGCCACGCGTAAAAGCACCCAGTGCCAGGTTTTCTTGCACGCTCAGGTTGGGGAAAACCTTGCGGCCTTCAGGCACCTGGATCAAACCTTGTGTCACCACTTTTTGATAATGCAGGCCCGTGATGTCTTGTCCATCAAACATGACCCGACCCGCACGCGTTGGCACCAAGCCGCTCAGGGTCAAGTTGAGCGTGGTCTTGCCCGCCCCGTTGCTGCCCAAAAGCGCCACCGTCTCACCGGGCATGACGTGCAAATCCACTCCCCGCAAGACTTCGACCACGCCATAGCCCGATTTAAGGCCTTGCACGTTCAACAAAGCGCTCATGCTGGGGCTCCTTTGCTGGCGATAGCTTTTGCCGTATTTTTTTGCAGCCGCTCGGCTGTTCCGTGCCCCAGATAAGCCTCGACGACAGCCTGATTGCTGGTGACCTCGACAGGAGAACCGTGGGCAATCAGTTGACCTTGCGCCAATACCCATACCTCTTGGGCCAAGCTCATTACCGCCTGCATGACGTGTTCGATCATCAGCACCGTGACACCACTTTGCGCAATGCCCTGCACCACCGGAATCATTTCAGCAATTTCTTGCGGGTTCAGGCCGGCCAACACCTCGTCCAGCAGCAACAACCGAGGGCGAGTGGCCAGCGCACGGGCCAACTCCAGCCGCTTGCGCCCGGCTACGGTCAGGTCGCTGGCGAGCTTATCAAGTTGAGGCGTCAATCCGACCTGTTGCGCCACGGACTCGGCGTATGCCAGCGCCTGTGCGCGCCTTGGCAGATGCAAATGGGCCCCAACGGCAATATTTTCGCGAACACTTTGCGCTGCAAAGGGTTGTACGATCTGGAAGGTGCGGGTCAGGCCCAAGCGGGCATTGACATGGGGTGACTGCCCGGTGATGTCTTGCCCGGAAAAAATAACACTTCCCCTGTCAGGCTTTATAAATCCGGACATCAGGGCAAAGAGGGTTGTCTTGCCTGCGCCATTGGGACCTATCAAGGCGCTCAAGCGACCTTCGGTCACCGACAGGCTGACTTGGTTGACGGCCTTGAGTCCACCAAAAGATTTGTTCACCCCGTCGATTTGCAACAGGGTGCTCATGATTTCTCCTGGTCAGTGGAGTTGCGACCCCGCAAGGCTTGCCAAGGTGTGATCGCCCCCAAACCGGCAATGCCTCTGGGCAAAAACATCACAATAAAAATCAGGACAACGCCGTAGATCACCATGTTGATGCCTGGCAATTGTCCGAATAAATTGCGTGTTAAATCCGCCAGAATATGCAAACTGATGGCCCCCAACAAGGGTCCCCATAGGGTGCCCAGCCCCCCCACAATTGCGCCCACCAAAGCCTCGACTGAGGTGTGCGATCCAAAAGCAATGCTCGGGTCGATGTACTGAAAGACTTGCACATAGAAAGCACCGCCTGCACCCATCAACCCGCCCGACACCACTGTGGCCACCAGTTTCACGCTGAAAGGGTTGACGCCAATGGCGCGCGCAGCGTCTTCGTTGTCACGCACAGCTTGAAGGTAAGCCCCGAAACGCGACCTTTTGAGCCACGCCGTGATGCAAAGGGCCAAGGTCACCAAGCCCAACATGAGCCAGATAAAACCAGAGCGGTTGGCAAACTGCATGTTGGCTGCCGACTCTTTGAGCGGCAACATCAGGCCCACACCCGCGCCCGTGAAAGGCACGGAGGTCGCCACAATGCGAAACACTTCAGCGAAGGCCAGGGTCACCAAGGCGAAGTAGGAACCCTTCAGACCATAACGAAAAGAGGCTGCGCCCACAAAAGCCCCCACCCCAGCGGCGGTGGCCATGGCCAGCGGCAAGGCCACCCAGGGGCTTAAGCCCCATTGCATCTGTGCGATGGCCTGGACATAGGCCCCAGTGCCGAAAAATAAGGCATGACCAAACGAAAATTGACCGCCAAAGCCACCCAAAACGTTCCAAGCCTGGGAGAGCAAACAGGCATAAAGCGCCGTCATGACAAAGTTAAGCACCACGCCGGATTGGGTAAAAAATGGCACCGCGCCCACCACAAGCACAAACAACGCGATGTTACGAAAGTCTTTCATGCTTTGGCCCCAAAAAATCCTTCGGGTCTGAACATGAGCACCGCAATAAAGATGACAAATATGCCGACCTGCCCCAGTGACTCACCCAATAGAAGCCCGCCCAGTGACTCCACCACACCGATCAACAAACCGCCGAGCAAGGCACCGGCAAAACTGCCCATTCCCCCCAACACCACAATCGTGAAGGCCACCAGCACGAATCCGTTGCCCACTTGGGGATTGACGTAATAAGCAGGCATGAGAAAACAGGCCGCAGCACCCAAACTGGCCAAGCCCAGGCCAAAACACATGGCGTAGACATGGTCCACATTGATGCCCATCAGTCGAGCGCCCTGCTTCTCTTTGGAAACAGCGCGAATGGCTCGGCCCAAGTCGGTTTTTTGAACAATTAACAGCAAAACCGCCGATACAACCAAAGCGCCGCCAAAAGCGACCAACTTGGGCAAGGCAATAAAGGCGGGGCCGATCTCGACCGTGCTCAGGGTGTAAGCGGTTTCGATGCTTCGGGTATCGGACTTGAAGAACAACAAGGCCAGGTTTTCCAGCACGATGGAGACGCCCAACGTGACCAACAAGATGTTTTCATCTTTGCCATGACTGGCCCGGTTGATCACTCCGCGCTGAAGTACATAACCCAGCACGAACATGGCAGGCACCATGATCGACAGGGCTAGATAAGGGTCAATCCCGAGCTTTTCCTTGAGCATGTATACGCCATACAGCGCCACCATCAGGGCTGCGCCATGCGCAAAATTGATGATGTGCAAGACACCATAAATCAGCGTAAGGCCTAGCGCTATCAATGCATAAACGGCACCCGTTGTGATGCCGTTCAGCACCGATGGAAACAAGATGTTCAAGTCGAGCATCGGGATAACCTAGCGATCAACCCTTGAGTGGGAAAATCGGCTCAACCTCACGGTAGTCACGCGGCACGATCACCTTGATGTCGCCTTTGTAAACCTGAGTCATCAAAGGTTGCGCACCGATGTTCTGACCGTTTACGAACTGGGTGGGGCCATACGGCATGATGTGGTTTGAAAACTTGCTAGAAGCCAGCGCATCGGTGATGGCGGCACGGTCCGGCGATTTGGCACGCTCAATGGCATCGGCCAGCAACATCATGGCGGTGTAAGTCATGAACACTTCGTAACTGAAGAACTGACCTTGCGCTTCGACACGCTTTTTGAGCTCGGCCGAGCGCTTGTCTTTGGGGTTGAACCAGTGGTTGCAGTCGATGATGCCATCGGCCGCTTCTGGAAACTCCTTGACAAACTTGTAGCTCGAAGCGGCCCCACCCAACACCGAGTAAATGGCTTTGGGTGTGATTTTTTGCTGTTGCAAGGTCCGCACCAACAAAGCGTATTCGTTGTAGTAGTTGGCCGGAATCAGGATGTCAGGGTTGACCTGCTTGATGCGCAAAGCAATGTTGTTGAAATCGCGCGTGGGGTTGGCGTGCTTGATGATTTCCTTCACTTCGTAGCCATAGCCAGGCAACTCTTTGGCCAGCAAGTTGGCCGTACCCGTTCCAAACAAAGACTCCTCGTGAACGATCATCACGGTGCGGGCGGGTTTGCCAGCGGCCGTGTTCAATGCGTGCAGGCTGGCCACAGCCACTTCAGCGCATTTTTTGTAACCGGGTCCAAAACGGAATGTGTTTTTCAAACCGCGTTCCACAATCTGGTCCGCCACGCCCACATCCACCACATGGGGCAGGTTGTACTTGGCGGCGGCTTGGGTCGTGGCCAGGCAAATGGCGGAGGCAAAAGCCCCGACCACAGCGCTGACGCCGGCTTCATTCATTTTTTCAATTTCGGCTGTGCCTGCTTGCGGGCTCGATTGCGCATCGCCCAGCATGGCCTCGATCTTGGCACCACCCAGAGACTTGATGCCCCCTGCTTTGTTGATGTCCTCAATGGCCATCAAAGCGCCCATTCGGCATTGCTGACCCGAGTAAGCGAGTGCACCGGTCACGGGGTGCAAGACACCGACTTTGACAGGCTTGGGCTGAGCCCCGCTCACCAAAGGAAACGCGAGAGCCGATGCCGCAGCAGCGGACTGGCCCATGAAGTGGCGACGTGTGGTCATGAGAACATCCTTTATGAAGGTCAATGAAAGTTGGCGGACAACTCTTGGCTTACCCACACCTTGGCGTCAATGCTGCCAACGCGGGATAACTGCATTTGGTATTCGTACCGGTCCGGTCGGTACAAACCGTGCAGCCATTGGACGGGACGCTCGTCCTCGTCATAAATCAAACGCCGGACGGCCAACAGAGCCGATCCGACAGAGACATCAAGGTGCTTGGCCATGCCCACATCAGCAAGACGGGCCGATATGGTTTGTTCGGCGCGCCCGACTTTGACGCCTGACTCTTCAAGCAAAACTAGGATGGGTTTTTGCGCCAACTCACGCTTGCCAAAACCGGACGAAATCGAGTCCGGCACCCAAGTGGTGATGTGTGACAAAGGCCCCTCGGGGGTACTGCGTACGCGCTCGGCTTTTTGGACCCAAGCGGTGCCGGGCAGTTTGAGTGCAGCGGCGACGTCCACCGGAACGCGCATGCGCTCTACGGACAGAACCTTGACCTTGGTGCGCAGCCCCATGGTGACGAGGTTTTCAAGCAAGCCCGTCAATCGGGCTTGCTGACCCGATGCCAAGGGAGAGCCATTCATTGGAAACTCTGCAGAACGCCCCTTCACGGGGCGCGTCCCACGGCCTGGTTCTCGTTGAATAAGGCCTTCTTGGGCCAACTGCGACAAAGCCCGACGAACCGTGACGCGTGCCACGCCAAATTGACCCATCAGAGCCATCTCACCAGGCAGCCCCCCATCAAAACGACCTTCGCGCAACTGTTCGCGCAGCACCAAATAGATTTGGTGGTACTTGGGGAGTGGCAAATGGGCATCCATGACGACATGTTCAAACAGTCCTATTGTTCTGTCAATAGAACATTTGCGTCCTATAAATAGGACATTCTCTTGGTAATTTCCCTAGTCTACGGTTCTGAATTGCCTTACTAAAGGCAAATTTCTCAGCTCAGTGAATACCTAAAAGTTAATTTCATTGGGACCCTTGCGCAATCAAATTTTTTATCTCTCGGCCTTGATTTGTCGAAGTAAGACGTCCCAACGAGATGCCAGTAGATGAGACGCCTGCCTTGCGGCCTGCATGGCTATGATCTAAGGGTCACACTTAATACGCGAGTCATCAATTGCCCTTACCCCCGCCATCTCCCCGCAAACTGTCCCATACACGAACGGTCACTTACACCGGTTTTGACCGTGAGGATGGCTTGTGGGACATCGAAGCCGAATTAACCGATGTCAAACCCTACACTTTTAAAGTGACGTCTGAGCCTTATTTTCCCAAACAAGAGCCCATTCATGGCCTGAAAATCCGGGTCACTATGGACAACGAAATGGTAATCCAGGAAATAAGCACCTCCATGGACGTGATTCCGCATGACGAATGTTCAGGTGCACCCCATGCCATTCACAAATTGGTGGGCTGCGCCATGGGTCCCGGTTGGCGTAAAGCCGTTAATGAACGCATGGGTGGCACCCAGGGTTGTACGCATTTACGGGAAATGTTGTTCAACATGGCCACAGCGGCTTACCAAACTCTTCCCTCGGGCAAATGGCATCGAATTGAAACAGCAGGACTGCAACACCCCGAAGTGACCCGACCACCGTTCTATTTGGGGCAATGCCACACCTGGGCGTTTGACAGCCCCACCGTACAACGGGCATACCCGATGTTTTTCAAACCCAAAGCAGAGGTCACTGTTAAAGACTGATGCCAGCATTGCCCGTTTGTCACTGCGCAGGGGACCCCCTCCCCAATAGCAGTTCTGCCTGCGATAATTCCCACTCTTGCAAGCGCTGACCAGCGCTTTTTCTTTCACAGCCTCTGGATCTACACCATGAACCGCTGCACTTTGGCCCCCATAGGGCGTGCTTTGCTTTGCCTTGACTTTTTCACACCGGTGGAGGCTGCATGAGCAAAAAAGTCTTTATCAAAACCTTTGGCTGCCAGATGAACGAGTACGACTCGGACAAGATGGTCGATGTGTTGGGTGCGGCCCAAGGCTATGAGCCCACACTGGATGTGGACCAAGCCGACTTGATTTTGTTCAACACCTGCTCAGTACGCGAAAAGGCCCAGGAAAAAGTCTTCAGCGATCTGGGGCGGGTACAACACCTGAAAGCCAAGGGCGTGCTGATTGGCGTGGGCGGTTGCGTGGCCAGCCAAGAAGGGGCCGAAATCATCAAACGAGCACCCTATGTCGACGTGGTGTTCGGGCCCCAAACCCTGCACCGTTTGCCCGAATTGTTGGCCGAACGTGAGCGTAAGCAGCGCCCACAGGTAGACATCAGCTTCCCCGAGATTGAAAAGTTTGACCACCTTCCACCGGCCAAGGTGGAGGGGGCCACTGCTTTTGTGTCCATCATGGAAGGTTGCAGTAAATATTGCAGCTATTGCGTGGTGCCTTACACCCGCGGCGAAGAAGTCTCACGTCCGTTTGATGATGTGCTGGTTGAGGTGGCCGGACTGGCCGCACAGGGCGTAAAAGAAATCACTTTGCTGGGGCAAAACGTGAATGCCTACCGAGGACGAATGGGCGGCAATACCATTACAAACACCACAAGTGCAGTCGAAATAGCCGACTTTGCCTTGCTGCTTGAATATGTTGCTGACATGCCGGGCATCGAACGAATTCGCTATGTGACCAGCCACCCAAACGAATTTACCCAGCGCCTGATTGACGCCTACGAAAAGATTCCCAAGTTGGTCAGCCACCTGCACTTGCCCGTACAACATGGCTCTGACCGAATTTTGATGGCCATGAAGCGCGGCTACACCGCCATGGAATACAAAAGCACGATCAGAAAGTTGCGGGCCATACGCCCCGACATGTCCCTGAGCAGCGATTTCATTGTGGGCTTCCCGGGTGAGACCGAAGAAGACTTCAACAAAATGATGAAGCTCATCACCGATGTGGGTTTTGACACCAGTTTCAGCTTCATCTTCAGCCCCCGCCCCGGTACACCGGCGGCCAACCTGCACGATGACACGCCACATGCAGTCAAGCTTCGCCGCCTGCACCACCTGCAAGCCACCATTGAGGAAAACGTGCAACGCATCGGCGAAAGCCGCGTGGGTACGGTGCAGCGCATTTTGGTGGAGCGCCCGTCGCGCAAAGACGCCACCGAGCTGGCGGGTCGTACCGAATGCAATCGGGTGGTCAACTTCCCCGGTGGCCCCAACATGACTCGCCTGATCGGGCAAATGGCGGATGTCCGCATCACGCAAGGCCTGTCACATTCGCTGCGAGGCGAATTGATCATTGCAGGTTGATCAGGACTCTCGCCCGACTTCGCGGATGTAACGGCGGTAATCGCCATGCGGGATGGCTGTGAAGCCGTCCACCGGCCGGTTGAAGACATAGGTTTGCACGGGCTGCCCCAGCAACGGCCCGCCCGCCACCGTGACCGCCTCTCGCCAGTATTGAGAGGCGGCTCGGTCACCGGGTACAACGCCCTCCACCTCGTCGAGCCGGGTCAGATGCACGGCGTCGATTTCGTAGACTTCGCCGGTGACGAGGCCATCACCTGCGAGGAAACCGGGGTATCGCCCTACATCGACCAAGCGGCCGCGCACCTCGGCTGTGCCTAAAAAAAGGGCACCATGCATTTCGGCTTCGAGGCGAAGTCCGGGCATGAGCGTGCCATATATGAAAAGTCGGTGCATCGGGTAGACGCCACAGGGTTCAGCGCGGCATGCCTGGGAAACCACCACCGCCCATACCCCCCATACCGCCCATGCCTTTCATCCCGCCCATCCGCTTCATCATTTTCATGAGACCGCCACCCGACATTTTTTTCATCATGTCCTGCATTTGCTCGAACTCTTTGAGCATGCGGTTCACGTCTTGCACCTGAACACCCGCACCGGCTGCGATGCGGCGCTTGCGGGTGGCTTTGATCAATTCGGGTTTTTTGCGTTCTTGCGGGGTCATGCTGTGGATGATGCCTTGTTTACGCCCAATGTCTTTTTCGACCTTGCCCATGTCCATGCCTGCCGCCTTGGCGGTCATCTGGGAAGGTAATTTATCCATCAAACTGGACAAGCCTCCCATTTGTTTCATCTGCTGGATTTGAGCCAAAAAGTCATTCAGATCAAAGCCACCGCCACTTTTGACCTTGGCTGCCAACTTTTGGGCCGCCTCCATATCGACGCCCGCCGTGACCTGCTCGACAAGGGCAACAATGTCGCCCATGCCCAAAATGCGTCCGGCATGTCGCTCGGCATCGAACACTTCCAAGCCATCAATCTTTTCACTGGTCCCGGCAAACTTGATAGGCACACCGGTGATTTGGCGCACCGACAAGGCAGCACCACCGCGCGAATCACCATCCAGCTTGGTCAGCACAATGCCGGTTAAAGGCAAGGCATCGCTGAAAGCCCGAGCGGTGTTGGCCGCATCCTGCCCCTGCATGGCGTCCACCACAAACAAGGTTTCTACGGGTTTGAGCTCGGCGTGCAGCGCCTTGATTTCGGCCATGAGCACGTCATCAATGGCCAAGCGGCCAGCGGTATCGACCAGCAGCACATCAAAAAAGTGTTTTCGGGCGTAGTCAACGGCAGCGCGCGCGATGTCCAATGGCTTTTGATCTGGCGAGCTTGGAAACCATTCGGCCCCGGCTTGTCCGGTCACGGTTTTCAACTGTTCAATGGCCGCCGGGCGGTAAACGTCACCCGAAACAGTTAATACTTTTTTCTTGCGCTTTTCAATCAGGTGCTTGGCCAGTTTGGCTGTGGTGGTGGTTTTACCCGCCCCTTGCAAACCAGCCATCAAAATAACAGCAGGCGGTTGGGCGGCCAAGTTGATGTCGGACACCCCTTCGCCCATGGTGGCAGCCAACTCGCGGTTGACCACCCCCACCAAGGCCTGGCCGGGTTTGAGGGACCCCATCACTTCCTGACCCAAGGCTTTTTCTTTCACCCGGGCAATGAAGTCGCGCACTACGGGCAGGGCCACGTCAGCCTCCAGCAGCGCCATGCGTACCTCGCGCAACATGTCGGCCACGTTGGATTCGGTGATGCGGGCCTGCCCACTGAGGGTCTTGACGAGGCGCGAAAGTTTGTCGGTCAGGGCGGAGGCCATTTGAGAATCCAGAAATAACCGGTACAGCGTGGTGGTGAAGCCCCTGTGGCGTCACCTGAAAGGCTAAACTCGGACCCATGATTTTAGCGAGTCCCCCAATTTGGATGCTGCCCGCCACTGTGCTGGCCGCTTTGGCTTACGGGTTCCCGGCGCTTGCTGGTGAACGCTTGAACGCCGTGCTCGCACGGCGTTTGCTTTGGCTGGCTTGGGCTTCGCACGGCGTAGCCTTGCTCAGCTTGTTGGCTGGGCCCGTTCATTTTGGGTTTGCACCCGCCATTTCTGTGACATCTTGGCTGGTCGTGAGCGCCTACATGGTGGAAAGCCAGTTTTTTCCTAAATTCAAGGCGCGTTGGGCCATGGGCGGCCTGGGGGGCGTTGCCGTGGTCCTGGCCTGGTTCTTCCCGGGTACACCGATGGCATCGCAATCCTCTGCCTGGTTACCTTTGCACTGGGCTTTAGGTTTGTCAGCCTATGGCATGTTTGCCGCTGCAGTGGTGCATGCCTGGATGATGACTCGCGCCGAAAAAGACATCCGCCGGGCGCACGATGCAGACAGCGGCATCCCACTGCTGACCCTCGAGCGGCTCACATTCCGCTTCGTGACGGCTGGTTTTGTTTTGCTAACGGCCACCTTGGTGGCGGGCCTGTTATTTGGTGATGCACTTTACGGTCAAGGTCGTGGCCATTGGCGTTGGGATCACAAAACAGTTTTTGCCCTGCTGTCTTGGGTGACCTTTGCCGTACTTCTGATTGGGCGCAGTCAGTGGGGCTGGCGCGGTCGTCGCGCAGTCCGGGTTTTGTACATCGGGGCGGGCTTATTGCTTCTCTCTTATGCAGGCTCCCGTTTTGTTATGGAAGTCTTGCTGGGACGTATGGGATGAAATACCTGTTTTTAATCCTAGTCGTGTTGCTGATCATCTGGGCTTTGAAGCGTGGACGAGCGGCCAACAAATCTAAATCGAGCGAACCGACTAAATCACAGGCACCCTCTGAAATGATCACCTGTGCCCACTGTGGCATTCACTTGCCCAATGATGAAGCTGTTTCGGGTCAAAAGGGTCTGTATTGCAGCACGGAGCATCGAACAGCCGCGCAAGATCGCAACCCGGATTGACCGGTTTTAGAGGCCTTCAGGTGTCAGACCCCACACCTCCACTTATTTGGCAACAGGGTTGGCACCCCCAAGCCCTTCGCATTGATTCGCCGAACTTCGGTCCCCGTCCAGAAAATAGCAGCATTGATCTGATCCTTATCCACTCCATCAGCCTGCCGCCTGGACAGTATGGCGGGCATGCTGTTCAAAACCTGTTTACCAACCAGCTCGACTGGGATGCCCACCCTTATTTCCAGACTCTGCGAGGTCTAGAAGTGTCAGCGCATTTCTTTATTCGTCGCGACGGCTCGGTGTTGCAATTCGTCAGCTGTGACGACCGCGCCTGGCACGCAGGCAAGTCTTTTTACAGAGGGCGACCTGACTGCAACAACGACTCGATCGGTATTGAACTTGAGGGCCTTGAAGGTGACCTCTTTGAAGAGGCTCAATACCAACGCTTGGCAAGGCTTTGCCGCGACATCAGAAATCACTACCCCATCCAGCACCTGGCAGGTCACGAACATGTCGCTCCCGGCAGAAAAAAAGACCCCGGTTCAGGCTTTGACTGGGCTCTGATGAAAGAACTGTTGGATTTTCCCCCTCAGGTTTTTCCCTTATAGGGGATGCTTTAATGATCTTTGTCAAAAAATCTAAATAGTTTTGTGCATCAGCCCATCTTTTTCTTCCGCTGAGAAGTCTTTCGAACCTCGGCTCCTCTATCCAGTCCAATCAAGGTTTTCTTGGCATAAGTCCCTCAGAGGCCGCATCAAGATTGAATTTTCAGACAGCGTTGCCCTCAATTTCGCGCTTGGCAGCGATCTTTTCATTTTGTGAAATGACGTTTACGAGGCCAAGCTGCCCCAAATAAATAATCTCTTTCAGACCAGGGCATCAAAACAGGCCGGTACACTACCTGTAGTGGCTTGTCAGGGCGCCAGACACCAGATATAGTGCCCCTGACAGTTTTATCAATTTGAATATGACACCCGTTCAAACGTCATATTCCCGACCCAAAGACCCTAAAAAATTTAACAAAATGACCATGCATACTGATCTGAACATTTCCTCCCCAACCGCTGGCCAAATGCGCGCTCCCGAAGCCACGCACAGCAGCACCGCCAGCGTACAAGCATTGGCCCATTACCAAATCATTCGCCGCAATGGCGCGGTTGTCCCTTTCGAACCCAACAAAATTGCCGTAGCACTCATGAAAGCCTTTTTGGCTGTGCATGGCACGCAAGGTGCCGCTTCGGCCAGTGTTCGCGAGGTTGTTGAAGAACTGACACAAAACGTCGTCCGCGCCCTGATGCGTTCACGTCCCGGAGGCGGCACTTTCCACATTGAAGATGTGCAAGACCAAGTTGAGTTGGGTTTGATGCGCAGCAGCAACCACGAAGTGGCACGCGCCTACGTGCTCTACCGTGAGCGCCGGACCCAAGAACGCGCCCAACAGCAACAGCAAATCGCACCTGCAAACCCAACACCTAGCCTGCACGTCCTGGATGGCGGTCAACGCGTGGCCTTGGATTTGGATTACCTCAAATCTTTGATGGTCAATGCCTGCGCCGGTCTGGGTAAAGACGTCAGTCCTGAGCCCATCGTGGCCGAAACCATGCGCAACCTGTACGACGGCGTGCCCATGGAAGAGGTTTACAAAGCATCCATTTTGGCTTCGCGCACCTTGATCGAAAAAGATCCTGACTACACCTATGTCACCGCCCGCCTTCTGATGCACACCATCGCCAAGGAAATCCTGGGCAAGGAAGTGACTCAAGCTCAGATGGGTGAGGAATACGTTAATTATTTCCCCCAGTTCATCAAAAAAGGCGTCGACAACGACTTGCTGGATGAAAAACTCCTGCAGTTCGACCTGAAAAAACTCGCCAGAGCACTCAAGCCCGAACGTGATCTGAAATTCGATTATTTGGGCCTGCAGACCCTTTACGACCGTTATTTCCTGCATGTACGCAAGCAACGCATTGAAATGCCACAGGCATTCTTCATGCGCGTTGCAATGGGCCTGTCTTTGAATGAGATCGACCGCGAAGCCCGCGCTATCGAGTTTTACGAGATTTTGTCCTCGTTTGACTTCATGTCTTCCACGCCCACACTTTTCAACAGCGGCACTTTGCGCTCGCAACTCTCAAGTTGCTACTTGACCACGGTTCCCGATGATTTGGACGGTATTTATGAGTCCATCAAAGAAAACGCACTGTTATCTAAGTTTGCAGGCGGCCTGGGCAATGACTGGACTCGCGTCCGTGCCATGGGCTCCCACATTAAGGGAACCAACGGTGAATCTCAGGGCGTAGTGCCCTTTCTCAAGGTTGTCAACGACACCGCGGTCGCTGTCAATCAAGGTGGTAAACGCAAGGGTGCAGTCTGCACTTACTTGGAAACGTGGCACCTGGACATCGAAGAATTCCTAGAGCTGCGTAAAAACACAGGCGACGACCGCCGCCGCACTCACGATATGAACACAGCCAACTGGATTCCCGACCTCTTCATGCGACGGGTCATGGAAAAAGGCACTTGGACCTTGTTCTCCCCCTCTGATGTGCCTGACCTGCATGATCTGTTCGGTTTGGCTTTTGAAAAAGCCTACGTGGCCTATGAGAAAAAAGCGGCCAGCGGAGAAATCAAGCCAAGCAAGACCGTGCCGGCCACAGACTTGTGGCGCAAGATGTTGTCGATGTTGTTCGAAACAGGTCACCCTTGGATCACATTCAAGGATCCCTGCAATGTGCGTTCTCCTCAGCAGCATGTTGGCGTGGTTCACTCCTCCAATCTGTGCACCGAAATCACGCTCAACACCAGCGATACAGAGACTGCGGTGTGTAATTTGGGCTCGGTCAACCTTTCCAAACACCTGAAGGACAGCCCTAACGGCAAGGTCATAGACCACGATAAATTGAAAAGCACCATCACAATTGCCATGCGCATGCTGGACAACGTGATTGACATCAATTACTACGCGGTGAAAAAAGCCCGTGATTCAAACATGCGTCACCGACCTGTTGGCCTGGGTTTGATGGGGTTCCAGGATTCGCTTTATGAAATGCGGATTCCTTATGCTTCCCAAGCTGCTGTGGAGTTTGCTGACCAATCCATGGAGGCCATTTGCTATTACGCCTACTGGGCATCTACCGAGTTGGCAAAAGAACGCGGCCAGTACGCCACCTACAAAGGCTCTCTATGGGACCAAGGCATCTTGCCGCTGGATACGCTGGACTTGTTGTCGCGTGAACGCGGCGGATATGTCGAGGTAGACCGCTCATCCACCATGGATTGGGATGCCTTGCGCAAGAAAATTGCTGCCGACGGCATGCGCAACTCCAACTGCGTCGCGATTGCGCCAACTGCAACCATTTCCAACATCATTGGCGTAGACGCTTCCATTGAGCCTTGTTTCGGTAACCTGTCAGTTAAGTCAAATCTGTCCGGTGAATTCACAGTCATCAACAGCTACTTGGTCCGCGACTTGAAGCGTCTGGACCTTTGGGATGACGTGATGGTCATGGACCTCAAGCATTTTGATGGGTCCTTACGCCCTATCGATCGCGTTCCACAAGAGGTCAAAGCGCTTTATGCCACGGCATTTGAAGTGGAGACCACTTGGTTGGTGGAAGCTGCAGCGCGTCGCCAGAAATGGATTGACCAAGCCCAATCTTTGAATATTTATATGGCGGGTGCATCTGGCAAGAAGCTCGATGACACCTACAAATTGGCATGGCTGCGTGGACTTAAAACCACCTATTACCTTCGCACTTCCAGCGCCACGCAAGCTGAAAAATCGACGGTCCAGGCAGGCTCTCACAATGCAGTTTCTTCTTCAGGCTCTCCTAGCGGAGAAATGAGTGCGCTTGAAGCTGCAGCAGCTGCTGCACAAGCGCAAATGAATGCATCGCCTGCGACCGATATCAAGTTTTGTGCAATCGATGATCCCGGTTGCGAAGCTTGTCAATGATCAGACGCACATCGTCTTTGTCTTTAATCAGACAAAGACGATGCAATTGAGCAACACTTCACGCTTGCAAGATCTAAAAAAATGAATCGCTGCTTTGATTTTTTTGCGCTTGCTTTCATAATTTGAGAACTGGAATTTTTTATGTTGTCCTGGGACGATCAAGTCAAACCCGCATCTCTACCCGTGATGCCCTCTTTCTCCGGTGCTGATGAGCCAGCGCCTGCTGCCGCATCTCCATCTTCCAGCCCACGTCGCATGACTGCGGCAGACAAGCGCATCATCAATGGTCAGACCGACGTGAACCAGTTGGTCCCCTTCAAATACAAATGGGCTTGGGAAAAATATCTAGCCACCTGCGCCAACCACTGGATGCCCCAAGAAGTGAACATGAATCGTGACATCGCGCTTTGGAAAGACCCCAACGGTCTTACCGAAGACGAGCGCCGGATTGTCAAACGCAATCTTGGTTTTTTTGTCACAGCCGACTCCTTGGCTGCCAATAACATCACACTCGGCACTTACCGTCACATCACGGCACCCGAATGCCGCCAGTTTTTGCTTCGTCAGGCCTTCGAAGAGGCCATCCATACCCATGCTTACCAATACATAGTGGAATCTTTGGGTTTGGACGAAAGCGAGATTTTCAACGCTTACAACGAAGTCAAATCCATCCGCGACAAGGACGAATTCCTGATCCCCTTCATCAGCGCGATCATGGACCCCCACTTCAAGACCGGTACGCTTGAAACAGATCAGACTTTGCTTAAATCGTTGATTGTGTTTGCCTGCCTCATGGAAGGTCTGTTTTTCTACGTGGGTTTCACTCAGATTTTGGCATTGGGGCGTCAAAACAAGATGACCGGTGCTGCTGAGCAATACCAATACATCCTGCGTGATGAGTCGATGCATTGTAATTTTGGTATCGATTTGATCAACACCGTCAAACTCGAAAATCCACAGTTGTGGACTTCTGAGTTCAAAGCTGAAATCAAGGCTTTGTTCATGACCGCAGTTGAGTTGGAATACCGTTACGCAGAAGACACCATGCCCCGTGGTGTTCTGGGCATGAACGCCTCTATGTTCAAAGGCTATCTGCGCTACATTGCCAACCGCCGCGCCACTCAAATTGGCCTTGAAGCACTCTTCCCCAACGAAGAAAATCCATTTCCCTGGATGAGTGAAATGATTGATCTGAAAAAAGAACGTAATTTCTTTGAAACCAGAGTCATTGAATACCAATCCGGCGGGGCTTTGTCTTGGGACTGACCTTCTGAACCATCCTCAAATGAATCCCCTCTTCAAACCACACATCACAATGCCATCAGGCTTTGGGTTGTGTGGTTTTCCCGCGTTCATGGTGTTGAGGATTTCCTCAGCACCATGGATCGTTTTGTGCAATCCAACAAACACAAAGCGTTCCCTTTCCGTTGAGTTCTCAACTTGATCAAGGAGAAAACCATGGCAACTGCAAAAAAAGTAGCGGCAAAAAAAGCTGCTCCCGCGAAGAAGGCTGTAACGGCCAAGAAACCAGCCGCTAAGAAAGCTGCTCCAGCCAAAAAAGCTGCTCCAGCCAAAAAAGCTGCTCCAGCTAAAAAAGCTGCTCCAGCCAAAAAAGCTGCTCCTAAAAAAGCTGCTCCTAAAAAAGTAGCTGCTAAAAAGGCTGCTCCAGCTAAAAAAGCTGCTCCAGCCAAAAAAGCTGCTCCTAAAAAAGCAGCTGCTAAAAAGCCAGCCGCCAAAAAAGCTGCTCCGGCTAAAAAAGCTGCAGCGAAGAAAACTGCTGCTAAAAAGCCAGCCGCCAAAAAAGCTGCTGTGAAAAAGGCTGCTAAAAAACCTGCTGCAAAGAAGGCATCTAAAGCACCCGCTGCCCCTGCTGCACAAACCACACTGAATCCTCAAGCTGCATGGCCGTTTCCTTCGGCCGCGAAGCCCTGATTCAACTGTAAGGCGCGAGTAGCCCTAAGGCCCAACACGGGAAACTGTGTTGGGCTTTTTTGCTGACTGACTCTGTTGAAGCCGTCGACTTTGAAATCAAGGATAAAAATTCAAAAGTCGATAACCCGTGGGTGTCCAATCCCCTTGAGGAAAGATACTCAGCTGGCCTTGCCAGTTTTCACCCGGTGCCAATATCGCAGGGGCCCCGATCTCGGCAGCCGGAAGGGTCCGACGAACCAAGGCTTTATCTTCGGCATTTAAAAGTGTCAGCTCCAAGGCGGGCATCTGAAGTGTTTGAGATGTGACGTTACGCAAAGACCAATTGAGTTGAAAACCGTTGTCTTGCTTCAGTAAATTGGAGCTTTCAATGGCAATGCCCCCACTAACCTGTAAGGGCAAAACATCGCATCCCAAGTTTCGACAAACAGTATCCAGCGCTTTTGCAGCCAAAGGCTCGGAGGCTGCCAGCATTTGCCGCTCAACCCAAAGCCACTGAAGCACTAGCCCTAGAAACAATGCAGCTGCACTGAGTTTGAGCCACTTAGCCCACCTGCCTTGACGAATGACTGACTTCGCTTGTGCCGCACTTGCCCCATCTGGTGGCCTCGAGTTAGCTGAACCACTTAACTCTTGTGCCTGTAGATCGGCTGACGGCAAAGGCTTAAAAGAAGAAAGCGCGGCTTCAAATGAGCCCACAACAGCTTGAACCTGCCCTGTTGCTGATGCCGTTTCCGCTGACGTGGACTGATCTTCTTGTTTGAGAAGTTCATCAATGACCAGTCGCTCAGTAGCCGCAACATCCGAGGGCGGATCAGGCTTCAAAATTGAGGTCTCAGGCCAAGCCAAGACCAAGCCAGTGCTGTCAAAAGTCAGTTGACATTGCCCACACTTCAGCCAGCCCCCGGCGATCTTGAGCTGATCCGGTACAACTTTGTAAATGGCAGAACAGCCAGGGCAGCGGACAAATCGATTCATACTGGCGCAAAGATCTGGGTCAACATCTTCGCCAATGGCTTCAATTCAACGCAGAAGGCGATTTTCCGGTCATCAAAATCCAGCCGTCTTCACTGTCAGCCACCTCCAACTGCAGCCACTCGGCATAAGCCGCCTTGAGCTCATCGGCCTGACGATCCAAAATCCCCGCCAACACCAATGCCCCCCCAGATGCCACATATGAACACAACAAAGGGGCAAGAACCTTCAAAGGTGTCGCCAAAATATTGGCCAAAACCGTTTGGTATTTCCCTTTAGCCTGATCGGGCAGGCCAGCGACCAAGCGCACGCCATTGGCTTCAGCATTCAAAACGGTCGAAGTCACAGCTGCATCGTCAATGTCGACAGCGTCTATTTTCAAAGCGCCATATTTAGCTGCTCCAATGGCAAGAATCCCCGAACCGCAGCCGTAATCCAGAACACGCTGGCCCTGCAAACCCTGCTGGGCAATCCAACGCAAGCACATGCGCGTGGTGGGATGGGTGCCCGTGCCAAAGGCCAACCCAGGGTCAAGACGGATGATCTGCTTTGCTTGGGCTGGTGGTTCATGCCAAGTGGGCACAATCCAGAAATCAGGGGTGATTTCGACGGGCGCAAACTGGGATTGGGTCAATCTCACCCAGTCCTGGTCGATGACCGGCTTAAGCCCCAAGATGCTGCATCCTTCAAAGAATGCTTGAGGAGTCAACAACCGAACGGCCTCTTCGGCCTCACTTTGCAGGGCGAACAAAGCCACTATACGGGAACGCTGCCAACCGTCTTTGGGAGGCGGCATACCTGGTTCACCAAATAATGCCTGCTCAGCCGGGGTTTGGGCATCGGCATCTTCGACAGATACGCTCAAGGCATCCAATGCATCTAATGCATCGCTCAAAACATCCACCCGATCCTCCGGGCATTGCAAGCACAGTTCAAACATGGCGGTTTAACGCTTGTGCTGGCTGAGCCAGTGTTCCAAATAATGGATATTGGTCCCACCTTGCATGAATTTGGCATCCACCATCAACTCTCGATGCAATGGAATATTGGTACTGATGCCCTCAATAACAGTCTCAGCCAATGCCGTCTGCATGCGGGCCAAGGCCTGCTCACGGGTATCCCCGTGAACAATCAGCTTACCAATCATCGAATCGTAATTGGGCGGCACAAAGTAATTGTTATAAGCATGTGAATCTACGCGGACACCGGGCCCGCCCGGCATGTGCCATGAGGTGATGCGACCGGGAGAGGGCGTGAATTTAAAGGGGTCTTCCGCATTCACACGGCACTCGATGGCATGGCCCTTGATCTGGATTTGGCGCTGGGTAAACGGTAACTTCTCGCCCGCCGCCACCATGATCTGGGTCTTCACAATGTCAATACCTGTAACCCATTCGGTCACCGGGTGTTCGACCTGAACGCGGGTGTTCATTTCAATGAAATAGAACTCGCCGTTTTCATACAAAAACTCAAATGTTCCAGCACCCCGGTAATTGATTTTTTTACACGCAGCGACGCAGCGCTCGCCAATTTTCTCGATCAGCTTACGGGGAATACCAGGCGCAGGCGCTTCTTCAATCACCTTTTGGTGCCGTCGTTGCATCGAGCAATCACGCTCACCCAGATAAACCGCATTGCGGTGCTTATCAGCCAAAATCTGAATTTCAACGTGGCGCGGATTCTGCAGGAACTTTTCCATATAGACCGCTGGATTGCCAAAGGCAGCCCCAGCCTCGGCCTTGGTCATCTGAACTGCATTGATCAGTGCGGCCTCGGTATGCACCACGCGCATACCTCGCCCTCCACCGCCACCCGCCGCCTTGATAATGACCGGATAACCGACCGACTTGGCAATGCGACGGATTTGGACCGGATCGTCGGGCAGCTCACCCTCTGAACCGGGCACACAAGGAACCCCCGCACGAATCATGGTTTGTTTGGCAGAAACCTTGTCCCCCATGATGCGGATCGACTCGGGTGTAGGGCCAATGAACTGGAAACCGCTTTTTTCGACCCGCTCGGCAAAGTCTGCGTTTTCACTCAAAAAACCATAGCCGGGGTGGATTGCTTCAGCATCGGTCACTTCCGCTGCTGAAATGATGGCCGGCATATTCAGGTAGCTCAGGGACGAGGCCGCCGGGCCAATGCAAACGGCCTCTTCGGCCAGCTTGACGTATTTGGCTTCTTTGTCGGCTTCGGAGTAAACCATCACCGCCTTCACACCCAGCTCTCGGCAGGCACGCTGAATGCGCAAAGCAATTTCGCCACGGTTGGCGACCAGGATTTTCTTGAACATGAAATCCCCGTTGGCTTATTCGACGATGAACAAAGGCTGACCGTATTCCACCGCCTGGCCGTTTTCACACAGAATCTGAGTGACCGTACCGGACTTGTCTGACTCGATCTCATTGAGAATTTTCATGGCTTCAATAATGCACAGCGTGTCGCCCTCTTTGACCACCGATCCGATCTGAATGAAAGGTGCCGAACCAGGGCTGGACGAGCGATAAAAAGTGCCCACCATGGGTGACTTGACGGTGTGGCCAGTAGAAGTTGCTGGCGCGACGGGTGCATCAACAGCAGCCACCGGTGCCGCAACGGGCGCAGCAGATACGGGAACGGGTGCCGCTTGCTGCATGATCACAGGGGCTGCCACCCCCATGCTTTTAACGATACGAACCTTACCTTCGGCTTCAGTGATTTCAAGTTCCGATACGTTGGAATCAGACACCAGATCGATCAATGTTTTTAGTTTGCGCAAATCCATAGCCACTCTCCATCAATGTAAGCACATGTAAGCGATCGAATTTACACTAATTTTCAGCAAAATCCTCTCAAAACATGTTTTCTGAAGTGATTAGAGCCGTACAACATGCCTAAATGGCGGCATTGTGACTGAGTGAATGGACTTTTGCGGCCCTGCCTTGCCTCAGACCTTTTCAAGCGCCCATTGGGAGAGGTCTTCCGGGACCAGTTTTCCCATTTTTTGTCGCCAAATGCTGCCATCTGCCTTGAAAAATACCGTAAAAGGCAAGCCTCCGGCCGAATTACCCAAAGATTTCGCTAATTCGGTACCCTCCAAACCGGCCATACCGACGGGAAATCCGAGGGGCTTTTGAGCCAGAAATTTAAGCACTGCGCTGGGTTGGTCAATGGCCAACGCCAGCACTTGATGACCTTTGGCAGTTTGTTCGCGCCAAAATGCATCAATCATGGGCAACTCTTCAATGCAAGGTGGGCACCATGTGGCCCAAAAGTTAAGGGTCAAGGGTTTACCCTTTAATTTGGCCATGTCCAACACATTTCCAGTGGGCGTTTCAAACTGCAGCGACCAAAGGGGATGATGGGCTGATTCCGGGATATTGCGAGGCTGAAACCGCAACAGAGCCAAACCCACACCGGCCACTGCAGCGGCAGCACCGGCACCCAAAATCAGATTTCGCCGGGAGGCATCAGAGCTTTTTTCGTTCATAGTGCAAATTGTCTTTCATCGCGCCAGCAGACGCTGAAGAGCGGCCAGATCCCCTCGAGGCGAACGGCCTTGTGAGTCGGGCAACAAAGCGCCACGCAAATCATCCAAATCGTAAATGCGCAGATGTACCCCCACATCCTCATTCAGATCTTTACAAAAACTGTGCAAACTCAGCACATCCACATCGTGACCGTGCAGACCTTTGATGGTTTGAACCTCATACCGCTGGTTTTGGTTGATCAGCGCAATTTCAGCTGATTTGGGGTCATCGCAAAAAAGTGCCAAATCAATGTCACACAAACGCGTGGCCCAGCCCTGCCAAACGGCCCCACCCAAATGAGGTCTGAATTCAGTCAAACGCTGCATCCAGACCAACGCCAACTCGCGCAAAGCCTTCAGCTCGGAGGGCTGCGTGTCGGAACAAAACAGGTCAATGTAATCCCGGACCTCGGACTCGACGAGCTCATTGGTCGGCAGGGCCGTGCGCCCGGGCAAGCCCAACTCCTTCAGCGCGCGGTGTTTGGCGGGGCCGAAGGCAAGTCCTTCTTCAACCACCAATCGGGCGGCTGTAGCGGCAATTTCTAAAGCAGCTTCGTTCATGGAGGCAGATTGTGCCCGGAGCACCGATCAACATCGCCCGGCCCGCCTAAAATCCGTACATGCACATACATATATTAGGCATTTGCGGCACCTTCATGGGAGGTTTGGCCGCCTTGGCGCGAGAAGCCGGACATCGAGTGACGGGTTGTGACGCTGGCGTTTATCCACCCATGAGCGACCAATTACGGGCTTTGGGAATAGAACTGATTGAAGGCTTTGGTGCCGAGCAAATGGCACTTCAACCCGACCTGTACGTGGTGGGCAATGTGGTCAGCCGAAGCCACCTCCCGGATGGAACGCCCAAATTTCCATTGATGGAAGCCATTCTGGAAGCGGGCGCACCCTACACCAGTGGGCCGCAATGGTTGTCAGAACATGTATTGCAAGGCCAACATGTATTGGCCGTTGCAGGGACCCATGGCAAAACAACGACCACCTCCATGTTGACCTGGGTTTTGGAACAAACTGGACTGACACCAGGATTTTTGGTCGGTGGCGTACCCCTGAACTTTGGTGTATCGGCCAGACTGGGCGGCGGCCGATACTTCGTTATTGAAGCTGACGAGTACGACACGGCATTTTTCGACAAGCGCAGTAAATTTGTGCATTACCGACCCCGTACTGCCATCTTGAACAACCTGGAATTCGACCACGCAGACATCTTTGACGACCTGCCAGCCATAGAGCGCCAGTTTCACCACTTGGTGCGCACCGTGCCAGGTTCTGGCCGTGTCGTCGTCAATGGGCTAGAAGAAAGTCTGACTCGGGTCCTCAACCAAGGCTGCTGGAGCGAGGTGCGCCACTTTGGTGCTGCCGTGAATGATTTCACGGCCGAGGGGGAGCCCTCACACTTCAAAGTTTTGCAATCTGGGCACCCGGTTGCCGAAGTGAAATGGTCGCTGGGCGGTGTACACAACCAACTCAATGCATTGGCCACCATTGCCGCAGCAGACCATGTGGGTGTGTCGCCTGCAGTGGCAGCGCAAGCGCTTTCCACCTTTGAAAACGTCAAGCGACGCATGGAAATCAGAGGCAAGGTGAACGGTGTCACCGTTTATGACGACTTTGCCCACCACCCCACAGCCATTAGAACCACTGTGAACGGTTTGCGTCGACAGGTGGGCGAGGCCCGCATATTGGCCATTTTTGAGCCGCGCAGCAACACCATGAAGCTGGGTGCCATGAAAGCCCAATTACCGTGGAGCTTAGAAGAGGTCGATTTGGCGTTTTGCCATTCGGGCGGCTTGGGCTGGGACGCTGCGTCAGCACTGGCCCCCATGGGGGAGCGCGCTCAAGTGGGTGCCACAATTGACGAAGTCGTGGCCCAAGTGTTGGCCCGAGTTCGCCCCGGCGACCATCTTTTGTGCATGAGCAATGGCGGTTTTGGTGGCATTCATGCACGCTTGCTTGAAACGCTCAAAAACTGAATTGTTCAGCCTTAGGTTTTTGGGCCAATACCGATCAAATTAATTGCCAAAATGCATACCGCTCAGCCCCCCACGGAGGCCGAGTGGCGGTGCTCTGTCAACGGGCGCGACGCGCCTTCACGGCATCTGACAAGACCCGCAAAACTTGTTCGCTGTCGTCCCAACCAATGCAGGCATCGGTGATGCTCTGACCATACGTCAGCTGGCTCACATCGTCTTTTCCGGGTGTGAATTTTTGAGCACCGTCCAAGATATGGCTTTCCACCATCACGCCGAATACTTGACGTGAGCCGCCGCTGATCTGCTCAGCGATGTCTTTGGCCACGTCAATCTGGCGCTCATGCTTTTTGCTGCTGTTCGCATGGCTGCAATCGACCATCAAAGTCGCTGGCAACTTGGCCGCCTCCAGCTCTTTGCAGGCAGCAGCGACACTTTGCGCATCGTAATTGGGGGCTTTTCCGCCGCGCAAAATCACATGGCAATCTTTGTTGCCCTGGGTCTGCACCACCGCCACCTGGCCATTTTTGTGTACCGACAGAAAATGGTGGCCACGGGCTGCCGCCTGAATTGCGTCGGTTGCAATCTTGATGTTGCCATCGGTGCCGTTCTTGAAGCCTATAGGGGCCGAGAGGCCCGAAGCCAGTTCGCGATGCACCTGACTTTCCGTGGTACGGGCGCCAATGGCCCCCCAACTGATCAAATCGCCAATGTACTGCGGCGAGATAACATCCAGAAACTCGCTGCCTGCTGGCAAACCTTGGCGGTTGATCTCAATCAACAGCTGACGAGCGATGCGCAGCCCTTCGTCAATGCGGTAACTTTCGTCCAGATAGGGGTCGTTGATCAAGCCCTTCCAACCCACCGTGGTGCGAGGCTTTTCAAAATACACGCGCATGACGATTTCAAGGCTGTCGGCGTATTGATCACGCAAAGGCTTGAGACGACGTGCATAGTCCAGGGCCGCAGCCGGATCGTGTATCGAGCAGGGCCCGATGATGACCAGCAAACGGTCGTCTTTGCCATGAACGATATTCTGGATGGACTGGCGAGTCTTGGCGATCAGCGATTCAGTGGCTGACCCGGCAATGGGGAAAAAACGGATCAGATGTTCTGGAGGGGGGAGCACGGTGATGTCCTTGATGCGTTCGTCGTCGGTTTGGCCGGTCCGATCAACGGCATGGGAATACCAAGCTTCGGGTGTTGTGGTTTTGGCGGTCATCTGATGCTCCTTGGAATTAAAAATGGGAAAAAAGGCTAAAAAAAACCGCCGGGCTTTGGGGCTCCGGCGGTGTGTGTCGAGATGTTCGGGTGCTTATGCGCTCGCCTCTCGTCCGCCGGGGACTGAGAACCAAAAATAAAAAAAGTAAAAAACAAAGCGCGAAGACATGGGGGTCAATGTAGCACAGGTTTCTGACGAATCATTGCATAGGCACCAAGGTCAAACCCTCGGCAGCAGGGCTCAAGCCGTGCCACCGACTGTGAGGCCCTCGATGCGCAAGGTCGGTTGCCCCACGCCAACCGGCACACTTTGACCTTCTTTTCCGCAAGTGCCCACGCCGGAATCGAGCTTCATATCGTTGCCGATCATGCTGATTTTTTTTAGGGATTCCGGACCGCTGCCAATCAGGGTCGCGCCTTTGACAGGGTAGAGAATCTTGCCGTTTTCGACCCAATAAGCTTGGCTGGCCGAGAATACAAACTTGCCGCTTGTGATGTCCACCTGCCCACCTGCAAAATTGGTGGCGTATAGGCCTTTCTTGATGCTGGCCACGATTTCTTCAGGGCTCTTGTCACCCCCCAACATATAAGTATTGGTCATGCGCGGCATAGGTACATGGGCATAGCTTTCGCGGCGGCCGTTGCCCGTGGGCTTGACGCCCATCAAGCGGGCGTTCATGGAGTCCTGAATGTAACCACGCAAAATCCCGTCTTCAATAAGCACGTTTTTCTGGCTGGCATGGCCTTCATCGTCGACATTCAGTGAACCCCGACGGTCGGCCATGGTGCCGTCATCGAGCACCGTGACACCCTTTGCGGCCACGCGCTGTCCAATTCGCCCACTAAAAGCACTGGAACCTTTGCGGTTGAAATCCCCCTCCAGACCATGGCCCACGGCCTCGTGCAGCAACACGCCTGGCCAGCCATTGCCCAAAACCACGGTCATCTCTCCTGCCGGTGCAGGGCGGGCTTCGAGGTTGATCAGCGCGGCCGATACCGCTTCCTGCACATAAGTTTCCACCATGGCGTCGTCGAAATAAGCCAATCCAAAACGACCACCGCCGCCCGCACTGCCCACTTCTCGGCGGTTGTTTTGTTCGGCGATCACGGTGACTGAAAGGCGAATCAGGGGGCGAACATCTGCCGCCAATGTGCCATCGGCGCGGGCCACCATCACCACATCGTATTCGGTGGCCAGGCCGGCCATGACCTGCACAATGCGCGGGTCCTTGGCGCGGGCGGTCTTTTCAACCCGCCCCAACAGATTGACTTTGGCCGTGCTGTCCAGCGTGGACATCGGGTCCAGGGAGGGGTAGAGCGAACGGCTGGCCGAAATTTTGCGGGTCGGTACCTTGATGCGCTTGTTTTGCGATGCAGAGGCAATGGTGCGCACCGTCAAGGCCGCGTCCATCAGTGAAGCTTCAGAGATGTCGTCAGAGTAGGCAAACGCGGTCTTCTCGCCCGACACAGCGCGAACGCCCACGCCCTGGTCAATGCTAAAACTACCGGTTTTGACAATGCCCTCCTCCAGACTCCAACCCTCTGAGCGGGTGTACTGAAAATAAAGGTCGGCGTCATCCACGGCGTGCGCCTTGATGGCGGCCAAGGCCTGGCTGAGGTGTGTTTCGTCTAAGCCAAAAGGCTCAAGCAACAAGGATCTGGCCGTGGCCAGGCGTTCGATGGTGGGTTCGCGTGAAATCATGCCGCCCATTGTAGGCACTGATCAAGACCCTTGCCCAGCATGGGAAGCCTCTTGTGTCAGGCCCCCCACTGGAGGGGTATACCCAAAAACGCTGCGTCTTCAGCGCTGGCGCATGAGTTTGAGCAGGGCGGCATCGTCCAAGTCTGACCATCCCTGGGCGATGGCCTGAGCAAACAAATCGCGGGTCAAACGACCCAATGGCGGGTCAAAAGCAGCTTCTTCGGCGGTTTGAACCGCCAAACCAGTGTCTTTGGCCAGCAGTGTGACGTGGGCACGGGGCTCAAAATCATCGGCCAAAGCCCGGCGCATGCGGTCCGAGCCTATCCAGCTCTGGCCACTGGAGGCTTCAATTACCGACAAGGTGGCCAATGGGTCAAGTCCCAGTCGCTCAGCCAAAGCCATGGCCTCTGCAGCGCCCACCAAATTGACTGCAGCCAAGAGGTTATTGACCAGTTTGGTGCGAGCCCCGTCGCCGGGCCGTTGACCCACCCGGAACACTTGTTGGCTCAATGCGTTTAACAAAACCTGGCTTTTTTGCCAAACCTCGTCTGAACAAGCCACCATCAAGCTCATGGTGCCCTCTTTAGCCCGCAAGGGACCGCCCGACATGGGGGCATCAATGCAGTCAATACCGGCCAGCGCCAGTCGCTCGGCCTGTTTTTGCACGGTGCCGGGCCCCAAGGTCGGGCAAAGCATCACAGTCTGACCCGCTTGCAATACAGCACCCGCCCCATCATGGCCCCAGAGTACGGACTCGGTTTGGGCGGCGTCCACCACCACCACCATCAACACGCCATCGGGCGCGAGCATACGGGCCGCTTGCATGGCAGAGCCGCAAGGCACAGCGCCGCATTCAGCGGCATGGGATTGTGTAAGGGGATCGGTGTCGTGTACCGCCACGGACCATCCCAAGCCACACAAACGACTCAACATGCCGCCGCCCATGTTGCCCGCCCCCACCATGGCCACCTGGACAAATGGATTCATGTTTGCACCAATTGTTTAGATTTGGCGATCGACATCAGGATGCCTAGCGCCAGCCCCAAAGTGACCATGGCCGTGCCGCCGTAACTGATGAAGGGCAAAGGTACACCCACCACCGGCAAAATGCCACTGACCATGCCCATGTTCACAAAGGCATAGGTAAAGAAAATCATGGCCATGCTGCCCGCCAGCAGACGGCTGAACAAGGTCGGGGCTTGGGCAGCGATGACCAGCGCACGGTAGACCAAAAAGAAGAACCAGAAAATCAGGAACAGCCCACCGACAAACCCGAACTCCTCACCATAAGCGGCAAAAATGAAGTCGGTGGTGCGCTCGGGAATGAACTCCAGGTGAGTTTGTGTGCCCTGCATGAAGCCTTTGCCCCAAAAACCGCCCGACCCAATGGCGATCATGCCTTGAATGATATGAAAACCTTTGCCCAAAGGGTCACGCGCGGGGTCTAGCAGGGTGCAAACCCGCTGCCGTTGGTATTCATGCAAAACTCGCCAATCGACATTGTCAGCACACAAAGTGGACTCCATAGCGACCAAGACCACCACGCCGACGATGCCCAACAGCACAGGCGGCAAGATCCAGCGCCACTTCAGGCCCGCAAAAAAGATCACGGCCAAGCCCGCCGCCAACACCAGCAAGGAGGTTCCCAAGTCGGGTTGCTTCATGATCAAACCGACCGGAACGCCCAATATCAGCAGCGCCACGGCAAAGTCGAAGGGTCTTAATTGCCCCTCGCGCTTTTGAAACCAAGCGGCCAGCATCAAGGGAAGTGCAATTTTCAGAATCTCGCTGGGCTGAATCACCACACCCAGATTAACCCAGCGCTTGGCCCCTTTTTTGGTAATCCCGAAGATCGCCACCGCCACCAGCAAAACGATGCCCACGGTGTAAACCGGCACGGCCCAAGCCATCAGCTTTTGGGGCGGCATTTGGGCCACCACAAACATGATGCCCCCCGCAATCAACATGTTGCGTCCATGGTCAATGAATCGGGTGCCGTGGTCGTAACCTGATGAAAACATGATCAACATGCCCGCACAAGCGAGCATGAACACGGCGAATGCCAAAGGTCCATCGAACCCATGAAGCAGATACCTCATGCGCTGCAGCAAGCTTGGCTTTTGAATAACGGAACCCATGGTTCAGATTATCTCAGTCGGAATTCTGAAAAACACCATCTATTCGCCTCTAGTGACTTCGACCACTGCGAAACATGCCATGGGTTTTACGATGGAGCACGCCCTGGGCGGCAAGCTTGTTCATAGACGGACTGGCGTGGGCGTGGGTGATGGCCATGCCCAAAGCATCCGCCGCATCCTGTCTGGGGACCACGGGCAACTGCAATAAGCGTTTAACCATCTCCTGCACCTGCGATTTGGCAGCGCGACCATGGCCCGTGACCGATTGTTTCATCTGCAAGGCGGTGTACTCGGCCACGGGTAAATCACACGACACCAGAGCGGTCAAACAGCACCCACGCGCCTGCCCCAAAAGCAGCGTGGCTTGCGGATTGATGTTGACAAAAACGATTTCGACCGAAGCCACATCCGGCTGGTAGCGGGCATGAATTTCGCGGATACCGTCGTAAATCACCTTCAAACGGGCGGGTAAATTGCCCATATCCCCTTTAGTGGTCTCAATCACCCCGCTTGCAACATATTGCAGACGAGACCCCGTTAAGTCTAGAACCCCAAAACCCGTGGTTTGCAGCCCGGGATCGATGCCCAAAATGCGCAGAGTTTGGGGTTGGGGAGTAGTTAAAGAACTCATGGCAACACCACATCACCCATACGCGCCATGATGGTCTCGGCCCGACTGGCCAAATAAGCCGATTGCGCTCTTTGCTCAAAATACCTGGGCCGGGGCAACATGACCGCTAACCGTGCGGCCTCCCAATCACTCAAGCGCGCTGCGCTTTTACGAAAATAGTGCTGGGCGGCTGCTTCAGCCCCAAAAACCCCCTCGCCCCACTCCACGCTGTTCAGATAAATTTCCAGAATTCGCTGCTTGGTCAAAAACGTCTCCAAGGTCAGCGTGATCAACATTTCTTGACCCTTGCGAAACAAAGTGCGCTCGCCCGAAAGAAAAAGGTTTTTAGCCAACTGTTGGGTGATGGTCGAGCCCCCCACAATTTTGACTTGCGGTGTTTTGGCATCGGGTCTGCGCTGAGCACGCTGCTCGGCCAGGGCTTTGGCCTTGGCATTTTTCTCCCACGCCTTTTCGAGCGACTCCCACCAAACACCCCCGTGTTGTGTAAATACGCTGTCTTCGGAAGCAATCACGGCACGCTGCAAACCGGGGGCAATCGATTTGCCATCCAACCATTCCTGGCGCCAAGGCAACAGGCCTTTTTTGGACACAATTTGCCAGATTTGCGAACGTTCAAAGGTGGTGGATTCAGGCGCGATGACCGCCATGCTGGCAATGCGCGCAACAAAAAACAGTTGCAAAACTACACCGGCCAGCAAGACCAACAAGCACCAACGACCAAAAGCACGCATCAATTTCCTTTGTCTGCAGGGTTCATAGGTCAGTGAACGGGTCAGCGCTGCTTCTGATCAGCAGCCAACATTCGGGTCTCCAGCGTGCCATCTTTGGCAAACCGGAAGCGGGTCACCACCACGATTTGATCCGCCTGCCGCCGCATATTAGCGCCGAACGCATCAAAAGGAGCCGCACTTCGCACAATGGCCACGGCCCGCTGGTCAAGCAAGGGTTGCCCGGAGGGCAAAGCCACCTCGGTTTGAACCAGCCGCCCTTTGCGGTCCACTGTGATCACCATGCTCAGTTCGCCATACAGCTTCTGTCCGCCCACCTGTGGAAAATTAAGGGTGCCACGGGTTTCAATGGTGCGGCGCAATTTGTCGTAATACAGCGCATAAACGGCCTCTTTGGTCGCCGGACTGATGTAGCGCTTGCGGGGCCCGCCTTGGGATTTTTCCACTTTCTGCTCAATCTGGGCCAGTTGCCGGGTCAACTGCTGCTGCCGTTCTTGCCTAGCCTGACGCTCAGGTGCCTGGGCGTTTTCTCCCGCATTTTCTTGCGACAAGGCAGACAACTCTTGTTTCAATTGGGTCAGCAATTGCATCTGTTGCAACTTAAGGGCTTCAATTTGGCGCTGCATGGCACCGATGTCAGTGCCGGATTCATTGCGTTGCGCAGGTGGCAAAGGGGAACTGGACCACTGCAATTGATCCGATTGCCCTCCTCCTGCCAGTCGGACTTGAGCAATGGCTTGGGGACTGTCGGGATTTTGGTCACTGCGTGCATTGACCAAAATCACCTCTAAGGTGGAATCCTCAAAAACCCGACTGAAACTTTCAGGATCGGTAAAACGCCAACCAATCAAGCCCGCATGAACCAGCAACGAAAATCCCAACGCCCAAGCCATGGTATGCCGCCGGACTGACAGCTTGAGCCGAACGCTCAAGCCTGCAGAGGCTAAAGAACCGCAGTCAAGATCCATCGCTTTGAGCGCTGTCATTCAAGTCGATGGCAATCGTGAGTGGGCCTGCAGACTGCGCCTCTTCCTCATCAGACTCATCGGCTTCTGCGTCCGTTTGGGCCGGGGGTGCATCCAGATGCGCGGTCACTGTGCCGTTGACATCCAGCGCCATCAGGTCCACCTGACCTAATTTGACGAGAACCCGTGCGCCCCGCATCAAGCCTTGGGCACCCATGACGCTGAACATCAGGGGCAAGTTATCGGCCCGTACCAACCAAACGCCCCCACCCAATTCTTTAACCAAGCTGGCCTCCAGCGCTTCAATGCCTTGTTGCTGTACATGGCGCAAAGTCCAGTAACGCTCCATGCTGGACTGAACGTTGTTGTAGGCACTGTAGGCGGCATCAAACCCGCTGATGATGGAAAACAACTCGGCATCTTTGGGCTTAAAGGGCGCCGCCAAAGCCGCTGTCGCACCATGGCGCGCACAAGCAATGATTTGCCACTGATTCACCAAGTCGGTGTAGCGCCGCAAAGGCGATGTGCTCCAGGCATAACTGGGAACCCCAATGCCCGCATGGGGCAATGCCTTGGTGCCCATGCGAACCTTGACGCCCGGGGCCATGCTGGCCTGGCTGCGATAGATGCCGGGCACGCCAAAACTGGCCATCCATTGCCCCCAAGTGCTGTTGGCCAAAATCATGGCCTCGGCCACCATCAAATCGAGTGGCGCACCGCGTTGGCGTACACCGATCAGCACGGTTTCATCGCCTGTAGGCGGGTGCACGTTACTGGGGCGGTCGAGCTTGAAACTGTAATCAGGGCGGTTGAAATTCTCGGGTTTACCGCGTACCACTTCACGCCGCGCTTTCAGGGTCTGGGCCAAGCGCCAGAAAAAAGCCAAGGTGGCACGGTCTACCGGCAAATCCACCGGCGCTTCGGCGCCCATTTCTTGACTTTCAAGCCATTCTCGGGTCACGGTCTGGTCCAGTTGGTCGTGCCGCAAGTTGGCCAGGATGGAGACCCGTTCCACGCGTGTTTCGGTCTTCAACACTTCAAGATCGGACTCATTGAAAGTCACGTACAAGGAAACCGCCGGGCAATCCCGCCCCTCGGTCAGGGTGTACGCCTGCACCACGCTGTCAGGCAGCATGGTGATTTTGTAGCCCGGCATGTACACGGTAGACAAGCGCTGGCGACCCAATTGGTCAATCGCGCTGCCAGGCGTCAAGGCTAAACCAGGGGCCGCAATGTGGATGCCCACCGTGACCGTGCCGGAGCCCAAGCCCTGCAATGACAAGGCGTCGTCAATTTCAGTGGTGTGCGAATCGTCAATTGAAAAGGCCTGGACTGTCGCCAACGGCAGTTCGTCATGAATGGCGGGTGCCTGCAAGGCCGGAAAACCCGTTCCTTTGGGAAACAAGTCAAACAAAAACCGTTGCCAATGGAAGTCCCAGGCAGATGCAATAGCGCCTGCGTTTTGCAACAGATCCAGCGGCGCGGTTTGGCTGGCCTTGCTGGCTTCCACCACGGCCTTGTATTCCGGGGTGTTTTTGTCAGGGCGAAAAAGAATTTTGTACAACTGTTCTCGAATCGGGTCGGGGCAGACCCCGGCGATCAACTCAGCCGACCAAGCCTCAATTTGGGCCTGCACTTGTTTCTTCTTTTCTATGGCGATCAAGGCCTGCTGCACGATTTCAGCAGGGGCTTTGCGAAAGCGCCCCTTTCCGCCCCGGCGAAAGTAATGCGGCGCTTCGTGCAAGCGGATCAGCGCGGCCACTTGCTGCACCGTGCTGGCACCGTCACTGAAATAGTCTTTGGCCAGATCGGCAAAAGCGAACTCCTCGTCCGAGGCGAATTCGTAGGCCAATTCAAGGTCAATGCTTTGGCTCAGCGTCGCGGCCTCACTGAGCAAGGCCGCAGGGGCAGGTTTTTCAAACTTGAGCAGCATTTGGGCCGCTTTGACTTTGACTCGTTTACCCGAGTCCAGTTCCACCTGGGCGGAGGCCTCGGCTTCAGACATGATCCGTCCGGCCATGAATTTGCCGGCTTCTTCAAATAGTGCGTACATGCAGCGATTTTCCCACGCGCCCCCGCCTTTGATGGGTCAAAGCCTCAAGCCAACCGAAGAAATTCAAGGATTTCAGGCAAGTAATCGTCAAAATCGCTCAGCGCGTGGTCACTGCCCTCGATCAAGCGAACTTGCCCCGACGCGTGCCGGGCCAGCATTTCACGCCAATCGAGCACCTCATCGCCCTTGGCAATGATGCTCAAAGTTGGGGGGCCCGCCTTGGGGCTTTTCTCTAGAAAAACCTGCTCCAAAACGGCCAGTTCCTGCACGTACTCTGCTTTAAAAAACACTTTTTGAGCGGGATCGTGCCATGACGGATGGGTGCCCACGTACTTTTTCAAATCGCGGGCGGGATGCACCGCCGGGTTAAGCAGCACAGCAGGAAAACCGAGATGCTCGGACAGCCAAGCGGCATAAAAGCCCCCCAAAGATGACCCGACCACTGCACTGTGGGCTGAAGGCCAAGCCGCAGTGCCCTCGATTAATTGCTGGATGGCCTGCTTGGGCGAAGCGGGCAATTGAGGGCACCACCAAGTCACCCCGGGATGTTGATTTTGCACAATTTCGGCCATTTTTCTCGATTTTGCCGATTGGGGCGAGGAACGAAAACCGTGCAAATAAAGCAAATGGCTGGTTCGGGTCATCACCAAGCGGGCTGCAGGGCTGCAAAGCCACGGGGGGCGTCAGCAGCTTTGTCAAAAGTCACCAACTCATAAGCATCGGGGCGCGACAGCAGTTCACGCAGCAAACGGTTGTTCAGGGCATGCCCCGATCGGAAGGCCGAATAAGCAGCGAGCAAAGGTTTGCCCAATATGTACAAATCGCCCATAGCGTCGAGGATTTTGTGTTTCACAAATTCGTCGTCGTAGCGCAAGCCATCCGAGTTGAGGACTTTGTAATCGTCCATCACGATCGCGTTGTCCAGTCCGCCGCCCAAGGCCAGGCCATTGGCGCGCAGCATCTCGACATCTTTGGTAAAGCCAAAGGTGCGCGCCCGGGCAATATCGCGGGCATAAACGCCCTCAGACATGTCAAACACCACTTGTTGACCTGTGGAATCCACAGCGGGGTGCCTGAAATCAATCTCAAAACTCAATTTGTAGCCATGAAAAGGGGTCAAACTGGCCCATTTGATGTTCTCGCCCTCGCCCTCCCTGACCTCCACCGGCTTGAGGACACGCAAGAATTTTTTGGCAGCGGGTTGCTCGACCACACCCGCACTTTGCAGCAAGAAGACAAACGACGAGGCCGATCCATCGAGAATCGGCACCTCTTCGGCGGTAATGTCCACATACAAGTTATCAATGCCCAAACCCGCACACGCGGACATCAAATGCTCCACCGTCAAGACTTTGGCCTGCCCGGCTGAAATGGTGGAGGCCAGCCGAGTATCAGTCACCGACTCGGCTTTGACCGGAATATCAACCGGCTCAGCCAAGTCAATCCGACGAAACACGATGCCCGTATCGGGCGCCGCTGGCCGCAGCGTCAACTCGACACGCTGACCACTGTGCAACCCAACGCCCACGGCTTTGGTCAATGTTTTAAGGGTTCTTTGAGCAAGCATGGCCTATTTTAATTCGCCCATAAGCCGGTTGAATTGACAAGGGAATCCTGATTATTCAAGTCTGAAAGAGTCAATCACCCTGACGGACTGGCGATTGAACGTAAAAAGGGCCAGACAAGCCATTGCCTGTCTGGCCCAAAGCACCAAAAAACTTCAAATTTTCAGATCAGTCGGCTTGCTTGCGCAAGAAGGCTGGGATTTCGATGTCGTCCATGCCTGCATTGGCCATGCCATCCACACGGGCAGCGGCATGGGTGCGGTTATTGCGCCAGTAAGCCGGAATATTCACCCCGTTGGCCGCCGCAGGTGTCGTGTTGCCGTTGCCCATAGCGGGCGCAACAGCATCTTGTGGACCCAGATGGAAAGGCACGTTGTCTGTACCGGTACGAATGACTTGGAGCGGTGCGGTGCGACGCGCGCCTTGTTTGGACAGGCCCGTCGCCACCACCGTCACACGGATTTCGTCGCCCAGGCTTTCGTCGTAGGCTGTGCCATAAATCACATGGGCGTTTTCCGAAGCATAGGCACGGATGGTGTTCATCGCTTGCTTCGACTCTGAGAGTTTCAGAGAGCCCTTGGCCGCACTGATCAACACCAACACGCCCTTGGCACCGGACAAATCAACGCCCTCAAGCAAAGGGCAAGCCACCGCTTGCTCGGCAGCAATGCGCGCGCGGTCGGGTCCGCTGGCGGCTGCAGTGCCCATCATGGCCTTACCCGGCTCGCCCATCACAGTGCGGACGTCTTCAAAGTCGACGTTCACATGGCCAGGCACGTTGATGATTTCGGCAATACCGCCGACAGCGTTTTTCAGCACGTCGTTGGCATGCGCAAAGGCTTCGTCTTGCGTCATGTCTTCGCCACCGGGCAATTCCAGCAACTTTTCATTCAGCACCACAATCAAGGAATCGACGTTTGCTTCAAGTTCTTGCATGCCCAAATCGGCATTGGACATGCGACGACCCCCTTCAAATTCGAAGGGCTTGGTGACCACGCCCACCGTCAGGATGCCCATTTCCTTGGCAATCCGAGCAATGACGGGCGCTGCCCCTGTGCCCGTTCCACCGCCCATACCTGCGGTGATGAACAACATGTGTGCGCCCTCAATGGCGGCACGGATGTCGGCCTCAGCACTTTCAGCGGCTTCGCGGCCTTTCTCGGGCTTGCTACCCGCGCCCAAACCCGTTTGACCCAACTGGATAAAGCGGTGCGCCGCACTGCGGGCCAGGGCTTGAGCGTCGGTATTGGCGCAAACAAACTCAACGCCTTGTACTTGGCGCTGAATCATGTGCTCAACGGCATTGCCACCGCCGCCGCCCACGCCAATCACTTTGATTTGAGTGCCTTGGTTGAATTCTTCTGTTTGGATCATTTCGATAGTCATGGTGCTTTTCCTTAATTATTTGCAGTTGCCAGAATTTTGTGAATCAGTTTTTGTTAAGAGCGTGAGGGTGTCAACATCGAAATGGCCTCGTTTGGGGTGGGCTGCTTCTGGCCAAAAATCTTTTTTTCCAGTTCATCAGAAGTTCCCCACAATGAAGTCTTTGAATCGACCAAAAGCGTTGTTCACCGAACTCTTCTTTTGGGTGACTTTGTAGCCACGCAACCTTGCCAAGCGGGCCTCTTCGAGCAACCCCATCACCGTGGCAGCGCGTGGTTGACTGACCATGTCGGCCAATCCGCCCGCATATTTGGGCAATCCGCGACGCACGGGCTTCAAAAAGATGTCTTCGCCCAATTCGACCATGCCGGGCATTACCGCACTGCCGCCCGTCAGCACAATGCCGGATGACAGCACTTCTTCGTACCCCGAATCACGAATGACCTGGTGCACCAAAGAGAAGATTTCCTCAATGCGGGGTTCAATCACACCCGCCAGCGCTTGCCTGCTCAGCATGCGTGGCCCCCGATCCCCCAAGCCAGGCACCTCGACTTGTGCATCTGGATCGGCCAATAATTGCTTGGCATAGCCGCTCTCTACCTTGATGTCTTCTGCGTCTTTGGTAGGAGTTCGCAAAGCCATCGCAATGTCACTGGTGATCAAGTCACCTGCAATCGGGATCACGGCGGTGTGGCGAATGGACCCGTTCGCAAAGATCGCCACGTCGGTCGTTCCCGCCCCAATGTCCACACACACCACACCGAGCTCACGTTCATCCTCTGACAAGACGGCCAAGCTGGACGATTGCGGATTGAGCAACAACTGGTCAACTTCAAGACCACAGCGGCGGACACATTTAATGATGTTTTCAGCCGCACTTTGCGCACCGGTCACGATGTGGACCTTGGCTTCTAGGCGCATGCCACTCATGCCAATGGGCTCCTTGACCTCTTGGCTGTCGATCACAAACTCTTGAGGCGCGACCAACAACAAGCGTTGGTCGGTCGAAATATTGATGGCTCGGGCGGTTTCCATCACCCGGGCCACATCGGCCTGGGTCACCTCTTTGTCTTTAATGGCCACCATACCGCTGGAGTTGATGCCGCGAATATGGCTCCCTGTGATGCCGACGTTGACGCGGGTGATTTTGCAATCGGCCATCAACTCGGCCTCTTTCAAGGCCTGTTGAATGCTCTGCACCGTCGCATCAATGTTAACCACCACGCCACGTTTCAGGCCATTGCCGGGCGCTATGCCCAGGCCCGCGATCTTGAGCCCGCCATCGGGCATGACCTCTGCCACCACAGCCATGACTTTGGAGGTGCCAATGTCCAATCCAACCACCAGGTCTTTGTACTCTTTTGCCATTTGACTCACCGTTTCCGTTTCATTCCTGTTACTTGATCGCTCAAGGCTTTTTGGGACCACTTGAATCGAGGGTGGTTACACCGCGCAAGCGCAAGGCATAACCGTCTTTGTGACGCAAATCTGCGCCAGCCAATGCTATTGGGGTTCGTCCGTATCGAGCTGTGATCTGAGAAAGCGTTTTAAAAAAAACCTTCAACCGAGCCCCCACTTCCAATTCGTCTCCTCGCCCAAGCTCTAATAAGGCACCACTATCTGTTAACAAACGCCAACTGCCTCGCGGTGTCAATTCAAGCAGGTCAATCCCCATGTCCATGGCCTCGAAAATTGGCACCAAAAATCGGTACATCCGCACCACCGTGACCGACTGCTCATCCGGTCCTTTTAATCTGGGCAACTTGTCGATATCGACGTCTTCAACGTTGGCTTCAAAAACCTGTGATTGCCTGTTCACCAACTTGTTGGCACCTTCGTCGCCCCAAAGTGCGATGGGTTCGTGTTCAAGCAGCACTGTTTTCAATCGATTGGGGAAATCGCGATGCACCACAGCGGCCCGTACCCAAGGTACGGACTCAAATGCTTTTTGCGTACGGTTTAGATCAATGGTGAAGAAATTCCCGTTCAACTGGGGCATGACATTGGCACGCAATGTGATCGCATTGTTGCGGGTCACTTCGCCTTGCACCGTGATGCCTTGAAGCGTAAATACGGGATGACGCAACAACCACCAAGCCCCTGCCGCCAACAGCAGCACCACGAACACCACCGACAGCAAAGTTGCCGTGATGTTCATGAGCCGTACGTCCACCGGCAAAGGCATGGTTTTATTCACCCCAAAACCTCCTGCACATAGTCCAGCGATGCAGCGGCCAACAACTGGCAGCACAAGTCTTCGTAACTCAACCCTGCGGCTTTGGCAGACATGGGTACCAAGGAGTGGCCCGTCATGCCGGGCGAGGTGTTGATTTCCAACAAATAAGGCTGTCGGGTTTGCGCGTCGATCATGACGTCAATCCGTCCCCAACCACGGCAGCCCAAGACTTGATAGGCTTTGACAACCAAGGCCTCAATGGCCTTTTCTTCGGCCAAGGGTAAACCGCTGGGAACCAAGTACTGCGTGTCGTCTGTGAAGTACTTGTTCTGGTAATCGTAATTGCCCTCCGGCGCCACGATCCGGATCACGGGCAAGGCATGGGCTTTTTCTCCCTCACCCAGAACAGGGCAAGTGACCTCATCGCCAACAATGCACTGCTCACAAAGAATATCGGCATCACAAGCAGCTGCCGCAGCCAATGCGGCGGGTAAATCTTCGATCCGCAGCACTTTGGTAACGCCAATCGAAGAACCTTCGCGTGCGGGTTTGACAATCATCGGCAAGCCCAAGGTTCGAACCAAGTCAGGCATCGCCACTTGCTGCAAAGCGTCGCGTTGAACCAAAACATAAGCGGGTGTAGGCAAGCCTTCAGCCAACCAAACCCTTTTGGTCATGGTTTTGTCCATGGCAATGCTGGATGCCATCACCCCTGAGCCCGTATAGGGAATGCCCTGCAACTCCAGGGCACCTTGCACCGTGCCATCTTCGCCATAACGGCCATGCAAGGCGATAAAGCATATTGTGAAACCCTCACCTTTTAATTCGTTCAGATCTTTTTCTGCAGGATCGAATGCGTGGGCGTTGACCCCAGAAGCCAGCAAGGCTTTCAAAACGCCTTGCCCTGACATCAGGGAGATTTCACGCTCGGCTGAGCGTCCCCCCATCAAGACCGCCACTTTGCTGAATGGGCTGCTTGAATGGCTCATGCAGCACCTCCCAGCGTCAGCACTTTGGCCGGAACCCCACCGATCGTTCCGGCCCCCATGCAGATCACCACATCGCCATCGCGTGCGTTGGTCATCACGGCTTGGGGCATATCGTTCACATCGTCGACAAAAACTGGCTCCAGTTTTCCGGCAACGCGTAGAGCGCGTGCCAACGAGCGACCATCGGCTGCCACGATGGGGGCTTCCCCTGCGGCATAGACTTCTGACAGCAACAGCACATCTGCGCCATGACCGATGACCTTGATAAAGTCTTCAAAGCAATCTCGCGTGCGGCTGTAACGGTGCGGTTGAAAGGCCAATACCAATCGACGTCCGGCAAAAGCACCCCGTGCAGCGGCCAGCGTCGCGGCCATCTCTACAGGGTGGTGCCCGTAATCGTCGATCAAAGTAAACTGCCCCGCACCATCGCTGGTTTTGACTTGTCCATACCGCTGGAATCGACGCCCCACACCTTTGAAACCAGCCAAGGCCCGCTGAACTGCGGCATCGTCCACGCCCAACTCAACGGCCACAGCGACTGCCGCCAACGCATTCAGCACGTTGTGGTTACCCGGCAAATTGAGGACCAAAGGCAAATCCGGCAAGGTCACCCCATTGCGCCGCTGCACCGTGAAATGCATCTGACCATTTTCAGCACGCACCTCCACGGCCCGCACTTGTGCTCCTTCGTTCAAGCCATAAGTGGTCACAGGTCTGGCGATCTCTTGGACAACGGACTGAACCCCCGGATCGTCTGCACAAACAATGGCGGTGCCATAAAAAGGCATGCGGTGTAAAAACTCGACAAACGCTGATTTCAGTCGCGCCAAGTCATGCCCATAAGTTTCCATGTGGTCAGCATCAATATTGGTCACCACGGCCATGACGGGCAATAAATTCAGGAATGAGGCATCGGACTCATCCGCTTCCACCACGATGTAATCCCCCGTACCGAGCTTGGCATTGGCCCCCGCGCTGTTCAAACGGCCGCCAATCACAAAGGTTGGATCGAGACCGGCCTCGGCCAAAACGCTGGCCACCAAACTGGTGGTGGTGGTCTTGCCATGCGTTCCTGCAATGGCAATGCCTTGTTTCATGCGCATGAGCTCGGCCAACATCACCGCTCTGGGCACGATGGGGATATGACGCTCACGGGCAGCCAACACCTCAGGGTTGTCGGCTTTTACCGCAGTGGAAATGACCACCGCATCTGCATCCCTGACGTTTTTTGCGTGGTGACCGATGTGGGTCGCGATGCCCAAATCCGAAAGTCGCCGCAAAGTGGACGAGTCAGACAAGTCAGAACCGGATATTTCATAACCCAAATTGAGCAATACCTCGGCGATGCCGCTCATGCCCGAACCGCCAATGCCAATGAAATGAATTTTTCTGATGGCGTGTTTCATGCTGCCAATTCCTCGCAAGCCAAGACGACTTCTCGGGTTGCATTTGTTTTTCTTTGTTCATGGGCTTTTTCGGCCACGCTCAGCAACTGCTCGCGACTGAGCGTCCTGAGTCGGTCCGCTAGGTTTTGCGCGGTCAAATCGGCCTGTTGCACCAACCACCCGCCCCCTGATGCCACCAGAAACTGTGCGTTGGTGGTTTGGTGGTCATCCACCGCGAACGGAAAAGGCACCAATACCGCTGCCGTTCCCACAGCAGCCAACTCGGTCACCGTGCTCGCACCTGCCCGGCAAATCACCAAATCGGCCTGTGCAAATGCCGTGGCCATGTCGTCAATGAAAGGCGTCAGTTCGGCCTGCACCCCCACGGCTTGGTAATTGCTGCGCAACTGATCGATTTGTTTTGCCCCGCTTTGATGCGTCACCACAGGGCGCACGTCTGCCGGGATCAAGGCCAAGGCTTGGGGCACGATGTCGTTCAAGGCCTTGGCCCCCAAGCTGCCTCCCACCACCAAAACCCGCAGTGGACCCATGCGGCCCGCAAAACGCGCCATCGGAGCGGCTTGCTCAATGAATGACATCCGCAACGGGTTACCCACCCATTGCCCCTTTTTGAAGACACCAGGAAAAGCCATGAAAACGCGATCGGCCAACTGAGCCAACACCTTGTTGGTGAGCCCAGCGATCGAGTTTTGTTCGTGCAGCACCAAGGGTTTACCGCACAAGGTGCCCATCATGCCGCCCGGAAAGGAAATGTAGCCGCCCAAACCCAGCACCACGTCGGGTTTGACGCGGCGCACGACCTGAAGGCTTTGCCAAAATGCCCGCAACAAACGCATGGGCAACAAGGCCAAGGTCATGAGCCCTTTGCCACGCACGCCCCCAAATGCCACAGCTTCAAAGGCAAAACCGTTTTTGGGCACCAGTTGGCTTTCCATGCTGTCAGGGGCTCCCAACCAGTGCACGCGCCAACCTTTTTCGCGCAAAGCTTCGGCTACCGCCAAGCCCGGGAAGATGTGACCGCCTGTACCACCCGCCATCACCAGTGCGCATTTATCGCTCATGAGCGGCCTCCGCGCATCATTTGCTTGTTTTCGGAATCAATACGCAGCACCACCGCAATGGCAATCAGGTTCATCATGATGGCCGAACCCCCATAGCTCATCAAAGGCAATGTGAGTCCCTTGGTGGGCAATGCCCCCAGATTTACGCCCATGTTGATGAAGGCCTGAAAGCCAATCCATATACCCACCCCCTGGGCGACCAAGCCGGAAAACACCTTGTCCAGCGCAATGGCTTGGCGACCAATCACCATGATGCGGCGACTCAACCACAAGAAAAGAACAATCGCTAAAGTCACACCCACCAAACCGAACTCTTCACCTATCACGGCCAACAAGAAATCTGTATGGGCTTCGGGTAACCAATGAAGCTTCTCGACACTGCCCCCCAAACCCACACCCCAGACCTCACCCCTGCCGATGGCAATGAGTGAATGCGACAACTGGTAGCCCTTGCCCAAAGCGTGCTCGGCGCTGAAAGGGTCAAGGTAGGCAAAAATCCTTTCCCGTCGCCACGGTGAGGCGGCAATCATCAACATGAATGCGCCCACCAACACCGCAAAAATCAAAAAGAACATGCGGGCATTGACACCCCCCAGGAACAAAATCCCCATGGCAATGATGGCAATCACCAAGAAAGCCCCCATGTCCGGCTCTGCCAGCAAAAATACGCCCGCCATGCCCACCGCTGCAACCATGGGCAAAACGGCACGGAAAAAACGTTCTTTTACTTCCATCTTGCGCACCATGTAATCGGCGGCATAAATGATGGTTGCAAATTTGGCCAATTCAGAAGGCTGAAAATTAATGATGCCAAATGAAATCCAGCGCCTTGCACCGTTGACACCCTTGCCTATGAAGGGCAAGAGCACCAAGGCCAATAAAACCAAAGACACAACAAACAAGGGACGCGCCAACTTCTCCCAGCTTTCCGTCGGAATCTGAAAAGCCAGAATCGCCATGACACAGCCGATCAGCATGGAGATCACATGTCGGATCAAAAAATGCATCTGTGAGTAACGAGAAAATTTGGGGTTGTCCGGCATGGCTATGGATGCCGAATACACCATCACCATGCCCCACATGAGCAATGCCACCACCACCCAGACCAAGGCTTGGTCAATGCTTTGCAAGCGTGCAGGGCGAGCTGATGACTGACGCACATAGTCATAGCCTCCCAAATTCACCGGCAAGCTTTGACCTGCACCGCCCTGAATTTGAGACACCTGACCTGTAAACAGGCCCAAGGCCCTTGAGAAGCTGGCCTGCATGCGTTGTGCCATGGTGAGGTTTTCGTTCATGCCCCACCCTCCATGACTAAACCTGCAGTTTCGGCCAGTTCAGCCACCGCCCGACAAAACACCTGCGCCCGATGCTCGTAATGGTCAAACATGTCAAAGCTGGCACAAGCAGGTGACAACAAGATGGCGTCACCGCTTTTTGCCAATATCGCGGCTTGCGCCACCGCATCGACCATGTCTGTCGCGTCTTGCAATACAACACCTGTGCCACTCAGCGCTTCGCGAATCAGGGAGGCATCCCGTCCGATCAAGACCACAGCCCGGGCAAACCGGGCTACGGGCGCAGCCAGCGGGCCAAAGTCTTGGCCTTTTCCTTCGCCCCCCAAAATGATCACCACACGCCTGTCGGCACCCAAACCTTGCAAGGCGGCCACAGAGGCACCCACGTTGGTGCCTTTGCTGTCATCAAAATACTCGACTTCATTGAGTATGGCCACCGACTCGACGCGGTGCGGTTCACCTCGGTATTCACGCAACCCATACAACATGGGGCCTAAAGCGCAGCCAGCGCTAGCCGCCAAGGCCAAGGCGGCCAAGGCATTGACTGCGTTGTGCCTTCCGCGAATGCGCAAGGCATCTGCTGGGATGAGGCGTTGAATGTGAATTTCTTCGGCTTCGTCCTTGCGGCGGCGGCGGGTCTCATCGGCCTCTAGGGCGCGCACCAACCAAGTCATGCCGTTGGTGACCTCAATTCCGAAATCTCCTGGACGCACGGGCATATCGCCCCCAAAGGTAATGCACGCGCGTTCAACCGGCTTTTGCAGTTTGGCTCGCACCGGGGCGGGTCGCATGGCCATGACCTGAGGATCTTCGCGATTCAAAACCATCAAGGCATGCTTGCCAAAAATGCGGGTCTTGGCAGCGGCGTAGGCGGCCATGGAGCCATGCCAGTCCAGGTGGTCTTGGGAGATATTCAACACGGTGGCAGCGGTAGGCTCAAACCCTTCACTGCTGTCCAACTGGAAACTGGACAATTCAAGCACCCACACTTGAGGCAGAGCCTGCGCCATGGGGTGAATGCGCTCAGGGGTAACAGGGACGACCAGTACAGCTGATACGTCCTCCTCATTCACATCGGTATCGGCATCGGCAACCGCATCTCCTTCAACGACGCTTTTAGCAAGCTTATCGCCAGTGTCTTCGGGGTCGCGTACGTTCGTCACCTCAGGTGTACTCATTGAGTCTGCCACCTCAATGGTCTGAGTCTCGCCGGTCAATCCGGCTGCTTCCAGCGCTACTTCTGCCTCGGCCTCCAAGATGGCTTGGCGCAGCGTATCCAGCAATGTTGGGCCAATATTCCCTGCGACTTTCACTGTCTTGCCCGCGCGCACCACCAATTGCCCGGTGAGCGATGTCACCGTGGTCTTGCCATTGGTGCCGGTGATCCCCAACACTTGGGGGGCATAAGCGAAACGTTCTTTCAGTGCTTGCAAACCGGCGGCAAACAAACTGAGTTCTCCGCCCTGCCACAGACCCATGGCCTGAGCAGCCTGGACGACAGGGGCCACCATTTCAGGGGCCAAACCCGGGCTGCGAAACACCGCTTTGACCGGTGTTCCTTCCACAAGGTCTGCCACCAAGGGGCCCGATACAAATTTCACTTGGGGCCACTCGGCTTGCAAAGTAGCCAATTGAGGCGGGGCATCACGGGTATCGGCTACGCTCACGACCGCACCGGCATGAGCGCACCAACGGGCCATTGCCAGGCCCGAAGCACCCAAACCGAGTATCAGAACGTGTTGACCCTGGAGTTGCATGCCTTACCTCAACTTCAAGGTCGACAAACCGACCAAACACAGCAGCATGGTGATGATCCAGAAGCGCACCACCACCTGCGTTTCTTTCCAGCCACTCTTTTCAAAATGATGGTGCAAAGGGGCCATCTTCAAAATCCGTCTGCCCTCACCAAATTTCTTTTTGGTGTATTTGAAGTAGGCCACCTGGGCCATGACCGACAGGGCCTCGACGACAAAGATACCGCCCATGATGGCCAACACAATTTCTTGCCGCACAATGACCGCAATGGTCCCCAGGGCCGCTCCCAAGGCGAGGGCGCCAACATCACCCATGAAGACTTGCGCCGGGTGGGTGTTGAACCATAAAAATGCCAAGCCAGCGCCCGCCATTGCAGCGCAAAAAATCATCAACTCGCCAGATCCGGGAATGTAGGGAAAAATCAAATACTTGGAGTAAACCGAGCTGCCGGTCACATAGGCGAATACACCCAGCGCAGAGCCCACCATCACCACCGGCATGATAGCCAGACCATCCAAGCCATCGGTGAGATTGACCGCATTGCTGGACCCCACAATGACCAGATAGGTCAAGACCACGAAGCCCAAAACCCCCAAGGGGTAATTGATTTCCTTGAAAAACGGCACCTGCAAACCCGCCTTGGGAGGCAGGTTGACATCAAAGCCCGACATCACCCATTTGGCAAACAAATCCAACACGCGAAGATTCGAAACCTCTGAAATGCTGAACACCAAATACAAGGCAGCCAACAAGCCGATCACGGATTGCCAAAAATATTTTTCTCTTGACCGCATGCCTTCAGGGTCTTTATTGACCACCTTGCGCCAGTCATCGACCCAGCCGATGGCACCAAAACCCAAGGTCACTATCAGCACAATCCAAACGAAGCGGTTCGACAAGTCAAACCAAAGCAAGGTGGAGATGGCGATGGACAACAAAATCAGAACGCCGCCCATGGTGGGTGTGCCACTTTTAGCTAAATGTGACTCCATGCCGTAGCCACGAATGGGTTGGCCGATTTTGAGAGCGGTCAAACGTCGGATCACGAACGGGCCTGCAGCCAGACCAATCAGCAAGGCGGTCATGGCTGCCATCACTGCACGGAAAGTGATGTACTGAAAAACACGCAAAAAGCCCCATTCGGGTGACAAACTTTGCAGCCATTGGGCCAAACTAAGCAGCATGGGCCTCCCCTTTTTTTTCGTTTATTTTGTTTTGCGTGCGCAATGCCTCAACCACCCGTTCCATCTTCATGAAGCGAGAGCCTTTGACCAGCAGGCTTTTGAAATCACTGACGTTTTGCAACACGGCGTCCATCAGGCTGTCCATGTCCTGGAAATGACGCGCTGCACCATAGGCTTGGGCGCTGTGCGCAGACAGATCTCCCAGTGTGTAAAGCATGTCTATCCCGCACTCGGCCGCATAGGCGCCCACTTCGGCATGAAACTCGGGGCCTTGCTGACCTACTTCACCCATGTCGCCCAGCACCATCAAGCGTGGGGCGGGCAGTTCAGCCAGCACATCGATGGCGGCCCGCACCGAATCAGGGTTGGCGTTGTAGGTGTCGTCCACCAGTGTGATATCACCCGTCTTGGCTGGCAAAGCCCAGGCGCGTGAACGACCTTTTACGGGCTCAAAAGCCAGCAAGCCTTGAACCACTGCCGCTAAGGGAATCCCTGCTGCCAACGCGCAGGCACTGGCTGCCAATGCATTTTTGACGTTGTGCCGCCCTGCGATGTGCAATTGAACCGGCGCAGTTCCCTCGGCCGTTTTAAGCGTAAATAGCCAAGCACCCGATTGCCAAACCAACAAGGCGGCCCGCACATCGGCTTGTAAGACTGCAGTGCCAGCTTGGGCTGACATAGAAAATGTGCGCCGATTGCGTTGCCCAATCAAGCTTTGCCAGAGCGGAGTAAATTCTTCATCCGAAGGGAAAACTGCCACACCGTTTTGCGGTAGAGCCTGTAACACGGCACCGTTTTCCCGCGCCACCGCCTCCACGGTGCCCATGAATTCCTGGTGCTCACGTTGCGCGTTGTTCACCAACGCCACATTGGCTTGGGTCAAGCGCGACAAATAGGCAATTTCGCCCGGATGGTTCATGCCCAGTTCGACCACGGCGATGCGGTGATGGGGTCGCAGATTGAACAAGGTCAGAGGTACACCAATGTCGTTGTTCAGATTACCCTGTGTGGACAAAGCATCTTCACCTGCGTGGGCGCGCAAGATGGACGCGATCATTTGGGTCACGGTAGTTTTGCCGTTGCTTCCCGTCACGGCAATGACTGGTAAATCAAACTGGGCACGCCAGCCTGCCGCCAACTCTCCCAAAGCCAAGCGCGCATCAGGGACCACCAAGGCTGGCAGACCCTGCGCTACAGCAGCCGCCTCACCTGTGGCTTCACACAGCACCGCCACGGCCCCTTGGGCCTTGGCCTGCGCGATGAACTGGTTGCCATCAAAGCGCTCGCCACGCAAGGCTACAAACAAATCCCCAGGCTGCAAACTGCGGCTGTCGGTGTGCACGCGCTTGATCACCACAGACTGCACAGCAACACCTTTGGCCTGGCTCAGCAAGGTCAGCGCCATCGACAAATCGAGGTTCATTGGGGTGTATGTCGGATTCATACTGCAGCTCCGAGGCTGAACTCAGCCCTTTGTTGCAGGGCTGCCTGAGCCTGCTGAACATCCGAAAACGGGTATCGGATGCCCATGATCTCTTGCTCGGTTTCGTGTCCCTTGCCTGCCACCAAAATCACATCCTGTGGGTCGGCACGAGAGATCACGTCGGCAATGGCCAGCGCACGGTCCGGTTGAATCAGGGCACGGCCAGATTGGGTCAACCCGGTCACCATCGCGGCCAAAATAGCTTCTGGGGATTCCGATCTAGGGTTGTCACTGGTCAGCACTAGTTGGTCTGCGCTGGCTTCGGCCGCGGCAGCCATCAAGGGCCGCTTGCCTGCATCGCGGTCACCACCGCAACCCAACACACACCACAAGCGTCCGCTGCGGGTTTTTGCCAATGAACGCAGGGCAGTCAAGGCCTGCGACACGGCGTCAGGTGTGTGCGCGTAATCGACCACCACCAAGGGCATATCAACTTTTACATTTTTAGCCGAAACACGCTGCATGCGGCCAGGAACAGCCGTCAAATGTGAACACGCCAAAACCGCTTCAGCAAGCGCAATGCCCAGCGCGCGCAGGCTGCCGATCACCCCCAACAGGTTGTCAATATTGAAGTCCCCCATCAATTGGGTATGCAGAGTTTGCACGTCCTGCCCCTCTGCCACTTCAAATGCAATGCCCTCAGAGCTTGGCACTGCACGCGCTTGCAATCGGGCGGCTTCTTGGCGAGAGCAGGTCCACACATCCAACCCGCTGCCTTGTAACCGCTTGGCCAGCATCAGGCCCTGCGCATCATCAACATTGATGACCGCTGCTTGCAAACCGGGCCAGTCAAACAACACCTCTTTCGCGGCCCAATAGTGGGCCATGTCAGCGTGATAGTCCAAGTGATCCTGGGTGAAATTGGTGAACACGGCGACCCGGATGCGGGTGCCGTCCAGGCGGTGCTCAGCCAAGCCAATGGATGACGCCTCCATGGCGCAATGCGTCATACCGTCTTGAACAAACAGCTTGAATTGGCGCTGCAACAACACCGGATCCGGTGTCGTCATGCCGGTAGAGACCAAATTGGGCAGCCTCCCAACACCCAATGTGCCCACCAAACCGCAGTCAAAGCGTAGAACCTGAGATGAAAGAGCCTGCGCCAACCACCAGGCCGTCGAGGTTTTGCCATTTGTCCCGGTCACGGCCAGAACGCTCAAGGCTTGACTGGGTTGATCGTAATAAGCATCGGCGACCCAGCCGGTCTGTGCTTTCAGACCTTGCATGCAGGCCAGACGGCTTTGGAATGTCGGCTGAATCTGCGCAGCCTCGAACCAAGACTCATGGCCTTGCTGCTCCATCAAACATGCGGTAGCGCCTTGGTTTAAAGCCTGCGACAGATATTGGCGGCCGTCCGTGGCTGCACCAGGCCAGGCGATGAATGCATCACCAGGTTTGACTTGCCGACTGTCGGTGCGCAACTCACCTGTGACGCGCTCTTGCAACCACCGTGCAGCAGCCAAAGGGGTATGCAAGGTCTGCATCAGAAGGATTCCTCCACTGACTTGACCACAAATTGTGGCTTGACCGCCATATCGGGTTGCACACCCATCAGACGCAGGGTTTGTTGCACGGTCTGGCTAAAAACCGGGGCAGCCACATCGCCCCCGTAATAACGACCATTGCTGGGCTCATCGATCATCACGGCCACCACAATGCGGGGCGCCTCAATGGGGGCCATGCCGACAAAAAATCCCCGGTACTTTTTACCTGCGTAGCCTTTGCCTTCTTGTTTGTGCGCCGTACCGGTTTTGCCACCCACTGAATAGCCCATGGTTTGGGCCTTTTGCGCGGTGCCACCCGGGCCTGCTGCCATCTGCAACATTTTGCGCATGGCTTTGGCGTTTTCAGCACTGATCACACGCACACCTGCCACTTGATGCTCCGCCTTCATCAGGGTGGCCGGCACCACCTCACCATCGCGTGCAAACACGGTGTAAGCCCTGGCCACCTGAAACAAACTGCCAGAAATACCGTAGCCATAGCTCATGGTGGCCTGCTCAATCGGACGCCATGTTTTGTAAGGGCGCAAACGACCACTGACCACACCGGGAAACGGCAATTGTGGTTTTTGTCCAAAACCGACTTGCGCAAACATCTCCCACATTTCGCGGGGTTGCATCTGCATGGCCATCTTGACTGTGCCGACGTTGCTCGATTTTTGAATCACCTCATTGACCGAGAGTACCCCGTGCGGATGGGCATCGGTGATGGTCGAGCCCGTGATGGTGATGCGCCCGGGAGCTGTCTGAATAGGCGTTTCTGGTTTAACCAAACCCTTTTCCAGAGCCAAGGCCACGGCAAACGGCTTCATGGTGGAGCCTGGTTCAAAAGTATCCGTCAAGGCACGATTGCGCAGCTGCTCTCCACTTAGGTTCACTCGCTTGTCTGGTGAATAACTGGGGTAATTGGCCAAGGCCAAAATTTCACCAGACTGTGCATCCAGCACGACCACACTGCCTGCTTTAGCCTTGTGCTCCAGCACTGCGTCACGTAACTTTTGATAGGCGAAAAACTGGACTTTGCTGTCGATACTCAATTGCAAATCCTGCCCATCTACAGGCGGTACGGTTTCGCCCACCGCCTCCACCACACGGTGAAAACGGTCCTTGATCACACGGCGGGAACCCGGCTTACCCGCGAGTTGGTTTTGGAACACCAGTTCCACCCCCTCCTGGCCCTGGTCTTCGACGTTGGTAAAACCCACAATGTGTGCCGCAGCCTCACCTTCAGGGTACAGACGCTTGTACTCCTTGATGTCGTAAACACCCTTGATGTTGAGCGCCAAAATTTGCTTGACTACAGGCTCGTCCATTTGGCGACGCAACCAGACAAAGGTTTTCTCATCGTCCTTGAGTTTTTTGTCCAACTCGGCAGGGGACATTTCAAGTAAACGGGCCAACTCCCGCAGCTTGGCCGGATCACGTTCAATGTCCTCAGGGTTGGCCCATATGCTGGGGGCAGGTACGCTGGATGCCAACAACATGCCGTTGCGGTCCAGCACACGCCCCCGATTGGCAGGCAAGCTCAGTGTTCGTGCAAAACGAACTTCACCCTGACGCAAGAAAAAGTCGTTTGCAATTACCTGCACATAGGCGGCCCTGCCCACCAACCCCATGAAACCCAAAGCAATGGCAGCCACAATGAACTTACTGCGCCAAACAGGTGTTTTACTGGCCAACAACGGGCTGGATGAAAGCTGAACGCTGCGGCTCATGGCTGAGTGCCTTTCACCGAAACGCTGCCATCACTGATGGAGATGTACTGTGTGATGGCCGGCGAGGCGGTGCGCATCTGCAACTGCTGACGCGCAATTTGTTCTACACGCAATGGGGTGGCTTGAGCCCGCCGCTCCACTTGCAGCCGGTCCTCGTCAATTTCAAGGCGCTTGGCCTCTTTTTTGGCCGACTCAAGCGCCATGAACAAGCGCCGTGTCTCATATTGACTGTGCACCAACATCAAGGCACTGGCCGTGACCGTCAGCAGCAGGAAAATACTCAGACGGCTCATGCGGGCACCTCGGTGCGCTCTGCAATGCGCATGATGGCGCTGCGCGATCGGGGATTGCCACGAACCTCAGCTTCAGTGGGACGCACACGACCACAAGCCTTCAGGCGCATCTTGACCGGTTCGGCAAAGGGCACGCGACGGTCCACCACTTCTTTGGAATGCTTGGCTATGAACTGCTTAACAATGCGGTCTTCGAGCGAATGGAAACTGATCACCACCAAACGCCCCCCCGCCGCCAACACATGCAAGCTGGCCTCTAGCGCCTGTTCGAGCTCCTCAAGCTCGGCGTTGATGAAAATCCGAAAAGCCTGAAATGTCCGCGTTGCAGGGTTCTGGCCCGGCTCGCGAGTTTTGACCGTGTCAGCCACGAGCTGGGCCAAATCGGTGGTGGTTGAAATTGGGCCCCGCTCTTGTCTGCGAGCCACAAGCGCCTTTGCAATCTGAAAAGCAAACCGTTCTTCGCCATAGTCACGTATGACCTCCGTGATGTGTTCGACCGATGCGGTCGCAAGCCAGTCGGCCACGCTCTCGCCGCGCGTGGTGTCCATGCGCATATCGAGTGGGCCTTCAAAACGAAAAGAAAAACCCCTCTCGGGGCTGTCAATCTGGGGTGAGCTGATGCCTAAGTCCATCAGGACGCCGTGAACACTGGAAGGGGGCAGTTCACCCAGATTGGCAAAACCCTCGTGCCGAATCGAAAATCGAGCATCTTCAATGCGGCCAGCTTCGGCAATAGCCTCCAGGTCTTTGTCAAATGCCAGCAAACGCCCCTTGGAAGAAACGCGTGAAAGAATCAAGCGCGAATGCCCCCCTCGGCCAAAAGTGGCATCCACATAATGGCCATCAGCACCTGCAGAAGATTGCAACAACGCCGCCACGGCCTCTTCCAAGAGCACGGTGGTGTGGGTCAATACGGCGTTGATTTGGGAGGGGTTCATGGGGTTCAGAAAGAAAAGTCCTTGAACACATCGGGCATCTCGCCCTCCATGGCCTGCGCCTCTTGCGCGTCATAAGTGGTTTTGTCCCACAACTCAAAGTGATTGCCCATGCCCAGCAACATGGTGTCTTTGCTGATACCTGCGGCTTGGCGCAATTCGGGTGAGATCAAGACACGGCCGGTACTGTCCATGTCCACATCCATGGCATTGCCCAGAAAAATCCGCTTCCACCACTGTGCCGACATGGGCAACTGGGCAATGCGTTCGCGAAACTTCTCCCACTCGGGGCGGGGAAACAGCATCAAACAACCGTGAGGATGCTTGGTCATGGTCAATTGACCTTGCGCAGTAGCGTTCAAGACGTCACGGTGCCGGGTCGGTACAGACAACCGCCCTTTAGCATCCAGACTCAGCGATGAAGCCCCTTGAAACACTGCAACGACCTTTTTCAGTTAAACCACGCAATTGAGGACACTTTTCCCCACTTAATTGCACTTTTTTGCACTGTATCAGGAAATCAATGCAACTCAACAGGTGTAGACCGATTTTTTTCAATAAAATCAATGGCTTAGAGCTGAAACAGAACGTTAATCAAATAGAAATTCCCATGTAAATTAGGGACTTACAGATGGCAATGAAAGTAACATCTGAAGGATTTGTAAATAAAAAAATTAACAAATTCAGCAAAGATTAAAAATGCCGAAGTTCAGCATTCCTTCAAGCTTGGACGTAAAAAAACCCCTCAAGAGGGGTTTTTTTACGTCTTTAGCAGGTAGTGAAGCTCAATCACCGAACATTTTTTGCTTCAATTCTCGGCGCTGCTGGGCTTCCAATGACAAGGTCGCTGTGGGTCGGGCCAATAAACGGCCTACGCCGATGGGCTCACCTGTTTCGTCGCAATAGCCATATTCGCCCGCATCGATCAAGACAATGGATTGCTCTATTTTCTTGAGCAACTTGCGTTCACGGTCACGGGTACGCAGTTCTAGGGCGTGCTCTTCTTCAATGGTGGCTCGGTCTGCCGGATCTGGGACCACCACAGTGTCTTCGCGCAAGTGCTCGGTCGTTGCGCCTGCACTGTTGAGTATTTCCTGCTTCAGGATGGACAACTTGCGACGGAAATAGGCCATTTGCAAGCTGTTCATGTATTCCGTGTCTGGCATGGCCAGAATTTCGGCATCCGTCAACGCTTCAACAGGCTTGGTTTTCCAGTTATTGGCTAATTTGGGGTCTTTCTTGATGGGCGCAAAGGGGGCTGCCACAACCGCTGCAGGTGCGCTTGGCATGAAACTGGCCTTGGCCGCTGTAGAGGCTACAGCAGGCGGCAATGAAGGCACTGTGATTTGAGCCAAACGAGCAGAGGGGCGGGTGGCACGAATCAATTGATCGGGAGCAGCAGGAATTACAGGCACCACGGCAGATGGGGCGACAGGAGGGGTCGGGGCCGCCACGTTTTTAACAGTCATAGATTTCGCTTCAGGTACAGGGGGAGTCTTTTTGGGGGAAGGCGCAGGTGCTGCCTTGGCCTTGGGGGCCGGGCTTGGCTTCAGAGTTGCAGAAACGGCCTTTTTGGCGGCCGGTGCTGCAGTCTTGTTTTTAACTGCGGGTGACTTGCTAGACGCCCGCGTGCTTGCAACGGGTTTTGTCTTGGCAGAGGCCGCTTTTGGGGTCTTGGATGGGGCGGCTGCGCCCGTCTTGACCAAGGACTTGACGGGTTTTTTGGCGGGTGCCGCCGCTTTGGCTGGCACTGATTTTTTAGCGGGTACGGCCTTGGCTTTCACCTTGGGTGCCGTCACTTTTGCCGCTGCTTTTGTCGCTACTTTTGCCGTCACTTTTGCAGGCACTTTTGAAGTCACTTTTTTGTTTAAGGTCTTCACGTCTTGTCTCCTAGCCGTGTTGAAGGGCAGGTCCAAACCGGTTGCCGCAGTGCAGCAAACGATCGGAATACCTGTTCATTAGCGTTTCAAACCCTTGTTATAGACCTTTTGGGGTTCACCTGACTTACCAAAAGGGTAGGCGTCAGGCGGGCGATTGTAGCGACAAGATGGATCAAAAATTGCCCCTTCGAAGATTAAAGACAGGTTCAGCTGAATTGTCTCCAATCGGTCCAATCGACGGGGTTGCCTCAAACCAAACATTGCTCCAGACCTTGCAACAAGATATCTTTGGGCAAATCGATGCCGATGAACACCATTTTGCTCATTTTCACCTCACCTTC